>Ga0335080_10000072_pt1 | contig 85989 bp, 56 predicted proteins | sample Lox_Sample_34_FD_206720 | JGI IMG/M metagenome (GOLD analysis project Ga0335080, IMG submission 206720) | Soil microbial communities from Loxahatchee National Wildlife Refuge, Florida, United States - Lox_Sample_3.4 | ecosystem: Environmental > Terrestrial > Soil > Wetlands | place: USA... | reverse complement strand
GGGTCCTAAGGTAGCGAAATGCCTTGGCCATTAAATGTGGTCTTGCATGAATGGCGTAATGATACAACAGCTGTCTCCGCGATAGGCTCAGTGAAATTGTAATGGTCGTTAAGATACGATCTTCACCCATAGATAGACGGGAAGACCCTAGCAGCTTTACTGCATTTAGTTATTATCTTTTTACTCTTATAATTTATATATGTTAATATAAAAATATATTATATTTTTATTAGTCGAATGTATTATTAAAAAAAGTATATAAATATTTATATACTTTTTTTAATAAAATACATATATAATAATAAATTAAGTGATACTAATTGAAAAAATGATTTTATTTGTTTTTCATATAAAGTTCTCACCTTTAGAATTTAAGTATATCTATAGAGTAAATATCTACGAAATAGGTATATGTAGAATCTAAAGGAGGGATTCTTAAAATTAGTATAATACATAAAACAATTTTAAGAATTTTTTATTAAATTAATTAATTTAGATAATTTTAATTTTATAATTGAAATCAATGCCCATTGGAGTTAAAATTATTTTTTATTAAAAAATAATTTTAGTGGGGGAATTTATTATATTATAATATATAATAAATTATGTAATATATAATTTATTATTTAAAGGACTATAAACATATTAAGAGTTAAATTTAGAAAATATTGAGAGAATGTACTATTATTATTATAGGACTTATAAAAAAAGCAAAATACATATTAAAAAAATATTTAAATATTTTTTTAATGTATATCTCAAATAATAATAAATTAATTATATAGTATATAATTTAATTTATAATGGAATACTTTATTTTGTCATTTAATACTTATTATCGAATAGGTATTGAATTAAATAAGGGTACTTATTAGTGTAAGTATATATTTCATAATGTATAGTTAAAATTATTATTTGAATATCATGATCAAAAGATTATGATATATATCATAGATTGATTGACTAAAGGGTAGTTTATGTGGGGCGCAGTTCCCAAAAATAGTATCTGGGAAGTCTAATAACAAAAGACAAGATAATTAAAAATTTATATAAAAATTTTTATGATAAAAAAAAATTTATTTATAGTATAAATGAATAATATAAATAAAATATAATTATATTTTATTTATATTATATATTAATATCAATTATTTAAATATTTAATATAATAATAATTATTTAAAGATTAAATAATTGGTTATAATTTTGTATATAATCAAACTAGGTGAAAGGTACGCTTCACCCAGACGGAACTGGGAATCTTTACTAAAAATATTGGTATAAATAATATTAATTATGATTATAATTATAATATTTATCAAATATTAAGGTATATAGAAATATAACAGAATTTCTTTTTTAAAAATTTAAATTTAAAAAAGTAACTTTAGGTTTAAGTTTTCATTAAAAATGGAATTAAAAAAGAAGTAATTAAAGTGATTACTTTAATATATATTTTGTTAATTTGATTAATAATAGATATTTAAAGTTTAATGGCATATAGCGTGCCTAACTGTGAGACTGACAAGTCATACAGACACGTAAGTGGGGCATAGTGACCAAAGGCACATATAAAGATTGATGGCCTTGATAACGGATTAAAGTTACGCTAGGGATTAGCTTAAAAGTCCCACAATATTGTAAGGTATTGTTTAAAAATCGGGTGAATTGCAAAAATGCTTCTCATATAATAAGAATATGATAGTTAATTTGCAGCGAAGCCAATTATGACACATATTAATATATTAATATTTGTAATTGGAACGTTCAACGACTAGAAAGTGAGCAGTGTTAGCAATAATCTTTCCACGAGCGCCTGACATCTTTTATTAGATATAAATATACTATAAATTTAAATTTTATTATAATAAGGACGAGATAATATTAATGATTAGTTTTTTATAAATATAAAAAATGGAAAATGATAAAAGAATTTCTTTAAATAAAATAAAATCTAAACCTATTTTAGGTAAAATTCGTAATAGTAAAATCTTAAAAGAATATAAAATGACATTAGGAGAACTTAATAAAGAACAATGAGAAGCATCAATTGGATTAATGCTAGGTGATGCTAGTTTACAAACACAAAATAAAGGAAAAACATATAGATTAAAGTTTGAATGAGGAGATAAAAATAAAGATTATGTTCAACATGTTTATAATTTATTTGATGAATGAGTATTAAGTCCACCACATAAAAAAGTTAGAGTTAATAAATATGGAAATACTGTTGTTACTTGAGGATTTCAAACTATCAGTCATAAAGCTTTTAACCCTTTAAAAGATTTGTATTTAATTAAGGGATATAAAGGAATATCTAATAATTTAGTTAAGAATTATTTAACAGAAAGAAGTTTATCTTATTGATTTATGGACGATGGGGGAAAATTAGATTATAATAAAAATTCAAGGAATAAAAGTGTAGTTTTAAATACTCAAAGTTTTACTAAAGAAGAGGTAGAAATTTTGAGTACTGAGTTAGGTAATAAATTTAATTTAGAAACAAGTATACGATTAAATAAAAGGAAATATATTATTGTTATAGATTCTAAGAGCTATAATACATTTCTTAATTTAATTGATTTATATATTATACCATCAATGAAATTTAAAATACCAGAATAGTATATTTAAAAAATGAAATAATGGAAGATGATGACATAGTCTGAGCCTTACTGAAATAATAAAGTAAGGAAGTAAAGGATAAAGAGCTTTTACGATAACAAAACTGAACAGGCTAATATTGCATGAGAGTACTCATTGAAAGCGATGTTTGGCACCTCGATGTCGACTCTAATTATCCTCCTGGTGTAGGGGCTAGGAAGGGTACGGCTGTTCGCCGGTTAAAAATTAACGCGAGTTGGGTTAAGTACGTCGTGAGACAGTACGGTCCCTATCTTCTATGGGAATCTAAAGTAAAATAAGGATGGTGCCCTCGTACGCAAGGACTGGGACCTACTGACCTCTGGTGTTCCTGTTGTTGAAGTTATTAATATCTGTATTAAGTATATATGATAATTTTTAATTGTTATCACCATATATACAAACTAAGGCATAGCAGGATAGCTAAGTTGGCTTGTAATAAGAACTGAACGCATATAAAGTTCGAAATCTACCTTACTATACTTTTCTAATAAATAAGTAGTAGACTACTACTAACTATAACTAGGCAATAACTTTACGATACTGAGACTTTTTAAGGTTATTTTGTGCTAGTATTATTTAACATCTTCATATTACTCTTATCATTATAAATTATTATTAATTATAATAATAATTTATAATGAATGCGATGTGGGTAAGTGTAAATGGCTGCACATTAGATTCATACCCTAAAAGCAGAAGGTTCGAATCCTTCACCCGCAAATTTAATAATGTTATTTAATAATGTTAATTGTCAATATATTTATTAATATTTATTAATAATAATATTATAAATAAGATTTTTAATAATTTTTTTGTATAAACTTTATAGTTAAAAATAATCTAAAAATAATTTATTTATTATAAAATAATAATTATTAATTAATGAATAAAGTATTTTATAATTATATTATTAGGTTTTTTAACTTAACTGGTTAAAGTGCTCGTTTGATAAGCGAGAAATATAAGTTCGAGTCTTTTAAAAACCATGTAGTTTATAAAGAAAATACATATATAATATATATGTTTATTTAAAGTATTTGAAGTAATGTAGTTATTAATGGTTAATTAGTGTAGTAATATAATATATAAATAAATTTTATATATATTTAAATATACTAATTAAGATTATTTATTTATATGTAAATAAATATGACATTGAACATATAATAGTTATAATATGAATCATGAGTCAAAATTATATTTCTTAACCTTAAAAAAAACTCCACAATCTAAAAAAAAAAAATATGAGTATATAATTAAAAATTCTCAAAATAAAAAGAGAACTAAAAAAGAAAGTGGGTATAATAAAGATAAAAAAAAATATAAAGGTATTAGTATAAAATTAAATAAAAATAAAAAAAAGAATATAGTTGTAAACAATAATGTTAAATATTTTAAATTAGATGAAAATGAAAATAAGAATAATGATAAAAATCAAATGAACGAGTTAAATAATAATAATGAATTAAATAATAACAATAATAAATATTATAAAGATAAAAATTATGGTTATTATATTTTTGCTATGAAACAATTAGATAATATTAAAGGTAAAGGTATTAATTATTTTAGTTATGATAAAACAGATTCTGATAAGAGAGTTAAAAAAATTATTGAATTGTTTAGAATAAGTCAGAGGGGTCAAAAAAAAAAGGGGGAGTTAAATTTAAAAAGAGAATATATTAAACATAATATAATAGGAGAACATTTAAAAAACATAGAATCTAGAAAAGTAAGTAATAATTTATTAAATCCTCATTATTTTTTTACAGCTCGTTATAATGAAAATAGTAAGCCTAGTCAAATTAGACATTGAAGAAGTAGTGTTTATAATTTTACGAAAGGATTAAAAGCAGGAAATAATTTTTTAGATTTATATACTAGTAAATTAATAAATTTATTTTTTTCTGTCAAATATATGAAAAGAAAATTAATATGAGATATAAAATTAATAGAGGGATTTAAAATTTTACCAAATATATCCTTAATGAAAGATATTAATATTATTATTAATTATACATCTAAAAGAACAAATTTAATATTAAATAGAATAATTTCATTTACTCCTCTTATTTTTACTTTAGATTGAGTAAAAGAACAAATTAAATTATCTTCATCAGTAATTAATATGATAAAACAAAGAAAACTAGATTTTTTTAGTGGTTATTACCCTAAAAGAAAATCATATATTAGAAAATTAAGTAAAATTTTATTAAGTAAGCCTTTATTTAAACATACATCTTTTAATCTAGTTATAGATTTATTTCTTTATAATAATAAGAGATATAAATTTAAAATGCTTAAGAATTTATCTTTAAGAAGAAGTATGTATAAATATATGTACAGTATGTATATTGATTCATTTCAAAAAGTTAAAGAAACAATTAATAGACCTAGATTTTTCTATTTAAATTTAATTGAACCTAATATATATAATTATTATAAACAAGTTGTATATTATTATCAAAAATTATTAATTAAAAATAGAAAATCCCTTCTTATTTATTTTTGTTTAATCATTTTACAATTAAATTTTATAAGAAAAAATAAAATAAATGTTATTAAAAATAAAATTCTAAATGAATTATATAATAATGATAATGAAAAAATAAAAGCAAATAATAATATTACAGTAAGTAAATTAGATGATAAAATCCAAAATAATAATAACAAAGAAATTCATTATGTATCATTTAAAAGATTATTAAGAAAAAATAAATATAGTAATAAACATTCATATTATTTATATATGGTAAGGAATAATAAAAAAGTAAAACAATATAATATTAATAAAATATTATTAAAAGATATAGAAACTGCTTTAAATATAGAAAAAGATGATAAAAAAAAAGGAAAAAGAAATATAAATATGTTAACTAAAGATAAAATATCTAAATATATTAAGTATAAAAATTATATGGAAGAATTAGAAAGAAAAAGTAATAATCCTGTAGATTTAAATAGTCTTACTTTATGAAATATTGAGGGAATGGGAAATGGATATAGCACACCTACAGGTATGGTCGTAAAAAATATAGGAAATAAAAATAAAAAAAAAAGATTTACATCTAGTTCATATAAAAAAAAAAAATATGGTCATGTTGATGTTAAAGGTAATGATTCGTTAAAAAATAAAAAACGAAAAATAGCAACAGCTGCATATAATTATGCGAGAAGAATGACTAAAAAATTGAATTTAAAAACTTTAGAAGGTATTCATAATTCTCAATTACATAATCAAGTTAATAATCTTTCATTGAGAGTAAATGTAGGTTTAAATGAAATTATACAAGAAAAATTTAAAGAATTATATAGTGAAAATGAAAAATGAGTAAAAAGAGAATATAAAAATAATTCAAAAAATTTATTATATTTAGATTCTAATAATTCTAATAGTACGATTATATCATCTAATATTACTATTGATAGTAATATTGATAATATAAATAATGATAATGAAAATATTAGTAATAATGAATATAGTAATAATGTATTAAAAGAACATGATAGTCTAAGATCTTTAAGTAAAGAGGAGTATATAAATGAAGTATTTTTTGATATAAATGATAATACTAATGTATCTAATAAAGATAATAATGTATCTATTGATTTATCAAAAAATGATAATATTACTAAGGAGATTAATGTTGATAATCATAATATTAGTATAGAATCTAATGTAAATATATTAAATAAATTATTTACATCTTTTTATTTAAAAAAAGATAATAATAAAGATTTTTTGAATAATCAAAATGTTATATTTACTAATAATATTAGTAATAAATTAAATAATGCTTTTAATAATGCTAAAGTAAAGGCAAAAATTAAAGATACTGTATTAAGAATAAAAAATATTAAAATTGATAAAAAATTAAGTAATAGTAAAATATTATGAGATAATTTAGATCATTCTGTTATTAATATATTATCTAAATATTTAAAATTAAATACAAAAAGTGGATTAAATATACAATCATCTGAATTAAATAGTATATATAATGAAATTAATAAGTTTAAAGGATATGGAAATATTTGATCTATATTATATTTTTTAAGTGTTATCAAAAAGGAATTTTATAAAATAAACAGAGATGTATTAATATCAAAAGATTTTCAAATCTTACCACTTAGTAATAATATAATAAATCAAACATATTATAGTAATAATAATATAGAAAATAAAGATTTAAAATATAAAATAAATAATGAGGATATAAATATTAATTTATGACCTTCATTATATTCTAATAAAAGAGATGAAGAATTAAATATAAGAATAGGTTATAACGAGAAATTATTTAAACCCTATTATAGATATTTAATACCTCATTTTATATTAAAATCATATTATAATTTAATATCTAAATTAAGATTAAAAGATATAATATTTAATAAAAATAATATAATAAAAAAATTAATTGATATTAAAAATAATAATTTTGTTATATATAATTTTTTAACTGTAAAAATATTATTAGATTTATTACATTATAATTATAGAAATTTGCTTAGAATTAAATCTAAATATTATTTTATAAATAAATTAAGACTATATGAAAGTAAATTAAAAAGATTAAATATTAATAATTGAGTAGGTAGTATCAGATTTCTTAGAAAATTAAGAAAAACACCTTTAAATTATTGATTAAGATATCATAAAGTTGCATCTTATTATTTTAATAGAGTGGTTCAATATGCCGAATTAGATACTAAACGCCAAATATTTATTCCTTTTGTTCTTTATTTTGAAGATATTCTTTATAATATTTATGGAAAATGGGTTATAATTAGATTATGACCTCTTAAAAGATATTATTTAAGTAGTTTTATATTAGCAGGTAGAGTTATATTATTAATTTTATGACGAAAAAAACACCAACTAAAGAAAATTAATTTTCAAAAAATTACATCAAGATTAATAGCTGGTATTAGAATATTACAAATAAAAAAATCTTATTCTTATTATATTAATAATAATAATTCTTGACCTACTCTTTTAATTGATAAAATGAAAGATGGAAAATCATATCGTCATCTAAATTATAAAAATCTAGAATTTTATAATATTAAAGAAGATAGATATCATATTCTTAGTACATATTCATTAAAAAATAATCAATTATCTTCATATTTATCTTCTTTGAAAGATAATTATTTAACAGCTTATATTAACAATATTAACTTTATAAATAAATCTAAAACTAAATATGATATTAAAAGTTATAATATAAATAAATTACAATTTATTTATTATTGATTAAGACCTCTAAAAAATTATATCTTGAAATTGAATAAAAGTTTTGATATTTCTGGTATTAAAATAAGAATTAAAGGTAGAGCGGGAATTAGAAGAAATAATCTTAGAAGTTTATATAAAACTAGATTCTATGGTAGTTTATTAGGACCTAGACATTCTACAACTAAATTATTTAAAGCTAAAACTATATCTACCCCTCGTATTAGAGGATATTTAAGATCTCATATTGACTATGCTCTTAAAGAGGGAAAGAGTAAAAATGGTTCTATATCGTTAAAAATCTGAATGTCTTCTGAAATATCTACTGATTTACATGAGTTATTACTTCATTTAGTAAAAATTAAATACTTATATAACGAATTAATTAATAGATTTTATAATATTAATCCTTATATCAATATATTCAAAAATAAATTATTATTAAAGCCATTAGATAAAAATCTTAATATATTAATATCAAAAAAATATAAAATATAAAATATAAAAAAAAAATAATAATATTATAATATTATTATAATATTATTATTTAATTCACCTGAATATATTATTTTTATATTATTATATTTAATAACTATTATTTTATTAATTATTTAAAGAAAAATACTTATAATATTAATAATATTATATCTTGAAAATACTTATAATATTAATTGTATTATACCTCGGGAATGTAACTCAACTGGTAGAGTATTCGCCTTTTAAGCGAAGGGTTATAGGTTCGAATCTTATCATTCTCATTACTTTGTTATACTAATTATATATTTGTAGTATTATAATTAATATAGGATTTTTAATTTATATGTGATTATAAAAATGTAATACATTAATATAATACATTATATTAAGAACTAATAATAAATAATATAGAATAATAATAATGAAAGTAGAAAACTAGAATTATAATAATAACGTAATTTAAAATTTGGATTGTTGACTAATAGGTAGGTCCCTGGTATTTGGACCCAGTTTGTGAAAGTTCAACTCTTTCCAATCCAAATTTTAAATTAAGATTAGTTTTAATTTGATGTTAGGTATTAATATTTGTAATACTAACTTCAATATTGTTAAAATTAATTAGCCTGTTATTTTATAATATATAATTTAATTATATTGATAATTTCTATTCAAGTTAGATTTAATATGATAATTAATTAGTTTTATTATAATAATAAGAATATAATAGATATATAATATATTAATTAATAAAATTGAATTATTTAATAATCATTTTTATTACAATATTCAATTGATTATTATAATTTATATTATTATATTATGGTCACTATAATATATTAAATAAAAAAAAAATATTACAAATAATGGCTTTTTTTGTTAGTGGGTAATAATATAAATGTTGTGATGTATTAATAATAAAGATGAAGATTATAGGCAGAATTCACAATATTTATATTTAAATAATAACAAAGAAAGTAAACCCACAATTTTAATTATACCAAATAAACAAAGTAAAATAAATAAAGTATCAGAGGTAACACGAGCAGACTGATGAAGAAGATGATTATATAGTACAAATGCAAAAGATATTGGAACTTTATATTTGTATTTTGCTATATTTAGTGGTATGATAGGAACATGTCTATCACTATTAATTAGAATAGAGTTAGGATCACCTGGTACACAAATATTAGCTAATGATGCTCAATTATATAATACAATTATAACTGCACATGCTTTCCTAATGATTTTCTTTATGGTAATGCCTGGTATGGTAGGAGGTTTTGGAAATTTTTTCGTACCTCTATTAATAGGAGCTGTTGATATGGCAAAAGGATTAATAAAAAAATCTAATTATTATTTAATTATATTAGTAGCAAATATTGATAAATTTTCTTATAGTACATTTAATAATTTAGAAATATATAAAGAAGTAATTTTAAATAAAGAAGATATTAAATTTAATTTTGGTAGTTATATTGCTGGTTTATTTGAAGGAGATGGTCATATTTGAATACCTAAAGATAATATGTTAAAAAAACATAATCCTCGTTTTTGTATTACTTTTCACATAAAAGAATTACCTTTAGCAAAATTAATTTTAGGGAAAATAGGATATGGGTTTATTAGAATAAAAAATAAAGAAAATGCTATTGTATTAACTGTGTCGCCGGTCAAAGGATTAAAATTTCTAATATTAGAAATAAGTCCATACTTAAGAACCCCTAAAATATATCAAGTTAATAAATTAATACTGTGATTAAATAAACATCATAATACAAATTATACGTATGCAACACTTAACGAAAAATCGTTAGATAGTGATAGTTGATTATCAGGTTTTATTGATGCAGATGGAGGATTTTATATTTATTATTTAAATAAAAAAGATATGAATAAAGAAATTTTCAAGTTTACATTAACGATAGAACAACGAATGATAGATCCTTTGTCTAAAGAAAGTTATGAAATAATTATGAGAAAGATAGCAGATTTTTTTAAAGTCAATTTAAGTATACGAAGTCAAAAATCTACAGGTAATTCTTATTTTAGAGTAGTAGCTACTAGTAATATAAGCAGAGCAATTATAATATCTTACTTAGATAAGTACCCTCTATATACTAGTAAATATTTAAATTATAGTGATTGAAAGATAGGATCTGAAATCAAAACAAGAAAATCTAAAATGAATGAAAACGAAAAACTTAAAATTATTTCATTAAAAAATAATATGAATAATAAACGTATTCATTATAATTGAGATCATATTTATAATTCAAATATATTTACTAATTAATTAAATAAATAAAAAATTTTTTTATTAATTGCCTATTTACAATGTAAATTGTATTTTAAATATCTCAGAATTAGCGTAGAATTCTTCGTTTTAAAAATTAATTTTTATTTAACAGATCAAAATACACTTAACTAGTTTATTAATAAACTTAAAATTGACAATATTTAATTGAGTTAATCGTAATAAATTTTGATACATGGAGAGAATACGCGTGAAACTAATCTATATAAAAATAATAAATTAGATCTACAGAGACTAAGCCTGAGAGTTCTTAATTATTTTAAGAATAAGTTATAGTCCAAATTTAGTAAGAAATTGCTAAAGTAAATGATTTCCTAGATTAAATAATATTAGTTTTTGATTATTACCTCCTTCATTAATTCTTCTTTTATCCAGTTCATTTGTAGAATCAGGTGCAGGTACAGGATGAACTGTTTATCCACCATTAGCAGGTGTACAATCCCATAGTGGGGGATCTGTAGATTTAGCTATTTTTTCTTTACATTTAGCTGGAATTTCATCTATGTTAGGAGCTATGAATTTTATTACTACAATAATTAATATGAGAATGCCAGGACAAGTATTACATAAAGTTCCATTATTTGGATGAGCTATATTTGTTACAGCCGTATTATTATTATTATCATTACCTGTATTAGCTGGTGGAATTACTATGTTATTAACAGATAGAAATTTTAATACTAGTTTCTTCGAACCAGCAGGTGGTGGGGATCCTATATTATATCAACATCTTTTCTGATTCTTTGGTCAAATTTGGCCCTTTAAATTAAATTTAATGCAACAAACTATAAGCGAGGAGTTCGTGTTATGTTTATTAGGTACTTTAACCATAAGCTATATAATATATACCGTTAAAGTAAAAATCCTTTTAATTTACGATAATTCGCAAGTAACCAACGCGTTTAACTCGCTAGTAGGAACTTCAGAGGCCATACGTTTGTTAAGTATAAACATAAAATCAATAAATAAAAAAAGTAATAATAATAATAATTCAGATAATAATCTAAAAATTAAACAATGATTAGCTGGTTTAATTGATGGGGATGGTAGCTTTTTATTATCTAAAAAAGGTTATGCAAGTTTAGAAATAACTATGGATATAAGAGATGAACGAGCATTACAAGTTGTTAAAAATATATATGGAGGATCAATAAAATTAAGATCTAATGCTAATGCATTGAGATATAGATTACATCATAAAGAAGGTTTTTTAAAACTTATTAACGATGTTAATGGACATATAAGAAACCCCTATAGATTAATTCAATTAAATAATATTTGTATTAAGTATGGTTTAAATATAATATTACCAGAAAAGTTAACATATGATAATGGATGATTAAGCGGATTTTTCGATGCAGATGGTACAGTTACTATAAATAAATCTAATTGACAACTATCCATTGTAGTTAGTCAAAAAATATCTGAGTTACTAACACCATTAGTTGATTTATATGGTGGTAATATTTATATTGATAAAGGTAGTTCTAAATCTTTTAAGTGATATATTAGTAAAAAAGAAGACATACTTAAACTAATCGAATATTTTAAAGAATATCCATCAAAATCAGCTAAAAATAACAGATTACATTTAATACCTAAATTTTATGAATTGAAAAATATGAAAGCCCATAAGGCTTTACCAGAATCTTTTTTAGGTAAAAGTTGAGTAATTTTTAATAAAAAGTGATTAAATTATGAATAAATTGATATGTTTTTATTTAAAGATATGGTCCAAACAATTTTATATAAAAAATTGTAGCATCCAGAAGTAAAAGATATAAGCTTCTTAACATTGCTATTTACTGGAATAACTTCATTATTATGTTTTAAATACTCCATTATAATTAATATAGTAAAAAAGTTAAAGCAGAGAAGTCAACCAGTAGTTAACAAAAATAATTATATATCTAATGTATGTTATTTTGTTAACCCAGAGACTTTACGCAATGAAATTATAGTAGAAAATGAAATAATAAAAAACATTTCAAATCACATGCCTAAACATATAAGACCTAAAAATGAAAATGAATTAGGTTATTACTTAGCAGGTTTAATTGATGGTGATGGTCATTTTAGTAATAAACAACAATTGGTTATTGTATTTAATATATCAGATGTCTCCTTAGCTTATTATTTAAAAAAGAAACTAGGTTTCGGTATAGTAAAAAAAGTAAAAGATAAAAATGCTGTATTATTAATTATAACAGCAAAGAAAGGAATAGAAAAAGTTATTTCTTTAATTAATGGGAAAATTAGAACAGAAAATAAATATAATCAAATTATTAATAATATTTTAACAAATTCTAAGTATGAAGAGTTAAATAAAAAAATAAATTTACAATTAAATAAAGAAAAAGATTTAGAAAATTATTGATTAGCTGGTTTTTCAGATGCTGATGCTAGTTTTCAAGTGAAAATTATTAATAGGATTAAATAGAACAGAGGTCCGATTAAATTTTCAAATTGATCAAAAGAAAAGAGAGATATTAGATCTAATAAAAAATCATTTAGGAGGTAATGTAGGTCATAGAAAATCTCAAGATACTTATTATTATGGATCAACAAGTTTTGGTTCTGCGAGAAATGTTATTAAATATTTTGATCATTTTCATTTATTATCTAGTAAATATATTAATTATCTTAAATGAAGAAAAGTTTATATATTAATTCAAAATAGAGATCATTTAACAGATAAAGGTATAATAAAAATACGAAATATAAAAAATACAATGAATAATTTAAATACTACTATAATTTAAGATAAAGTCCTATCAAAAATGTTGAGTTTTTGAGTATTTATTGAGATATATTTTTATAAGAATAATTTCATTAATCAAATGTTGTTATATATTAATTATTCCTGGATTTGGTATAATTAGTCATGTTATTGGTACAATGTCAGATAAATCTGTATTTGGTTACATTGGTATGGTTTACGCAATGTTATCAATAGGTGTCTTAGGATTTATTGTTTGAAGTCACCACATGTATACTGTAGGACTTGATGCCGATACTCTTGTGTCGATATTAGAAGAAATTTTAATATATAAAATTAAGTTTTTAGCTGGGAATAATATTATAAATTTAAGTCCACCACTTCTAGGGAAATTTTTCTTATCTATATTTATAATATTTTTATATGAATATTATAAATATATAAATATAGTAAAATTTGTTTTTTCAAATATTTATAAATATAAAAATATTTTTATATTTGAAGTAGGAAAAATCTTAAAATTTATTTCACAACTTATAGTTATTTGAGTTATGAATAGTATTAGATCAGCTGACTATTTATTGATTTTACCTTGAAAAAATAAAATCAACAAAATAAAAGATAATTTCTTTTTATCTTTTATTTTGTTAATATTTAATTATTACATCAAAATTTTAAATTTATATATATTTAATAAAGTAAAAATTTTTTATTTTTTTATAATTAATAAAAGATATTATTCGTTAAATCAAAATATAAATTTTGATTTAATAAACAAATATAAACATTTAAATAAACATGAAAAACCTAAATCAGATGAGTCGTTTGGTTATTATCTAGCAGGTTTAATAGAAGGTGATGGCTACATAGGTAAACGTTCTATTGAAATAGCATTTCATGCTTCTGATATTCAATTAGCTTATTATATAAAGAAAAGAATTGGGTATGGTAATGTAACAAATTATACACATACTAATAAAGCTATTAGATATGGAGTATGGAATAAAGAAGGAATTATAAAGATTTTAAATCTAACAAATGGGAAATTTTTTACTAAATATAAAAACGAGCAAATTCATAATTATATAGAATATCAAAAAATTTCGTTTAATATATTACCTTCTTTATATGAATTATATCCTAATCAAACTTATGAATGAAAAAATTGAATTTTAAATAATTATTGATTATCTGGTTTTACAGATGCAGATGGATCCTTTACTATACATATGAGTGAAAGTAAAACACATAAACTAGGTTATAATTTAAAACTAGAATATAAAGTAGTACAAAAATATATAGATATTATATTAGGTTTGAACGCCACATTTGGTGGTCATTACTATTATGATATAAAAGGATTAGTTTTTCGTTATAAGTTTGCTAGCTTAAAAGAACAATATAAAATAATAGATTATTTTGATAAATATCATTTAAATTCAAGTAAATATATTAGATATTTGAAATGAAGAAAATCTTATCGCTTTTATTTAGAAAAACAACATTTAACTCTTATTGGTATAAAAAAATTATTAAATATAATAAATAGTCTCAGAGACTAGTAACTTAATTTCATTAATTAATATTTAATGAAAATGATATAGTCCAAATTATAAATATAGCTATATTTATAGACAAGAGCTTATTTTACAGCAGCTACAATGATAATTGCTGTTCCTACAGGTATAAAGATTTTTTCTTGATTAGCAACTAGTTATGGGGGAACTTTTGCATTTAATACACCTATGATATATGCTTTAGGATTTGTGTTCTTATTTACAGTTGGTGGATTAACTGGTGTAGTGCTAGCAAATGCTAGTTTAGATATTGCATTCCATGATACATATTATGTAGTTGCTCATTTTCATTATGTGTTATCCATGGGTGCTGTTTTTGCTTTATTTGCCGCTTGATTTTTCTGATCACCTAAAGCTGAAGGATTGACATATAATGATAGAAAAGGTAGATTACATTTCTGAGGATTGTTTATTGGGGTTAATTTAACATTCCTTCCTATGCACTTTTTAGGTTTACAAGGTATGCCTAGAAGAATAGCTGATTATCCTGATGCTTTTGCAGGATGAAATTTAATAGCAAGTGCAGGTTCAATTTTATCAGTTGTAATGACTGCTTATTTTATATCATTAATATGTGATAAATTTGAAGAAGGTAAAGAAGTGCCTAGAGATGGTTGAGCTAAAGATGAATATCTTGAAGATATCTTAGCTTGATCTGATAATGCAAAATTAAGTAAAAATATTGAATGAAGTGTAGATTCTCCACCTCATTTTCATACTTTTAATAAATTACCTATTCAATCTTAATTATTATTTTATTTTTTGAAAATAAAAAATTGCTAATATTCTTTTATTAGTGATATCATCTCACATCATTTTTAATAAAATAATTTATACGGATTTATTAAAATGATTTATTAATTTATTAATAAATTTAATTATATAATTTATATAGATTTGCTAAAATTATTTAAAGTTAATGAATAAATGTAATAAAAAAGTATGTTCTATTTATTATATATTAGTATATAATTTATTTATTTTAATATTATATATTAATAAAATCCTTCAGAGATTAATTTAAATGGTAAAATATATAAATAATAAAAAGATTTTTTTATTATTTATATATATAGGTTCGAATCCTATATCTTAGAATGCTAATAATATCAATTCTTATTTTATTATTAGCGGTGACTTCAAGCATTGAAACTAATTATAATTATTTAGCGGATTATGTGAAGTTAAATAGAATCGTTTTCATAACATTTATTCTAGGCGGATATTTAGCGTATAATACATTAAATGTAGATGCGTTAAGTGACGGGATTGGAATATATGGGGGCGTTTTCAAAATTACAGTGTTGTCACAGGTTTTTGACATTATTTTATTTTCTACTGGTGCTATTGTTACTATTTTAACTTGTTTCGTACCATATAATTTTAGATTATATGATGATTCTAAATTAATGGAATATTTTATGAGTAGTGATAGTGATAAAGATTTATCTAGTACAGCAAGTCATTTTAAATTTAATTTTAGAAATTATTATTATGAAAAATTATTAAGTTTCTATCCTTATAATAATAATGATAAGTTAAGTATATATGATAAATTTATTAACTGAATTAAAAAATTAGTAGAATACTTACCAGATTATAAGTTAAATTCACCTTATATAGTAGAAAAAAAATTAAATTACCCTAAATTAGAAGTTAAGGAATTTAGTTTTCTTTTATTATATACTGTTTTAGGTGGTTCTTTATTGATTTCTTCTCAAAATTTAATATCATTATATTTATCCTTGGAATTACAAAGTTTTAGTTTATATATTTTATCTACTTCACAAATAAGATCTTTTAGAGGTACTAGTGGAGGTTTAAAATATTTCTTATTAGGTGGGTTATCTTCTGGATTTATTTTATTAGGATGCAGTTTATTATATGCTTACACTGGTACTCTTAATTTAGAACATATATTTATGATATATTCTAATAGTAATATTAATTATATACTTGATCCTTGTTTACTTGTTTTATTCGCTGGGTTATTATTTAAAGTATCAGCTGCTCCTTTTCATAATTGAGCTCCTGATGTTTATTCTGATGTACCTACCTATAGTACAACTTGATTAATTATTATTGCTAAACTTTCAATACTTATTTTAATGTTAGTTCTTATTCATAATATACAAGCAGGTTTAAATCTTAATAATTTAAGTTTATTAGATCAATGTTACTCTTTAAATGATAGCTTTACTACTCTTAATAATATTACTAATAATAATATGAATATTAATAATTATGTTTATTATGACTCTTATTTAACAAATAATGTTAGCTCTTTATATATTAATAATCGTGTTCCTTTCTCAATTTGAAATATATCTTATTCTAGTTTAGGATTATGAACTAATGTTTTAACATTATCTGCTTTATTTTCTTTAATTATTGGTACACTTGTTGGTTTAAGTCAATCTAGAATAAAAAGATTATTTGCATATAGTACTATTACTCATGTAGGATTTTTATTATTAGCTTTATCTTTAAATTCTATAACTAGTATTGATGCTTTTATTTTTTATTTAATTCAGTATACTATTACTAATCTAAATCTCTTTTTTATATTAGTAGCCTGAGGTTATTTATATAGTAGATATTATTTGGAAAAAGAATTTGTACCGATTAGATTATTAAAAATTAATCCTTATTCATGGAAAGATATTTATATTGAGCCTACTTTATATGATTATGGTGAATTTATTAAGGAAAAATTAGAAGAAGATAGTTGACGATCTACTTTCTATTATAATGATAAAAATCTTAAAGTTAATACTGTTAATAATCATTTAGTTATTAATCAAGATTTTGATCATTATGATTTTGATACTGAAGATACTGAATGATTATATACTCCTGTCCCTTTTTTAACTAATTTTAAAGGTATGCATTATACTGATCCTTTCTTAGCTTTTTGTTTATCTATTACTATTTTTTCTTTAGCAGGTATTCCGCCTATGATTGGTTTCTTTGCTAAACAGCAGGTTCTATTAGCTGCTATACAATTAGATTATTTCTTTATTTCTATTGTAGCAATTTTTACTAGTGTTATAGGAGCTGCATATTATTTAAGAATTGTTAAATTTATTTATTTTTATGACGATGTATTTATGCCTTCTTATATTAATATGAGTATTAATCATAATATTTATAATAATAATTTATTAGGTAAAACTATTCAAAATGAAAAAGTTTTTTTTGATAGTTCTTCTTCTTTATCTAAAGATTATTCATTTCCTATGTTACCTAGTAATAGTTTAAGTTTAATTATTGCTATTTTAACTAATATTTCTTTATTTTATATATTAAAACCTTATGTTTTAATTAATGTTATTTATATGATAACTATACCATTATTCCAAGTTTAATTAGAATGATTATTTATTCTAATTAATTTAATATATTAATAAATAAATAATTTATTAATATTAAAATATATTTATTATTTTAAATTAATTATTATATTATTTATTTATTAATATAAATTAGTAATTATATTATTAAGTGAGGGGTGGGGTTTTAATTGGGTTAAGGATGAGATAAATATATATTGATACAATTATAAATATGAAACGATATTTTCAGAATAACGTATTATTGTTAAGAAACAATAATGAATTAAGCAACAAATTTTTACCTAACACACACTATAACTATAGTTTTCTTTTTAATAAATTAGTAAATAGTAATGATAATGAACCAAAATTATCTAGAACTACACATAAAAATTCATTAATTTCCTCATGGTGAGATGATTGAGATGATAAAGATTGCCCTTGTGGTTGTTCTTGTAATTGTTGTGGTCATAGAAAACCTAATAATTTATCAGAATATATTAAAAATTTTGATTTTAAATATAGAATTAAAAAAGCAGATGTTCCTTTAGCTTGAGGTTTATATTTTCAAGATGGAGCTAGTCCATCTTTTGAAGGAATTGTAGATTTACATAACAGAATTATGTTTTATTTAGTTGTTATATTATTTGGTGTATCATGAATTATGGTATCTATTATGTGAAATTTTAATAAATCTCATAATAAATTAGTTTACAGATATTTAAATCATGGTACATTAATTGAACTGATTTGAACAGTAGGACCTGCTTTAGTTTTAGTTGCTATCGCTTTTCCTAGTTTTAAATTACTTTACTTAATGGATGAAGTTATCGATCCTGCTATGACTGTGAAAGTAACTGGTCATCAATGATATTGAGAATATGAATATGCTGATTTTTTAAATGATGAGAATGAAGCTATTAATTTTGATTCTTATATGAAAGATGAAACTAGTTTAGAAAAAGGTGAACTTAGATTATTAGAAGTTGATAATCCTGTAATCTTGCCTGTTGATACACATATTCGATTTATAATTACAGGTGCTGATGTTTTACATTCTTGAGCTGTGCCTTCTTTAGGTATTAAAGTAGATGCTTGTCCTGGAAGATTAAACCAAGCTTCTGTTATTATAGAAAGAACTGGACATTTTTACGGTCAGTGTTCTGAAATTTGTGGTGTATTACATTCAAGTATGCCTATTAAAGTAGAAGCTGTCGAAATAGAAAAATTTTTCTCCTGATTATTAGAACAATAATTATTATTTATATATTATATATTCTCCTCTTTTTACTATTATTTGTTTATTTTCTTCATTTTAATAATTATTGTTAGTTTATTATTCTAATACAAATAATTATTTTTTATCTTTTATTATATTCTTTTTTTTATAGCGGTTTCCGACGTTATATTATTTATATTATTTATATACTTATTATTATATTATTAAATTGTTGTATAATTATATTATATTATTATTATTATATTTTTAATACTAATTAAATTTTTGATTTAAGGTATGTTTCTTCTTATTATTATATTTAATCAGTATTATCCCTAATTTGTTATAGTTTAAGTAAAATATGAATAAAAATAATATATTATAAAATATATTTTGTATTATTTTTATTTATTATATGAGTTTGAATCTCATTAACAAAGGGTTTATATTATATTGTTTTAAAGTTATATTATATATTGAATATAATAAAACTTTTTGTTATTAATTTATTAATAGAAATTATTATTATAATTTAATATTTAAGATTATAAATAATGTATCATATTAATATGAATTATTATTATATATGATGAATAAAAAAAAAAAATAAATTATTTTAGTTATAAAATAATTTATTTTTACTCGTTGTTATTGCTTAATGGTAAAGCAGAGCACTGTTAATGCTTGTATATAGGTTCGATTCCTATTAACGACTGATTATTGCAGAAAATAATAAATAAAATTATTTTAATGCAATAATTATTTACCTAATTATAATATGATAGATTATAATTATTATTATATATTATATTCAAAAGATAATAATATATAATTAATGAATAAATATAAAGAGGTATTTGATGATGGTTCCGAGTGAACGCTATTTAGAGGCTTTAATACATGCGAATCGAACGTCTGAGTAAATAGTTATAAATAATAAGGCTTAATGAAGAAAAACACTTATAGAGATCAATAGGTGAAATTAAAGAAAGATTTCTTTATTTTATTGATTGAATTAATTGGTTTATATTTTTATTAATTTAATAAAAATATAGTGATAAGTATTTTACTGTAATAGGTATATATTAAGGTTATTTATATAATGAGAAAGGAAGTGGTGAACTGGTGAGTAAAATCAGGAACGTTACCCCAAAATAAGGTTAAATACCTTATAATTGTTATTATGTTATAAGTAAAGACTGAACAACATGAAGGGATGTATATATATATTTATATGTTTGATTATTATATGTATAAGATGATAGTCATTTATTCAAATGAATATATATATATAATCTGGATGGGATATAATAACTATAAATAATAATATTATTATTTATAGTTATTATATTTGTATATTAATGGGGATAAATAGCCTTAATTTAAATTTAATATGCATGTTTAATAATGAAATAAAAGGCATAATAACTAAAGAAAAGTTTTTCGTTTTGGGATAGGCCTGAATCGGGGAGGTAGTAGGAGAGGTAATGGCTCAACTAGCCTTTGAACCGTAGTCGAATCTTTGGAGGATGAACGACCACATTGGCGATGAAATAACAGCCTAGCGACGCGACGTTGCCTGCAGTAGGGAATATTGGTCAATGGCCGCAAGGCCGAACCAGCCATCTAGAGGGGTGAGAAAGAACGCTTGATGTGTGCTATATTATATATGGTAAAACCCTAAGGAATGAGAGGATTATGACGTTATCTTATATGTTTTTTACATAAAACTGAAATAGTAATATTTTAAGTTATGCTAAAATATATGTCGCTTTTGGTATTATATTAAATAATATATTTGATGTAGCCGAAAGGATATTATTTTTAATATATAGTTGTTTTAAGTATATTCACTGATAATTAGGACAACTAATATATTAAGATGATATATCGAAAATTTATATTTAGTTTATTTAAATACACGGAAAATATTTAAATAATTAAGTTATAAATATATATCGACCTATTTAGTCTTGGCTAAGTCACGTGCCAGCAGCCGCGGTAATACGTGAGAGGCAAGCGTTATTCGTCATAAATGGGTCTAAAGGGTACGTAGGCGGTGTAGTAAATCCGTTAATTAAATTTACACCTAAGAGTGGAATTGATATTGCTATACTAGAGTCCAAAGGAGTAACAAATACTACGAGAGGAGTGTGACAATACTTAGATACTTGAGGGGTTGCGAAGCGGCGAAAGCGTGTTACTATTGAAGACTGACGCTGAGGTACGAAGGCATGGGTATCGATCGGGATTAGAGACCCCAGTAGTCCATGCAGAAAACTATGTATGCTGTTGTGTATATAAAATTATTGGTTGAGATTACATATCGAATAATCTTAACTATTTTATAAAAGGAATTGAATGTATACATATAAGAATGTTTTAAATAAGTGAGGGCTTATTTAAAAAATATTATATGTGAACATATCTTTTTATTATTAAGGTTATTTGTAAATGGTCATACAATATTTAATGCACGTACAAACGAAGGTGTTAAGCATACCACCTGGGGAGTATGGTCGCAAGGCGGAAACCCAAATCATTAGACGGCCCACAGAGACCAGCAGTGAAGCATGTTGTTTAATACGATAATCCTCGTAAACCTTACCACTTAATGAATAGATTTCGAAAGATTAACAATTACAGGTGTTGCATGGCTGTCTTCAGTCCGTGTCGCGAGACGTATGGTTAATTCCAAATAAACGGGCGCAATCCCCCTTCTGTCAATACAAAAAAAATTTGACTAATTTAGTTATGACTAAATTAATTTTTTGGTAAATAAGAAGAACACCCAGACAATGGAATTGAGTTGTTAATAATTAAATGTATTTTTTCTATTGTTAAAGATATATTTAAGAGTTAATGGACTCATTTGTTTAATAGGGGACCAAGACAAGTCGTTATGGCCCTTATGAAGTGGGCTATTTGGACGTGCTGCAATTTTCTTAACAAAGGGAAGCAATGAAAGAAAAGTCGGAGCTAATCCTATAAAATAAGAAAGATATATATATACGAATTGTAGCCTGAAACTCGGCTACATGAAGAAGGAATTGCTAGTAATCGTAAAACAGAACGTTACGGTGAACTAAAAATCTGGGGTGTACTAACCACTCGTCAGGCGGAGAAAGATATATGTGCAGGAAGGATTTTATACTTTGATTATTTGAGCTATATTTAATAAAATAAGTTAATTTAATAAATTTAAACCTTTTATTATTAAATTTTAATCTTATTCACGTTATTTGTATCTGTATTTATATATATATTTATTTATATTTATATTTATAATTTTATTTCTTTAAAATTAATGATACTCTAGCCTAAATTGAGAAAAAAAAGTATCTTTTTAGGACCTAATAGCCTAAAATCATAAATAGTTGATTTTAATTTTCATTGTGAAGATCTTAATGTATGATTTTAATTTCTGTTAAGTCGAAATATGGTAGTTGTAGGGGAACCTGCAGCTGAAGAATTAATACATTATAAATCTCCTAAGGGAATGATTCTCATTTGGTTTGAGAGATGGGCTGTAGACTCATTAGTTATACTATAGGCGGTTCAATTCCGTCCGTTCTCAATTTCGACATAAATGTCGAAATAATTATTATATTCTTGATTAAAAATAATAAAAAAATCAATTTGAAAAATTAATTTAAAAATACCATGAGTATTTTAAATATTGCCCCTTATTTATAGCAGTATTTAATTTGTTCATGTATTTATGTATAAAAAGAAAGATTTTTTTATTATTACATAAATTATATAATAATTTTTTATATATTTAAATTTATAGTATGAGTTATTTTAGTAAGCACCTTAAAACAACAATGACACTTTTGAAAAAAAAGTTAAATAATAATCCTAATAAGGATAATAATGTTAATAACCTAGATAATAATAATGATATAGTTAAACGTGATTTTTACAATATACCTAATAATGATATTAATAATAATAAGAATCTTTCTATTGGTTCCAATAAAGGTAAGTCAATTCAAAATGATAATGATATATATGATTTAAATGTTACAGATGTGAATATACCAAGTAGTCCTAAATTGTCTACATCTTCTATTAGAAGTTTTGATCAACTAAATAAAATTATAGAAAATGACCATACAGATTATATACCTATTATTAGAAAGAGTATTTCTAATATTGGTGATGATAATGTTTTATTAAGATTATATTTAGAAAAAATGGCAAGCTTAAATGGAGAATCAAGAATTTTAGGTAGAGTATTTGGTTATTTACACGATCCAACTAAGTTGCAAGGACTTGATCTTGACATAAGAAGAGATATTCGATGAAGATTTGAAGTAATTAGTGATTCATTTTTAACAGGAATTCCTTATATTATGAATGAACTAAGTGAATTAAAATTAGATATAACTAGTACAGATATAACAGAAGGAGTTAGTAATTTATTAACTTATAAAACTGTATTAGAAGCTCATTTTGATTTATTAGATACTTGATTTGCAGATAGAATACATGATCTTAGTGGAATGCATTTTACAAAAGATAAATGATCTTTTAAATGGAGATTTAAAATTAAAGAATTACTAGATAATCTTGAAATGTATCAAAAAATGGTTTCTACAGATAAAGTTGAAATATTTGAAGAATTAAATAAAAGAGGTATTCTAAATGATAAATATAAAGACAGTAAAGTAATACAATCCATTTTCAAAAAATTAACGGACACTGGAAGTTTTGATTATTTTCCCACCCGCTTAAGTGAAGATCCTGAGTCTTATTTTAAAACTACTAAAGATATTATGAATAGTTCCACGAGCATATTTGATTTAGATTCTGAATCAGAGAGTTCTACAGGAATAAAAGATAATAATAATCGACCGGTAGCTAATGCTCTTAAACGTGTTTCTACAACATTTCAAGACCTTAACACATCAAATCCAAAAGATTAAAATTAAATATATTCATTTATCAAATTGATATTATTATAGTTATTTTTTTTAGATTATTGTAAAAATTGAGTATGAGTTTTTTTGTAATACTAAGTGTAACAAACTACCGATATGTCTTGGCTTTATTAGCTGTTATAGCTGGTATTTTTGTTATAAGTACAAAAAATGCAATTATATCTGTATTTAATTTAATTGTCTTATATATATTAGTAGCTTTTTATTTAATATATATAGGAATTGCATATCTAGGTATTTCATATATTGTTGTATATATTGGTGCTATAGCTATACTTTTTTTATTTGTTATTATGATGATAGACATAGAGGTTGTGGACAGAAAAAATAATAATTACCTTCCTTTATTATTTTTTCTTTTAGGGGGATTTTTATTAACTATGAAGAATATCCTTTATAGTTTAACTTATTTAAGAATTAAAAGTATATTATATAAAGATAATGATAAATATTTTGTAGATTTCGATAAAGAAATTTTATTTAATAATTTATCTAATAATATTAGTAATAATAATGATAATCTAACATTACCTAATATTGATGAGCGACTTTCTAATTATAGTCTTGAATATAATTTCTTAAATAATTATGATGTTAATTTTTCCGAGCATCATATAAGCGATAAATTTAAGCAATTTATTATTACTACTAATACTAATACTAATACTAATACTAATATTGATATTAATACTAATAGTAATAATAATACTAATATTCATTCAAATATTGATATTAGTATAGATAACAACACAGATACTTCATTATTATTTAAGAATGAATATAATGATATAAGTATTTTCTTTAAAGATTTATATATAAGTTCTGATTTAGATAATAATTATTTATTAATTACTCCTGATTGAGATTCGGCAGTAAGTAGAATTACACAAATATCAGCTATAGGTGATGTTTTATATAGTGTATATCATTCTTTTATATATATTGTAAGTGTTATTTTATTATTAGGTATGGTTGGAGCTATTATACTTACAGCTGATCATAATGATCATACTAGAATTATTACAATAGTCAGAAATAAAAATAAAAATAATAATAAAGCTAGTAATATATTAGCCCCTATTTTAATGATAAAAGATTATATATGAAAATGAATAAATATAAAAAATAAAAAGCAAATAATAACGTTGTATAATAAAATATCTTTTTTAAGTAAAAATTTAAAATATAATATATATAATTTATCTTTTGCAGGTATATTCCCATTTTCAGATATAATGAATAATGAAAATATACAATCTGAAGATATAATAGGTAGTTTAATTTATTATGCTATATCTAATATTATTATAGGAGTATTATTATTATTAGTAAATTCCTCTTTTTCTCTAAGTGTTAAGTACTTAGATAAAGGAGGAGGATTTGAATGTGGATTTACTAGTTTTTTACAAACACGAGAACGATATAATATTATATTCTATAGAGTTTCTTTATTATTCTTAGTATTTGATTTAGAAATTATTTTAGCATTTCCTTATCCTGCTATATATCAAAAAAATCAAAATAATAGTAAAAATAATGTACTCGTATTCTTATATATTTTAGTTATAGGATTTATATATGAATTAAAAGAAGGTGCCTTAAATATAGTTAAAACAGCACACTCAACTGTAATAAAAGTAGATTATTAATTCAATCTTATCTAAAAAAAATTTTTCTTAATGATAAAATATTATATATATTTATGAATAAATATATACTAATTTAATGAAAAAATATTAATAACTTAATATTAGGATGTTTAAATAAAAGAACAAAGTACATAAATACATAAAATAATATGAATAATTAAAAAATTTTTTTATTTATGTATAAATAAAAAAATTGTTTTTTGGTTTAAAAGTCCATTTAATAATAAAAAATAAAGGCAAAAATAATAGTCTTTATTATGATTATATAATGCTTATATAAAAATCAACAAAGAATTAAGACTTGTTAAAGAAAAAAAAAAAATTAATAATAAATTTAGATTTGTTGATTTTGTGATTATTAATAAATAAGTAATTATATAATAAATATAAATTTAAGATATAATGATATATGATAACATTTTATAATATATTAGAGGTAGTAATAGTATTAGTTCCAATATTAATGACTGTTGCTTTTGTAACTATAGCAGAAAGAAAAATAATGGCTTCTATGCAACGTAGATGTGGTCCTAATGCAGTAGGTATATGAGGTGTTTTACAACCTTTCGCAGATGCATTAAAATTATTAGTAAAGGAAATTATTATTCCTAGACAATCTAATAGTATATTATTTGTTTTAGGACCTTGTGTAACTTTAATATTTGCATTATTAGGTTGAGCTATTATTCCTTTTGGTGAAGGATTAGCTATATTTGATTATGAATTAGGTATATTTTTTGCTTTGGCTGTATCTTCTATAGGTTCATATGGTATATTAGTATCAGGTTGAGCTGCTAATTCAAAGTATGCCTTTATGGGAGCTATAAGATCTACAGCTCAGCTTTTGTCGTATGAATTAGTATTTTCTTCTATAATATTAATATTAATAATTTTTTCTGGGTCTTTTAGTTTAACATATATTGTAGAATGTCAACAAGCTGTGTGAAATATATTTCCACTAATGCCTATAGCACTAATGTTCTTTATAGCAATATTAGCTGAAACAAATAGACCCCCTTTTGATTTACCAGAGGCAGAATCAGAATTAGTGGCTGGTTTTATGACAGAACATGGAGCATCTATTTTCGTTTTCTTTTTTTTAGGAGAATATTCTTCTTTAATATTAATGTCTAGTTTTATGTCTATCTTCTTTTTAGGTGGACATCATTGTCCTGATTTACATAAAATATTTATTGATCCCTTTATTACTCTTTTCTATTTCTTAGAAAAAAATTTTTCTCCTTTTTTAATTCAATTTTATGATTATTTTATTTATTATAATTCTAATCTTATTCCTATTGTTGAGAATAATCATAGATTAGTTTTGTCTCAGCATTTACAATGAGATAATGATTATATTACTCAGTTTACAAGTAGAGATAGTGTGTTCGAATTTATTAATATATTAATCGATAAAATTCAAGGTTCATATATTCTAGGTTTCAAAATTATAATAGTAGTATTTTTTTATATTTGAGTCAGAGCTTCTTTCCCTAGATTTAGATATGATCAATTAATGTCACTATGTTGAAAAGAATTATTACCTTTAGTTTTCGCTTATATTATATTTACTATTTGTTTATTTTATACATTTGATATGATGCCATTTGGTAGTTCATTTTAATATAATATAGTATAAAAATAAAAATATTATAATATTTTTATTTTTCAACCACCTTTAGTTAGCTTAAAGAAAAGCATTTCAAATTTTAAATTTAAATATTTGAAAAGATGTACGTGCTAATCGTTACATTAAAGTAAATTTAGGTCTAATATATTGATTAAATATATATAATATTTAATAAATTTATATACATATTATGTCTTATATTATGTTTTATATTTATATTAAATATTATGGTTATACTTATAATTATTCGTCTAAGATTCCTACTATAATAGATAGGATATTAATTAATATTTGATAATGTCTTTTGATTTAAATAAATTATTAATTTTTGATGGTTCTAAATTTAATAATAATATCTTTTTTAATAATTCAATATTATCATCTCCTATGGATCAATTTGAAATTAAACCTTTTTTTGGTGAATTTTTAGGTTTAAATTATACACCGGTAGGATTATTTACTAATATTATGGTTTATATTGGATTAGTTGTCATTTTTACATTATTCTTTTATATTTATGGTACATTTAAAAATAATATTAAAATAAATGGTTGATCTTTTAGTGCTGAAGCTATCTATTTTACTATTTATAATATGGTTCTTAATCAAATAGGTTCTGTAGTAGGTTTATTCTTTTTTGTTTTTATTTTTGTTCTATTTATTTATATATTATTTAGCAATTTAATGGGATTAATTCCTTATAATTTTGCTACTACTTCTCATTTAATTAGTACTTTATCTATGAGTTCTAGTATTTGATTCGGTGTTACAATTATTGGATTAATTTTACATGCTTTGAAATTTTTTACTCTATTTTCACCTGAAGGTACTCCTTTATTATTAGTTCCTTTATTAGCTTTAATTGAGTTAATTTCTTATATAGCTAAAGGTTTAAGTTTAGGTATTCGATTAGGTGCTAATTTAATCTCTGGACATTTATTATTATTAATATTAGCAGGTTTCGGTTTCTTAGGTTTAACTGCTACTTTAGGTATTAAATTAACAGGTGGACCTCTTGCTATAGCTTTAATTACTGCTATATCCGGATTAGAATTAGCTATTGCTGGTATACAAAGTTATGTTTATAGTATTTTAACTTCATCTTATATTAAAGATTCAGTTAGTTTACACTAATTTATTATTTACCTATATATTTATATTTATTTATAAAAATTTTTTATTAATAAATTTTAATTAAAGAACGCTAAGATATTAAGTACTATTATATATTTAAGTAATTATTTATATAACGGAAAGTCTACTGAATTTTTTTTATATTTAAATTATATATATATAATTTAATTATAAAGTTGTGAAAATAATTTATTTAAGTAATTCAAAATTGATATGTCTGAAACTAAGATAAGTATAATTATATTTATATTTATATGTGATATTATAGTTAATTTTTTATTTAATAAGTTAAATTAGTATGAACAGGAACTGGCTTATATATATCTAGTTATATGACAATAATTATAATATAAAATTATAGTTATTCACTATTATTACGTGAATAATTTATTATACTATAAAAAATTTTTATTATATTAAATTTATACATTTATGATTAATGAATTATTAGATTCAATAATTATATATTATATCAAATATATAATTATTAACTAAGACAATTATAATAATGGAATAATTTTTTCAAATATATACTTAATAATAAATAAAAACTAATTCTTTTTGTATAGATAAGTTAAATATATATTAATTACGATATAATTTTTTATTAAAATATAAAATAATAATCATTATTATTTTATATTTTAATGAGAATATTTATACATTATATCATACCTTGAGATGCTATCAGGGTATAAAATTAAAAAAAATATAAATGAGAATACTTAAATCAAGTCCAGTATTAACTATATTTAATAGTTATTTAGTAGATAGTCCACAACCATCAACAATTTCATATTTATGAAATTTTGGTAGTTTATTAGGATTATGTTTAGTTAGTCAAATAGTTAGTGGTATCTTGCTTGCTATGCATTATCAAGGTTCAGCAAGTTTTGCATTTTTATCAGTAGAACATATTATGAGAGATGTTAATGATGGATGATTAATTAGAATGGTCCATGCTAATATTGCATCATTCTTTTTTATTTGTGTTTATTTACATATTAGTAGAGGATTATATTATGGTAGTTACAGATCTCCTAGAATAGGAGTATGAGTTATAGGTACAATCATTTTCTTCTTAATGATGGCTACAGCTTTTTTAGGTTATGTTTTACCTTATGGACAAATGTCTTTATGAGGTTATCTTATAAGCCTCAAATGTTTAAATATTGAATTTTTATCAAAAATAAATAATAAATGAAATATATTTTTCATTTCTATATTATCTGAAAATAATAATAATAAATATAAAGGTTGATATAGAATAGGACCGCATAATCATGATATTCTTTCCATTATATTTGGTTCTTTATTAGGAGATGGTCACGCTGAAAAAAGAATTAGTGGTATAGGAACACGTATAACATTTTATCAAGAAGATAGTCACTATAAGTATATACTATGATTACACAATATTATAAGTTCTAAAGGTTATTGTAATAATAACATACCTATATTGACAACACGAATAGGTAAAGGTGGAAAACTTAGAAAGATTGCTAGATTTAGAACATGAACGTACACTAGTTTTAATTGAATTCATGATTTATGATATGATAATGGTATTAAAAAAGTACCTTTATGTATAGGTGAATATTTAACTCCTTTAGCTTTAGCCATTTGAATTATGGATGATGGGTCTAAAGTGTCTCAAGGTTTAAAACTATCAACTAATTCTTTTACATATGAAGATTGCTTATTATTAATTCAAGTATTAAATGAGAATTTTTCTATAAAAGCAACCATACAATCAGCAGGGATAGTAGGGAAAGATCAATATGTTATATATGTTTGAAAAGAATCTATGTCAATATTAAGAGAAAAAATTGATAATTATGTTATTCCAGAAATGAAATACAAAATATTATAGTTTTTTATTTTCTATTTTTAATATTCAATTTTTTTAAATATAGTTATATGCTTATCTTTTTTATAAGATACTAATGAGTAATTTTTAATAAGTATCTTTAGTTATTACTATGTAAAAAAAGTCATTTTTTTTTTTACATAGTCTTATATTAATATTATATTTATATTATATAAGAGAGCATATTAGCGATGCTAGTGAATACGGTCAAAGTTAGAATGTTTTATAATAAGACCGTCGGTGAATTAAATCATCGCGACAGATTAGTTCATTAGTGGGTGTCTGAAATGATGCTTAATGTATAATCGGAGTTTTTTTCAGAATATTTAGGATTTCATATTTTGAACATAAGTTTCTATAAAATGACTTTAGAATATACTTATCAAATTATAAGAAATATTTAATGTATAGGAACAGGGTTTATAAATTGAAAACAGTATTATAAATATATTTATAATATTAGTAAAATACTACAATTTATAAATTTAAAACTTGGCAACAGTTATTACTAATTTATTATCAGCTATACCATGATTGGGAAAATCACTTGTTGAGTTCGTTTGAGGTGGTTTTTCCGTTAGTTCAGCTACAATTAATAGATTTTTCTCATTACATTTTACATTACCGTTTATACTAGCAGCTTTAGTAGCTGGACATTTATTATATTTACATGTAGGAGGTTCATCGAACCCTATGGGTACTACTGGTAATGCAGATAGAACTGCATTCCATCCTTATTTTAGTTTTAAAGATTTAATAACTCTTTATTTATTTTTTTTTATATTTACAGCAGTAATATTTTATGCTCCTGATAAATTAGGACATTCAGATAATTATATTGAAGCAAATTCAATGCAAACACCAGCTTCGATTGTTCCTGAGTGATATCTTTTACCTTTTTATGCTATATTAAGATCTATTCCTAATAAATTATTAGGTGTCATTAGTATGTTTGTTGCTATTCTTATTTTATTAGTATTACCATTTACAGATACAAGTAATATAAAAGGAAGTAGTTATAAACCTTTATTTACTATTGCTTTTTGATTATTTGCTTTAAATTTCTTAGTACTTATGTGATTGGGAAGTTGTCATGTAGAAGCTCCATTTATTGTAGCAGGACAAGTTGCAACTGCTTATTATTTCTCACATTTTTTAATTATTTTACCTATATTAGGTATAATAGATAATGTTATAAGTTTATTAAGTTTATCTTGAAATGCTTCTTTCATATATAATCAAAAAAAAGCTTAAATTAATTTAAGTTCATTTGTGGAAATAATTAATATTTAAATTATAGAATAGAGAAAACTAAATTTTAATAAGTTATCTTATTAGATCTTAACTTATTATTTTTATTTTCTCTCCTTATCGGCATAGTTTAAGTGGTTAAAACGGTTGTCTCATATACAGCAGCTAAAGGTTCGATTCCTTTTACCGATATTAGCCTTAGGTATATTAATACTGTTATTACTACTTATTATGTTTTTAAATTTAATGTAAGGCCTTATCGTCTAATGGTTAAGACACAGCGCCTTCAATGCTGTTATACGGGTTCGAAACCCGTTAAGGCTATCTATATATTTATTAATTTATATTATATTTATTTTTAATTTATATATATGTTAATAAGTTATATATGCCTATTTCGCTTAATTGGTAAAGTCCCTGTTTTGTAATCAGGCTATGGGGGTTCGAGTCCCTCAGTAGGTATAAATATTAATAATTTAAAAGGTATTATTAATATTTATAATATTTATTTAAATATATTTAAGATTGATAATTTTTTCTTACTTTTCTTTTATATTATTACATATTCAGGGCTATAGCTTAACGGTTAAAGCTTGCCACTCATAATGGCATGATAAGGGTTCGATTCCTTTTAGCCCTAAAATATTTTTTTTTATTATAAGATTCTTTGTTAATATTGTTTTTATATCTACGTGCTGGAATTGGTAGACGGGGCAGGCTTAAGACTTGCTATATTATTATGTAAGGGTTCGAGTCCCTTCGTAGGTATAAAGTATTATAAATATAAATATATTTATATATCGGTTAGTTATAATCTAAAAAAATTATTATGTCTGAAATATTTTTTATTTTTAATTTGGTTAATCTATAGTATTAATTGTTTCGTTTTTTATTGCTTATTTATTTATTATACATTTCTAATTGTATCTAAAAAAAAGTATATTTAAATAAATAAATTAATTTTATTTTCTTTATAAAGAAAATATTTAATTCTAAGTATAGTTTTATTTATTACGGATAGCAGCACAAACTGGTAGTGCGTCTACTTTGGGAGTAGGAGGTTGTTGGTTCGAATCCAACCTGTCCGATTTATCAGTCGCCTAGTGAATTAATTTAGTATATTTATTATTTTTTATTAATTTTCTATATAATAGTTAATTTTTTTTTTCTATTCACATAATATGTTTATATAGTCTTAAGTATTCTTTATTAATAATATATTTTAATTTATTTACTAATTCTTATTTGAATTTTTATGGTAATAACTCAAATAATGTATAATGATATACATTATTTATATAAATTATGTTGAGTATATTATATGTATAAAAATTTATATATATATAATTGATTGTATTAGATATTATTATAAATACAATGAAAAGAATTTAATATAGAATAAAATTAGATATACTATCTGTTGAATAAGTATAATTCTTTAGGTAAATATTATAATTATAATTATAATTATAATATATTTAAATATTAAAATCGAATATTAATGTTTAATAGTTGAATAAAAAAAATTTTAAGAAGAAAGTTTTTTTATCATTTAAAAAATCAAAATGAAAATCAAAAATTTTCAGATAAGCAGAATTTACCAATTCATCCTTATCATATAGTAGATCAATCACCTTGACCCATAGCATTATCTGGTGTATTATTATCATTAACATTATCAGCTGTATTATCATTTCATGGTTATCCTTTAGGTGAATTTTTATTATTTTGTTCATTTGTTTTATTAAATTGAGGTATGAGTCTTTGATTTAAAGATATTATTACTGAAGCTAGTTTTTTAGGTGCACATACTGATAAAGTTCAAAAAGGTTTATCATTAGGTGTAGCTTTATTTATTATAAGTGAAGTATTTTTCTTTTTAAGTATTTTCTGAGCTTATTTTCATTCATCATTAGCACCAGCTATTGAAATAGGATCAGAATGACCACCTAAAGGAATTGAACCAGTTAATGCTTCAGAAGTTCCTACTGCTAATACTACTTTATTATTATCTTCTGGTGCTGCTGTTACAGTAACTCATCATTCTTTAGTTGATAGATTAATAGACTGAGCTAATAGAGGTTCTGTCGCTACTTTACTTATGGCTTTTTTTTTTACAGTTTTGCAAGGGTTAGAATATTACGGGGTGTCCTATACCATCACGGACAGTGTATTCGGTTCTGCTTTTTATATGGGAACTGGTTTTCATGGTTTACATGTTATAATAGGAACTCTTTTTTTGCTTGTAGCTGCGGTTCGAATTTTTTCTTATCAAGTTACAAATACTCATCATGTTGGAGTAGAAGCCGGGATTCTTTATTGACATTTTGTAGATGTTGTATGATTGTTCCTTTTCGGTGCTGTTTATTTTTGAGGTGGACAAGCTTAATTATTAAACAATCTTATCTGTATATTTATAAATTATATAATAAAATTATAATTAATTCTTATAAACTTAATTCTAGTTTAATGGGATTTTTTACATTTTTTAATTATAAAAAGAATGTAATTCTTAATACTAAGAATGATAATATATTAGTTAATCCAGTTAATAATATTAAATCAGATATACCTATTGCTGAGAATGATGATACATTAGTTAATCCTATTAATAATATTAAATTAGATACACCTATATCTAAAAAAACACCTGATATTGTAAATAATATTATGGATGATTTTTCTAGTGTTAAAGATAATGTTTATAATAATATTTTAAGTATTAAAAAAATTTTATTATCTCAAAAGTATAATCCTTTTGATGGTATTAATATGGATTCTCACTCTTATATTTATATAGGCGTTCTTATTGGTATTCTTTTATTCATATTATATATTATAAGCATTATATCCGCTAAGATTACTGTTGAGAGATTTATTAAAAGAAATTTAAATAAGAAATGAATGGTATTTCTTATAAGTAAATATAAATATTTATTATATTTAATTGTATTTTTACATTTTTCTTTTATATTATCATATATTTATCTTATATCTTATAGATTATTTAATTTATTATATATGTTGATTGAATTTTTAGCAAAGTTTAATCTAAATTTAGATAATTCTTATAGATTAACTATTGAATTTATTGTATTTTTATTATTATTTTCTATTTCTTTAATATTAATGAATATATTTAATAAAAAAAGTGAAAAGGGTTATTATAGTAAATTTCTTATTTTTATTGCTTTATTCCTTTCTTGTATATTATTATATTGATTAGGTGTTCTTTATAATTATTGATCTATTAATATGCATCCTATATTTTTAACTATTTTAGGTGGTTGAACAATTATTACTAATATTAGTATTTGTTATACTTATATTAGTAATTTAGGTATTAGCTGAAATTCTATTATTTGTAAAATTAGTGAATTTATTGATCATTCTGATTTTTTTAAAGTTTTAAAATCTTTATCTAAGTTATCTGTTATAAAAAATTTATTTAAACAATTAACTTTTAAGAATATAGGTAAATGAAGTATATTTTTTTTCCATATGGATCAACTAGATGGTACTAGACAACTATTTGCTGTAGCTAATGAAGCGGACCATAATAGTATTAGGAAATCTACTTTTCTTAGTATACAACATTCAATTTGTAATGTTCAAAATGCTACGGTTACAGAAGATAATAAGCCTTTATCTTGATATCATGGTTTAAGTTTTAAAAATGGAGAATGATATCGTTTCCCTATGCCCCGTGCACATCCTTTAATTCCATCTCATTATCGTGTAACTAATCCTTTTATTATATCTTCTATAATGGAATATTATAATAATTGTTTACATAATGATGCGGATCATATAGATAAACATGTAATTTATCTTAATGAATTAGTTTATAAATATAATAGAGAAGATTATGAAATGTCTAAATCTTTACTTTTAGATACTGTATTTCATATTATACCTTCAGATAATGAAAAAAGACTTATATTATCGATGAACGCTGAAAATATTGGTAATAATTTATATAATTCTATCCGTCATTTTAAAATTAATCCACAGAATGGAGACTTTATTAGACAAGTTTGTATTTTTAATCCTAATTTTAGTATTTTACATCGTATTCGTAATATAGACTTTGGGTTATATTCTTTGGATTCAGATTCAGGTTGTCCATATGAAGGTTACTGTGCGTTGAGAGTTGATACAAGAAGTATAAGATTAAATACTACATCTGCTAATTTTCGAAATTATCTTCTTTCAGACTTTAATCATCAAATGATGTTTAGAAATAGAGATGCAGGAAGAATTAATTATATTGATAGCTTAAGAAGAAAGAATAATTCTACTCCTGCGGAAATAGTGGCTGATGCTTATAATTTATGTACATTTTCTGTTGATAAACAATTGGGTTACTTCCAAACGGATTTAGAATCTTATATGAACAGAAATACTGAATTAACAAAAGATCAAGTAAGAGAAGCTATGGATGAAATTAAACCTGTAGTTGATGTATATGGAAAAGTATCTAAAGAAAGAATTGAGATGACGATAAGAGGTATGAAAAAGAAACCTGTTACTTCTTTTGAGAATCTTAAATGAAGATACATTTTTGCTAGAGGTTCTGGTGATATGAATACTTCTATAGTAGTTGAAAAGGTGATAGCAAATAATCCTGATTTTAAATCTACTTTCTCTAAAATACCTCAAGAGATTATTTAAAATCTTTTAAATAAATATTTTTTCCATATTTTTTTTTTCTAAGTTTAGTAAATGTTATGTTATATATATTAAAGGTATAATTAGTCTTATACTTTAATTAACATTAATATTAATATTATATATAATATATTTATTCTCAATATATATAATTCCCTACGATGAATATGGTTTAAAGGTAGAACGATTACTTGTGGCGTAATCAGTCCGGGTTCAATTCCTGGTATTCATCCTTGTTATCAAAATAATTATTGAATTGTTAAAATTAATTATAAGATTATGATTATTCAATTCTATTTTATTATAAATTATTATGTAATGTGAATATTATTATTAATTATAACCTTTTATTATATTTTATGAATACAATCATTCATATTATTCTATTTTATGAATATAATAATGTTTTTAAGTCATACATATGTAGAAGCCGTTGATAAAATATTGGATTATTTATAAATATATATACAGTGATTATATAATATATATAATATATATATATATATATTATATATATATATAAGTTAAAAATATAATAAAATTATTAAATTATAAAAATGAATTATAATTTAATAATATTAAATATATTAAATCTAAAAAGATATTAAAAATTTTTAATATTAATTTTAATTTAAATAGAAATATGCATAAATATTAAGGTGTATATGATAAAAGATAATATAATTTATTTAAAATCAACAAATTTTATTTTAATCTAAATCATGTTAGTACAAGCAGCAAAAATTATTGGTTCAGGATTAGCAACAATCGGTTTAGCAGGTGCAGGAGTAGGTATTGGATTAGTATTTGGAAGCTTAATCGAAGCAACAGGTAGAAATCCATCTGTTCGAGCTCAATTATTCCAATATGCAGTATTAGGATTCGCTTTAGCAGAAGCAACAGGATTATTCTGTTTAATGATGGCTTTCTTATTATTATACTCAGCTTAATTAAAAAATAATTTATTATTAAAAAAGAATTATTTTTTATTTATAATATTATATATTGTAAAATAACTCAATTTAATATAATCAAAATTTGACAATAATATAGTTATGGTAAAATTTTAATTTAGTTATAATTTGACAATAATATAAATATAATTATAAAAGAAATTTAATTTAATTATAATTTTACTTTAATATGGTTATAGTAGAAAAATTTAATATTATTATTATATATTTATTTTATTATAACAAGGACGAGATAAAATTATATAAGTTAAAATTTTACTTTTTATGGATTTAGCTTTAATATTATTTGGACTAGGTACATTAGGTTTTATATTTAATAGAAATAATCTCATTTTAATGATTATATCTATTGAAATTATATTATTAGCTGTCTCAGTTATGACTTTATTCTTTTCTTGACAGTTTAATGATGTATTAGCTGAAGTATTCGGGTTATATATTATTGCAGTAGCAGGTGCAGAGTCAGCAATAGGACTAGCTATTATGATTGCTTATTTTAAAATAAGAAAAATTTAACAGTTTTTTTATATTAATATAATTAAAAATAATTTTTATTTTTAATTATATTAATAGTAATTTTTTTTTTATTGATTTTATATATTTAAATTAGTTAAATATGTAAATCATGTATAAATATGCGAAAGCGAATATATTATATATATTTTTTTAATATATATTAATTTATATATTTTATATTCTATATTTCTTATTTATATTCTATATTTAATAATCTGTTAATACACAATTAAAAAATAACTTTATATTGTGCATTAATTATTTATTCGATTAGATAATATAGTCAATTATAAATAATATTAGGGGTAGTAAGGATTATATAACTTAGATTATTGATAATTGTTAAACAGAAATATATGTATACTAGTATAATATTTTTACCTTTTTTAGCTGCGATTTTAAGTGGATTATTTGGTAGAGTAGTAGGTGTTAAAGGAGTTTATATTTTAAATATAACTTGTTTATTATTGACTACAATATTATCGTTTATAGCATTTTATGAAGTTATTCTTTGTAATTCACCTGTATCTATAGAATTATTCCCATGAATAAGTATAGAACATTTAAAAGTTACATGATCATTTTATTTTGATGAGTTAACAGTTAGTATGCTAATTCCTGTATTAATTGTTTCATTATTAGTACATATTTATTCAGTAGGTTATATGGGTGAAGATCCTCATCAACAAAGATTTTTTTCTTATATTTCTCTATTCACTGGTTTAATGTTAGTATTAGTTACAGGTAATAACTTTTTAGTCATGTTTTTAGGTTGAGAAGGGGTAGGAGTTTGTTCATATTTACTTGTACATTTTTGATATACTAGAATAGCTGCAGTAAAAAGTGCAATGAATGCTATGTTTACTAATAGAGTGGGAGATTTTTTTTTAACGATAGGATTTTTTACTATATTTTTTACATTTGGTACATTAGATTATGCTACTGTATTTTCATTAGCTCCTTATATTAATGTAAATATTATTACATTTATTGCTATATTATTATTATTAGGTGCTGCTGCTAAATCGGCTCAGATAGGTTTGCATGTTTGATTACCTATGGCGATGGAGGGTGAAGGAAAATTTATTATTTCCTATCTATTTACTTCTTTTTTCTATCTTTACATTTCAAGTTTTTCTTATTTTAAATCAATAAATGACTTTTCTTTTTATAAAAATTATGTTGCTAGAAATAATTCATCTTTAATATTAGATAAAAATAAAAATTTTATTTGAGTTTATAATATAAATAATTTTTTATTAGTAAAAGGAGCTCCTTTTAAATCTAAAATAGAATGTGCGAAAGTTTTACAAATTAACCGGGCTACTGTTGCTATTTATTTAGATTCAGGTAAAATATGTAAACATAAATGAATTATTAGTTCTATCATATTACCCAAAGATGAATTATCTAAGTGAGTAATATCTCCTAAAGTTATGGATATTATAATTGGAGAGTTACTAGGGGATGGACATATAAAATATAATACTAAGAGTGGTTCATTTATTAACGGCAGATTAGAATTTACTTTTTCAGCTAAAGCTTTATATTATGCTAAATATTTAAAATATGAAGCTTTAGCTATTATTTGTACTGATACTCAATTAGTACCTTGACCTAACCCTAAATTAACAGGTAAAGAACCAATACAGTATTGATTTTCTACTAAATATTTACCTCTCTTTACTGAATTACATTCTCTTTGATATAAAGAAATAGAAGGTAAAAAAGTAAAAATTTTACCTTCAAATATAGAAGAAATGTTAACTTCTCAAGGGTTGGCCCATTGAATAATGGGTGATGGTTATTATAGTGAAGGCTGTGTTATAATCTGTACAGATAATTTCACTTTACAAGAAGTATTAAAATTAAAAGAGATTTTAAAGAATAAATTTAAAATAAAATCTTCTGTAAAAAAGAGAATTAATCCTAATAAAAGTATTGTTTGAAGAATTAGGATAAGTAAATTGAGTATGGAGAATTTAATAAAATTAGTGTTTCCATATTTTATACCTGAAATGTATTATAAATTAGGAATAAAAGAAAAATAAGAATATAGGAATTAGTTGGGCCCTCCTAAAATTTCACTATTTAGGAGAACATCCTTTTTTTATTGATTGAAAATTTTCAAGAGAGAGGACAATTCCAAGGAAACTTTTCCAATTTTGATTAAGGTTCCTTAGAGACTACACGTGAAAAATTTGTATTATATATTAAAATTAAAAATTTTCAAATATATATTATAAGTTATGATATAGTCCATACAGTTATGAAAATAACTGAGTAATTTTTAATAAATTTTATTAAAAATGAAAATAAAAGCCAACACCAGTATCAGCTTTAATACATGCGGCTACTATGGTAACAGCGGGAGTTTATTTACTAATTAGATGTTCTCCTTTATTAGAACAATCAGATTTAGCTTTAACAATTATAATGATAACGGGAGCTGTTACAGCTTTTTTTGCTGCTTCTGTTGGATTATTTCAAAATGATATTAAAAAAGTTATAGCTTATTCTACTATGAGTCAATTAGGGATGATGGTTATAGCTGTAGGTATTAGTCAATACAATGTTGCATTAATGCATTTAGTATTACATGCTATGTATAAAGCAGGTCTTTTCTTATCTGCTGGTTCTGTTTTACATGCTATGGGTGATCAACAAGATTTTAGAAGATTTGGTGGTTTAGTTAAATTATTACCTTTAACTTATACTGTTATATTAATAGCCTCCTTAAGTTTAGCTGCTTTACCTTGATTAAGTGGATATTATTCTAAAGATTTAATTATTGAATTAGCTTTTGGTACTTATTCTTCTTTAGGTTATTTAGTTTATTTATTAGCAGTTATAGCTGCTTGTTTTACTATGTTATATTCTGTAAAATTAATTTATTTAACATTTTTAACATATGCTAATGCTCCTAAAGGGAATTATGAAAAAGCACATGAGTCTCCTTGAGTTATGAGTTTACCTCTTATTATTTTAGGAATATTAAGTGTTTATTTAGGTAATATATCAAAAGATTTCTTTATTGGATTAGGTAGTCAAGGTTTAGGTAATAGTATATTTAATCACCCTAATCATATTATCTTAATTGATACAGAATTTGGTGTTCCTACTTTTTATAAATTATTGCCTCTATTTTTAAGTACTATTTGTGCTATTATAGCTTTATACTTATTCGAAAAAAAACCTTTAATTTTATTATCTATTAATAAATCTCAATTTGGTCAAAATTTATATAGATTTTTTAATCAAAGATATTGATTTGAATTATTATATAATAGATGTATTGTGAATAATATTTTATATTTAGGTTATATTACAAATACTATTCTAGATAGAGGTGCTCTAGAATTAATAGGTCCAAGAGGTGCTGTATCTGGTTTGTATAAAATTAGTAATTATTTTGCTTCTTTTGATACTGGTTCTATTGCTAGATACGGTTTTGTTATGTTTTCTGGTTTACTTTTCTTTCTACTTATTTGAATAAATTCTTCTTATTCAAATTATTATAGTTTTAGTCTATTTAATGTTTCTTTTTAATTTAAATTAATTTTTAAATTTTTCATTCTCGTTTATAGCTATATTTATAATATTATTTGTTAATCTTTGTAATATGTTATATTAAATATATATTTGTTTTCTTTATTTTTTTTTATAATAAATATTATATTTAATATATGAGTTCAATTATAAGAATTCCAAATATTAACTAATTTAATTATTTCATTATAAATAGAATATTTTTATTTATATAGTGAATATTAAAATGAAAAAATATATATTATAATATTAATAAAACAAATTTGATAAACTTATCAAATTTGTTTTATTAATTAAATGGATAGTCCAATAGGCTAGTTGGATTAAAAAATATAAATAAAAATATTTATTTTTATTTATATTTTTTAAACTATCTAATGTATACATAAAACATATTATATGTATAATGTAGAAAAAAAACTCCTGTTTAATACAGATATGTAATTGATCGCGTTGCGTATTGCTTTAAGGCAAGATAACTTTTTTAATAATTATATGATAAATTTAACTTTTTTCCTTTTAATGCCTCTTTTTGTATTAGGTTTAATGTTAGCGATAGCTAATTATGGTAATCGTTTAAATATTAGACTTATAGTCATGGATGATAAATTTCCTATGTCACAAGTAGAAGAATATAAAAATATGTTACCTTCTATTATACGTACTTTTTTTCAGAAATTAAATGATTTTAAATTCAATTTAATTTCTTATTTTTTTAAACCTACACATTGAGTAGAAAATTCAGAAGTGTTAAATGAAAAAGAACAAACATTAATAAAAAGATTTATTATTTTAGTATTAAAAAAAATAGCTTTGTCTTATTCTTTATTAATGTTTGTGGCTATTTTAATAGTTTGATCTAGTTTTAATCCTACAATTCTAGAATATCAATTTATTAGTAATGCTTTTTTTTGATTAAATATGTTGTGAAATTTAGGTATTAATTTAGCTATAGATGCTTTATCTTTACCATTTGTATTATTAACTGGCTTTATATTCCCATTAGTTTATTTAAGTAATTGAGTAACTATTCATATATATGATATTTATTATCTTTCTATAATATTATTATTGGAATCATCTTTAATTTTAGTATTTTTAGTTACTGATTCTGTTGTCTTTTATGTTTTCTTTGAAAGTATATTGCCTCTTTTATTTATTTTAATCGGTATTTATGGTGCCGTACAAAAATTTAGAGCTGGTTATTATTTATTTTTATATACTTTATCCGGTTCTTTATTTATGTTAGTTTCTTTCCTAAAAATGGGAGCTGATATTGCTACTACTTTCTTCTCTAATCAAATTAATGATCTTTTATTTGAATTATTACAGCTTATACTTTGAATTGTTTTATTTATTTCTTTCTCTGTTAAAACTCCTGTTGTTCCTTTTCATATTTGATTACCTTTAGCTCACTCTGATGCTAATGTTTCTGGTAGTATAGTATTGGCTTCTGTTGTTCTAAAATTAGCTCTTTATGCTTTTATTAGAATATTAATTGGTATTTTATGTATAGCCACTTTATTAGCCAGTTCTTTTGTTCTAAGTATGGCTGGTATAAGTATTCTTTATTCTAGTTTTACTACTATTAGACAATTTGATTTGAAAGTTTTAGTTGCTTATTCTAGTATTGCTCATATGGGTTCTACTTTATTAGGTACTTTCTCTAATACTTTATATGGTCTTTTAGGTAGTATTATTTTTGGTTTAGCTCATGGTTTCGTATCTCCAGCCCTATTTATTCTTGTTGGTGCTGTATTATATGATAGATGTGGTTCTAGAATTATTAATTATTATAAAGGTTTAACTAATATTTTACCTATTTTTGCTTTAATGCTATTATTATTTATTTTTGGTAATATGGGTGTTCCTTTAACTGGTAACTTTATTGGTGAATTCTTATCTTTATTAGGAGCTTATCAACAAAATATATTTATAACCGTTATAGGTACTACTTCTGTTATATTAAGTGCTGTTTATAGTATTTTTATGTATAATAGAATTACTAGTGGATCATTATCTCCATATATTCATACAATACCTGATCTATTTAGAAAAGAATTTTATTTACTTTTACCTCTATTAATTTTAACTCTTATTTTAGGTATTTATCCTCAATTTATTACTTCTGATATTGAATTCGGACTATCTAGCTTCCTATTATTAGGTATTACTCCTGTTGTTTTCCAGCCTAATTCTAATACTGATAATAATAATAATAATGTATTTAGTAATGATAGTGATGATGATGTTATATGACCGGCTGATGTAACAGCTAATCCTCATAATACACCCATAGTTAGAAATGTTCTACCTGAAGTTGTAAGAACTAGATCAAATAATTCTGGATCTATTACATCTTCTAGACAAAATGTAAATACTGAAAATAATGTAAATAATGGTAATAATGAAATAATTATTAATAATAATCAAAATAATATTGTAGTTAATACTACTAATTCTGAACATCAAGGTGAACCTATGCAAGATGTTATTGTAAGTAATGATAATAATATTAATATTATTTCAAATTCTGATAATAAAAATCCAGAAACAGATGATATTAATAATAACTTATCTAATAATGAAAATATTGTATCTAATTCTTCTAATTCTAATTCTAATTCTAATTCTAATTCTAATTCTAATCTTAATATTAATCCTAGTTCTGATAATAATAATTTAAATAATAATTCTCAATCAGAATTAGAGTCTCAATTGAACGAAGATAATATTAATATGCCGGTAGGTAATCCTGATTCAGAAGAAGGACAACCTCAATATGTTTCTTTAGAAGATCCTAAGAATAAACCTGTAGAATATAAAGAATTATTAACTAAAGTAGAAGATGTATATGTTGAACAAGAATTAAAAGAATCTAAAGAAGATTGGGATTGAGTACAAAGAATAGAAATAAATACTAAACATTGTTCAACTGAAAAAGCTATAAATAAAGCTATAGAAAATAGAAATAAGAATGAAAGTGATAATAATAATAATATTAATAATAATAATATGGATAATAATAGTAATAAGAACATAAATAATATTTCTAATTCTAGGGAAAATAGTGGAAATTCTAATATAATGCATAGTGTAGTAGAAGATAGTATTGAATGAGCTTGATTAGATTGAATAATAGATAATTTTAATATTGAAGGTGTTTATTTAGCTATAGGATTTATAGGATTAATTCTGTATATAGTAGAAAGAATAAAATTCCGTATTTATAAATGACAATTATGATCAGTTTCACCTATCTTTTCTATTATTAAAAACAATGGATTTAATTCTAATTCTTCATCAAATCTTAATAGAGGTTCTAATCCTCCAAGTGATAATAAATCGAATGAAGGACTTGATACTTCTTTAAATGAAACTTACAGAATGTCTTGATTAGATGATACTGTAATTTTAAATAGAGATAAAAGTGTTACAATTAATAATTTTGATTCTAGTGTATCAGTTGGTTTTGGATATACAGGTGAATATTGTGATCGTATACGATCAACACTAAAAATATGAAAGAATGAAAAATTAATTGTAGAAAAACCTCTAACTGATGTTGATAAATTAAATAAAGCTGAAGCTGAAGCTCTTATTAATAATCCTCATGTACCAAGAACTACGACTGAACGTTGAAATGCTATAATGGGTGGTCATTATAAACCATCAGAACCTCCAAAATTGAATGTAAGATTTCATTCTATTTCTGAAACTCAAAGTATAAAAATGGAAAGTATTTTTGATAATAATAAAAATATTAATAATGAAAATACAATTTGTTTTAATAATTCCACATTATTATTTGATAAGCATAATATTAATGTGTATTTTTCTGAATTATTATTAAATTTAAAGACTTATGAGTATTATTTATTAATGGGTATCTTTTCAATTATATTAATAAAAATTGTATTTTATGTATTACTTAAATGAAATAAATTATTATGTTTTAAAAATAAAAAAAATATTTGATCTATAAATCTGGGTTTCTTTTCTATAGATAGTATAAGTCAAAATTTATATAATATAAATATTATTTCTTATTGAATTTTCTATTTTTTTATTTTATTATTTTTTATATTCTTATTTAAAAATTTCAAATTATTTTACCGTTATATATTTATTAATTTATATAATATGAAATTTTTTTTATTATATAATCTTTTACCTTATTTTAATCATATTTCATATTATAAATTTATTTTTTTTAGTTTTATTTCTCTTATTTATATTCTTTATTTTTGTTATAATTATTATTTCCATATTGAATGAATATCTGAATTTATTAATAATTTATTTGTTTTTGTTATTTCATTTTTTGAACATTTTAATTCTTTTTTTATGAAAAATTATATGTATAGTGATTATTTAATTAATCCTGTTAGTTATAAATCAACTATTTGAAATAGTACTCATATTTTATTTAATGAAAATGACTCAAATTCTTCTAATATTAATTCAATGAATAGTGATATAACAAATAATAATAGTGATCATAATAATAATACTAATGAAAATAATAATAATAGTAGTAATAACAATAATAATAATAATAACGAAAATGAAAGTGAAAATAATACTAATGAATATAATAATGGAAATAATGATTATAATAATAATAGTGGAAATAATTGTAATGATGATAAAAGTGAAAATAATAATGAAAATAAAAATAATGAAACTGGGGAATCTAAAGACACTAAGGTACTTAGACGACCGGCTCATTATGAAGTAAAGGATTTATTTAACCCTGATGCGAAAGATATTAATGACGATGAAGATCGTTTTTCTGGTGCTGGTGATGATTTTGATCCTGTTGCTGATCGACTTGATGAGTTAATAGATGAAAAAATAGAATTAGAAGAACAAATTAGAGAGACATATTTTCAAAAAAAATCATCGGCACAAGCTAGTGTAGAAAGAAAAATGAGTGATTTCGAAAATATGAGTATTCGTACTCCTAACAGTCAAAGTGATACAGATGGGAATGGAAACGGAAATGAAAATGGAAATAATTCTTTGAAAAGAAAACGATACGATGATGGTTTTGAGGAATCATGTGATCTTGATAAATTTTCAAATAAAAAACATAAAGCAGTAAATAGGATGTATGAAAATTATGTTAGTTTAGTTGATGAGATAAAGGATTTTGTTAAGGAACATAATATTACAGTAAGAGTAGAAGATAAAGACAAAGAAAAAGATAGAAAAAATAATAATGAAAATAATTTTTAATTATATCGGATAAATATAATGTAATATAATTTATTATCTGAATTATATATTCATAAAATTCTTACCTTTCTCCCCTTTCAGTATTTGATATATTAAATAATAAAGTATATTTAATAGAAAGTTTGAATCTTTCTACTGAAACAAATATTAATTTTATAATACATTATTATAAATTATATTCATTATTCTTTTTCTTTATATTCTGTTCTAATAATTATAAATTAAAAAGCGACTTTTGCTTTTTAATTTATATAAAAATAGAAAAGTTTCTATTTTTATGTTTTTATACTTATATATACATATATATATGAATATATTATATTATTATGAGATTTATTCTTTTTTAATTTTTATAATATGCCTCAATTAGTTCCTTTTTTTTTTACTCATCAAATTGCATTAGTATTTTTTGCTTTAGCTATTTTATTAGCTTTATTTTCTAAATATATATTACCTAATATTCTTTCTATATTTTTAGGAAGATATACATTAGCTGACAAAATGAATTCCTAATTTAATATTTCTTATTTGTTTAATATAATTCTATTTATAAATATTTATATTTATTAATATAAATATTTAATCCGGAAATAATTTATCTCCTCTGTTTGTTTATTTATGTATAATGATATATGAAAATAATCATATTTTATTTTTATTATTTTATATGTCAAAATTAATTATTTACGATATTTTAGATGATATTATTAATAATAAAGTTTTTTACTTTTATTAATGTTTCTATAATATAATAAATTAACTTAGAGAGAATTATTTCTATTTGTTAATGAATTTAAAAATATAATAAGTTAATTATTAAATGTCTTATTATATTCTGATAAAGATTATATTTATTTTTTTATGTTTTTTATATAATAATATTTTAATTCCATTTTTATCTATAAATTTAGATACATATAGACGATTATAATATTATGAGTTCCTTATATATACATGTTATATAGTTATTTATATATATATATATATTTATATTTTTAATTTTAGTATTTACTATTGAATTATTTATATTTTCAATAATTTTTATATTATTTATTAATATAATAAGAGTAGAGAATTAATCGTTAAAATAAAAAGTAAAAAGGGTTATTATTTGTCTTCTTTTTACTTTATTATATTTATTTTTTATTTTTTATTTTTTATTTTAATTTTAGATTTATGTACTAGAGTTGGAAATTTATATAGTCTCTTTTAGGACTCGAACCTAATTCCTGATATTAGAAGTATCATGCTCTACCATTTAAGCTAAAGAGACATAGGTTAATATATATATATTATAATATATATATATACTACTAGTATTTTTAATGAAAAATATTATAGATATAACTATTTCATAAATTAGGGTAAAGAGGGATTCGAACCCTATATTCCAGATTTGCAGTCTAAATGCAGGACCAGTCTGCAACTTTACCCGTATTTTTTATTAATATAAATTTATTTATAATACTATACGTAATAAAATAAGTAAATTGTTATTTTTAATATATTAGAAATCTATATAATTAAATAATACATATATATAGTTTCATGTTAGATATATTATTTTAAATTTATTTAGGAGTATAGTTTAATTGGTAAAACACGGAGCTTCAACCTCTGCATCGATAGTTCAAATCTTTCTACTCCTGTAAAATAAATATAATTAATTTATAATATATTATATAATTTATATATATAAATTATATAATATATTAACAACAATTTTGATATTTTCATTAATATCTATATATTATAAGATATTATTATATTATATAATTCAAAAATTAAAAAACTATATATAAGGATGCGATGGCCGAGTCTGGTTTATGGCGTGATATTTGAAATATTAAGCATGTTAAATGCCGCGAGTTCGAATCTCGCTCCATCCGTAAAGAAAAAAAGTGAAAAATTAAAATTATATCGTAATTTCATATTGTTATAATAGTTATATAATGAAAAATTATTAATATATATTTTAAATGTTATATTATGAAAAATTATTGATATCTTTTTTAGATATAAGGGGATTTAATTTAATTGGTTAGAATATTGAGTTTGCAACTCAGCTGTATGGATTCGAGTTCCATAATCTCCATTTTTAAGTTTAATATATTTAATTAATTAAATTTTTATTTATATAGTTTGTCCAGATAGCTTAACGGTAAAGTATGGCTCTGAAGATGCTGGTATATAGGTTCGATTCCTTTTCTGGACAATTAAATTTATATACTATTAATAATTAATTTAAAAAATTAATAATATATAATTGATATATAATATTAAATATGTTATAATAGGGATAGTTACATTAAAAATAACAGTATTTAAAAATTTTAAATACTGTTATTAATAAATAAAAATATTAATATACATAATATTATTATTAACATCTTATAGGATTTGAACCTATATCATACGATGCCGAAAACCGATACTTTACCATTAAGCTAAAGATGCATTGTTATTGTTTATATTAAAATAATAGATATATTAATAATTAATTATATTGGGTTAAAAATATATTAAGATATTATATATAAATAGTCTGAATAATATAATATTATAGAGAAAAAATTTTAATGGTTGTGACGAAACTGGTAACCGTGGTAAGTTTAGGTCTTATTGAGAAATCTTGAGGGTTCGAGTCCCTCCGACCGTATTATTAAGTTATTTTATTATATACAATTCTTCTATTACTAAAAGAATAATAAATTTATTAAATTATATTGTTAAATGTAATAGATTAGTGTTAAGTTAATTACTTAGATAAAAAATTTTTTTATTTATATTAAATTCTTTTTATTAATATTAATATTAATATTAATAGGACTGCGAGCATAGGTCAATGGTAGACTAGGTATCTTCCAAATACTTGGTATTGGTTCGAATCCAATTGTTCGTATTTATAATTAATTAACCATATGAACATTTAAAAGGGCTTGTAGCTTAATGTAAAGTTTCTCTTTGTCGCAGAGAAGGATGCCCGTTCGGAGCGGGTCAAGCTCGAAAAATATTAATAAAAAATAATATATAATAATAATATAATAAATAATAATAAGATAATAAATAAATAAAAATGAATAGTGAATTACATTATAAGGAAGTTAGTTTAATGGTAGAACTACGCTTTTACACGGCGTGTGCGAGAGTTCGAATCTTTCACTTCCTATAAAAATATCATTTATTAATAAAATATATAATATAGGAAAAGTAGCTATTGGTAGGGCAAGATACCTGCTACGTATTAGGACTATTAATCCTTAAGGGTTCGAATCCCTTCTTTTCCGCAAATAAAAAAAATAAATAATTATTTATATTATGTAATTATTTATTTGCTAATATGCATAAGGATATGGAACGTAATATGAACTAAGAAAAAAAAATTTTTTTTAGTGAAGATGAAGAAAAGGATTATTTCGAGAATGTATGCTATTATACCAGGAGGTATAACTAAATCATAATAAGATATTATTATTTAATCTATGTTTATGTTCTAAGTAACATAAAATAGGGGTAAGATAATTTAATTAAATATTAGGTATCCTTATTAGTAGATTATTAAAATAATAATATTAAATAATATATGTGTATCCTATGTGAAAACAAATCACATAAAAACTGAGTGAATTGAATCATCTTAGTAACTCGAGGAAAAATAAATCAACCGAGATTCTATGAAGTAGTGGTGAGCGAAAATAGATTAGTCAAAAATATATTTAATATGAGAATAAATCCGTTAAATAAGGAACATATAATTAAAACAAAAAATCAAAAATATAATAAATATTTGAAGATTATAATAATAATAAAAATTTAAAAAATTTTATTATTGTTCCATATAGGTTAAAAGATAAGTTTTAATAATATAAAAAATAAGTAAAATGGTCACAAAACTGTTTGAATTAAAATAAATATGATAAATATATATATATATTTATATATATTAAAAAATTATTTTTAGTATTATATAAAAAATATGTATATAAATATGGAGGGGAACTTTCCTCTAAGACTAAATATGGTTATAATAAGCGATAGAGAACAAAATAGTACCGTGAGGGAAAACATTCGAAAAGTAATTCTAAAAGCAGCAGGAATTTTTTAAGATTAAGAATGGACTGCGTACCTTTTGTATAATGGGTTAGCAAGTTTATGTTAGTAGCGAGAATAATAATTCGAAGATAAATCAACTATTCCAATCGATCTGATATGGTAATAAGTTATTAGCATAAGACCCGAAACCTGACGATCTTGCCCAATTCTGGTGTTAGACCGAACAAGTGAATGTTGCATGATTCTTTGAAGAAATTGGGCAAAGAGAAATTCAACTGTAGTCAGGAGATAGCTGGTTTTTCGTGAACGCTATTTTTGTAGTTATGTCATAATAATTAAGCGAGTGTACAGTATATAAATTCAAATAAGATTTGATTAAAATAAGTATGGAAGTATTTGAAGGGGTAGTAATCCAAATATAATATTTAAGGATGAGTTTAAACTGAATAATATGGAAAGAAAGGCAATTCTATTGATAGCTCCTTTAAAATAACTATATATTCCATATAGTGAAAATAAAGGATTAAAGTGTGATATAGAGATGTTCTATTTTATTAATGTAAAAGGAAGTAAATCAATGTCTTAATAATTTGGGGGATCGTACAGATTCTATCAATGGATTTTTATCTCGGAATTCGTATATAATATCATTGACAAGTCAGACTTACGGTGAAAAGGTCGTAAGTCAAGAGGGAAACAGCCCAAAACAAGAGCATAAGGTTCCAAAATTATTGTTTAGTGCAATAAAGGAAGTTTATCTGAACTGATTTAATCAGGGTATTGGCTTGGAGATTGCCATTACTTAAAGAGTATGTAACAATTCGCTGGTTCTGATTGGCAGATAGCACTGATAAATTTAGTGGAGCTATAAACAATATACCGTATCCTTGTATTCAAATTTAATAATATTTATATTTATTATTTATTTGAATGGTAACGAAACATTCAGTAATAGTTAGATAAGTAGTGGTTCATTACTTGGACTTATCTGAAGAGAGAATGCTAACATGAGTAACGTTAAAGGAGGTTAATTAATTTATGATTTTTCTTAAATTTAAAGAAAAATATTTATATTATTTAACATATTATATATATAAAATCCTCCTCGCCTTAAGCATAAGGGTTTCAATATTATCGCTTATCGAATATTGAGTTATGTAACGGTCTCTAAGATTTTTACGAATGGATTTATTGATGAGAAAATATTTTAAACATTAAAACATAAAGTCAATTTAGTGATAGATTGACCGGGAAATATATGTTTTTATATTAATTTTTCTACTCGATTCTATTATTATTATAATATTACTTTATTGATAAAATAATATCGATCGTTTATATTAAATTTTATTTTATTAAATTTAAATAAATATTTAAAAAATAGTTTTATTTTTTTATTATTTATTATTTATAACGTCAGATTATATGACTAATCTATAATTAGAAAAATTAATAATATTTAATATTTAATATATATATATATATATATATTAAATACTTATATAAATAATTATTATCTTGTTTCATATTTATTAATATTTATTTTTAAATATTCAAGATATTTCTTTATTTATATAAGTTCCATAACATTAACCGTACCCTAAACCGACACTGGTATGCTAGTTTAGTAAACTAAGGCGTATGAGTTAACTATCGCGAAGGAACTCGGCAAAATGATCCCGTAACTTTGGGATAAGGGAAACCAACAATTTATTGAAAATATTATTATACCATTATAAAGTAATAAAAACTTTATAAAGGATTATATTATAACAATATTAATATTATTATATAATAATATTAATTAAACAATAATATAATTATCTAAAATATCTTATTAAATGAAATAATTTTTCTTTTAAGATTTGAATCTCGCTTTACAGTTTACAGAAATATAGAAAAATATGATTAATAATATGTTGTTTATTAGTAGCGTTTTAAATAATATATTATATAATCATTTTCTTATATTATTAGTGATTATATATGTAAGGCGGAATTTTTTTATTTATTTATTAATGAAAAATATAATTATAACTTATTTAAATATTATTATAATTATTCTTAATTAGATCGCTAATCTATTTAATTATAATATTTTTTTATTAATAAGTATTCGAATATATATTATAATAATAAACATTAATAAATAAATTTGATAAATTTAGATATATAGTAACTATGTATAATTTTATCAAATTATAAAATTATATAGACTTTATACAGAGTGTTATTCTCAATAAAGTAGGGTGTCAAAAAATCGTGTTGTACAACTGTTTACTTAAAACACAGCACTTTGCTGAGAATAATTTCCATGTATAAGGTGTGAGGCCTGCCCAATGCTTACAGTTAACTATTGTAACTATATAAAATGAAAATGATTAAAATTTAATCATTTTATTAAATATTATGGTAAACTTAGGAACCTCTAGTCAATGGCGGCCTTATCTATAAGGGTCCTAAGGTAGCGAAATGCCTTGGCCATTAAATGTGGTCTTGCATGAATGGCGTAATGATACAACAGCTGTCTCCGCGATAGGCTCAGTGAAATTGTAATGGTCGTTAAGATACGATCTTCACCTTTAGATAGACGGGAGTGCGACCAGTAAAGTCTATATTTATAATGTGGAGTATAACCACCAAGATGTTCTTTTCTTTGAGCTCAAAGTAGCATGCGTTTTTAGTAATTTAAAGGTGTGAAGCCTACTTATGTCCTCTATTAAGAAAACTTAAGAGGAATATGAGCTAAATTTCTATGGGTAATGGAAATGAATTTATGTTTGAAGCGCTTTAAAGGTGACTAAATTAATAGAAATTAAGTGTTTCCGTACTTAATTTAAAGAACCAGAAATTAATTAGCGTATAGTAAGACCCTAAGGAAATTAATAAGGTGTAAATATAGAAACTGGGTAAACCCATTAAGATCCTTTTAAAATTTTAGTATTTTACTTTTTATTATTTCAAATAATATATAAGTTTTAATGATAAAGGAGGTATTTGCGTAAGTAAATATAACTCTTAGTGGGTAAAGGATGTCTTAAAAAGCAAATGCCTTTCTGTAATGGAGGGGATAGATTCTCTAAAGAAATATTATTTTTTTTTTGCATTGTTTTTCTAATATTTCTTCATTATGAATTAATCTGAAAAGATGCCTACTTAAGACTGGTATTAAGTTTTATTTAATATAAATAGAAATATTTTAAGAAAATAAAATAATAGGGAAGACTCTTAATTTTAAAAGTATAAAAGCAAATATTCATATTATTTTTTATACTTTTTTTTAGTATGACTTTGACTATTATATTTAATTTAAGTGAAAAAAAAAAATTAATGTAAAAATTAATTATTATATATCCTAATCAATTGTTAAAGTTTAATTTATTCTATAAGAATATGTTTTTTAACTAATGATAGGAAAGAAAAGGGAGATAAATAAATAATATTATTTTTAGATGTTCTTATATAAATGTAAAAGTTTTTAAATTAATAAAAATTCTTTTCATAATTTAACGGATATTAATTGTAATATAGATAATGAAAATGGTTGAGATTTTCGTTTTGGTAGCAAGAATAACTCTGATGTTAGTGTTTTTAATCCATGATATATTACGGGAATTAGTGATGAAGAAGGTTCATTTCAAATAACTATTCAAGATAAGAAAGGTAAAGGTAAAACAGGATATAAACCATTTTTATAATTTAAAATAACTGAAAAAGAACATTCTATGGGTATTTTACGTGAAATTAAAAAATATTTTAAATGCGGTAGAATTAATATAGATAATCGTAAAACGGAGACTATAAAGTTTGTTGTAAGTAATAATAATGATTTGATAAAAAAAAAATAATTCCTCACTTCGATAAATTCCCTTTAAAAACATCTAAGCATTTAAATTATTTAGATTTTCAATCTGTTGCTATATTAATGAACAATAAAGAACATTATGAAAAAGAGGGTATAGAAAAATTGAAAGAAATTAAATCTAATATGAATAAATCTAGATTATTTGAAGATAAATATAATTATTGTTGAAATAATAGTAATATAAAATTAGAACCAGAGTGAATAGAAGGATTTATAGAGGTTCTGTGAGATAAATACAATTAATAATGAAAGTTTAAAAGGCAATTCAAATGTATACAATGTGATTAATTTCTCTCTTCAAATTAAACAAAATAACCATGACGTAACTATATTATACGCAATAAAAAATTTTTTCAATTGTGGTTATTTAAAACCTAAATATAATATTAAAAATTTAGAAGCTACTAAAAATGCAGTAAGAAAACACTTTGAATTAGAAATTCCGAAGTCATATCTAGGTTTATAGACCTTTATCCTTTATATACTATTAAGAGATTAGATTATTTTGATTGAAAACGATTAATTATGTTGAAAAAAGAAAAAATACATTTAACTAAAGAAGGCTTAACATTAATGAAGAACATAAAAAATACTATGAATTCTAATAGAAGTAAATAATACATATATTTATATATTATATTATTAATAATTTTCATTTTATTTAATTAAATAATAATAAACTTAATACTTGAGCTGTATGTGATGAAAGTCACACGTACAGTTCTTGAAGGGGGAAAATCTCGTAAGAGATAGACCTATCTTAACAGACCCTAGCAGCTTTACTACATTTAGTTATTATCTCTTTACTCTTATCCCTTTTTTGTTATTAGAAGTAATATAGTATTTTATTTCTTTTGTCGAATGTATAAAATATACATTAAGTAGTTACAAAAAATTGTTTTTTACTTTAATATATTAATACATACTTATTATTTATAATTTATATATAATCATAAATATTTGTAGGATATATTTATTTGTATTTATAAATTATATATACCATGTTTATTGTTATTTCTTTATATAAAATAATATAATTCTTTTATATAAAGAAATAAAAAGGAAATTATATTAAATAAAAAATTTTTGTTTTGACATTACTTTTATAATTGTCAAATGAATAAGGATAATTAACAAATTAAGAGTTTAAGGTTGAAAATATTGCGAAATAAATGATATAAAAAATATATTGTTTAAAATATGATTAAGTTAACTTATGTTAATATATAGTTCAATTTTATTATATTATTATTAATCAAGTAGTTATTAAATTAATTTTTAACTATAAAAAAACTTTTTTGACTAAAAGGTAGTTTATGTGGGGCGCAGTTCCCAAAAATAGTATCTGGGAAGTCTAATAACAAAAGACAGAATAATCTAATAATATATAATGTACTTATATTATTATTAATTATATACTATATATAATGTATTAATATAGATAAGATTTTAAGTTTTTATATCTTCTAATTATAGAAAATATAATTAATAATATCTACTTTATTTCTGTTTATAACCGAATTAGGTGTAAGGTACGCTTCACTCAGATTTAACTGGGAATTTGTATAAAATAGGATAAGTAAAATATAATAATTAAATTTTATAATAAATATTGTATTTTTAAATTCTTGAGTAAATGTAACATATATAGTTTTTTAATAATTATTTTATATAAAATAAGTAATTTTCAATATAAAATATAAATATTATAAATTTTAAGAAATTAGAATATATGTTTATTAATGATAAAATAATTAAAGTTTAATGGCATATAGCGTGCCTAACTGTGAGACTCACAAGTCATACAGATACGTAAGTAGAGCATATTGACCAAAGGCACATATAAGGATTGATGGCCTTGATTAACGGATTAAAGTTACGCTAGGGATTAAATTTTTAGTCCCATGATACCGTGAGGTATCAAAAAAAAATCGGGTGAATTGCAAAGAAACTTTTTATATTAAAATAAATTGATTAATTTGCAGCGAAGCTTATTATGACATATTATCTATGATATAATCTATAATATCTATAATAATTGTAATAAGAACGTTCAACGACTAGAAAGTGAGTAATGTCAACAATAATCTTTCCACGAGCGCCCGACATCTTTTATTTATAATTAATAATGATAATATTAATTTATTAAAAGGAAATAATTTACTTTATGAAACTGATAATAAATCTTATTTATTTTTAAGATTTAAGTTTATAGTATTAACACATAGTGGTATATTTTAAAAATATGGAAAAAAATAAAAGCGAAAAATATTTATTTAGAATAAATTCTAAACCTTCTTTTAAAGTAGGACCAAATAGTAAACTTCTAATGGAATATAAAATGACACTTAGAAGTTTATCTTTGTTGCAATGAGAAGCTTCAATTGGTTTAATGTTAGGAGATGCTAATTTACAAACGCAGAATAAAGGAAAGACTTATAGAATGAAATTCGAATGAGGCGATAAAAACAAATTGTATGCAGAACATGTTCACAATTTATTTAATGAATGAGTATTAAGTTCTCTTCATAAAAAATCACGAATAAATGTAAATGGAAATACTGTGATTACTTGGGGTTTTCAAACAATTAGTCATAGTGCTTTTAATCCTTTAAAAAATTTATTTTTAAATAAAAATCACAAAGGTATAATTAATAATTTAGTTAAAGATTATTTATCCGAAATAGGATTAGCTTACTGATTTATGGATGATGGTGGAAGATTAGATTATAATAAAAATTAAAAAAATAAAGGTTTAGTATTGAATACTCATAGTTTTACTAGTAAAGAAGTAGAAATGATGAGTATAGAATTAAATGTTAAATTTAATTTAAATACAACAGTAGGCTTAAATAAAAACAAAAATATAATTATAATAAGTCCAAATAGTTATCAAAGATTTCTGGATTTAACATATAAATATATTATACCTTCAATGAGATATAAATTACCTACTTAAATAATTAATAAGTATAAGAGAGAGGAAAAATATAATTTATACAGTTCATTTTAAATTAAAATATTAAAAATTAAAATATTTTAATTTAAAATAAAAAGGGAGTAAAAATTTAGATTAAAAGATGATGACATAGTCTGAGCCTTACATTCATTTTAAATTAAAATATGTAAGGATATAAAGAATAAAAATTCTTTATGATAACAAATCTGAACAGGCTAATATTGCATGAGAGTACTCATTGAAAGCGATGTTTGGCACCTCATCGGGGGCCTCTATTATCATTTTAATGATATAGAGAAGAATTAATTAAATTTCTGGAATAACCGTACTCTAACATTTATATACTTTATTATGTAAAGGGTTGTAAAGTTATGTAATTATATATAATTATGTAAAAGCGGAAAATCAGAAGGTATATTATATTATAATTTATATACCTCAACGACTAGTAAGTTATACCACCAAAAAGTTTTGGTGGTGTGGTATAGTCTGAACCAATTTGAGAAAATTGGAATTACGATTGATAAAGGAACCAATTGTAATCATATGTAATTAGTATATAAAATAGAATAGCCGCTTATGAATAAAAAAAGCAAAGAATATAAATCAAACTTGGTTTTAAGTGATAGATTAAAAGAAATTATGATTGGTTTATTGTTGGGAGATGGTAATATGCAGACTTTTACTAAAACAGGTAAAACTTGAAGGCTTAGAATTCTACAAGGTGGTGATATTCATTATGAATATATTACACATCTTAGGGAATTATTTAATGATTGAACAGTCATGCCTATTAGAGAAAATCATGAAATAAATGAAAAAGGAATAATTTATAAAAAGTGATTTTTCAATACTTTATCTTTTGAACAATTTGAAGAAATGCTTTTTATAAATGTGATTCTAATTTAAACAAAAGAAAAAAAAATTATTCCATATGATATAAAGAAATGAATTTCCGATTTAAGTTTAGCTTATTGATTTATGGATGACGGTTCAAAGAAATGAAGTAACAAAGGTTTAGCTATGAGATTTTGTACTGATTCTTACTCAGAACAGGAAATTAATTTTTTAATTCATATACTAAATAGTAAATTCAACTTAAATATAACAAAGATCAAAAATAACAGAGATCAATGAAGACTTTATGTCGGAACTAATGATTATGAAAAATTTAAGACTTTAATTTATCCACATATTATACCAAGTATGAAATATAAGTTTCCTAGAAAATTTAATGGCTAACTGTATTATTAATATTTTTATTAATATATATGTAGATAAAAACTAATTAAACATATGTAACAAATTTGCGATGTCGACTCAGATTATCCTCCTGGTGCAGGGGCTAGGAAGGGTATGGCTGTTCGCCGGTTAAAAATTAACGCGAGTTGGGTTAAATTTAATATAGCCCCTTAATTTTCTAATTTAAATTTCCTTTTATTTATGATAATAGAAAATAAGAAAATCGGATGAATTGCAAGAAAGTCTAATTTTAATATATAGATTACTTGCAGCGAAGCTTATTAAGGCAGATATAATTCATTAAATGAATTATATATATTAATAAGAACGTTCAACGACTAGAAAGTGAATTCTGCTAATAATAATCTTTCCAAGAGTATCCGAATTTAATGTATGTATAAAATTCATTTTTAAATGATGATGTATTTTTATTTTATGAGATTAATAATAAATCTAATTTTCAGGATTTGAGTCTATAGTAATAATTCTAAATAAAAATTAATATGACAAATTTGACGTTAAAAAGATATATTTCAAAAACATTAAAATTAAAAGATTATAAAAAGGATTATAGATCAATGTTCCAATTTCCTAAATATTTAAATTATGCATTAATAGGTTTATTATTATCGGACGGAACATTAGAAAAATCTAGGACTACTAGTAATGTAAGATTAAGTGTAGTTATGTCTATGAATAATTGTTCTTATATTTTACATATATATAATCTTTTTGAACCATATATTAATACCGATATAAAATTTTTAGATGTTTATATAAATAATTATTCAAAAACAAATAAAAAATTGTGAGATTTAAAACTATATCTATGCCCCAGTTATTATATTACTATAATATTTTTTATAGAAAAAATGAAGTGAACAATACATGGAAGTTCCGGAAAAATTAAGGTTTAACTTAAATGGTATATCTTTAGCACACTTATTAATGGGCGATGGAAATTATTTAAAAGGAAGAAATATGATTCGCATTTTTACAAATAATTTTGAAAAACAGGATGTAATTCTATTGTCAAATATAATAAGTGAAAACTTAAATATTGAAAATAGAGTCATTCATGATCGTAATGATCAATATATTATATTAATGCAAAAAGAAAATGTTTTATTAACGAGAAAAATTATATTGCCTGCCTTATATACATCCAAGTATGTATTATAAATTGGGAATAGATCAAAATTTAATTGGAGTCAATAAATTTGATTATTACAGTATAATAAGTGATATTTAGATTTGTTTAATATTAAATAATATTCATATATATGTATATATTAAATATGACATAGTCTGAACCATATTGTGAAATATGGAAATAAGAGATAAAAAGCTCTTATAATAACAAAATTGTAAGTACGTCGTGAGACAGTACGGTCCCTATCTTCTATAGGAATCTAAAGTAAAATAAGAAGAGTGCCCTCGTACGCAAGGACTGGGACCTACTAACCTCTGGTATTCCTGTTGTTGAAGTTATTAATTTTCTATTTTAGGTATATATGACAATCTTATTTTATTTTCACCTTATATACAAACTAAGGCACTGCAGGATAGCTAAGTTAGCTTATAATAAGAACTGAACGCATATAAAGTTCGAAATTTATCTTATTATACTTTTTTGATAAATAAGTAGTAGAATACTACTAACTTTGTTTGGGCAAGACCTTTACGATACTGAAATTTTCTAAGGTTATCTTGTGCCAATATTATTTTTTATATTCATTATATTCTTATCTAATTAAATTTTATCAAAAATAATTTTTTTTTTATCTTATTAATATTTTATTGCGGGTAAGTGTAGTGGTAACACATCAGGCTCATAATCTGAAAAAGGAAAGTTCGAATCTTTCATCCGCATATTTTTTTTGCTATTAAAACAATAGCATTATATATCATAGTAAACGAATTAATAAATAAAAATGGGTATTTTTATTTATTTTCAACATTTTTTTAATTATTTTATTTAATATGGTGAGTATATTATATTATTATTAAATTGATTAAGATTTTCGGTTTTTTAACTTAATTGGTTAAAGTGTTCGTTTGATAAGCGAAAAATATAAGTTCAAGTCTTTTAAAAACCATTTTATACTTATTTTTTTTTTTTTATATCTTTACCTAAATTAGTTCTAATAATTATTTAATTTCATTTCTTATCTTATCCATTTTTAGGTAAAAATTTTTTAGTTAATTAATTAAGTCCAGTCTTTATTTACTATATTAAAATATAACGATATAAATTAAAAAAAATGGGTTGAGGAGGGTTTTATTAATTAATGTTATTGATTATTAATCATAATCTTTTTATGATTAGGTATGACATTTAGAAATATATAATTAAAAATATTGATAATTATGAATATTCTAGGAGATATATTTGAATTAAAAAAGAATAAAATAAATTTAAAATATGAAAATATACAGGAAATATATTTTCCACTTTTACAATTTAAGAGCATATTATTCAAAAAAGATAAAGTGTCAAAAAATAGATATTACTATAGTGATATTTTAGATAAAAAGCATAATAATTATATTATTCAACGTATTAAATTAGATAATGATGTGAAAGAAGATAATATTCAATATGAGTTAAGTAATAGTTCAGAATTAAGTAATAAATGTAATACTTTAATTATAATAAATAATAAAGATAAAGTAAGGAGATTATTTAATAAGAATTTTTACAATGAATATTCTAAAAATAAAGTTTTCCAATATGATAAGAGTAATATATTTAAAGAATATATTAATTTGTTAAATAATAGAAAAATAACTAGTAAGTTAACTATACCTCATTATTTTTTTACTTCAGGATATAATGAGAAATCAATGATTTCTCAGATTAAATATTGAACAAATAGTATTTATAATTTTAATAAAGATGAAAAGAAAGGAAATTATTATTTAGATTTATATACTAGTAAATTAATAAAATTATTTTTTACAATCAAATATATAAAAAGAAAAAGAATATGAAATACAAAGTTATTTAAGGGGTTTAAAATAATATCTGATATTTCTGTGTTTAAATTGATTAATAGAGTTATGAGATATACATCGATTAGAACAGTTTTATATCTAAAAAATTTAAATTCCTTTTCTTTTTTTATAAGAAAACATAAATTATTAGAAGAACAAATTAATAAATCCAATTATTTTAATAAAATTATAGACTTTAGAAAAAACGAATTGTTTTCAGGATATTATCCAAAAAAAAAAGATTATTTTAGAAGATTAACGAGAATTTTAGTAAGTAAACCTATTTTTAAACACACGTCTTATAATATAATTATAGATTTGTTTATATTTAATAATAAAACTTATAAAATTAGAATGCTGAAAAATATAATAAACAGAAGAAGTTTATATAAATATATGTATAGTATGTACATAGATTACTCCTTTAAAATTAAAGAAACTATAAGTAGACCTCGCTTTTTTTATATTAATCTAATAGAACCTAAAGTATATAATTATTATTATTGAATAATAAGATGATATGAAGTATTAATATTTAAATATCAAGATTCTTATTTAAAAAAAAAATTTTTTTTAATATCCCAGTTAAATTTTATACATAAAAATAAATATCAATTTATTGCGAATAAACTTTCCAGTTTACAAACTATTTTTTTTAAAAAAACGAAAAATTATATAAAGAAGGAATTTAAAGATTTATTGGATTATTATATTAGAAATTTAGAAATAAAAGATAATTTTTTAAAAAATTTTAATAATGAGAATAATAATTTTAATTTATCTTTTTTTAAAAATTACTTATTTAAAAGTAATTGAAATAATTATATAAATAGTAACATTAAATTATATATAAGAAATTATTATATAAAAGAAATTAATCATAATAATATAAATAAATATTATAAAATAAGAAAAAATAATAAGTCTTATAATATTGATTTTTATAATACAAAAAAAAATTTAATAAAATTGAAAAACAAGAAATTTACAGTTAGTGAGGAGGAGAAAAGTTTTTTAAAAAATTCTAAAGAAAAAAAATCCAAATATTTTTTATATAAAAATTATTTAGCCGATTTAGAAAAAAAGAGTAATACACCGTTTGATTTAAATACTTTGACAATGTGAAGTAGAAAAGGACTAGGGGAAAAAAAAAGTTTAGAAAGAAAAGCAAGAATAAAGAATTTTAGACATGATAAATATTCTTATAATGAATTTAAAAGAAGAAATTTTTATAAAAATGGAAAAAGAATTTCACCTAAAAAATGAAAAAAAAAACTCATGAGTTTTTTTTTGTTTTCTAAAAAACAAAAAAAAGATACGAATTCTGATAAAATCATTATTAATAAACATAATCATCAAAATTTTATGTTAAATAATCAAAAATTTGTTAATGATTATAATAGTACATCTAATAAAAAACAAATAATTAAATATTTTAGTAATATTAAAAATAATAAAAAAAATACTACTGTAATATATAATAAAAATGAAAGAAAAGAAATTGAAATTAAAAAACTAATTAAAAAAGAGCCTTTAATATTAAAAGAAATATTAACCAAAGAAGAAAATTATATACAAGAAATAAATTTTTCTAATGATAATAATAAAAATTTATTAAATACTTTGTTCAGTATATTTTATAATTACAAAGACAATAAATTAAATAATAATAATGAAGAAGGTAAAAGATTAATTAAAAAATTAGAAAAATCTTCTATTAATTATAAAATAAGAAAAAAATTATTTAATATCATTAATAATAACTTCGTTAGTATAGTTACAAAGCCTTTTAATAGTAAGGTATACAGAAATAATAGAGATAACTTTTTTAAGAATATATTTTCGAAATCTATGAATATAAATAATTATACAAATAATAATAAACATAGATTTAAACTTTATAAATTAAGTAATAAAATCAATAGTAGTATTAATAGTATTGTTTATAATGGAGATCTTTGATCTATGTTGTACTATTTGAATTATATAAAGAAGGAATTTTTAAAAATAAAGAAAAATGTTTTAGAAACAAATAGTTTAGATATTATTTATAGTAAGGATAATATAAACATTAATAGTTATAATAATAATAAAGATCTAGATATAATATATAAAAATAATGTTAATTACACAAAATCAATAAAATGTTGAAGATCTTATTATTCAAATAAAAGAGAAAATTATTTAAGTAATAAATTAAATTTTAATGAAAAGTTATTTAAACCTTATTATAGATATATGATACCATTATTAATTATTCGATCATATTATCATAATTTAGTATCACTTTTAAGTTATAAAAGTTCTATATTTAATATTAATAAGTCCTTAATTAAAAATAGAAATAATATTATTAGTGATAATACTTTTATTTTTAATTTTGTTACAGTAAAAACTTTATTAGGTTTATTACGCTATAATTATAGAAGTTTAATTCGAATAAAACCTAAATATTACTATTTAAATAAATTAAGATTGTATAGTATTAAACTCAGCAGATTAAATAATAATTCTTGAATAAATAGTCTTAAATATTTTATAAGTTTAAGGAAAACACCAAAAAAATTTTGAATGAGATATCATAAAGTAGCTTCATATTATTTTACTAGAATACAAGAAAATTCTGAATTAGATACTAAAAGAAAAATATTACTTCCTTTTGTTTTGTACTTCGAAGATATATTATTTAATATTTATGGTAAATGGGCATTAATAAGATTATGACCTCTAAAAAAATATTTTTTAAGCAGTTATATTTTAGCTAATAGAATATTATTATTAATGCTTTGACGAGGAAAATATCAAAAATATAAATATGATTTTCAAGATATAACAGCGAAATTGATTTCAGCTTTTAGAGCATTACAAATAAAAAAAGTTTATCATCATTACTATGTTCATAATTATAGATGGCCTAGTTATTTAATTAATAAAGTTAATAATTATAATAATGATAAATCTAATTATCCATTATCTTATAATAATTTAGAACTTTTTTTTAATAAAATAGATAGAAATGATACTCTTAATACTTATCCTTTATTGAAAAATAATCTTACTAATTATTTACCTTCTATTAATAATAAATATATAAATGTTTTTAATAATTATCTTAATAATATTAAAACGAAAAAAGAAAAAAATAAAATATTCGAAAATATTAAAAATAACGATATTAGTAAATTACAATATAGTTACTTTTTATTAAAACCACTTAAAAATTATCTTCTAAGTATAAGACGTTATCTCGATATATCTGGTATTAAATTTTTGATATCAGGTAGAACAGGAATAAAAAGAAATAACTTAAGAAGTGTACATAAAACTAAACTTTATGGTAATTTAATTGGACCTAGGTATATTTCACACAAATTAATAAATAATCAAACTATGTATATACCTCATATTAAAGGATATATAAAATCTAATATCGACTATACAAAAGCTATATCTAAAAGTAAGAATGGTTCTATTTCTCTCAAAATATGAGTATCTTCTATAATTAGTAGTGATGTTAATGAATTAGTTTTACATCTTTTACATATTAAAAGTTTATATCTTCAAATAATTAATAGATATTATATTGTTGATGTTAATTTTATTAATATCAAAAATTATTATTCTTTTAATTCTGTAAAAAATGTTACTAAAAATTTAAATATAAAGATGATGAAAGGAAGAGAAAAAAGTAAATGAAAAAAAAATGCTAATAATTGAAAAAGCATATAAATATTTATATACTTTTTTATTTTATTTCGTACTTTTTTTTATATAAGTTTTATTTATAATATTATATTTATAATATTACTTGTTTTATCTCTACCCTGGGAATGTAACTCAATTGGTAGAGTATTCGCCTTTTAAGCGAAGAGTTATAAGTTCGAATCTTATTATTCCCATTTTTTAAAACATAAATTAGACTGGTTTATATTATACTGTGTTAATGATAGATACTTTCTTAATTCTTTGATTTTTATATTAGTATTTAATTTATTCAATTTTTTATTTTTATGGATTGTTGACTAATAGGTAAGTCCCTGGAATTTGGGCCCAGCAAATGAAAGTTCGAATCTTTCCAATCCAAATTCTTTACTTCTTATATGTTTTGAGAGAGTTACTGAGGAATTGTAATATTAAATGATATAAAATAATAAAAGAATATTCTTTAAATATACATATAATTCTATTATATATATGTAATGTATTTTTTCATAATAATAATTAAAACTTTCTTTTATTATAAATATATGTTATTAAAATAACAAATATATAAAATAATTATAAAATACTAAATTAAGTAAAAAATCAAATATAACTAGTATTAAATTTTTATTTTACTATTTGTATATATGTCTAGATAATAACTTCGTCTATTTAGTTTTTATTGTAATAGATTTTTATAATATAAAATTTTTTTCTTATCTTATAAATTGCATGAATATTAAATAATCTAAGTTCTCTTTAATATTTGGAACTACATTGTAATTTATTGATCTATAAATAATAAAATTATTATTTATTTAATATATTAAATATATAGTTATTATTTAAAAATATAATAGGGTAATTTTAAATAATTAATTAATTTTAATATATAATTATTATAAAAGGTATATGATTACAAAATAATAGATTAAGTAAATAAAATAATATATTATTACAAAGGGTTACTAATAAATGAAGTATTGCAATTTCTACTTTTATTGTTCTTGGAGTTATTTTTCATGATTTGTAAAATATTAGAAAAATTAAATAACGATAAAAGAAATATGTCCAAGGTTGAATTAGTATTAAGTAAAAATAATATAATTAATACTGTATCGGAAGTATCCCGAGCTGATTGATGAAGAAGATGATTATACAGTACTAACGCCAAGGATATAGGTATGTTGTACTTATATTTTGCTATATTTAGTGGTAAACCTATCATGCCTCTAATAAATCTTGTGATATACTGGGACATAAAACAAATAATAAAAATATATTAATGATTAAATCAGTAAATTTTTTAAATGTGTTAAAATATAAAAAAAATTTCAGAGACTTTGTACAAGAATTATTATTATTAAACTATTTAAGTAATTTATTAAATAAAGAATTAGGAAAATATTGCTTAAAATCGAAAATCATGACTTCTCCTTAGGAGATAATAAAATATTAAATATTAAAAATACAAAAAATAATCAATTAGGTTTTTATTTAGCAGGATTAATAGAATCTGATCGGTCTATTATTGTACCAAAGGAAAACACCAAAAATACATCCTCGATACTTTCCATGAAGATGATAAACCTTTAGCTTTATTTTTATGTAAGACATTGGGGTATCGATCTGTGGAAACAATTAAATCTAGTAAAGTTATAAAAATTCATTTTAGAGGTTTATAATCATTATTAAATTTAATTAATTTAATAAATGGTAAATTTAGAACACCTAATATAGAAAAATTAAAAGAGCTTATTACTTATATTAATAAAAATTGAAATAAACAAATAAAAAATCCATTATTAATTTTACCATTAAATAATAGTTCTTTATCTAGTAATAGTTGATTAGCGGGGTTTTCGGGTGGAGATGCTAGCTTTAATATTAGTATATCTTGACCAGATAAACTTAACAATAAATATGGTCAAATAAAATTAACATTTGAAATAGTTCAAACTAAATTAGATAGAAAACTTTTTGAGAAATACAAAAAGATTCTGAATAAAATATTTTTATTTTGTAGATCTAAATTAGGAAAACACTCTATCAGTAAGTTTGACAGATCTGGAAAACAAGATGCTTGAAGAACAAGAATAACTAACAAAAAAGGAGCAGAAGTTTTAATAAATTATTTTTATTTTTTTGCTTTATTTAGTTATAAATATCTTAATTATTTAAACTGACGATATGTATATTTTATGATAGTTGTAAATAAAGAACACATAGGTACAAATAAATTAAATACCTATTATAAAATATCATCTATTAAAGAAAATATAAATTCTAAGCGTAAAATATTTAATTGAGATCATCTTAATAACTTTTATGAAAAATAAAAAATTAAAACAAATTAATAGTTTACATAATATAATAAGATAAAGTCCAATCTATTGATGATAGGTACATGTTTATCTATGCTAATAAGAATTGAATTAGGATCACCTGGAACACAAATATTAGCAAATGACGCTCAACTATATAATACAATCATTACAGCTCACGCTTTTATTATGATATTTTTTATGGTCATGCCTGGTATGATTGGAGGATTTGGTAATTTTATTGTTCCTTTATTAATAGGGGCTAATAATTATAATTTAAATTTTATATTTTCAATATTATTTCTCAATACTAATAATTTTAACTGATTTAATAATACAAACATAAATAATTTAAATTTTACTTCTCATATGATCACTTTACAATCTGATAAACAAGGATCTAAATTTGAAGATATGTATTTAAAGAATAAAGAAATAAATATTTTTAATTCATATTTAGCAGGTTTATTTGAAGGTGATGGATATATTAGTATATCAAGAGGGAAAAAATCTATTAGAAAAGTAACAATAGGCATTACTTTTAATATAAAAGATTTACCATTGTGTAAATATTTAAAGTTTAAATTAGGATAAGGATGAATTCAAAAAAAAAAAATAGAATGCTGGCGTTCTTGTTCTTATCTTTCATACAGATAAAGGTGTTATTAAATTTACAAAAACTATAAATAGTTTTTTACGAAGTCCTAAATTACATAAATTTAATTTAGTCATAAATTATTCAAATGATAAATATTTATTAAATATAATTAAATATACTGTAGATATTTATGATATTGGAAGTAATAATTGATTGGCTGAATTCATTGATGCAGATGGAGGATTTCACATAAGATATAGCGAATTGACTAAGCTTAGAATAGCTTACAGTTTAAGAATTGAACAAAGAATGACAGAACCAACATCAGGATTAAAATATGAGCCATTATTTCTAACAATAGCTAAATACTTTTGTACAAAATTAAAAATAACAAAACCATAATAATAAAAACTATTATTTAGTTAGAAGTAATAATAGAAATAGTTTAAACATTATTTTTTCATATTTTAGTCAATTTAAAATGTATTCTAGTAAATATTTAGATTATAAAAATTGAGCTCAGGTAAGTAAATTATTATTAAATAATGTTGCTTATTTAGCCGAAAATAATATTTGAATTAAAAAATAATATGAATAATAAAATAACTATATTTAATTGAAATCATTTAAATGATTTATAATTTGTATATATAGGATTCATATTATTTTTATTTATAATTTAAATAAAAGAGGCCGCCCAGTAAACCTAAAGGTTTAATATTAAACTTAACTATATATAGGGATATTCTCGCAAATAATGTGTGTAACATTAATAACATATTTTATTTATTTATTTTTTTTAATAAAATACCATGGGAAGAATATATAAGAAATTAAAAACTATTTATTTAATTAAGTTCTTTAGAGACTAAACGTTAAGCTCTAAAATAATAAGAAGTAAAAATTTTTAGATGAAATAATAGTCCAAATTATTCATTTTCAATATTGTAAAATAAAAAATGAATATAAATATTGTGTCGATATGGCAAAAGAGGAAAATACTAAATATGATAATTTAAATAAATGATTATTAATTAATCATTCCATAATTAAAGAAAAATGTACTTTCGATCATTTTATGATTAATTGTTTCGATTGAAATAAAAAAGAAGACAATATTAAAAATATAGATATAAAAGATATAAATAGAGAAGAAAGCAATATTTTATTGGGAAGTTATTTAGCAGGTTTATTTGAAGGAGATGGTCATATTTGAATACCAAAAGATACATTTAAGAAAAAACATAATCCACGGTTTTGTATTACATTTCATGAAAAAAATTTACCTTTAGCTAAAGTTATATTATGTGTAATAGGATCAGGATTTATAAGAATAAAAAATAAAGAAAATGCTGTAGTATTAACAATATCTTCTATTAAAGGCCATATGGTGATTTTAAATTTAATTGGTAAGTATTTAAGAACACCAAAAATTTATCAAGTGAACAATTTAATAAATTGATTAAACTTACATAAAAATATAAATTTTTCTTTAAAAATGAAGAATGAAAAACCAATAAACACTGATTATTGATTAAGTGGGTTTATTGATGCAGATGGAGGATTTTTAATTAATTATATAGAAAATAAAAAAAATCAAAAAGTGAATATTAAATTTACTTTAACTATTGAACAACGAATGAAAGATCCGAAATCAGGAGAAAGTTATGAATCTATATTAAAAATAATAGCTAATTATTTAAATGTTAAGTTGAATATACGAAAACAAAAATTAACAGGAAATTATTATTATAGAATTGTAGGTTCAAGTATAATTAGTAGAAGTATCATAAATAATTATCTTGAAAAATATCCATTATTATCAAGCAAATACTTAGATTATATAGATTGAAAAGAAGGTTCTTTAATATATACACAAAATAAACCATTAACAAATATTAATATTATTAAAATTAAAAAACTAAAAATGAGTATGAAGAATAAACGAACTTCTTATAATTGGGATCATTTATATAAATCGAAGATATTTGTATTTAAATAAAAAATTTAGTATTTGGTGCCTATGTATAAAATTATATTAATAACATACATTTCTAATCTCACAATAAGCATGGAACTCTTTAAATGATAGAATAGTTAATTACAATTAATAAATTTAACAAAATAATATATCATTATACTTTAAATTATAATTATAATTTAAAGTATAACAAATATAAAAAGGAAAATATGCTAGAATTTTAATTTTTAAAAAATAAATAATAATAAAAATAAATTCTTCAGAGACTAAAAGTGAGATAAAAAAAATTTTTTTGAAAAGTTATAGTCCTTTTTTAGTAATATATTATTAAAAAATTTGATTTCCTCGATTAAATAATATAAGCTTTTGATTATTACCTCCTTCATTAATTTTACTTTTATCTAGTTCATTCGTTGAATCTGGAGCAGGAACAGGTTGGACTGTTTTGGATAAGCATTTATATTATAGTAATATATATATAAATATACTTTATATAATGCAGAAAAGTCCTCAATTAATGATAAAAATAATTTTTATCATTAATATAGCAGAGAATTACTTATTATATGGATATTTGATAGTAAAAAAATTATCTACTTTCCTTATATCCTATAATATTTATGGATTTAATGTAGAAAAATCCTTAGAAGGATGGGGATGATCTGCCTGATTACAAAGAAAAAAAAATATTAAGTAATCATCAGAGACTAGACATAAAGCAATTTAAGAATAAAAAACTTAATTTCGATCATTCTAAATCTGTAAATAGATATGAATTATATAAAAACAAAGATAATTTTTATCAGTGATTAGTTGGTTTTACGGATGGAGATGGTTGTTTCAGTATTAATTGTAGAATGTGTAAAAATAAACCTTATTGAAATCTTGTTTATAAAATAGGACAAAGTAATTATAATTTAAGAGTACTTTATTTTATAAAAAAACAGTTAGGTTATGGCTCTATATATTTAGAATCAAATACAAATAATGCTGAATTTAGGGTATCAAATAGAAATGTTATTAGTGAAGTTATATTTCCAATATTTGAAAAATATCCTTTATTAACAAGTAAATACTTTGATTATTTAAAATTTAAAAAAGCATATGAGATAATAACTAACTTAAATTTATCTAGTGAAGAGAAAAATAATTTATTATTTATGTTAAAAAATAATGAAAAACCTAAAGATTATGTATCTCCTATTTGAAAAAAAGTAAATAATAAAATCAGTAATAGAGATGAAGCTAAAAATATTATGAGTAAATTTTGATTAGTAGGTTTTACTGAAGCAGAAGGTAGTTTTTATTTAGTAAAAAAAGATAAAATAAGATTAGTGCATGCCTTTGAAATAACTCAAAAATTAGACATTATTGTTTTAGAAAGTATAGGCCGTATTTTAGGTATAAAAGTTAGGAATAAAAAAAAATATACAACTATTGTAACAACTAATTCACGAACTATTAATAATATAATCGATTACTATAAAAATACAATGAAAGGAATGAAAGCTTTGGAATATAGAATTTGAGCTAAATCTTTTATCAAAAATAAAGGTAATTATAATGAATTAAATAAAGTAAGAAACATAATGCGTAATATTAGATTGATTAGATTAGATAAAAATTGTCATATTAAATCTTGTGATATTAAGTAATAATTCCGGATTGATGAGATAGTCCATACTTGTATGTAAATACAAGAAATAACGATAAAAAATTTTTTGATATTTTATCAAAAAAAGATGAGGTTATAAACATAAAAGTTATCCACCTTTAGCAGGAGCACAAGCCCACAGTGGAGGTTCAGTTGATTTAGCCATTTTTTCATTGCATTTAGCAGGAATATCTTCATTATTAGGAGCAATGAATTTCATAACAACAATAATAAATATGCGAATGCCTGGACAAGTATTACATAAAGTACCTTTATTTGGTTGAGCTGTTTTTGTGACAGCAGTATTGTTATTACTTTCTCTTCCTGTACTTGCTGGTGGAATTACAATGGTTTTAACAGATAGAAATTTTAATACAAGTTTCTTTGAACCGGCTGGAGGTATCATCGCCTCCTAATCACATAATATGCAGGAATGTTTAATCAAACTATTAAAAACAGTAAGTTTTTTAATAGTTTACAAGAAGAACCCGCAGATCCATTGAAAAATAAATAATAGATCTCAGAGATTAGATATGTGACTATATTATATAAAGTAAAAAGGTTTTTATAAAATTTTATAGTCTGTATAATATTAGAAGATATAATCCTAAATACTTAATTTTTAATTAAAAATACTTTAATTATTTAAATAAATAATTATTCTTAAAATAATTTGTTTTAAGAATAATTATTGATTTATATTTTAAGTTTATAATAAGATATTTATTTAAAAAACTAAGATTAAAATAATAAGTATTTATTTTAGGGTGATCCTGTTCTTTACCAACATCTTTTCTTTAATTTAAGTATTAAAAAATTAAATAATAAAAATTCATTTAAATATAACAATATTAATAATAATGATCAATTTTCAGAATTTAATAAAAAATATAAAATATTATATCCTAAAAATAATATATCTAAAGATTGATTAAGTTGATTCATAGGTTTTACAGAAGGAGATGGTAGTTTTATTGTAGACAAAAGAAATAATTTACAATTTGTTATAACTCAAAAAGATATAAAAGTATTAGAAATGATAAAAGATACTTTTAAATTTGGAAGAGTCATAAAACAAGGTAAATTAACATATAGATTTATAGTAGAACAAAAACTATTAATTCAATTAATAGTTTTAATTTTTAATGGTAATATGGTGTTACCTTCAAGAATTAAAAGATTTAATAAGTTTTTAGATATATACAATAAAAAAGCTATCAAAGGCAAAATACTAGTAAAGCCTATTGAATTTGTTATACCTAAAAATGAACCTTCATTAAGAAATGCCTGACTAAGCGGTTTTACTGATAGCGAAGGTTGTTTCTCAATAACAATTAGAAAAACAACGGGTTTTTCCATAAGATTTATACTTAGTCAAAAGCATGAAGAAAATTTAACCCTTTTAAGTAAATTAATATTATTATTAAATGTAGGACAAATAGAAAATCATTATAAGAAAGATAATTTTTCTTATATTGTAAGTGGATTAAAAAATTGTTCAAAAATAATAGAATCTAATTATTTCGAACAATTTCCATTAAAAACAAATAAAAAAAATAGTTATATTTTATGAAAAGAATTATATACTAATTTATTAAATAAAGATCATTTGAATCCTTTATTAAGAACTGACTTAATAAAAAAATCTAAATTAATAAATTTTAATAAATAATCTTAAAAACTTTATCATTTAATTTTTTTTAGGGAAAAAAGAATATAATGAATTGTAATATTCAATAAATATTTTAGGCAGATGTTATAAATTATAATCAAAGGATATAAAGACCTAAATTATATTTAAAATCTATATACGGATTTTAGTTATATTCTAGTCATATATGGCAACACTTATGAAAACGGTTAAAAAATTCCTAGTTTAAGACCGTCGGTATAATTAAGATTTAATTAATTTATCGCTACAGACTGATTCATTTGTGGGTGTATTATATTTACATAATAATATATATATATATATGCTTAATGTACAGTCGAATTCTTAAAGTATTTTTGTACTTCACAAGGCAATTAGGCAATTAGGCAATTAGGCAATTAATATTGTACATGAATTTTAAAGAGGGTCGTATAATTATATGAAAGATTTAAAATTTTAAGAATTGGATTTTTTGGTCAATTGTGGCCCTTTTTAAATGAAAATTTAATTATGCATTGCTCTATTAGCTGAAATCTTCTATATATAATAATAGATACTAAGATTGTAAGTGTAAAAATTTTACCCTGTCTGGTTAAAATTCTATTTATTAGGAATTATCAGCTGGTAACGAAAAATCGTAAACTTTTATCGTATTTAGTAGGAACCTCAGAGACTACACGGGCATCATCCTATAAAGAAAAAGAGAATTTATTTAATGAATGGCTTAGTGGTTTAATAGATGGAGATGGATCTTTATTAGTAAATAAACTAGGTTATACTAGTTGTGAAATAACTATGCCTTTAAATGATGAATATACTTTAAGATATATTCAAAATAAATTAGGTGGGTCTATTAAATTAAGATCAGGAGCTAAAGCCGTTCGATATCGTTTACATAACAGAAAAGGTATGATTGATTTAGTTAATCGTGTCAATGGAAAAATAAGACATACAAGTAGACTAAAGCAATTAAATTTAGTGTGTATAACATTAAATATTGAATTCATAACACCAGATAAATTACAAAATAGACATGGTTGATTTAGTGGTTTTTTTGATGCAGATGGTACTGTAACTTTTTCTATAAAAGATAAATATTTAAGCCCCCAATTAACTATTAGTGTAAGTAATAAATTAATGATTGATATTTCTTACTTTAAAGAGATATTTGGTGGAAATATTTATTTTGATAAATCAAAAAATGGTTATTATAAATGGTCTATTCAAAACAAAGAAAATATTTTATATTTTCTTGAATATATAAAATATTGTCCCAGTCGTTCTTTAAAACGTAAAAGGCTATATTTAATAAATAAATATTATGAATTAATAAATATTAAAGCTTATAAAGCCGAAGAAAAATCTCTTAAATGAAAAGCTTGAAATTTATTTATTCATAAATGAAATTCTAGGGATGATGATATAGTCCATTAGTTTATTACTAAGCACCCAGAAGTTAAATTTAATATAAGCTTCTTAATATTACTATTTGCTGAAAAGTATTCGATATTAAGTTTTAAATACTCTCACTTAAATATTATAGTTTTAGTAAAAAAGTTAAAACAAAAGAATTTATCAGCAGGTAATCATTTTATTAAATATTTTTATAAGGAAAATATTTATTTTAAAGAAAAAATTGATACCTTAGAGACTTTGCGTAATAAAATCCTTAAGAAAATGTTCTTGTTATTTAAAACTATATTTAGTTACTATTTGTTATTTCCTGTTAAAAATGTATTTAATAATTTAAATAATGAAGAGTATTTAAGAAGAATATCATTACATATACCTAAACACTCAAAACCTATAAAAGATGTTGATTTTGGTCATTACTTAGCTGGTTTAATAGATGGAAATGATCATTTTTCAAGTGCAAAGCAGTTAATAATTGTTTTTCATATTAACGATATTTCTTTAGCTTATTATATAAAAAAAAAAGAATAGGTTATGGTAAAGTGAAAAAAGTTAAAAACAAAAATGTTATTATTTTTATAATAAGTTATAAAAAAGGATTACTTAGAGTTTTAAATCTTATTAAGGGTAAGTTAAAACTTTCTACCAGATTTAAACAAATTAGTAATATATTAAATAATTTTAATTTTAAAGACTTAAATGAAGAATTAAAATTTTCAATCAATAATAATTGTTATATGGATAATTATTGATTAGCTGGTTTTGCTGATGCTGATGCTAGTTTCCAAATTAAAATAATAAATAGAATTAATAGAAAAAAAACCAGAAATAAGACTTAATTTTCAAATTGATCAGAAAGATAAAAATTTATTAATTTTGATAAAGAATTATTTGGGTGATAATATAGGACATAGATTAAATCAAAATACCCATTATTATGGAAGTACTAGTTTCAATTCGGCTAAAAAAGTTATTAACTATTTTGATCAATATCATTTATTATCTAGTAAATATATTAATTATTTAAAATGAAGAAAAGCATATCTTTTAGTTCAAACTAGACTTCATTTAACAGAAAAAGGTATAAAAAAATTATTAAATTGAAAGGAACAATGAATAGATTTAACAAAAACATTGTAGATTTAAGTTAAAGTCCTTTCAAAAATTATAATATTATAATTTTTGAAATAGTATATATATATAAATAAATATATATCAAAAATATTATATTATTTATAATACTATATAATTGTTATATTTTAATTATACCAGGATTCGGTATAATTAGTCATGTGATAGGAACTATGTCCGATAAATCAGTATTTGGTTATATTGGGATGGTCTATGCTATGTTATCCATTGGTGTTTTAGGTTTTATAGTATGGAGTCATCACATGTATACAGTAGGATTAGACGCAGATACAAGAGCATATTTTACAGCCGCTACAATGATAATTGCTGTTCCTACTGGTATAAAAATTTTTTCTTGACTAGCAACGAGTTATGGAGGAACTTTTGCTTTAAATACACCTATGACTTATGCTTTAGGGTTTATTTTCTTATTCACTATTGGTGGGTTAACAGGTGTAGTACTAGCTAATGCTAGTTTAGATATAGCTTTCCATGACAGTTATTACGTAGTGGCTCAAATGGGCCTGAACAATTTATGTTCTGCAATTGACTGTATGCTGGGAACTATATTTTTAGTTTGTTATTTACTATTTAATATAAATTATCTTTCAAAAATAGATCCAAGTCGAAGCTTTAATCTTCTCTTAAATAGTGAAAAAAATAATAAGACTGTTTCAATAAACAAAACTAATTGAACAAATATACAATCAGCAGAAAACTGTAAAGGATTCTCAGAGACTATACGTCAGTTGTCTAATTTAAATTCAAAAAGGGATTCTTCCTTTTATAATTGATTTGCTGGTATTATCGACGGTGACGGTAATTTTGATATTAGAAAAAATTCATCTAATAAGTTAGTATTAAAAGCTATAAGAATAAAATTACATAACAGAGATGTTAGAATATTAACTAGGATTCAAAATTATTTACATATAGGTAGAATAAGATCGGATAAGAAGAAACCTTATTCTATATACATTGTATCTAAATATGATGAAATGAAATTTTTAATTGAGTGTTTAAATGGTTTAATTAGAATAAAAATACCAGGATTTAAAAAAGCATGTATCTATTTTAATATTGATTATAAAGAAGCTAATTATAACATAGAACCATTTGATCCTTACTTTTCCGGTTTAATAGATACAGATGGTTCTATAGTTTTTAATTTTAATTCAAATAGAATAGAATGTAATTTAGAATTTAAATATAGTGATTATACACGAAAACTTAATTTAAGTAATACTATTCCTTATTACGAACCTTATATTTTACTTCGAAAGCATACAAATAAGAAGACAAAAAAAGAATATAAATCAATTGCTTTTAAATATCAAACAGTAAAAGGGATGATTTATTTATATGATTTTTTTATGAAAAATAGACTGTACTCTGATTTTAAATTTTATAGAGTAAGTAAAATTAAGGAATTTATAGAAATAAGAGATTATAAAATTGAACCAAAGAACAGTTTAGAATTTAAAATATATTCTAATTTTTTATTAGATTGAATACAATATAAGAACCCTTTATGAACTAAAGTTCCTTTTGTGGATAAAATTAGATAAAGAGATAGTCCAATGATTTTTAGCATTTTCATTATGTTTTATCTATGGGAGCTGTATTTGCATTATTTGCAGCATGATATTTTTGATCACCTAAAGTAGATGGACTAACATATAATGATAGAAAAGGTAGATTACATTTTTGAGGTTTATTTATAGGGGTTAAAGAAAAATTAGCCCCGAGTTTAGTACAACTAAACAAAATTTTGTTTGATACTAGAAAAAGCTTTTTAGATTCAAATAATAGTTATTTGAACTATATTAAGGATAATTATAGTGTAAATCTTATATATTTTTATCTATATCAATTTAAATTTTTTAATTATTTATTTAAATTTTTTACACTAACAAATAATTATCCTAATGCTCAATTAGTAGAAGTAAAGGATTTGGTAAATGAAATTACTGATATTCATAAAGCTTCTCAGAGACTTAACACAAAAGACATACAATGATTAATAGGTTTTACTGATGGGGATGGATGTTTAACAATGTATAAAGAAAAAAAATATTTAAATAATTGAAGACATGAATATGCTATAGGTTTGAGTATAAAAGATATTAGATTGTTATATAAAATAAAAAAAATTTTAGGTTGTGGTATAGTCAGAAAATATAACAATGTAGCTATTTTTACTGTAAAAAAAATTAAACATTTAATTTATAAAATTATTCCAATTTTTGATAAATATCCTTTATTAACAGATAAAAAACGTTTAATTTATCTTAACTTTAGAAATAGCTTATTAAAGAAAGCATTAATTAATAAAAGAAATATCACTAATAAAGATATTATTTTTATAAAACAACTACTTGATAATGCTCCTGACAATCTTTATAAAATATCCATTGAAGATTTATTTAAAAATATTGATAATAATTTTTTCGATAATTGATTAGTGGGCTTTACGGAGGCTGAAGGCAGTTTTTATTTTGTAAAAAAAAATATAGATAATTTTTCTCAGCCTCAGCCTCAGCCTCAGCCTCAGCCTCAAATATTGCTTAGAGCTGAATTTAGATTAAGTCAAAATAATAATTTCTTTTTATTAAATAAAATTAAAGGAAAATTAAAAATATCTAGAAAAGTCAGCTTAGAATCAAATAGTTCTAATCAGTATCATATAACAGCTGCGTCTAGTTTATCTTTACAAAATGTTATAAATTTTTATACTAATCCTAATTTAGTAAAACTTAAAGGCATAAAATATTTAGAGTTTGTGCTTTGATTAAAAGGGATAAAGAACATTATTAGACATAATAAAATAAAAATACCTATTAATTATGGCGGAGATTCTTCTTAGAATTTATTATATTATTGTACGTTAAGATTTAGTCCTAACAATTAAGTAATTAATTGCGTATTCATAAATTAATAAAATTCTTATTAAAAATTAAATTGAATTTTATTAATATAAGTTTCAAAACTATTGTAATTTAACTTTTTTACCTATGCATTTTTTAGGTCTTCAAGGTATGCCACGTAGAATAGTAGATTATCCTGATGCATTCGCAGGATGAAATTTAGTAAGTAGTGCCGGTTCTATTTTATCAGTAGTAATGACTGCTTATTTTATTTCTTTAATTTGTGATAAATTCGAACAAGGTAAAGAAGTCCCTAATAATGGTTGAGCTAAAGATGAATATTTAGAAGATATTCTAGCTTGAACAGATAATGCTAAGTTAAGTAAAAATATTGAATGAAGTGTGGATTCACCACCTCATTTCCATACTTTTAACAAATTACCTATCCAATCTTAAAAATTTAGTCTTTTTTATAAATAATTTTTATTTGCTAATTTTTTAATAAACTTTTAAAAGAAAATGAATTTTCTTTTTGTGTTAAATATTAAATAATTAATGCAAATATATTTAATTATATTTAGTTCTATGTAGATTATTCATAATTATAAAATAAATAATATATAAGTTAATACTAATAATATGAGAGATTAATTTAAAAGGTAAAATGTATTTAAAGTAGTAATATTATAATATAATATAATTAAAGGTTCAAATCCTTTATCTCTTATATGCTAATAATAGCTATAGTTGTATTATTATTAGCGGTAACTTCAAGCATTAATTTAAATTATAATTATTTAGCAGATTATGTAAAATTTAATAGAATCGTTTTTATCATTTTTATTCTAAGTGGTTATCTTGCTTACAATATATTAGACGTAGATGCTTTAAATAACGGAATTGGAATATATGGTGGCGTTTTCAAAATAACAATATTATCGCAAGTTTTCGATATAATTTTATTTATAACAGGAGCAATAATAACTATATTAACTTGTTTTGTACCTTATAATTTTAAAAACTATGATGATAGTAAATCAGTAAACTATAATTTAGATAATAATAATGAAAATATAATTAAAGAGAATATACATTACACATTTTTTAAAAGTAATTTAAAAGATTATTATAATAAGGTTATTTTAAATTATTATACTAATATTAATAAAAGTAATAAGTCTTCTATTTATATTTTTTTTGTTAATAAAATAGATAAATTATTTAAGTTTTTACCTAATATAAAATTAAATACTCCTTATTTAATAGTTAATAATAATAACTATTCAAGATTAGAAGTAAAAGAATATAGTTTTCTTTTACTATATACAGTTTTAGGTGGTTCATTATTAATATCTTCGCAAAATTTAATTTCACTTTATTTGTCTTTAGAATTACAAAGTTTTACTTTATATATATTGTCTACATCACAAATTAGATCATTCAAGGGAACTAGTGGTGGTTTAAAGTACTTTTTATTAGGAGGACTTTCTAGTGGTTTTATATTATTAGGTTGTAGTTTATTATATGCTTACACTGGTACATTAAATTTAGAGTATATTTTTATGATATATTCTGATAATTTTTCTAATTATTTTATAGACCCTTGTTTATTGATTTTGTTTGCTGGTTTATTATTTAAAGTATCTGCTGCTCCTTTTCACAATTGAGCACCGGATGTGTATAATGATGTACCTACATATAGTACTGCTTGATTAATAGTAATAGCTAAACTTTCAATTTTAATTTTAATGTTGATTTTAATTCATAATATTCATTCAGGTTTAAATCTGAATGATTTAAATTCTTTGGAACAATATTATTCTTATTATAATAATATAGAATCTAATTCTTTACATAATAATGATTTTAAATCTTTAAATAATATTAGTTCTTTATTTGTATCTAATGATGTTTCTTTTTCACTTTGAAATCCTTCTTATTCTAGTCTAGGATTATGAACTAATGTTTTAACATTATCTGCTTTATTTTCCTTAATTATTGGTACTGTTTTGGGTATTAGTCAATCTAAAATAAAAAGATTGTTCGCTTATAGTACTATTACGCATGTCGGTTTTCTATTACTAGCTTTGTCATTAAATAGTATTACTAGTTTGGATGCTTTTATATTTTATTTAATCCAATATACTATTACTAATATAAATTTATTTTTTATATTGATAGCGTGAGGTTATCTTTATTGTCGATATTATCTCGAAAAAGATTTTATTCCTATACGAATCTTAAAAGTTAATCCTTACTCTTTTAAAGATATTTATATTGAACCTACTTTATATGATTTTTTTGATTATGCTAAAGATAATAAGATTATAGGGGAAAAATATAATAATTTATTTCACCCCTACAAAAATATAAAAATTAATACTATATCTAAGAATTTATTATTAGATCAAAATTTTCAATATAATGATTTTAATATAGAAGATAATGAATGATTATATACTCCAGTACCTTTTCTAACTAATTTTAAAGGTATGAATAGTAGAGATCCTTTTCTAGCTTTCTGTTTATCTGCAACTATTTTTTCATTAGCGGGCGTTCCTCCCCTTATTGGATTTTTTGCTAAACAACAAATTTTATTAGCTAGTATACAATTAGATTATTATTTAATTTCAATAGTAGCTATTTTTACTAGTGTCGTAGGTGCAGCTTATTATTTAAGGATTGTTAAATTTATATATTTTTATGATGATGTATTTGTTCCTTATTATTTAAATAACGATAAAAGTATTGGTAATAATAACGATAATTTTAATAATAAGTCTATATTTACTTTAGGTTCTTTAAATTATGATAATATTTTACCTATGTTACCTAGTAACAATTTAAGTTTGGTTATAGCTATTTTAACTAATATTTCATTATTTTACATATTAAAACCATATGTTTTAGTGAATATAATATATACAGTTACTATTCCTTTATTTCAAATTTAATACTTATATAATATTATATAAGTATTAAATTTGAAATTATATTAAATGATGATAATTATATTTATGAATCTAAAAATATATAAATTTTATATAATTTATATGAGATTATAGTAATAACTTAAAAAGTATAATAATAAAAAAAATATATGTGAATTTTTAATAAAAATTATTTTCATTCTCTAATAAAAATAAATTTTGGCGGTTATGATACTGACGACGAAGAATGTTCTTGTGGTGGTATTTTTTGTTCTTGTTGTACCTGTGGTAATAAATTAAAAATGGAAACAAACAATAATTTAAGAAGTTCTAAATGAGCAGATGTACCATTAGCATGAGGGTTATACTTTCAAGATGGTGCTAGTCCCTCTTTTGAAGGTATTGTAGATTTACATAATAGAATTATGTTTTATTTAGTTATTATCTTATTTGGAGTTTCATGAATTATGCTTTCCTTATTGTGAAATTTTAATAAATCTCATAATAAATTAGTTTATAGATATTTGAATCATGGTACATTAATTGAACTTGTTTGAACAGTAGGACCAGCACTCGTTTTAGTTGCTATAGCTTTTCCAAGTTTTAAATTACTTTACCTTATGGATGAAGTAATAGATCCTGCTATGACTGTAAAAATAACAGGTCTTTTTTTTTATATTTATAAAAATTTTTATAAGTATTTATATAGTGATGGCCTGAAATCATATATATTTTGTATTAACAAATTAAATTTTCACACTTTAGTAAAAACTAGAAATAGAATAGGACCTCATGATAAAGATGTTATTTCTATAATTATAGGTTCCTTATTAGGAGATTCTTATGGTAATAAAAGATTTCTAGAAGGTACCCTATTTTGTTTTAGACAAAGCAGTAAACATAAAGAATATTTATTTTGGTTGTATGAATTTTTTCAAAATCGAGGATATTGTTCTAGTTTGGAACCTCGAGTTTATATTCGAAAATTAAAACATAAGAACGTTTCAAAAGAATATTGTTGATATGAATTTAATACTTTTACATTTAGAAGTTTTGATTGAATATATAAGATGTTTTATAAAGATGGAAAAAAAAGAATTCATTTTAATATAAGTAATTTTTTAACTCCTTTAGCTTTAGCTATTTGAATTTCTGATGATGGATGTTGAGTTAAAAGTGGGGTAGGCATTTCCTGTAATGCGTTTAAATTAAATGAAGTCGAATTATTAATAGAAGCACTAAAACAAAATTTTGGATTATTATGTAATATTAAAAAGACAAGTAACCCAAACCAATATTCTATTTATATTCAAAATAAATCCATAACTAAATTGAGAGAAATTGTTTCTCCGTTTATGCATAATTCAATGTTATATAAACTTGGAATATAATAATAATTTAGTATATAATATACAAAATAATATATTGATAGTCGAAAAATAAAACAAATATATTTGTTTTATTTTTAAGAATTTGACAGAATTCTTTAAGAAGATAATTTTTTATTATTTTCTTAGGCGATATAAGTGAAAACAGTCAAATTATTAACATGAAATAATTCTCATTTATTAATATAAGACTGTCAGTATATGATAAAATTAATAGTATCTTATATTGCAACAGACTGGCTCACTTATAGATATTAAGTTTTTAATGTTTAATGTACAGTCGAACATTATAATATAATGCATCAATGATATTGAGAATATGAGTATGCTGATTTTTTAAATGAAGAAAACGAAATTATTAATTTCGATTCTTATATGAAAGATGAAGCTAGCTTGGAAAAAGGTGAACTTCGAATGTTGGAAGTAGATAACCCCATTGTTTTACCTATAGATACACATATTAGATTTATAATAACAGCTGCTGATGTTTTACATGATTGAGCTGTACCTTCTTTAGGTATTAAAGTTGATGCTTGCCCAGGTCGATTAAATCAAGCTTCAGTTATTATAGAAAGAACAGGTTATTTTTATGGACAATGTTCTGAAATATGTGGAGTACTTCATTCTTCTATGCCTATAAAAATTGAAGCCGTTGAGGTTGAAAAATTTTTCTCTTGGGTATTAGAACAATAGTAAAGTATTTAAATATATTAATTTTTTTTTTTGCTATCTTCGAAATGGTGCTCAAATACAATATGTTTAGTAGGGGACTGATTTAAGAGCCCCAAAAAAAAATCCAATATTTATTATATACAAAGTTAAATGTTAATATTTCCTTTTTTTTTATTCATAAAATACTAAATTAACTTATTCATAGTTATTAAATATGAAGATGTATATATATAGTCCATTATATTTAATATATGTATTGCATTTGATTTAAAAAATATTTGTTATTTTTAAACTATTAGAAATGTGAAATGTATTACAAAAAATTGTATTATAAATAATGAAATGAATAGCTATTATTATATGAATATATATTTATATACTCATATAACCATTTATAACAAAAAAAAAATAAATATGTGTTGTTATTGCTTAATGGTAAAGCAGAGCACTGTTAATGCTTGTATATAGGTTCGATTCCTATTAACGACTGATCATTAAAAAGACCTAATTAATTAATTAGGTCTTTTTAATGATTATTTATAAATTTTATAAATATAAATAGTATAGAAATATTTATATGATAATTAATAAAAAAGTATTTGATGATGGTTCCGAGTGAACGCTATTTAGAGGCTTTAATACATGCAAATCGAACGTCTAAGTAAGAATAATAAACAAAAAAGTTAATATAAAAATATAAAAAATAACATTAGGTGGATTTAAATAATATAAATATTATATTTGAATATTTATATATTTCTTTTGTATAAATTTCGATAATATGTTTATATGTTTGTTAATCGTTTTAATTAATAAAAGGGATTATGGTACTCACTTTTTGAGTATCATCTTTATTTATATATTACAAATAAAAAGTAAAATATTAAAATTGTTTATTTTTTTGAAAGGAAGTGGTGGACTGGTGAGTAAAATCAGGAACATTACCCTAGAGTAAGGTTAAATACCTTATAAATGTTAATATTGTAGGAATTATTATTTAATAAAAAAAGAATAGAAAAAGAATGAATTAAAATATAAACTAAAGAAATGATTTCGCTTTAGGATAGGCCTGGATCGGGGAGGTAGTAGGAGAGGTAATGGCTCAACTAGCCTTTGAACCGTAGTCGAATTTTTGGAGGATGAACGACCACATTGGCGATGAAATAACAGCCTAGCGACGTGATGTTGCCTGCAGTAGGGAATATTGGTCAATGGCCGAAAGGCCGAACCAGCTATCTAGAGGGGTGAAAAAAAACACTTAATGTGTGCTATGATAACTATGGTAAAACCCTAAAGAAAGAGAGGATTATGACGATATCTTATATACCTTAAGAAAATTTTATTTTCTTAAGGTATATGTCAACTTTTAATTACAAAAAGTTCGTGATTAAAAGGATATCGTTATATTTGTAGAAATAATATATGTCTGTTAATAATATATTTATATTGATTAATGATATGTATATATTTTATCTATTAAAAATTAAAAATTTTATTATTTAGATATTATTAAAAAAACAAACACCTTTTGTTTTTTAAAAATAAGTATAAATATGAGAAATATCAAAAATTTATGTGTGTTTGTTTGAATTATTTTTTATA
>Ga0335080_10000071_pt1 | contig 85995 bp, 64 predicted proteins | sample Lox_Sample_34_FD_206720 | JGI IMG/M metagenome (GOLD analysis project Ga0335080, IMG submission 206720) | Soil microbial communities from Loxahatchee National Wildlife Refuge, Florida, United States - Lox_Sample_3.4 | ecosystem: Environmental > Terrestrial > Soil > Wetlands | place: USA... | reverse complement strand
GCAAAGACCAATCCTCGCTCAGGATGACAACGAACGAAACGGGGGATCGGCCATTCTTGAGCCCGACAGAAACTCCCCGACACGCCTGTGGGGGCTGGCCCATCCCGTGTCGAAACGAAATCTCTCCCCCGGCCTCATTTCAACCGACGATATTCCGCCTTGGCCTCCTGCAAAATCGGAATGCCTGAATCCGCATCCTTCCACAGCGCGAAGAATTGTGTGTAGGCGGAGCGAGAACCGGCGGCGTCGCCCGCGAGAGCTCGCGCGCGTGCCAGCCCCAAATGCGCAAGCGCCCAGTTCGGGTTCAGCGGCGCCACACCACGATGTTCGAGGATGACCTCGAATTGCGCTGCTGCTGCGTCGGGCTTGTTGGCCCCGAGAAACGCGAGGCCGCGCAAGTAGAGAGACTCGAACCCGATCCCCGACGCGAGATCGTATCGGGTCACGGGCTCGAGCAGGGCGATCGCATCCTCGAACTTGCGCTGGTTGATTGCTATCGCAGCCCGCACGCAGGGAGCCGTGAAGCGGTTGAGCGACACGTCCTGCGGAAACTGGCGTTCCTGCTTCTGAATCAAGGCCTGTGCGCGTGCTGTATCGCCAGAAAGCGCGAGAGCGAGTGCGGCGTAGCGATTCCCGGTAGCAGCGTGGGAGAGGTCCAGACTCGATGCGGCGTGCCGGCGCGCTCCCGCAAAATCTTGGAGGCTGGCTTCAACTAAAGCCAGGTTGGAAAGCTCGGCGGCGGCGCCCTCTTTGAAGCCTGCGGGCACAAGTTCCTTGACGTCGCGTTCGGCGATGGCTCGCGCGTCCGACAAACGGCCGAGTTGTGCCGCCGCGGTGGCCAGAAAATACCCGAGGTTATCCTGTGCCGGCTGCTTGTCTGACCAGCGTGCTTGCTGATCGGCGGTGGCCGCGTCTCCCTGCACCACGGCGACTTGGTAAAGCGCAGCTCGGACATTCACGTTGTCGAGTCCCTTCGTCAGCGCGCGATCGAGAACCCCGCGCGCGTCCGGCACACGATTGCGCGCCAGCTCGGACAACGCCAGGCCCGACGGCGAGAAAGGCTGTTCGGGATCCAACTCCATGGCCCGCTGGTAAAGCTCGCCGGCCTTGTCATATTGGTTGAAGTCAGAAAGCAGCGTCGCCGCCAAACTGTCCAAAGGAAGCCAATCGCGCGGATATTCTTCCATCCACACGTTGTAAGTCTCCATTTCCTTGTCCGTGTCGCCGGTAACTTGAGAATGGTAGTAAGCCTCAAGCAAGAGGCGTTCACGCTTGCTGACGCGGTCGCGTAGGGCGTAAGCCTTCTGCGAGAAAGGAATACCGCGCTCGTTTTCGCCCATATTGGCATACACCCGGGCGAGGTAGACATAGGCCAGAGCGAAGTTGGGATCGAGCTCGATGGCCCGCTTGTAGAACGGAATGGCTGCCGAGGGATCCGGTCCATGACGCTGCAATTCGGCTCCGGCGTTGAAGGCCTTCAACGCGTCCAGTGAAGGAGTCGTTGCCTCCCGCAGCGGCGCATCGAATTTGCGGATGGAAGCCAGCGACTCCCCGAGTCCTCTCCGCAGTCCCGAAGAAGCCGCGCTCAAGGCATCCAGCACGCCTTCCTTATTTGCAGCTCGCACCTGCTGACCGGCGAAGACCTCTCCATTCTCCCGGCAATTCAACGCCTCAAGGCTGACGAGGTATTCATGGCCCAACGCAGCGATCGCACCAGAAACAACTGCCTTGCTGTTGGTGCGTTGGCAGACCTCCAGGGCGACGTTGCGGCTGATGTGTTCCCCGTCCTGCCGATTCATCAGTTTTAGCGTGGCGCTCACTTTCTGATCTGGGAGCAGATTCAGGAACGGAGTCTGTTCCAGTTGAATCGTCAGAGCCTGCTGCAGCGTGCCGTCGAAGATAGGGTCACCCGTGCGGTTGTCGAAATCCGACAGCACGATCGTGTCCTTGTTGGTGAGCACGGGCCGGCGCGACCGGCGATATATCAGGGCACCGATCAGCGCTGCCGCAAGCACCACCAACCCGACCGCCCCCACCAGCAATCGACGCCCCGAGGCAGGGATCATCGGCTCTCTGCGAGCGTCCGATTGCGTGGCTGACCCTGATGGCGAAGACGCAGTTGGCATTTCGCGAACCGTCTCGGCGAACCGATATCCCGTCCCCCGCACGGTCACGATGTAGCGCTGATCCTGGGCATTTTCGCCCAACGCTTTCCGCAGGACAAAGATGTTCTGGCTGAGATTGGCCTCGTCGACGAACGTATCGGCCCACAGCTTCGCCATCAGTTCGTCTTTAGAGAGGGCGCGGTCTCGATTCTCGACCAGCAGGACAAGTGTCTCGAACACCTTGGGCGTCAGCGTCAGCAGCTCGGAACCGCGCGAAAGCGTCTTCTTCTGCGGATCGAGACGAAATGGCCCGAACTCATACACGTGGCAGACGCCCCCTGAATTCAACAGTTTGAATAAGTTTGAGCGAGTTTTGAAGAGGTTTTGAGGACTCCCGCTGCTCGTTCGCAGATGATGCGCAAGTCAGGCCGACCCCGGAAAAGCTGGCAGCAATCTACCACCCCTCTAAGGGACGGGCAACGACGCCAGCCGTAACCGCGAGGTCGGTCACAAACTTTGCATCAACAGGGAGGCACTATGGGGACACTGAATTCAGCCGTCAACGAGAACCGCATCACGTCATCAACCGGAGATCTCTTCACCCGCGCATGGGTGGACAAAGCTTTTGCCGTTCTGGCTTGTGTCCCCATTGTGTATCCGGTAATCCGGTACCGCCACGAACTTACATTCGACATTTCAACCGTAACCTGGCTACTCGGTGTGGTCATCATCGTCAGCACTATGTTCTTCCGCCGGACAGCTGTTCGCGTCACCCACAATCCCTGGCTTTGGCTTCTAACCTGCCTGGCGACCTACTGGTTTATTGGCATCGGCTTTCTCTTGGAGCCGGGACGGCCGCTGGCTCCCCTTCTGGTCACCAACGCGATCGCGATTCTGAGTACCGTAATCGAACTGTGGGGCCGCTTGAGTTTAGGACGGAACATTGGATTTGTCCCAGCCCAGCGGCAAATTGTCACGCGAGGCGCTTACCGCTTCATGCGACACCCGATCTACACGGGACTGTTCGTCTCGATTATTGGCGACTTGTTAGCGGGAGCCTCGCCGCGCAACGCTCTGCTTGGTGGTCTCGGAATTTTCTGGTTTGTCATCAAGACCTTCGTCGAAGAGGGCTTCCTGCGGAAAGATCCAGCCTACGCCGCATACATGGAGCGGGTGCGATGGCGCTGGTTCCCGGGCATCGCCTGAGCGCCTGCAACTCCGGCCGTTCGTACCGCCCGCGCAAAACCCGCGCGGGCCGGACAGCCGAGGCGGCTGTCTCTACATGGGCTCACGGACGCGGCTTGTGATCCTGCTCACCGTTGCTTGTGAACTCGCACCGCGACAGGAATCTCCGGCTTCCGGCATGCTGAAGCCGCGGAGAGTGAGCCTGCTGACTCCCGCACCCGCTCGCTATGACTCCCGAAGATCCATTGCTGGTGTTGCTTCGCGGACATTTGGCCGAGCTCTTTCTGGGACCGGTGTTTTCATTCGTCGGGATCTGCGCCTGCAGCGTCGCGGCGATCCGGCGCCGGCGCGAATTCCGCGTGCTGCTGTGGTTTGGGCTGTTCATCGGGATGTATGGCGCCCGCATTCTCGCCGACGCCGCAAGAACGTTAGGCCTGGCGCCGAATTCGCCGTGGCCGTATCGCATCGTCCTTTTTGTCTCCTACATGCTGGTCGTGCCGGGACTTCTGTTCTGGGTCGATCTGAGTGTGGGCAAGCTGCGCCAACTGATCCAGTGGCTAGCTGCGGTTGGCGCCGCTATCGGACTCTGCAGTTTTGTCTGGTACGCCCTGAGCGGACAGGCCTACAAGTTCGCCATCCTGAACAACGTCATCGCCATCTGCATGCTGCTGGCGGTCAGCGTGGTGATTGTGGTCCCCAGGCTCTCGCGTAAGTACATTCTGATCCAGAGCCGGGTTCTGAGAATTGTCCTGCCTGGGATCGGCTTGGTGGCGATGTTCGCCAACCTGTCGTGGGTCTTGCATCGCCAGCCGCCGTCCTATGCCGAGCCGGTTGCGTTCGCGGCCTGGGTGCTGGCACTCGGCTACCTGGCGGTGGAGCGGACATTTCAGAACGAGCGGCGGCTGCTCTCGATTGAGAATGAACTGGAAACCGCGCGGCAGATCCAGTTTTCAATTCTTCCGCGCACAGTTCCCAACATGGCGAACCTACGCATCACTGCCTCGTATGAACCCATGTCGGCAGTGGCGGGAGATTTCTATCAGTTCATTCGGGTGGATGATCACCGTCTGGGCGTGCTGGTGGCGGATGTGTCGGGTCATGGAGTGCCCGCCGCTTTGATCTCTTCGATGATCAAGGTTGCCATGCAGTCGGTGGCCGGGTGCGCGTCGGATCCGGCGCGCGTGCTGGTGGAGTTGAATCGCATTCTCTCGCCGGAACTGCGCGGGCAGCTGATTTCCGCTGCCTATTTGTGGATCGATTCGGAGCAGCATTGCGCGTGGTATTCGGCGGCCGGGCATCCGCCCCTGCTCTACTGGCGGAACTCCGATGGCGAACTCGAGCGACTGGAGAGCAACGGCCTGCTGTTCGGAATCACGCCGGAGGGGGAATATCCGGTCCGCAGTTTGACGCTGAAGCCGCAGGATCGCCTTCTGCTTTATACCGACGGCGTGATTGAGCCCGAGAGCGCCGCGGGCGAGGCCTTTGGCGATAGCAAGCTGGACGAACTGGTGAGGGCTCACGACTCGCGGCCGGGTCCCGAGCTGCTGCAAGCGGTGTTGTCGCAGCTGCGCAGTTGGCCGCCGCCTTCCGTGACGCAGCAGGATGACATCACCCTGATAGTCATCGATGTCCTGTAGCCGAAGTAATCTGATTCTTCCCCGAAATCTGCCGATGATCTCCTTTAGGCCTCGCGCGGCCCGATTGCACTTCTCTCATCTCGGCGCGGAGGCTGTCCGGCTTCTTCAGCCGGGAAAGGACACCGCCCATGGTCTCGGTCCGATCGATGCTCGCTGGCGTCGTGCTCGCAGTGGTTGCCCTCGCTGTACTCACAGGCTGCAATGGCGTAAGCAACGGCCCGAATGGAGGAACGAATCCTCCGCCACCGACGCCCGACAGCATCTCGGGTACAGTAACGTTCAACGGTGCTCCCCTCGCCGGGGCCACTGTCACGGACTTCATGACCAATACCAACACGGTCTTCAAGACCGCGACCACGGACGCGAACGGGCGCTACAGTTTCACCGGCATGAGCGTGACGGGGAATGTGCCTGGCGACTACCAGATCTATATCAATAAAAATGGATACGGCTTCTATCCGTCAGTGGGCAGCGGCGCCAAAGTTACGCGCTTTGATTACACCGGGCAGTATCTGACGACGGGTTTGCCGCCGTCGGGGCTGTACTTCAACGTGATCGATTTCATCGCCCTGCCGGACTCTTCGGTGACAGGAGCCAACTTCACCGCATATGACGGCACGAATCCGCCGGTGAGCCTGCCCGCAACCGGTCAGCAGACCAGCTACGCCACCGGGGACGACGCTTCGGCGAACAAGGGCGTTGCCTGGCCCGCGACGCGCTTCACCGATAATCAGAATGGAACTGTCACTGACGCGCTGACCGGCCTGATCTGGCTGAAGGACGCCGGGTGCCTCGGCACAGCGCTGTGGACGGACGGTCTCGCGGCTGCGAACCAGCTTGCCTCTGGTGCTTGCAGCCTCACAGACGGATCGGCGGCCGGCGACTGGCGCATGCCGAATCTCGCCGAACTTGAGAGTGTGATTGACGCTTCCTCGAGCGCACCTGCGCTGCCGGCAGGGCATCCGTTCGTAAACGTTTCCGGAGGGATTTACTGGTCCTCGACCAGCTATTACGGCGGCGTTGGCGGCTCCTCGAAAGCGTGGACGATCCGCCTCAGCGACGGCCGCTACATGAACGACACCAGCGCCAACGTCAAAGCCTCATCGATGAACGTCATATGGGCTGTGAAAGGCGCGGGTGGCGGTACGGTCAAGCTGCAGGCGACTGGTTTCCATCTTCCCTACTCCGCTGGCGACGATGGCAGCGTGCAGTCGGGCGTTCCTCTGATCTACCCGCGCTTCATCGACCACGGCGATGGCACTATCACGGACACCATGACTGGCTTGGTCTGGCTCAAGCAGGCCGACTGCCTTCAGGGCGCTTGGTCCGATGCCCTAGCCGCGGTCAACACCTTGTCCAGCGGCCAATGTGGCCTCACGGATGGCTCCGCCGCCGGCGCCTGGCGAATGCCGAATCGTGCCGAACTGCTGAGCCTTTCCGACCGCGCCCAGACCAACCTGGCCCAGTATTTCGACTACACCTACCGCAACCATGACAGCTCGGTCTTCCAGGCCCCCATCTTCACCAACTACATCGAAACCCAGTACTACTGGACCTCCACGACCGACGCGTCCGACACGGCGAAAGCCTGGACGGTCTACAGTTGCGACTTCGGGGCGTACGACATCCCGAAAACTGACGTTGGATATACCCTCGTGGTTCGGTAATCGTTTTGATCTAACCGCTAACCATAACGATTGCAATCACTTCCATTGGTGTTGTGATTTGCATCACATGACCCTGTGAACCTACGTCCCGACATTCGGGGCCTCCATGCTGCATCCTTGATTCATCGCAGGACCACCCAAGTGGTTCCCGTCGAAAAACTGAACGGGGGATTTCATGAAGCGCAAGTTTAAGACCATGGACGGCAACGAGGCCGTCGCACATGTCGCTTACCGGGTAAGTGAAGTCATCGCCATTTACCCCATCACCCCTTCGTCCCCGATGGGCGAGTGGGCCGACCAGTGGGCCTCTGAGGCCGTGCCCAATGCGTGGGGCAGTATCCCGCACGTCATCGAGATGCAAAGCGAAGGAGGCGCCGCCGGAGCTGTGCATGGCGCGCTGCAAACTGGCTCTCTGGCCACGACATTTACCGCATCGCAGGGATTGCTGTTGATGATCCCCAACATGAACAAGATTGCCGGCGAACTGACTCCGGCAGCCTTCCATGTCACGGCTCGCACGGTCGCCACGCACGCGCTGTCGATTTTCGGCGATCACTCCGACGTGATGTTCTGCCGCACCACCGGATGGGCCATGCTGTGCTCCAACTCCGTGCAGGAGACCACCGACCTGGCACTGATCGCTCATGCTGCCTCGCTTGAGACTCGCATTCCTTTTCTGCACTTTTTCGATGGATTCCGTACTTCGCACGAAGTCAGCAAGATTGAAATGTTGAACGAAGACGACATGCGCGCCATGATCAACATGGACCGCGTGATCGAGCACCGGCAGCGGGCTCTTTCGCCGGATCATCCGGTGCTGCGCGGCACGGCGCAGAATCCTGACGTTTTCTTCCAGATCCGCGAAACCGCGAACAAGTACTACGACGACGCCCCGGCTAAAGTGCAGGCCGTGATGGATAAGTTCGCCCAGGTCGTCGGGCGCAAGTATCACCTGTTTGACTATGTCGGCGCACCCGACGCCGAGCGCGTGATCGTCGTCATGGGATCCGGCGCGGAAATCGCGCACGAAACCGTCGACTACCTCGCCGCGAAGGGAGAGAAGGTCGGCCTGCTGAAGGTCCGGCTCTATCGTCCGTTCTGCGTGAAATCATTCATGGAGGCGCTGCCTGCCACGGTTCGGCAGATTGCGGTGCTGGATCGCACGAAGGAATCGGGCGCGATCGGCGAGCCCCTGTACCTCGACGTCGTCGGCGCGCTGAACGAAGGGTTGAAGCTGCATTACGGCAAGCTGAAGACCGCTCCCAACGTGGTGGGCGGACGCTACGGCCTGTCGTCGAAGGAATTCACTCCCGCGATGGTCAAGGCCGTCTACGACAACCTGAAGAAGCCGCAGCCGAAAGATCACTTCACGATCGGCATCAACGACGACGTCACCCACACCAGCCTCGAGTACGATGCGACGTTCTCGACGGAGCCGGACAGTGTGATCCGCGCCATGTTCTACGGGCTCGGTGCCGACGGCACGGTGGGCGCAAACAAGAACTCGATCAAGATCATCGGCGAGAACACCGACAATTACGCGCAAGGATATTTCGTTTACGACTCGAAGAAATCCGGCGCGATGACGGTGTCGCACCTGCGCTTCGGACCACAGGAGATCAAGTCGAGCTACCTGGTTTCGAAGGCGAACTTCGTGGCCTGCCATCAGTGGATCTTCCTCGAGCGCTACGACATGCTCAGCTCTCTGGTGGATGGCGGCGTCTTCCTGATCAACAGCCCGTACGGGAAAGATGAAGTCTGGGATCACCTGCCGCGAGAAGTGCAGCAGCAAATCATTGCGAAGAAAGCCAAGTTCTACGTGATCGATGCTTATAAGGTCGCCAAGGACGCCGGCATGGGATCGCGCATGAACGTGATCATGCAGGTCTGCTTCTTCGCGATCTCGAAGGTGCTGCCCGGTGACGAGGCGATCGAAGCCATTCGCAAGTCGATCCGCGACACGTATGGCAAGAAGGGCGAAGAAGTCGTCGCGAAGAACATGCTGGCGGTCGATGAGACGCTGGCGCACCTGTTCGAGGTGAAGGTCCCCGCAGCGGTCACCAGCAAGGTCGAACTGCCTCCGGTGTTCCCGGGAGCGCCGAAGTTCGAGCGCGAAGTTCTGGCCACGATCTACGCCGGCAAGGGCGACGAACTTCCAGTCAGCGCCTTCTCCTGCGACGGCACCTTCCCAACGGCAACTGCGCAGTGGGAGAAACGTAACCTGGCCCTCGAAATCCCCGCGTGGGATTCGAAGATCTGCATACAGTGCGGCAAATGCGCCATGGTCTGCCCGCACGCGGTCATCCGCATCAAAGTCTACGACAACAAGGAACTGGCGAATGCGCCAGCGACGTTCAAGTCGTGCGACGTGCGCGACAAGGAATGGGCGGGCATGAAGTACACGATCCAGGTCGCTCCGGAAGATTGCACCGGATGCGGCGTCTGCGTCGACATCTGTCCGGTCAAGAACAAGAGCGAGGTACGGCTGAAGGCCATCAACATGGTTCCGCAGCCTCCGCTGCGCGCGCCAGAGAAAGAGAATTGGGAATTCTTCCTCAACATCCCCGAACTCGATCGTCGCAAGATCAAGGTCGGCACGATCCGCCAGCAACAGGTGCAGGAACCTCTGTTCGAGTTCTCCGGCGCCTGCTCGGGATGCGGCGAGACTCCGTATGTGAAGCTGGTTTCGCAGCTCTTCGGGGACCGCGCAGTGGTTGCCAATGCCACCGGTTGCTCCTCGATCTACGGCGGCAACCTGCCAACGACTCCATGGGCGAAGAATGCTGACGGACGCGGTCCGGCGTGGTCGAACTCACTGTTCGAAGATAACGCCGAATTCGGACTCGGCTTCCGCGTGTCCATCGACAAGCAGACGGAGTATGCGCAGGAGTTGGTGCGGCGCCTGGCGGATGACGTCGGCGAAGATCTCGCCACGGCGTTGATCACTGCGAAACAGAAAGATGAATCGGACATCTTCGATCAGCGGCAGCGCGTCGACGTTCTCAAGGAACGACTGAAGAAGGTCAACAAGCCAGAAGCCAAGCAGCTTCTCGCGGTTGCCGACATGCTGGTGAAGAAGAGCGTATGGATCGTCGGCGGCGACGGCTGGGCGTATGACATCGGTTACGGCGGTCTCGATCACGTGCTGGCCAGCGGACGCAACGTCAATCTGCTGGTGCTCGACACCGAGGTCTACTCCAACACCGGCGGGCAGGCATCGAAATCGACGCCACGCGGTGCGGTCGCGAAATTTGCTGCCGGTGGCAAGCCTGGCCCGAAGAAAGATCTCGGGATGATGGCGATGACCTACGGCAATGTCTATGTCGCCAGCGTCGCGATGGGTGCCAAGGATGAGCACACGCTCAAGGCGTTCCTCGAAGCCGAAGCGTACGACGGGCCAAGCATCATCATCGCGTACTCGTCCTGCATCGCGCACGGCATCGACATGACGACGTCGATGAGCGATCAGAAAGTCGCGGTCGAGTCCGGCCAGTGGCTGCTCTATCGCTACAACCCGGAGAAGACGGAGGCGGGCGAGAATCCGCTGTCGCTGGATTCGCGTGCCCCGAACCGCAAGGTCCAGGATTGGTTGCTGCAGCAGACACGCTTCAAGATGCTCACCAAGAGCAAACCGGAGGACGCGGATCGGCTGTGGAAGGCGGCGCAAAAAGACGTAGAGAACCGCTTCCGCATGTACGAGTACATGGCCGCGCGCAAGCCGGAGTCTCCAGCAGCGGCGAAAGAAGAACCTGCGAAAGCTGCGGAGAAACCGGGCCCGGCAGGAACCACGAAATAAGGGTGCCTCACTCCTCGCGCACGGTCGCGCGGGGAGTGAGGCCTGAGTTGCAGACGATTCATAAGAAGTGAGGAGAACCCGATGATCGACCTCAGCACGAATTATTTGGGCCTGAAACTGGCCTCTCCCTTGGTAGTGTCCGCTTCGCCCTTGTCCCGTGATGTCGACGGAGTATGCCGCCTGGAAGAGGCGGGCGCCTCGGCCGTAGTCCTGTACTCGCTGTTTGAAGAGCAGTTGCGGCAGGAAGAGGCGGAACTGAACCATCGCCTCTCTGCGGGGACCGAGAGCTTTGCCGAGTCCCTCAGCTATTTCCCGCAGGCCAATGAGTTCCACACCGGGCCCGAGGGATATCTGGATCACATTCGCAAATCAAAGGCTGCCGTCGGCTTGCCGATTATCGCCAGCCTGAACGGTTCGACGCTGGGCGGATGGACGAAGTTTGCCACCGAAGTACAGCGCGCCGGGGCGGATGCGATCGAGTGCAACATCTATTCCATTCCGACCGACCCCAAGGTGACCGCGGCTGACATCGAGAAAACGTATATCGACATCGTCAAGGCAGTGAAGGGTGCGGTCACGATTCCTGTCGCGGTAAAGCTGAGCCCGTTCTTCAGCAACTTCACCAACATGGCCCATCAGCTCGATGAAGCCGGCGCCGATGGCCTGGTCCTCTTCAACCGGTTCTACCAGCCTGATATCGATCTGGAAGAGTTGGAGATCCGTCCCAATGTGCTGCTCAGCTCGCAGCAGGCACTGCGTTTGCCGCTCACCTGGATCGGAATTCTCCACGGCCGGGTCAAGGCGAGTCTCGCTGGCACCGGCGGCGTGCATACCGCGGAAGACGTAGTGAAGCTGCTGATGGTTGGCTCGAATGTCACCATGCTCTGCTCTTCCCTGCTGCGGCATGGCATCAATCATCTGCGGCACGTGGAGCGCGAGCTGCGCGAATGGATGGAAGAGCACGAGTATGAATCGGTGCAGCAGATGCAGGGCAGCATGAGTCAGGTCCGCTGCGCGGATCCGGGCGCGTTCGAGCGGGCGCAGTACATGCGTGCCGTCAAGGGCATGCAGCATATTCATATGGCAGGATGGCGTTAGAAACAGGTTGGTTGCAAGACTTCAAATGGCACGGCTTCGGTCGTGCCATCGGGCCAAGTTCGAAGATTGGGCTTTCGCCCCTGGGGTGCTGTCTTGGCGGTCTTAAACTTCTCTGAAACTCACAACATACCTACATCTTTTGACTCCGCGGAAGACGCGGCCAGCGACAAAGCTCGGCGCGAACGCCGTCGGGCACTGATTCTTCCCCGCGAACACGGCGCATGGGGACTGCTTCTGGTTCCCATGGTCACCGGGGCGGGCGTGGCTTTCCGTCAGGCGAACCATATCTTCCCGGTGATCCTGTTGCTGACGGCAGCGCTCGCGCTGTTCTGGTTGCGAACTCCTCTCGAGAGCCTGCTCGGCACTTCCGCGATGCGGGCGCAGACGTTGGAAGAATCGCGCACGGTCCGTTCTGCCGTGGTACTGCTGGCGGCGATGGCTGCGGTCACGCTGGGAGTGCTGCTCTGGGCCGGACGGAACGCCGACTTGTGGCCGTTGGGCGGAGCGGTCGCGGGCGCTTTTATCCTTCAAGCGGTTCTGAAGAAACTCGGCCGCCGCATGCGGATGATCTCGGAGATGATCGGTGCCATTGGCCTATCGGCGGCCGCACCGGCTGCGTACTACGTCATCACCGGAGAGTTCAACAACACGGCCTGGACACTATGGCTGGCCAACATACTCTTCTCTGGCGACCAGATCCATTATGTTCAGCTGCGAATTCATACGGCGAAGATCGTAGGCTTCCGCGCGAAACTGGCCCACGGCTGGCCGTTTGCGGTTGGTCAGGCCGTCATGACTGCGATCATCACGCTAGCATGCATGGCGCGACTGATGCCGCCGATTGCCTCTCTGGCATTTGCGCCGCTGCTGTTCCGCGGATGGTTCTACTTCGTGCAGGAGCCGACCCAGTTGGTCGTCCGACGCCTGGGATGGAGCGAACTGAAGCACGCCACGGCGTTCTGCGTGCTGCTAATCGCGGCGTTCATCCTGGCGCGATAAGCACGACGGATACAACCCGCAGTCACACAATCGACTCTCTCCGTTATACGAAAATAATCGCAATAATACGAAATATATCGAAATATAGCTCGATGCAGCGAGGAGTGGCTGTGTCTCACCTAATTATTCGCTGCGATTTGTCTTGACTTTCGCACTAAACGAAAGTAATAGTCTTGACTCGTAATAATACGAAAGCTTGCAACGGAGGCTGCTATGCGTGTCTGCCGTCGTTTTTGCGGGTCATTATTCCTACTTGCCGTTATTGTAGCTCTGGCGGTCCTGGCGACAGGCGCCTTTGGACAGGCCAGCTACACGGCCCAGGTTCGCGGAGTTGTGAAGGACCAAAGCGGCGCGATGGTAACGAACGCGACGGTCACGATCACCAACGACGCCACCGGCATCGCCTCGACGGCGCACAGCGACTCCAATGGGCTGTACATACTGACCGGGCTGCGGCCGGCCGTATATACGATTAAGGCCGCGCGCGAGGGATTCCGCGCGGCGGAGCAGCGGAACGTGGTGCTGGCGGTCGACCAGCAGACAACGATTGACTTCGAGTTGCATCCTCTCGGCGTGAGTACCACCGTCGAGGTCACGGAAGCGGCGCCGCTGCTCGATACGGAGAGCGCTGCGATCGGCACGGATATTACCAACGAGTACGTGCGCGATATTCCGCTTTACAACCGCAGCATGTTTGGCCTGGTCTTTCTCGCGGGCGGAGTGACGGAGACATCGGGCGCCGGCGTGAACGACAACTATCCCTCCGGAACGAATTTCGTCTCCAACGGTCAACGGAATGCGACGGCGGAAGTCAGCCTGGACGGCAGCCCGCTGAGCGCTCCGGAGCAGGGCGAAGGCGGCAACTCGAACGTCTATTACCAGCCGTCGGTGGAGATTGTTCAGGAATTCAAGGTTCAGAACAACAGCTTCTCGGCGGAGTTCGGCAACAACGGCGGGACGATCGTAAACATGGTGCTGAAGCAGGGATCGAACAAGCTGCACGGGAGCGGCTGGTGGTATGGGCAGCGATCGGCATTCGACTCTCGCGACTATTTCAATTCCGGTTCGAAGCCCGATCACGTTCGTGACCAGTATGGATTCGCGCTCGGCGGGCCTATCGCAAGAAACAAGACATTTTTCTTTGTGGACTTTGAAAAGAGCCGGCAGCAGGATCCGGTCAATCTGAATGGAATCGTTCCTACGCTGTTAGAGCGGAGTGGAGACTTTTCGCAGAGCCCCGCGAACCTGCCTCTGCCGCCGGACGAGGATCCTCAAGGCCTCACCCAGAATGCAGGCATCTACGACCCGTGTGCTGACAACACGGATCAGAATGGGCCATCCTGCGGGAACCCCCGGGGGCAGTTCTTCGATCTGGTCGACGGAGTGAAGGTGTACAACAAGATTCCGGCGGATAGGATCGATCCGGTTGGCCAGTCGATTCTGAATCTCTACCCGCAACCCAATATTCCTGATGCCGCGCCGGGAGAGCCGAACTGGCGTGCCGTAACTCTAACCTCCGATCCGGGATGGCAGTTCGACGTGAAGCTGGATCACCAGATCAGCGCTACCCACAGAATTGGCGGCCGTTACAGCCGGCATCATGACGTGTACAGCGTCCCGACGATCATCGGAAGCGGCGATCAAGGGGATGGTGTCATCTACACCACGAACGTGCAGAACGGCGGCCTGGAATACAACTGGTCGGTGGGTCCGACCGCACTCTGGACTACCCGGTTCAGCATTGATCGGGTTCATGCGCCGGGACAGACGAACAACTATCCGACGCTGACTGATGCCGGGCTGCCGGCATCGCTCGGGGCAAACGGACTCACGCGGGTGCCAACTATCAGCGTGGACGACGGTTTTCTGTCTCTGTACACGCAGTGCTGCGTGGATACGCATTTTGCGCACACGCTGTACACCTATTCGTCCGCATTGCAGTGGGCCAGGGGCAGACATTCGATCAAGTTCGGCGGAGAGCAGCGCGTGTTCTTCAACAACTTCTGGCAGCCAAACTATCCGACTGGCATCTTCAACTTTTCGCGCGACGTAACGGCTTCGCAGCCCAATGCCGGATTGGGCGACCAGAACCAGGGCAACCCTTACGCCACGATTCTGACCGGATTTGCTTACTCCGCGCAGATCAACGTGGTGCCAGCGGTCGCCGACAAGTCCAAGGAGACAGGTTTCTACGTCCTGGACGACTGGAAAGTCACCCCGAAGCTGACGCTAAATGTCGGAGTACGCTACGAGTGGAGCACGCCCTACAGCGAGCGTTACAACCGCTTGCAGTTTAGCGACTTCAGCGGCGATACCGGGATCAACATGCCGGTGAACCGTGATGGACAGGACATGGTGCCGGGACTTGGGCAAATCGGCGAAATCGTGGGCACGACGGTCTTCCCCACCTCGAGTTCCCGAAACGCAAAGGTGGACCGAAACAACATTGCTCCGCGTTTTGGATTCGCCCTCGAACTGGGGAAGAACACCGTGCTGCGCGGGGGTGCTGGCGTGTTTTACGGCATGAACGTTGCCACCAACTTCCAGTACGGCGGCCCGGCGTTTCAGAAATCAGCAAACATCAACTTCACTTTGGACAACTACGCACACCAGTACGCCACCCTGAGTCAGCCCTTTCCTGCAGGCCCTCTTCCGCTGGCGCAGGACACCAAGTATGGCGCTCTGGCGCAGTGGGGCTTTGGGAATTCGAGCGATCTGGATACGGGCACCGCGCGGAATGCAGAGATCTACCAATGGAATCTTGGGATTCAACAACTGCTTCCTGGTCAGATCGTGATCGGCGTCGACTACTCGGCTAACCGCAGCACTCATCTTCCATGGGCTGGCGCCGGCGGTATCTCAACCCGTGACCGCAATTTCCTCTCCTCTGCCGTTCGCAATGCGCTGGTAAACACACTGAATCCGACACACGATTCCGGTGACAACAGCGTGTCGGATTATCTGAATACCCCGGTGGACAACCCGTTCCAGTGTTTCTTCGTTTCCCCAGCTGCGACGTCGGGATCCTATTGTCCAGCACAGCCGACCTTCAATGAGAGTGACGTCACAGACTCGGTGTACCGGAACGATCAGATACTGCAGCTCAATCTACTGCGGCCCTATCCGCAGTTCGACGGGGGATTCGAAGGCCTGCCGCGACTAATTGCAACTTCCTGGTACAACTCGTTACAGGTTCGCTTCCAGAAACGCGCCAGTCACTACGTCAGCTTTGAAGGCAACTACACGTATTCGAAAGCGGAAGACGATTCTTCCGCGGGACGCAACGCGTGGATTGGAAATCTGATTCTGGACAACCCGCAAGTCCTCGACGATTTGAACGCTGAACGCAGTCTAAGTGCCAGCGACGCTACACACCGGCTGACGACGGCATTCATCCTGGATCTCCCCTTTGGTCGGGGACGGTGGGTGGGACGAGGTATGAACCGAGTAGCGGACGGCATTTTGGGCGGATGGTCTTTGTACAGCTTCCTGACCATACAGTCAGGGCAACCCTTAGCCATCGCCATGGGAAGCCCACGCCTGCAGGACGGCAACCAGCGGCCGAATGTGATCTGCTCGGAGCTCACCACTGGTATCAGCTACCGAGAGGCGGGAAGGACAGGACGTCCCTATCTCAACAAGGATTGCTTCGCGGATCCTGGCGATAACATTCCCGGCGATGCTCCGCGGCATTTCTCGAGTCTGCGGGGGGAAGGGATCGTAAATCTGGACCTGTCGCTCTCCAAGGAATTCAAGATTCAGGAGGGAAAGGAACTCCAGGTGCGAGCGGAGATGTTCAATGCCGCAAATCACCAACGCTTCTCCTTCATTGACGGTGGGTTTGGGAATGACTCGTTTGGCACGGTCCCGGGCACGACCGGCAACTTCCGCAAGATGCAATTCGGGGCGCGGTTCCAGTTCTAGCGCCATTCTTTGTGGCCTGATCCCGACTCAAGCGGGATCAGGCTTTCCTTTCACATCACAACTCAGTACGAATCGGAGGCGCTGTCATGCGGCGAAGATCGTTCCTGAAGGCCAGCGGAGCCATCGCGCTGGGAGCAGGGCTTGGTAGCGACAAGCTGCTGGGCAAGATTCCACCTCACAACTTTGACAAATACGACTTTGGCGGCGGGCCGCCCGTCCCGGACCGACTGTATCAGGGACCGTTCTCGGCGGATGACTATCCGAGTTGGCAGGTGGTGATGGCGTTGACGGCATCGCGCGATGTGGTGCCGAACTATGGCATGGGACTGATCACCTACGTCTGCGATGAGAAGGGACCGGCAAGGAAAGATGGGGAGGCGCTGGCTCAGTCTCTCGAGAAGATCGTCGCTCTGCCGCAGGGGACCAAGCTCTATATTCGCGTGAATTGGAGGGACGTGCAACAGCGTGCGGGCAAGCTCGATTTTTGTGAGCACTGGAGGTTGGTGTTTGAGCTGGCGAAGAAGTATGAGAAGCGGATCGGGTTCCGGGTGATGATGAGCAATCCGGATATCCCGGATTCTCCGTTGCCGGCGTTTCTGCGCGACAAGATACCGATGGTGAAGTTGGGCGACTGGCTGGGGCGGACGCGGTATGAGCCTCGGTATGACGATCCGGGATTTCAGGCGGCGTTTCATGAACTGGTGGACCTCCTCGCCGATTCTTACGATGGGCATCCGCAGGTGGAGTACGTCGATACCTTTATGTATGGATTCTGGGGCGAGGGGCATACGTGGCCGCTGGAGACGAATCCATTTCCGGATGCTGTGACAGCGGAGAATACGTTCGTCAGCATGTTGGAGCATCAGTTGGCACGGTGGAAAAAGACTCCGATGGCGACGAACACGCAGCCGGACTTCAGCAAGGTCGGAAACTCGGAGTTGCTCGATCGCACGGTGCGGAGTGGCAACTGGCTGCGGACGGACACGATCTTTATCGAGAACGAGCAGATCGAGGAGTTGAGCAACCGTCCGCCGTGGACGGGAGTGACGGTGGAGGTCGGGATGTCGGATGGTTCGCCGCAGAGCCTGAGGCTCGACGAAGGCGTGACATATACCGACAACGTCGTGCAGCACGTGCAGGATGTCGGCGCATCCTACTTCTCGTTGTGGAACTGGCACAAGATCCAAGCGGAAAGATTCGAGAACTACTATCGCCAATATCCTGAGGCGCTGGATGGTTTGGCGCGGCGGATTGGGTATCGAATGCGGCCTTCGTGGGTGTGGACGTATGAAGAAGGTGGGTATCCGGGGCTGATTGTTGGATTTGTGAACGATGGAATCGCAAGCGTGCCGGGCGTTTTGCGGGTGACTGTGGTGAGTGAAGACGGGCAGGTGAACGTGGGTGGGAGTCTCGATGCAGGATATCCGCTGCCGGGAAAAGTACGGCAGGCGAAGTTCCCGCTGCCGAAGGGGACGAAGTGGCAAGGGCTACGGCTCAAGGCGGAGATCGAGGTGAAGGGGCAGCGCTATCCGGTGCGGTGGGCGTGCCGACAGAAACTGAATGCCGATGGCAGCTTGACCCTGCGGCCGACAGTCGGGTTGGGAGAGGACGACACCACGGGAGGCGTTCCGGGAGGAGCGCCGGGGTTGATACAGGAGCCGCGATGAAAATCAAGTTGGCACTTGCGCTGTTGCTGATCTTTGCCGCGGGGTTGGTGGCGGCTCCGTCTGAGAAACAGGATTGGACGAACTACGTGCGGATTGGAGCGTACGGGCTCAAGGGCGGAGACGCGCTCGAGATCGTGCGGAAGGCGCAGGAAAGCGGCGTATCCGGGATTGAGGTGGATAACGATATCCCCGGGCGGTATGAGAGCTTTCTACAGCCGGAGGCGAAGCTGAAGGCGATTCATGATGTGGCCGAGGCAGCGCACAAGGCGGGGAATCACGCGTTCGTCTACATCGCAGGGACGGAGTGCATCACGGCGCATGGAGACAAGGCGGCGCACACGCTGGCGAAAGATCATCCGGATTGGCTGCAGCGGAAGATCACTGGTGAGCCCGCGGTTTTTGGCGGAGGGACTGCGTTCTGGATAGCGCCGGGCGACGAAGATGTGTGGATCAGTCCGTATGCGGCTGAGTGGCGGAAGATTTACATGGAACGCGTACGGCAGATCGCGGCGACCGGGGTCGACGGGATTTACATCGATATCCCGTACTGGATGACGCATTTCGACGGCTGGGAGAATTCGTGGGCGAGCTTCGACGACTCCACGGTTGCGGCGTTTAAGGAGAAGACCGGGCTGGATGCGAAGCACGACGTGAAGATTGGGGACTTCTCGGATCCGGGATTTCGCAAGTGGGTGGAGTTCCGTATTCAGACGATCACGGACTTTCTGAGCGAGATCGATCACACGGCCAAGGGCGTGAATCCACAGATCAAGACGATTCCGGAAATTTATCCGGGGATCGAGGAAGAGGCAGTGCGAGTAGGGTCTGACGTTTACAGTCTCTATGGCGTAGTGGATGCGATTGCGCATGAGTATGAGTTTGGCGGTGGGGATCATATGGCGTCGTCGCGCACGCCGCTGGACTGGTTCCGGTATCAGGTGGGGATGCATTCGTTTCGCGCGTTCGCGCAGGGGAAGGCGACCTGGATTCTGAACTACTCTTGGGACGGCGACAAGAAGGTCGACAAACGCGAAGCCATGATGAATCTGGCGATGTCGCAGGTCATGGCGGGAGCGAACTTCTGGGACGCGCCGGGGCATTCGATGGCGGGATCGAACGATCTCGCGACGAGGAAGAAGATTTTTGACTGGATCAAAACGCACGAGAAGACGTTCTATTTGCCGCGGGCGCCGATTGACCCGATTGGCGTCTATTTTTCGCCGGAGACGAGGAACTTCTACGCGGACAATTTCCTGGCGTCTTATCGCGGAATTCTGATTCTGCTGATGCAGAAGCATCTTGAGTTTCAGGTCGTCACGCCGCGGACTCTGGGTAGTTTCAGGGGAAGGACATTGGTGCTTCCCGATGTGCAGGCCCTTGGCCAGAGTGAGCAGAAATTGTTGAAGGACTTCGTCGGCTCCGGGAATCGGCTGGTGCTTACTGGAAACGACGTGACGGAATTGGGAAACTCTCCCAACATCCTGCGAGTGCGGGAGTGTCCGGGAAAAGCTTACAACGCAGCGATCGAGAAAGACTTTGAGCGCAGTTCTCCGGATTCTCAGGGGGCATTCTTCGCGAGCCTGCAAGGAGGGAGTACGGTGCGGATTCAGGCTTCGCCGCAGATCGCGTCATCGATCGCGCGCACTACTGATGGGCACATCAACTGCTTCCTGGCGAACTTTGCCGGGTTAAAGGGAGGATCGAATCCCGTGCAGACGCCGCAGAGCGGAGTGGAGGTGTCGGTTGCTGCGAGCGGCGAGGGGAAGGGATTCTTCCTGCCATTCCTGGGTGAGGTTCAAGAGGTCAAGGGAGGGCGGCACGGCGATTCGATCACGTTTACTTTGCCGACGATCACCAAGGGCGCCGTGTTCTGGTACGAGCCGTAGTCGCGCCGGTTGAACTGAGGTATTAAGACCTAGGCCGGGCGCTCCCACGATTTCGCGCGCGAAACGGCTTCGTTCCAGCGATCCCGTAGAGCTTGCGCTGGCGATGCTGGCATCAGCGGTTCGAAGAGGCGAGTCTTTCCCTGTCCTGAAAGATCCCCGCGACCATCCTTCCAGAAACCTGCGGCTAGCCCGGCCAGACAGGCAGCACCCAGCGCCGTTGTTTCCGTGTTGGCCGGGCGGACTACCGGAACGCGAAGTATGTCGGCCTGAAACTGCATGAGGCTGTCGTTGGCCGCGGCACCGCCATCGACGCGCAGTTCCTTGACGGCGTCGCCGGAGTCGCGATGCATGGCATCAAGCAGGTCGGCGACCTGAAATGCGATGCTCTCGACTGCGGCGCGGGCGATGTGGCTTGCAGTCGTTCCGCGGGTGATACCGAAAATGGATCCGCGGGCGTAGGAATCCCAGTGGGGCGCGCCCAGGCCTACGAATGCCGGGACAAAGTAGACGCCGCCATTGTCGGGAACTGATTTCGCGAGCGCTTCCACCTCTTGAGACTTACGAATGATCCCGAGGCCATCGCGAAGCCATTGGACGACTGCGCCTCCGATGAATACGCTGCCTTCTAGCGCGTACTCCGTTTTGTCTTTGATCTTCCAGGCGACAGTGGTGACTAACTGGTTGGAGGAGGTGACGGCGCGCGTGCCGGTGTTCTGCAGCATGAAGCAGCCGGTGCCGTAGGTGTTCTTGGTCATGCCGGGCTGGCAGCATTGCTGACCGAACAGGGCGGCTTGCTGATCTCCGGCAATCCCACAAATTGGAATCCCGTCCAGACCCTGTACACCACGGACTTCGCCGTAAATCTCACTCGAGGAACGAACGGCGGGCATCATGGAAATTGGAATCCGGAGTAGTTCGAGAAGTTCACGGTCCCATTCGCCGGTGTGGATGTTGAAGGCCATGGTGCGCGAGGCGTTGCTGACGTCGGTGACGTGAACCTTGCCCTGGGTCAGCTTCCAGACGAGCCAAGTATCGACGGTGCCGAAGGCGAGTTTACCGGACTCGGCGAGAGCGCGGGCACCCGGGACGTGGTCGAGAATCCAGGCGATTTTGCTTCCAGAGAAATAAGCGTCGATCAGCAGGCCGGTGCGCTGCTGGATGAGAGGGGCGTGGCCGTCTTTGCGCAGTTGTTCGCAGAAGTCGGCGGTGCGGCGATCTTGCCAGACGATGGCATTGTGCACGGGCTGGCCGGTCTCGCGATTCCAGACGATCGTGGTCTCACGCTGGTTGGTGATTCCGATGGCTGAGATATCCGAGGGCCCGGCTCCTGCTTCCGTCAAAGCCTGAAGCGCGACGGCGATCTGCGAGAAGGCGATCTGTTCAGGGTTGTGTTCGACCCAGCCTAGCTGGGGAAAGATCTGGTCGAATTCCTGCTGTGCGATCGCGCGAACGGCTCCCTGCTTGTCAAATAAAAGCGCCCTTGAACTCGTGGTTCCCTGATCCAATGCCAGAACGTACTTCATCGTCTTCCCTCGCGTTTGAAATGGCGCCGGCGGAGACGTTGCGAGCAATGTCTCTACGACTTCAGATAGCGCCTTATGCCGAAATCGTAAATTGCCGCGCCCGCCAGCCCGCCGAGCAATGGAGCAAGGACTGGAACCCACCACACATGGGATCCATCGGTCAGGCCGTTGTTGCGGAAACCGGCAACTACGATGAACAAGCGCGGGCCGAAATCACGGGCGGGATTGATCGCGTAGCCGTGCATACCGCCGAAACTCATTCCGATGGCGACCACTACCAGACCCACGAGTACCGGGGTCAGATTCGCCCCGGGAGGAGTGTTGAATTCGTCGGTGATGGCGAAGATGAGCATAAGAAGAAGCCCGGTTCCGATGAACTGATCGAGAAACCCCGCTTGTGGCGTGCCGGGGAACGCAGGAAAGGTGGTGAAGACACCTGCCGTAGTGGCAAGTTGCGGATCGACCTGCCGGAACGCGGGCAGATAATTCCAGTACACCAGCGCCGCGGCGGCAAAAGCTCCTGCGGTCTGAACGATGGAGTACGGCACAACCTTCGACCACGGGAATTTGCGGAAGACGGCAAGGGCGAGAGTCACGGCAGGATTCAAGTGCGCCCCGGAGATCTTGCCGGCAATGTAAATCCCCATCGTGACGGCCAGTCCCCAGCCGAGTGTGATGTTGGTGAATCCTCCGTGAATGACCTCGCCAGCGTTCTTGGTGGGAAACAGGACAACCATCGCGACCACGCCGTTGCCGAAGAGGATCAGGACGAAGGTGCCGAGGAACTCGGCGAGGAGTTCCGCCGCCAAACCAGGTTTCGAGGTCATCGCATCTCCGAGGTGAGACAGCGCATGTGGACCGCGAAGTAGTCTACCAAGGTACGAATGATCCCGCGAATGGCTTCGATTGCGGAGCCTCGCGACAGCGAGCTGAGGCACTTCGGGAGGTGGAGCACGTCGTGTTCCAAAAGTGCACCCGCGCGGGAGATTTTTCCTTGACTTTTGGGGTGAGGTCTTTAAGATAGAGAAATATTTATTCACTAAGCTGAATACTTATTCAATATGAATAAAACATTGCGACAACGGGCCGTGCTGGATGTGCTGAAGCATGGGTCGATCGCCAGCCAGGAGGACCTGCAGCGGCACTTGCGGCGGCGGGGATTCAAAGTGGGGCAGGCGACGCTCTCGCGGGACATTCGCGACCTGAATCTCAGCAAGACCCCGCATGGGTACACGATATCAGCCAGCGAAGGCGGAGTGGCGGTGGCACTGCCGCCGGTATCTCGACTGGTGAAGGAGTTTGTGCTGGACGTTCGTACCGCCCAGAACCAACTCGTGGTGAAAACGATTGTGGGCAGCGCGCAGCCGGTGGCGGCGGCGCTGGATGAAACCGATTGGCCGGAGGTGGTGGGAACCATCGCGGGAGACGACACCATCCTTATTGTGTGTCCCGACAAGGAAGAGGCGCGTGGACTGGCGGACCGGATCGAGGAAATGCTGGGTTAATGGTGGCGAAGCTCAAAACTGCGGTGCTGGGCGCGACTGGATATTCCGGCCTGGAATTGACGCGGATTCTTCTGCGCCATCCGCGGCTGGAGAAGCCGGTCCTGCTGCGGCGCAGTGCCGATAACGGTAAAGCCGCCGATCTTGCCGACGTCTTCCCCGCTCTTTCGGGCAACGGCGGATATCCGCTGCACGCTCTCTCATGGTCGTCGTTGAAGCAACAGGGCGTGCAGTTGCTGTTCCTGGCGACACCGCATGAGGTATCGCGGTCGCTGGTTCCTGAAGCAATCGCGCAAGGCGTTCGGGTAATCGATCTGAGCGGTGCCTGGCGCCTGAAGCAGGAGCAGCACCGGGCGATCTATGGGTTCGAAGATTCGGACTCGCTCACCGCAGCTGAGTTGACCGAGAAGGCGGTCTATGGACTTCCGGAACTGAATGGCGACCGCGTCGCGAACGCCGCGCTGGTGGCCAATCCCGGATGCTACGCGACATCGGTCATCCTTGCGCTGGCTCCCCTCTTGAAGGCGGGCGTGGTCGACCGGAGCCGCGGGATTGTCTCGGATTCGAAATCGGGAGTTTCGGGAGCTGGCAAGGAACCTACAGCGAAGACGCACTTCGTTTCCGTAGCGGACAACTTGTCGGCGTACTCGGTGTTCAACCATCGGCATCTTGGCGAAATCGTCGAGCAACTTGGACTCGGGGATCAGGAATTGATCTTCACTCCGCACTTGTTGCCTATTCCCCGCGGGATATTGTCGACCATCTACGTGCACCTGGATCGCAAGATGACGGCACTGGAAGTGGAGTCATGCTTTCGGAATCTTTATTCCGGAAAGCGGTGGGTACGGATCTTCCAGACTCCAAAACTGCCGCAGGTGCAGTTCTCGCTGCACAGCAACTATTGCGATCTGGGATTCTGCCTGGCAGAGGACGGCCGACGGCTGGTGCTGATTTCGTGCATCGACAATCTGATGAAAGGCGCGGCAGGTCAGGCTGTGCAGAACATGAATTTGATGTACGGGTGGGGTGAAGAAGAGGGGTTGCAATGATCATCGTAGTCAAAATTGGGGGCGCGGCGCTGGAAGATACAGCCACGCTGAAGAAGTGCGCGCGCGCGATTGCCGAACTGGCGCAGGATGGGCATCGGGTGGCTGTGGTGCATGGTGGCGGCAGCGCGTTGACGCGCGTATTGAAGCAACTGGGGAAACAGAGTCAGTTTGTGAACGGATTGCGGGTAACGGACGCGGAGACTCGCGACGTGGCCCTGATGGTGCTTGGGGGCATGGTGAACAAAAAGATGGTCGCCGCGATTCAGGCGGCGGGTATGCCGGCGGTCGGGTTCTGCGGCGGCGACGGCATGACATTCCGCGCCCGGCGAAAGCAGCTCAACGGGAACGACATGGGGTTCGTGGGCGAGATCTGCTTCGCCGAGCCGTGCTGGATCGAGGCGCTGTGGCAGCAGGGCGGGATTCCGGTTCTCGCGTCGCTCGCGTTGGGCGCTGACGGCGAGTACTACAACGTGAATGCCGATGAGATGGCTGCGGCCTGCGCGGCGGCGTGTCATGCCAATGCGTTGATCTTCCTTACGGATGTTCCGGGAGTGAAGGACGCGGAAGGGGCGGTGATTCCCTGGTTGAGCACAAAGCAGGCACAGGATCTGGCGGCGGGATCGGTGATCAGCGGCGGAATGTTGCCTAAGCTTGCAGCGTGTACTCAAGCTCTGAAGCAAGGAGTGGGGCGGGTGCGGATTCTGCCCGCAGCAGAAGCCGAGGCGCTGCCGCAGTTCTATTTGACGAAGCTGAGTTGTGGGACGGAAGTGACGTACGCGTAGAACGCGCTGCATCTCCGAAAAGAGAAGAGGGACTGAGAAGTGGAACCTAAGTTGAACACACAAGTACCAAGTAAGACGCCGGCGATCCCGGAGACATTCCCTGGGGTGTTCTGGTGTCCGGACCTGGTTTCGACGCGCGATCTGGGGCCGGATGGAGTTGAAGCCGTATTGCGGCTGACGGAACTGATGAAGTCACGCCCGTCGGTTTTCGCCCGCGCACTTGCCGGGAAACAGATGGTCATGTTTTTCGAGAAGCCGTCGCTGAGAACCCGGCTGACGTTTGAAGCCGGGATGGCGAGCCTGGGCGGAACGACGATGTTCGTTGATCAATCCAAAAGCCGGCTGGACGCACGCGAGAGCCTGAGCGACATCGCGCACAATCTCGAGCGCTGGGTGGACGTGATCGTGTTGCGGACGTTCGCGCAGGAGACGATCACCGGCATGGCGAAGTACGCGTCAATTCCTGTGATCAATGCGCTGAGCGATCTGGAGCATCCGTGCCAGGCGCTGGCTGACTATTTCACACTGGTGGAGCGCTTCGGCGATTTGAAGGACATCACGCTGGCGTACGTCGGGGACGGAAACAACGTGGCGCACTCGCTGCTGCTGACTTGCGCATGCGCTGGATCTTCGATTCGCATTGCTACGCCGAAAGGGTATGCCTGCAATCCGCAGATCGTCACGGAAGCGAAAAAGATGGCGAAGCAGACCGGCGCGCGGCTCGAATTTCTCACGGATCCTCATGCCGCGGTTGCGGGCGTTGACGCGGTTTATACCGACGCGTGGGCCAGCATGGGACAGGAAGAAGAGACGGCAGAACGGGCACAGATCTTTCCGCCGTACCAGGTGAATCGATCGCTGATGGCGGAAGCCGCGCCCCACGCGGTGTTTATGCACTGCTTGCCGGCGCATCGTGGTGAGGAAGTGACGGATGAAGTGATGGATTCGGAACAGTCCGTCATCTTCGAGCAGGCGGAAAACCGCATGCATGTTCAGAAAGCCATTCTCTATTTGCTGTTGGGCGGCGCGGTGCGTCTGCCCGTAAGGAGCGCTCATGCCTGAAAAAGTTGTTCTCGCTTATTCCGGTGGTCTCGATACTTCCATCATTATTCCGTGGCTGAAGGAGAACTACTCCTATGACGTCATCGCCATGGTCGGCGACGTCGGGCAGGGAGACGACATCGAGGCGGTGGTCGACAAAGCGTACAAGACCGGCGCCAGCAAGGTGATCGTCGAGGATTTGCGTGAGGAGTTCCTGACGGGCTACGTGTTCCCCGCTCTCAAAGCGGGTGCGGTTTACGAGCACAAGTATCTGCTGGGGACGTCGCTGGCTCGGCCGGTGATTGCGAAGCATCAAGTGGAGGTGGCGTTGCGCGAAGGCGCAACGGCCGTGGCTCACGGATGCACCGGCAAGGGCAACGATCAGGTGCGCTTTGAGCTGACGTATCAGGCGCTGGCGCCGGAGTTGAAGATCATTGCGCCGTGGCGCGAGTGGACGCTAAAGTCGCGTGAGGATTGTCTCGACTACGCGGAAGCGCACAGAATTCCGGTGGCGGCATCGCGCGAGAAGATCCACAGCCGGGATCGAAACCTGTGGCACATCAGCCACGAAGGCGGGGAGTTGGAGGATGCGGGGAATGCTCCTCTGGCGACGACCTGGCAGATCACACGGTCTCCGCAAGAGGCTCCTGACAAGGAAGAGAGAGTCAGCATCGGATTCGTGCAGGGCGTGCCGACTTCGGTGAATGGAATGGAGATGGATTCTGTGTCGCTGGTCGAACTGCTGAACGAAATCGGCGCGCGCAACGCGATTGGCCGAGTCGATCTGGTGGAGAACCGGTTCGTCGGAATGAAATCGCGCGGGTGCTACGAGACTCCGGGCGGGACACTGTTGATCGCGGCGCATCGTGAACTCGAAGCTCTGTGCCTGGAGCGCGATGTCGCGCACTTCAAGCAGCATATCGGTCTGAAATATGCGGAGTTGGTTTACTTCGGCTTGTGGTTCACGCCGCTGCGCGAGGCGCTGGATGCTTTTGTGGACAAGACACAGGATTTCATGACCGGGTCAGCGACTCTTGCCTTGTACAAAGGGAACGTTTCAGTCGCGAGTCGCGAGTCGGAGCATTCGCTGTATCGCACCGATCTGTCTTCATTCACGATGGGAGCGGAGTACGACCAGAAAGATGCGGAGGGATTCATCCGCATTCTGGGATTGCCTTCGCGGTCGCGGGCACGGGCTCGCGTCGAGGTCGCGTAATGAAGATGTGGTCGGGACGGTTCCGGCAGCCGCTGGATCCGGAGTTCGAGCGCTGGCAGCGGTCGTTTGGCTTCGACCAGCGGCTGCTGCGCTATGAACTCGCGGCCAGCGGCGCGCATGCGACCGCACTGAAAAATGCCGGGATCCTCACGGCGGATGAGCTCATCTCGATTCTGCAGGGGCTGCAGCAGATTGGGGAAAAGGCTGCGGCGTCGCCCGCGTTTCTCAACGATGATGAAGCGGAAGATGTTCATCACTTTGTCGAGAAACAGCTGGCGGCTTTGATCGGCGACGTCGGGTACAAGCTCCACAGCGGACGCAGCCGGAACGAACAGATTGCTACGGACTTGCGGTTATACACACGGGCGGCGATCGATCAACTGCGGGAAGAGCTGGCGGAACTGTGCGGCATATTTGTGGATCGTGCCGAGCAGGCCGGCGAGGCGGCCATGCCTGCGTACACGCACTTGCAGAGGGCGGAGCCCGTTCTCGTCGGACATTGGCTGCTGGCTTACGTGGAGATGTTTCTGCGGGATGCGAGCCGGCTGGAGGACTGCCGCGAGCGATTGAATGTCTGTCCGCTGGGATCGGGAGCTGTAGCCGGAGCGACGTTGTCGCTCGACCGTTCTCTGATGGCGAACGAACTGGGCTTCGATGGTCCTACGGCAAACAGCATCGATGCCACAAGCGATCGGGATTTCGCACTCGAATTCGTCCACACCCTGTCTCTGCTGGCTCTGCATCTGAGCCGCTGGGCGGAGGAGATGATTCTCTTTTCATCGCAGGAATATGAATTCCTGGGATTGCCGGAGCCGTATTCGACCGGCAGCAGCGCGATGCCGCAGAAGAAGAATCCGGATTTGCTGGAATTGGTGCGAGGGAAAGCGGGACGAGTAATCGGGCACGCAACGGCGCTCATGGTATCGGTAAAGGGGCTTCCTCTCGCCTATAACAAGGATTTGCAGGAAACGCAGGAGCCTTTGTTCGGCGCGGCTGACACGCTTCTCCAGATGCTGCCGCTGGTCTCTGGCTGGATGAAGTCGGTCGAGTTCCATCACGAAACTATGCAGCAGGCGGCGCAGGCAGGATTTATGAATGCATGGGCTGCGGCGACTTATCTGGTGAAGAAGGGTGTGCCATCGCGGCTCGCTCATGAACGAATTGGAAAAGCGGTACAGAAGTGCCTGGAGCGGAATTGCGAATTGCAGGATCTTTCGCTTCAGGATCTGCAGACACTGAGTCCAGCGTTTGGAGAGGACTTCAAACCATCACTCACACTCACGGCGGTGCTGGGCGTCCATGATGTTGTGGGCGGGACAGCACCGGGCCGGGTGCGGCAGGCGATCGGGGCCGCCAGGAAGAAAGTTGAGTCTCTTCGCGAGGAGGTCCACGCACATGCGCACGCGTAAAGCTGTCTTGCCTGATGCAGAGCAAATCCACGGGTTGATCGGCGCTTACTCCGGAGACGGCACGCTACTGCCGCGCACGCTCCACGAGATCTGCGAGAACGTGCGAGACTTTGTGGTTCTCGAAGAAGAAGATGGCCGCATTATTGGCTGCGGCGCGCTGCATCTCTACGGCACGCACCTGGCTGAGATTCGCTCCATAACGGTTGTGCCGTGGGCGCAGGGCAAAGGCGGAGGAAGCCGGCTGGTGAAGGCCCTGATGGCTGAAGCGAAGCGGCATCAGGTGGACTGCATCTGCCTGTTCACGCGCAGGCCCGATTTTTTTGCGGGCCAGGGATTTTCCGTGGCGCAACGCGAGGACCTGCCGGACAAGATCTACAAAGACTGCCATGTCTGTCCGCGGCTTCACTGCTGCGATGAAGTGGCCATGGTGCGCGGCGACCTGCCGAAGTTCGCCATCCTTCCAGAACCGGAAGACCTGCTGGTAAAGCTCCAGGGATGGACGCCAAATGTCGAGGAAACGAGCGGCTCCAACTAGATCATCAGGAGCCGTGCCCCTCGCAATGCAGCACGCCCAAGTAGGCGCTCCAAGGACCCACAGCGTCACCATACTGATAGGCCATCACGCGCGCGAGTTGGTGGAGGTGTGTCAAGTCGTGAACGGCCCAGGTGGCAAGAAGCTCTGAGAGCGTGACGACACCAAGGGCAGGGTGGCGTCCGCGGCGGTCGAAGTCGGTCGGCTGCAGGTTCATCTCGCGCAGCGCTTCGAGGTTGTCCGATCTCAATCGGGCAAACTCGTCCAACAGCTCGGGCAGCGACTTGCCTTGACTCTCCCGCTCCTGGGCCAAGCGATCAAACGGATCGAACGCGCGACTCTCGCCATGTTCCAAGATAATGCGCGCACGCGCCATCCAGTCGGTCCGCTCCCCGTGGATGAGGTGGCCGACGATGTCGAAAGGGCTCCAGCTCTTGCCGCCCTCGTTGCGCAGAGTCCAGGCGACGGGCAGATCTCGCAGGAACGTATTGAGGGCCGAAGGTGTGTTCGATAGAAGAGCGATCGTTTGCGGCAGGTTGAAGGCCATGTAATCTCCTGATGAAGAGCGTCTCCAGCAGTAGATTGCCGTGGACTAGGTCGCGATGCATTCAATGTGCCGCGGCGACCTTCTCGGTGGGTATCGGCCGGCTGCGGAGCTTCGCTCCGCCGGACAGCCGAGGCGGCTGTCCCTACATAGTTTGCTGAGGGAACTACTCTTTCACTTCGCCGGTTGATTCAAATCGGACGCCAGCGAGCGCTTTGCCGGAGGCCAGCACGTCTCGAATATCGGACCGGTTTGGGCCAGCTGCCGAAATCGCCGCTGAGAGGCACTTTACGGCTTCTTCCAGTGAAGTACCCGTTGGCAATCGGAAGATCCAAGGAATGTTAGTCGATGTCAGTGTGCGATCGGACGAAATGGCCACGACCGGTACGAACGACTTCACCGCAACCTGCTCAGCGAGATGGCTGGAGGCACGGTCGAGCGTGACGAGGGCTACAACGTGATCTTGATAAATGGCGTTTACGAGGTCGTTGGCGGACTTTCCCCAGGCGGCGTCTGAGGGGATCGCAACTACCGACAGCTTCTGGCCATTCGCGCTCAGCAGCCTGGCGATTTCAGGCTGTTGTACGGCTTCGTCGGCGTGTGGGCCGAAAACGCCGATTCGGAGATTGTCGGAGCTTTGCGTGGGAGTGGGCGGCCCGGCGAAGGGAACTCCTTCCTCTCCCACTCGTGCATAGGGCTTGTCCATCGTGATGCGATGATAGGTGACCTGCCCGTTGTGCACCTGTGCCAGGAATAGCGGTGCAATGTTCTTGCAGTTCGGGTCGAAGACCATGTCCCCGGTCACTCCCTTGAAGGTGGTCAACCCTGTGAGGGCGTCGCGGATGCGGCCCCGGTTGAGGCCTGCACGACAGATCGCGTCGAGCAGGATCTTCATCTCGTCGTAGGCCAGCGCCGCGAAGTGATCGGGCTTCTCGTGGTACCGAGCTTCATAATGCGCGACGAATTCCAGCCAGCGAGGATCGGTCCGCGACGGGTCGTATGGAAATACCGCCTCGAAACCGTCGGCAGCCGGGCCGGCGAGTTTGACCAGTTGGTCACTGATGGTGCGATGGCTGCCGAACACGCGCTGCGTCATCCCAAGTTCCTTCATCTGCTGCAGGATGCCAGCGGCCTGCGGGACATCCGTCCAGAGGACAATCGCGTCGACGCGCGAGTCCTGGATTACCTGGAGCTGGTGACGATAATCTGTGTCTCCTCCCATGAACTTCTGCTCGATGACAACCGGGTGGCCGAGGCGGCGCGAAGCGTCCTTGAATTTCCCCACGCCGAAACGGCCGTAACGATTGTTGATGCGCAGGAGCGCTACCCGCTTCAATCCAAGTTCTGTGTAGATGTGCCGGGCAAGCGTGTAGCCTTGCAGACGATCGTCCTGAATATCGGTGTGATACCACGGGATGATTGTTTCAGGCACGGTGGGGTCGGTGGAAGCGCTGTTGACCAGCGGAGTTTCGGCCTTCAACGTCAGGCGCAGAGCTATGTGGGTGGATTCAGAACTGATGGACCCGAACATCGCCCAGACCTTGTCGTCGTAAATCATGCGAACGGCATCGTTCGACGCTGCACCCCAGATCGCCGAGTCCTTCGCGGTGCCTCCTTCGGAAACGTGGCTGGTCTGCCAGTTGTCGTAGTCGTTGTGCGTGATGATGCGGAACGGCTTGCCGCCGTAGCCGCCTGCCGCGTTGGCCTCATCGAGCGCCAATTGGGCGCCGTTGAGCATGTGATTGCCCATGACCTGTTCGGGATGATCGTAGAGGGGAGCCAAGAATCCGATACGAACTTCCGAAACGTCCTTGGGGTCTGGGTCGGGGATCTCGCGCGCCGATCCGTTGTATTCGATGAGGTCCTGATAGTACTCGTAATAGGGAGTCGTGAATTTCGAGAACGGACGCAGATCCTCCGGCGCGCCGGCGTACGGCTTCAGTGACCGATTGGCCGGCGGGCCTGGCGGATTTTTGCCGCACGCGCAAGGCGCGGACGTCTGCGACCAGCCCGAGCAGACCAGCACTGCAATGACGACAACCGATGCGAGGCGCATAGCGCTTCTCCTGACTTCTTACTCCGTGGGCGATGTGCGACGGAACATTGCGATCGCTTCAATCTCGATCAGGAGATCGGGGCGGCACAGAATCGCCTGAATGCCAGTCGAAGCGGGCAGCGGATCCAAACCCTGCTCTTTAAAAAAGGCTGTCCGCTCTTCGTTGAAGGCCTGATAGTCGCGCTCGATGTCGCGCAGGTAGCACGTGGTACGTACGATGTCATGCCAAGTAGCGCCTTCGGAAGCGAGCAGCTTGGTGATGTTGTCGTACGTCTTGCGCATCTGGCCACGCAGATCGCCGACGTGCACGGTGCGGCCCTGATCGTCGATGCTGGCGGTTCCCGAGATGAGGAGAATGGTCAGGCCGTTTAAATCGATACGCATGCCGCGAGAAAAAGCGCTTCCGTAGTCGTAGGCTTCGTTCAGCGCGTCGTGGTTAGTGATGGCCCGTTTGACGACCGGGGCAGTGGCAACTTCGGCTAGTAGTTCTTGAACATTCATATGAATGGCTCCTAAATTGGTGCGTCCCTTACTTCTTGGTTACAGTCTCGCTACTCAGAACTTTGGCGACGGACACGGTTTCCTTCTGGCGAATCCCATGGCTCAGGCCGTGGGCGGTCGCAACCCAGATGTCGTCTCCCTGGAAATCAACACCGAGAATGTAGTTGTGGGAGGGGGCTGTCTGGACCGGGATCGACTTCTTCACCGTTCCTGTCGTATCGGTGACGATCATCTCCGGCTTTTGTGTATCGAGGGCGGGACGATAGATCGCAAAATTCGTGCCGTCGTAATAGACCAGTCCTTTGTCGGTGGAGAACCAGGCGCGGTTGGCGTCGATGCCCTTGATCTGACTGAGGAAGTTGCTGGGCAAGCCGCTGTCTTTCTTCAGGAAGTTGTGCCAGTAGCGGCCGTCGTAGCGGCTGGCGCCGAAATACGTGGCGACCCAAAGAATCTTGTCAACGTAGCTGACCGAGGTTGTGATTTCGTGGATCAGTCCCTGATCCTTCATCACGACCATTTCGGTTTCGCCATCGGGATCGTTGTAGTCCTTCCAACGTTCGGTGGCCTGATCGTATTCCAGCACGCCACCGCCCCAGACAGCGTAGTAGACCTTGTCGGCCGCGGGGCTGACTGCATAGGTCCAGATCTCGTACATTGGAGTGTTGGTGGCATTGAACAGCGACCACTGCCCGGTGTGCGTGTTGAGCCGACTCGCGCCTGCGGCGGTTGCGGTCCAGACGTAATCGCCTTGCACGCCGACGCCATAGACGATGTCGTTGCTAAGGCCTGAGTTCAGCTGGTTGTAACTATCGACGCGGCCGGCGGAGATGCGGCTCAGCCCGCCCATGGTGCCCGCCCAGACGTCGCCGGTGTTCTTGTCGAGCGCGAGCGATAGCACGGCCTGATGCGCGAGACTTTGCTCCTTGGCCTCCGGATTCGAGCGGAAGACGGTCCACTTGCCGTTCTCGAACATACCCAATCCGTTATCCGTTCCGGCCCAGATACGATTGCCATCCACCAGAACGCAATACACGTGATTGTTGGGAAGGCCGTTGGCGGTGGTGAAGTTCTCCCAGCGGAACATTGGCAAGTCCTGGGCAAATGTCAGTGATCCGGTGAAAAGCAGCGCCAATGCGAACCACATTTTCGTCTTCATAACGTTTTCAGGTACTCGATGAGATCGTTCAGCTCATCTTTGGTTAGATCGTTTGTCACGCCGTGCGTGTCTTTGGGGTTGTAGATGGTCCAGATTTCTTCGAGAGACTTCGCGGAGCCATCGTGGAGGTACGGCGCCGAGTACGCGACGTTGGGCAACTGGGGCACGTCAATCACCGGAGAACGGTCGGTTGCTTTGCCGGTGCCGACATCGATCTGCCGCTGGTTGGTGTATTTGGGACCGCTGTGGCAATAGCCGCACTGATTGGCTTCTGCGATTGGCTTTCCCTTCTTGTCCTGAATCCGTTCGAAGAAGGTCTTGCCACGTTCCTGCGAGGGAGTCAGTTCGCCGTTCGCGAGGCGATACCGATTGGGACGATATGGAAGCGCATAAACAAACGTTACGAGATCAGTGAGTTGCTGCTGGGTAAAACTCTGCGACCGGTAGAAGAACTTTTCTGTGCGCGGGCCGCACTCGGTAGGCATGTCAGGGTTGCCACCGTTCCACTTGAACGGTTCAGTACCGGCAAGATTCTCGAGTGAGCGGTTGTCGACGATGTCCTTGCCGAAGCCGTCCGGCTCGAGATCCCACTGCAAACCGTCGATGGTGGAGTCGAGATGGCAGTTGGAGCAGCCGTACTGGCCTTGAAAGGCAAAGTCGGCAGTGTAGAAGAGGCGTTCGCCCCGACGGATCGCGTCGATATTCTTCGGGCCGCCGAGGTCGATCGTGGAGATGACCTTCTCGGTCTTGGTATCAATCACGCTGAGCGTGTCGTCAAGACGGTTGGCGACGTAGAGAAGCTTGCCGTCAGAGGAGAGGGCCACGCCGCGCGGATTGCGGCCGACAGGGATCCGGGAGGTTACGTAGTCCGCCGAGGCGGACAGGTCGTTGGCGAATGACTGACGGCGGGTGTGGACCGTCTTCAGGAGCCTCGCGAGGTCGATGGCCGTTACGCTTTCGGATCCTGCGGTCGTCAGGAAGATCTTCGACTTGTCTGGGGTGATGGTCACGCCCCACGGCAGGGCGTAGTAGCGATCGAGTTCGTCAATCGGAATCTGAACCAGGCCGCCGATGTCGTCGCCGAACAGCGTCAGGGAATCGCCGAACACCGCGCCGTGTTCGACGTGAGCCAGAGGAGCGAGATTCTTGGGGCGCAGTTGCGTGACGACACCCAGCTTTCCGTCGGCCGAGGTCGTTACATGAAATACGCCGGCGACGTTGTGCAGAGCCTTGCGCTCGACCACTCTCCGAGTCGCCGTGTCGACGACCGTGATCTCGGAATTCGGTTCGGAGCGCGACGGTCCTGGATTTGGATAGATGTGGGTGCAATAGATCCACTTGCCGTCCGGCGAGATGGCGAGATAGCTGGCGCCTCGCCCGGCAAGAAGACGTTTGATCTCTTTGCCACTGGCGAGGTCAATTACGGAAATGTCGCTACTGAGACGATTGGCGACGTAGAGAGTTGTCGCCGGGGCGTCCAACACGATTCCGGTCGGCTCGAACCCAGTGGTGAGGGTCTGCACAACCTGGCGGCTAGAGACGTCGATTACCGAAACCGTATCGGACCAGGCGTTCGTGACATAGAGGCGGCTGCCGTCAGGCGATGCGACGATGCCTCGCGGAGTGCGGCCAACGTGGACAGCGCCTTCAACCGATCCGGATTTCGCATTGACGATACGTACGTCGTCGCTCTCCTGACATACGACAAAGAGTCGACTGCCATCCTTTGACACGGCAATTTCGATGGGAGAGAGATAGCGCTCTTTCAGGCCAGCAGTCTGTCGCGGAGCGGGTCTGGCTGCGATGGCCAGCAACGCGATGGCGACTACGCCGACGATCTTCGGCAGTTGCCGGAGAGCAGCCTGGAAGGCGCGTTGACTTGTTGTGCGAGCCATCATCAGGGCTCCTCCACAGTCAGCACGCGATCGGCAGCGAGATTTTCCAACACTTGATCCTGGCCGCTTGGCCAGTGAATCGTGAGCTTGTCCACTTTCGCTGCGGCGCCCAGGCCGAAATGAACGCGGCCATCGTCCTGCGAGAGATAACTGGATCCGGCAAAACGCTCAGCAATCAACTTGCGGCCGCTGGCAAGCAGTTCGAGGTGCGCGCCGATGCCGTCACGGTTGCTCTTCTTCCCTTTCAGCTTCACGGCAAGCCAGTGATTGCTGTTCTGGCTGACGTTGTGCAGCAGCGTCGCCTGCGCACCGAGGTTTATGACGAAGGCATCGACCTTGCCGTCGTTGTCGTAGTCGGCAAAGCAAGCGCCGCGGGAGACCGTCTTGACATCGAGAATTGGGCCAGCTTCGCGCGATACGTCGACGAACTTGCCGCTGCCCATGCCGCGGAACAGAGACTGCTCCTGCGGAACGAGATGAATCAGTCCGCCGTGGAAGATCAGAATGTCGATCCAACCGTCGTTGTCGAAGTCGTAGACGCCGCTTCCCCAACTCACGTATTGGGCGTTCGCCTGGGAGATTCCGGACGTTGGACCGATGTCTTCAAATCCATTCTGGCCGGTGTTGCGCATCAGTCGGTTGTACTTGGAGTCCGTCACCCAGAGGTCGACATGTCCGTCACCATCGATATCGGCGAAGATGGGCCCCATGGCGGATGTGCTTTCGCCGTTCTGGCCGTAGGCGACTCCGAGGTCGCCGGCTAGTTCCTCGAAGGTGCCGTCGCGCTTGTTGCGGAAGAGAAAGTTCTCGGTCTTGTCGTTGGCAACGTAGATGTCGGGGTAGCCGTCGCCGTCGTAGTCGGCGGCGGTAACGCCCATCGTGCGGCCTTTGTAGGCACCAATTCCCGACTTGTCGGTCACGTCGGTGAAAGTGCCGTTGCAATTGTTGTGGAACAGGCGGTTCGTGTCGCCAGCGTAGTCGAGCGGGCCGGGATAGTTGTCGGCGGAGTAGAAGTTGCGATACTTGGGATCGAACTTTACATAGCGACCGACGAAGAGATCGACGCAGCCATCGCGGTCGTAGTCGAGCCAAGCGGAACTGATCGACCAGCCATCCACCTGCACGCCGGCTTTGGCGGTCACATCCGTAAAGGTGCCGTTGCCGTTGTTGTGGTAGAGGATCGCCTTGCCGTAGCTGGTGACGAAGAGATCGACGAAGCCGTCGTTGTCGTAATCGGCGGCGATTGCCGCCATCCCGTAGATGTTGGCGGCTACGCCAGCTTTGTCGGTCACGTCGGTGAATGTGCCGTCGCCATTGTTGTGGTACAGGTGATTGTGGGGCGGGGTGGCTGGCTGCTGCTTCAGGGGATAAGGATGAATCCCGTCTTCGAGAGGCTTGCCGCTGGCAACGTACAAGTCGGGAAATCCGTCGTTATCGTAATCGAACCAGACACAGCCGGCGCCGGTGCTTTCGAGAAGAGAGCCGAGCTTTTGCGATCCGAAGTTGTGGGTGAACTGAATTCCCGATTTCGCTGTTGCATCCTCGAAGCGGATCGTACTCGGCGGGCCCGCCTGCGGCGTCTGTGCCACCAGAGCCGAGGACAAGAGCAGGAGCAGTGAGAGTCGCAGTTTCAAGCTAGTGTCCTCCTGCGCTCTGGGCGCTGGCTCCGGTCAGGTCGGCCGGCACGGTAGATTTCAGCAGGATTTGCGGCACGGCGTTCTCCGGCGCCGTCTCGGGGCCGGCGTGGCATCCCACGCAGACGCGCTGTTCTCCGCGGCGCATCCAGAAATATCCGGCTTCGCGCTTGAGGCTCTTGCCGGCTGCGTCGAGCAGTTCGAATTGCAGCGGTTGATCGTTGGGCACCTGCACGAAGAAAGATCCGTCGCGTTCCACTGGGGCAGTTCCGAGAAGCTTGGAGTGCCCGGATTCATCGCGGGTGTAGAGCCGGACGGAGTGAATTGAGCCGGCGAACGAGTTCTTGGAGGTGTACGCGTTCAGGCAGAGCAGGTTGGCGTTGGGCCAATCGTGCAGGCCTGAGGGGTGGCGGTTCGGAATCGCGTGTGCAGCCGCGAACACTGGCTGGACGACGTGCGCGCCCTGCTCAGAAATCAAGATTGTCAGGTCAGCAGAGCCGGGCCTCCACTGCATCATCTTGTAGTAGCCCTTGCTGTCAGGTCGCCAGGCTACAAACCAATCTCCGTTGGGCAATTCTGCAACGTCACCGGCGTACTCGCCTCGAGGAGATGCGATGCTGACCTGTTGAGCGCGGGCCGATGTAAATCTCGCCAAGCCATGGGCTGTGGCAAAAACGGTGTCACCCGAGGATTGCTGCCGCGCGGAGTAACGTGACGCGCCGTGATCACAACGGTAGGATTCGACTCCACTGCCGTCGGAGTAGACAGCGTAGATTTCCGGAGTGCCATCGGTCCCGAGCGGGTACGCCGATTCGAAAAGGATTCGGCCATCCCGCAAGACATCGGTGGGCAGCGCGCTGGAGGGAACGTGAGTCAGAGGAAGAGCCTTGTTGCTTCCGAATTCCTTCGTCTCGACGACAAATCTTCCGGCAATCTTACGCGCGTAGACCACGCGATCGTCGGGGAGATAAAAGGGGCGCACGCAGTCCTCGGCGAAAGTAGTAACCGGCCGCGGATCGCCGCCGGTTAAGTCGATCTCCCAGATCTGCCAAGGATTGTCTGCGTGCGCCTTGCCCGCGAATAGCACTTTCTGCCCGTCGAACGAAATCGAAGGATCGGCCGAATCTGCGAACCCCGGGACCAGTGGCTGGTGTCCATTTTGACTGCTAAGGAAAATTGCAGCTCCCGACGGGAAGCGTTCCTGTCCCCGCAACCAAGCCAGCGGTTCATAAGTCTTGGCGACTGTATACAGAAGAGGAGTGGCGGCTGTGTGGTTTTCGCCTGCCGGTTCAGCAGGACCGGAAACGAGCAGCAAAAGAGCGAATGCCAGGATGGAGCGAGGCAGCACTAATCAGCTCCTCCTGCGATAAGGAGTTGCGGACGGAGCTGCCGAAATTCCTGTTGCAGCTCAATGTAGGGCTGCAGATCGTTCATCATGTGGCGGAATTCGCTGAAGTTGAGGGACTGATTGCCGTCACTCATGGCTTTCTCCGGCACAGGGTGTACTTCCACGAGAAGTCCGTCCGCTCCGACGACGGCGGCAGCACGGGATAGCACAGGCACCAGGCTACGGACACCCGCGGCGTGGCTGGGATCAACCACCACCGGAAGGTGGGAGACAGCTTTCAGAACCGGAACAGCCGCAATGTCGAGCGTGTTACGCGTCGCAGTCTCGAAGGTACGGATGCCGCGCTCGCACAAGATGACTTGGGAGTTGCCCGCCATCGCGATGACCTGTGCCGAACGGAGAAGCTCTTCCAAGGTGGCGGTCATGCCGCGCTTGAGCAGAACGGGACGGCCGCATCTACCTAAGGCCTCGAGCAGCGCATAGTTTTCCATGCTGCGCGTGCCGACCTGCATGATGTCGGCGTATTCGGCGATCAGGTCGACGTCCTCTTCACTCATCACCTCGGTGACGATCGCCAGACCCGTGGCTTCCCTTGCCTTGCTCAGGAGCTTCAACCCCTCCTCGCCCAACCCTTGGAAAGCATACGGAGAGGAGCGGGGTTTGTAGGCGCCACCTCGAAGAACGCGCGCACCTGCTTCGGCGACGGCCTCTGCCGTCTGCATCAACTGGATCTCGGACTCGACCGCACAGGGACCGGCCATTACTACAAAATCGCTGCCGCCAATCTCAATGTCACGGACCTGAACGACGCTGCGAGCGCGCTCCGCCGTCTTGGCAACGAGATCAAAGCAGGAAAATTGTCCGTTCCATTTCGGATTCATGGGCGCAGTAATTCTAGTAAGCAGCAAATCTGCGATCACTAATGCGAATCTGCTAGAAGCCGCGAAACACGGGCACTTTGAACTCAAAACTCGCCTGAGCGAAGCTCCTAAGTTCTTTCTATCGATGAGGAAGGAGGGGGTGTGTGATTTGAGTCACACATCAACGCGACGGTAAACACAGAGCAGCGCGCGACTGCGCGAGTCAGCGGCCAAGCGCCGGAGGCGGGTTGCGTCAACGCCTCTCGACTGGGTGACATCGATCACAACGGTCGGTGCCAGTAGTCACAGACGCTTATGACGGCGAGACTTAGATTCTTGGGTTCGAATCGGACAAACTTAGTCCAATTTGGAACTTTCGGTTCTATCTGGGACTCCATGCAGATTACCCGCGCTTCCGACTATGCAACCCGGGTGATGATTCATTTGGCGGGACAGCCGCCGACGGCAACGGTGCGGCAGTCCGAACTGGTGAGAGCCACTGACGTATCAGGGCATTTCCTGTCAAAAGTGCTCCAGCAGTTGGTGCGGGCGAGGCTGATCCGGTCGCAGCGAGGGGCGGGCGGGGGATATTCGCTGGCCGTCCCTGCTCAGAGCGTTTCGTTGTTGGAGATCGTCGAGGCGATCGAGGGTCCGTTGCGCCTGAACCAATGCATAGAAGAAGGGGCGTCCTGCGAGCGGAAGGCCTGGTGTCCTGCACATCATGTATGGGCCGAGGCACAGGCTGCGGTAACCACGGTTCTGGGCGGCACTTCCGTGGCGGATCTGGCAGCCCGCGCCAATGGTACCGGGTATCAACTGCATGCTGAACCGGTGTCGATTTCCGGATTGTCCCGGAAGACGAAGGACAAGCGGGGCCACTCCGACTAAGTGCTGGTCTGGGACAGCGATGGAACTGACGTGGATTGCGATCGCGGCCAGCCTGTTCATGGGAACCGGAGCGGTGCTGGTGTTCGTTTTTGCGGTGAAGAGGAACTATTTCAGGGACCTGGAAGACGCGAAGTACCAGGTCTTCTGGTCGGACGTGGAGGAGTTGGTGGAGTCTCCGCCACAGGAGAAAAAGGATGAAGAGCCCCGTCAAACCCGCGAATGAAGAAACCGGAGACGCGATGACGCGCCGACGTGCGCTGTCGTGGATGAGCGGCTTCGGACTGTTTGGATCGCTGATCATCACCGTCCTTTCCAACGTTATTTTTATTAAGCCGCGGGCGACCTACGGACAGCCGAACCGGTTCTCGATCGGCAAGCCCGACGAGTTTCCCTCCGGCGCGCGGGTTTCGCTCGACACGCGGCGGGTGTGCATCGTGCGTGACGGGGACAAGATCGCCGCCATCTCGACCACCTGCACGCATCTGGGGTGCATCGTGTCGGTTTCAGAGACTGGCTTCGCGTGCCCCTGCCACGGCTCCCGTTATGACCAGGACGGCACGGTTACGGGCGGCCCGGCTCCGCGGGCGTTGCCGTGGTACCAGGTTAGTCTGGCACCGAACGGCGACATTGAAGTGGACAAAGACACCGAAATCGAACAGGGAACTTATCTGCGCGTATGAGCACTCAAACGAAATCCTCTCCCTGGAAGTCGCTGGTCCAGTTGCCGGAGAACGTCTGGCGCTCGATCTTCCGCAATCCGCTCCCCTCCTCCGATCTGGGGCGAGCGCAGACTAGCTTCACGAACTTTTTCCTGCACCTGCATCCGGTCAAGGTGCACCGGAACAGCCTGAAGGCGACGTTCACTCTTGGATTGGGGCTGATCTCTTTCTTCCTGTTTTTCATTCTGGTGGTGACCGGCATCTTGCTGATGTTTTATTACGTGCCGTCGACGGCGCAGGCGTATGACCGCATGCTCGATCTCCGCGGTACGGTGGCGTTCGGGATCTTTCTGCGGAACATGCATCGCTGGGCGGCGCACGGGATGGTGGCGGCCGTCTTCCTTCACATGTGCCGCGTGTTCCTGACCGGCTCGTACAAGCCGCCGCGGGAGTTCAACTGGGTGCTCGGCGTTCTGTTGCTGCTGGTGACGTTATTCATGAGCTTCACGGGCTACCTGCTTCCGTGGGATCAGCTGGCTTTTTGGGCGATCACGGTGGGCACATCGATCGCGAGCTACGCCCCGCTCGTAGGCAAGGACGTGAAGTTCATCCTGCTCGGGGACTCGACGGTAGGCCAGGAAGCCCTGCTCCGGTTTTACGTGCTGCATGTTGCAGTTCTGCCGGTTGTCCTGACCTCGTTGGTAGCGATCCACTTCTGGCGGATACGCAAAGATGGCGGATTGTCTCGACCGGAAGAAGAAGACGCACTTCCCGCGGATGCTCCGGCCAAGGTGGAAGTGGTTACCGCTCCGGCCGTGGTGATGGCCACCTCGCCCGCAGCAGCGGCTGCGGCAGAACCGGTCTTGCAGAAGAGGCACTACGGCATTCAGGGCTTGGTACGCGGTCCGTTCACGAAGGTTGGGAATGTCCCCGATCGATCGGTGTTCGCGTGGCCGAACCTGTTCATGGCGGAGCTCGTGGTCTTCCTGATCACGGTTGCAGGGGTACTGACGGTTTCTCTCTTCTTTAATGCTCCGCTGGAAGAGCCGGTCAACGTGATGCATCCACCGAACCCGGCCAAGGCGCCGTGGTACTTCCTTGGGCTACAGGAGCAGGTCAGCTATTCGGCGTTCTGGGGAGGCGTTGGCATCCCGACGATCGAAGTTTTGTTGTTACTGATCGTTCCCTACATTGACCGCAAGGTCGCGGGCGTCGGGCGCTGGTTTGCCCGGGAGCGCCTGCTGGCCAACTTCCTGTTTCTGTCATTCGTGATCGTGAACGTGATTCTGATCATCATCGGCACTTTCTTCCGAGGGCCGAACTGGGAGTTCGTTTCGCCTTGGTGATAGGCGCGAGGAGATCTCTGTGAGCACGCGTGTAACCCTGGCAGTGGTGAGTTTTGTAGTGCTGATCGTGCACGGCATCGTTTTTTACGATCAGTTTTTCAACCGGTGGGAGAAGCACCAGACCGCATACTTCGAGCAGGCGCGCAGCCTGGCGAAGACGGATGCGGAGAAGCGTGCTCTCGATGAGCGCCACCCGCGCATCGAGCAGATCATCGTCACGCAATTCGGCGAATCCCGTGTGGATCGTTGTGCCACCTGCCATATCGCCAGCGACGATCCGCGTTTCCAGGGACATGCCGAACCGTTGCGCACGCATCCTTATTCTGCTGCTCTAGGCGACATCCAGCGCGACGGCCATTGGGAGCGCCGCCATAAGTTCACGGACTTCGGCTGCACGATTTGCCACGATGGGCAGGGCCGCGGGCTGGAGACGTTCTACGCTCATGGAGAAGACGAGTTTTGGCCGGATCCGATGCTGGGTTATGTCACCCAAGCGAATTGGCACAAAGAGTTCCAAGCGAAGCTGACGGGCAAGGAATACATGCAGGCGAATTGCGCGCAGTGCCATACGGAGGACGGCTTTGCGAGCACTCCCCTGGTGCAGCGCGGGCGGCAACTCTTTTTTGAAAAGGCATGCTACGGCTGTCACCGCATTGAAGGTCTTTCCAACGGAACGCTGGGCCCGGATCTGAGCGAAGTCGGAAGGAAATTCCGGATCAACTATCTGTGGGAACACACGGTCAATCCGCGCGCTTTTCAACCGACGTCGTTCATGCCGAAGTTTGATCTTACCGACGATGAGATCAAGGCGCTGACGGTGTTCCTGAAGAGCCGCCGCGGCATTAACTTCGCGGAGACTTCGCTCGGGCAATATCGCGCACGGCTGCAGCAGACCAAAGCAACGGAGTCTTCCAAATCACAAGCCACGACGGCCCCCACGGCGGCGCGCGGCGAGCAGTTGATCTCGGAACGCTCGTGCACGGCCTGCCACAAGCTGGGCGATCGCGATGGACACATTGCGCCGGATCTCACCTACGAGGGACTGATTCGCGACGACGATTGGATGTTGGCCCACTTCCGCGAACCGAAATCGCGGGTTCCGGACTCGATCATGCCGGTATTTGGATTTGCCGATGCCGACTTCCGGTCGATCTCGGCCTATCTGAAGACTCGCAACACGCCTGCTTCGTTTAAGACGGGAGAAGAGATCTACAAGAACCTCTGTGCCCGCTGCCATGGCGAGAAGGGCGACGGCAAGGGCGTGACGTACCTGTATCTCGATCCGGCGCCGCGGGATCTCACCAAAGTAGCTTTCATGAACAGCAAGCCGGAGAGCCGGTTCCTGGACGCTTTGAAAGGCGGCGTTCCCGGCACTTCGATGCCTCCCTGGGAGCGCGTGTTAACGGAAGAGCAGCGGCGTGCTGTCCTGGCTTATGTATTCCAGACATTCGTCAAGGAACCTCGTCCCGAACTGAAAGGCCATAAGGTTCCCGAACAGAATCCGGTCGCTTCGAACGCAGACTCGATTCACCGCGGCGAGCAGATCTTCCTGCAACGGTGCACCGGGTGCCACGGACGCAAAGCCGACGGTAAGGGCCCGAACTCGCTGGATATCAGCCCGCGTCCGCGGAACCTGCGCAATTCGTTCTTCGTAAACAACGTTCCCGACAAGCGACTGTTCGATTCGATCCTGTATGGGGTACAGGGAACGGCTATGCCGTCGTGGGTCGACTACGGACTGACCCAGAACGACGTCGGCGATGTCGTCAATTTCATTCGCAGTATGAATCCGCAGAAGGTTCCGCCACCCAGTGAGAAGGCTCCTACGCTCACATCCCAGGCGAAACAGGAGGTGTTATGTCAGGGGTCCAAGTGACGCGCGCAACGCCGACCGGCGCCGTGCCGTTGGCCGATTCCATTCATGAAGACACCACGGCGAAGTGGTTTCTTTTGAGTTCAGTCGCATATTTCTTCGTTGTGGGCATCATTGCCCTGACCATTGCCGCCAAGTTTGTCTGGCCGCAGTTGCTGGGGACTGTGCCATATCTCTCGTACGGACGGCTTCGGCCACTCCACGTGAATGGCATGCTTTTCGGCTGGCTCCTGCCGGCGGACCTGGGACTCGCGTACTACATTGTTCCCCGGCTTTGTGGAGTGAAGCTCTGGAGCGAGAAGCTGGGCGTTGCCACCGCAGTGGTGTGGAACATCATTGTTCTGGGGGCGGTGTACGCTTTGCCTGCGGGTTACAACAAAGGATGGGAGTATGCGGAGTTGCCCCTTCCGCTGGTCGCCCTGGTCGTCCTGGCCTGGGTCATGTTCGGCATCAATATCTTTGCGACAGTAGCCGTTCGCAAATACCAGCAGATGTACGTCAGCCTCTGGTATACGATGGCGACAATCCTGTGGACGACTTTCGTGTACGCGACGGGAAACATCGCGGTCTATTTCACGACTGGAACGAATCAGGCAAACCTGAACTGGATGTACGTTCACAATGCCGTAGGGTTGATCTTCACTCCGATCGGGCTGGCGATGGCCTACTACTTTATTCCCAAGGCCTCAAACACTCCGCTCCACAGCCACAAGCTTTCGATGATTGGCTTTTGGTCACTGGCCTTCGTTTATGTCTGGACGGGAGCCCACCACATGCTGCATGGACCGATCTCGCAGTGGCTGCAGACCATTGCCATCGCCTTCTCGGTGATGTTGCTCGTGCCAGTGTGGACGGTGGTGTACAACTTCTTCGCCACGATGAAAGGCCAGTGGCATCAACTGCGGGACAATGTCCCGCTGAAATTCCTGATGTCGGGAGTGGTGTTCTATCTGCTGACGTGTTTCCAAGGACCGATGCACAGTTTGCGCTCGGTTAATGCGATCGTGTCGAAAACTGACTGGATACCGGGGCACGCTCACATGGCGGTACTGGGCGCCTTCTCCTTTTTCGCGATCGCCGGATGTTACTACGTGATTCCCCGGATGTTCCGTACGCAGTTGCACTCCGATGCGCTGGCGAACTGGAGCTTCTGGTTCTTCATGATCGGAGGTCTCGGATTCTTTGTGACGCTGTGGCTCGGCGGATTCTGGCAGGGCTGGCAATGGAATAACCCGTCGATCCCATTTATCGATACGGTCGTCGCACTGAAGCCGGTCTGGACGGTGCGCTTCTTCTCGGGAATCCTGATGTTCTGCGGCATCGCGACATTTTTGTACAACATCCTGGCAACAGTAGTCGGACGCGGGCAAGCAGCGGCGGCGAAACCGCAGCCGGTGACCGCATAAGGAGAATGCCATGTTACAGAAGACTGACAAGAGCGCTATCGGTTTTGTGATTGCCGCGTTGGTGTTCTTCTTTATCGGTGGATTGCTCACAACAGTGGCACCACCCCTCATCGACAAGAGCTGGTCAAAACCGTTCGAGAACAACGATCCCGCGAAGGGGCCGACGGGGAAATTGCGCCCGCTCAATGAACTCGAACTCAAGGGGCGCGCGATCTATGTTCGGGAAGGCTGCTGGTATTGCCATACGCAGCAAACTCGCACGCTTCTGGCGGACACGAAACGGTCGGGCTGGAAGGGAGTGGACTCTCCGGTCTCTACGCCCGATGAGTTCGTATACGACAGCCCGCACATGTTCGGAACAAAGCGCACGGGACCGGACCTATCTCGTGTCGGTGGGAAGTATGACCGGCAGTGGCACAAGACCCATTTCCGCAACCCGAGAGATCTGGTTCCAGGTTCGATCATGCCGCCGTTTCCCTGGGTCGCGAACAACGACGACGAGTTCAGTGCACTCGTGGCTTACATCCAGACGCTGGGCCGGGCCAAGAATTGGCGGCCGGACAACGATTACGAGAAGTGAGGGCGCAACGTGCACGACTACGTCTATCCAAGCATCTTCCTCGCGTACCTGATGTTCTTTCTGTTCGTGGCAGGGGCGCTGTTCTTCCTGATCCGCTCCCGCAAGGATGGGTACTGGGGAGAAAAAAGCGAAGATCCCAAGTTTCATGTGCTGCACGATGGCGGTGATGCACCAGCCAATCGTGATGCAGAGAACAGTTGAGGAGAACTCCAAATGGCAACTCCGACTACTCCCGAAAAGCAAACTGGAAGCGACATCCACGAATATGCCGACGGCTGGATCAGCGAGCGCAAGGGCACGGGCGTGCCGGCGTTTCTGAAGCTCTCTTATATTGTGGTCATCGCCTGCATGATCGGCTATCTGTACATCTACATGAACGGCGAGGTGAACCATTCCGACCGGGGATCCCTGGTGCGGCAATTCAACGAGGTGAGCAAGTCTTCGCCTGGTTTCATGTATGCCGTGATGGCGATGGTCGTCGTGTACGCAATCATTGTGGTCGCCTTTGCGTTCAAGGCAGTATCCAAGGACGAGTAACCATCCATGAGCGAATGGGCACAGTTCGAAGCGATTGACGGGGCGGACTACTGGATCAAGATGGTGAAGTGCCAGCACGCTTGCCCCGTGCATACGAATGCGTGCGGGTATGTGACGGCAATCGGCGAAGGGCGTTACGAAGAAGCTTATCGTATCGCTCGCGCGACCAATCCTTTCGCTTCGATTTGCGGACGCGTCTGCGGCGCTCCCTGTGAACTCAACTGCCGCCGCGGAGACGTCGATGCTCCGGTTTCCATTCGGTCTCTCAAGCGCTTTGTGACAACTCAGTTTGGACCGGAGTCGGGTGACTTTCGAGTCCACCACGAGGGATGCGATCAACGGATGCTTCCCCCGAATCGCGGAGACTACGAGAAGATTGCGGTCGTCGGTGGCGGCGTTTCTGGATTGACGGTTGCCCACGACCTGACGCGAATTGGTTACAAGGTCACTGTATTTGAAGCAAACGCGGAACCGGGCGGGATGTTGACGGTCGGTGTCCCTGTGTTCCGGCTGCCGCGCGACCTGGTAAAACATGAGATCCAGGCAATCCTGGCGCTGGGAGTCGAATTGAAATGCAACCTGCGACTGGGGCGCGACTTCTCCATCGCCGATCTTCGTAATCAGGGATACAAGGCAATCTTTCTGGGCATCGGCCTTCCGAAAGGGCGCAAGCTCTCCTTGCCGGGATCCGAGCGCGAGATGGTGTACGACGGAATGGATTTTCTGCGCGCATTCAACGAGGGCACGCCGCTTCCGCTCGGGCGCCGCGTGGTCGTGATCGGAGGCGGCAACGTTGCCTATGACGTCGCTAGATCCGCCGTACGCCCTGCGGGAGCGGAGACCCGCGGTGAGGCCATCGCCGACATGGAGCGTGGCGAACAGGTTGCCTACGATGTAGCCAGGTCAGCTCTGCGGCTGAGCGGCGACAAGGAAGTGCACGTTGTCTGCCTCGAGAAGCGCGAGGAGATGCCTGCCGACGAGATCGAGATTGTTGAAGGTGAAGAAGAGGGCATCAAGCTACATAGTTCGCGTGGCCCGAAAGAAATCCTGGGCAACAATGGCACTGTCACTTCGCTACGGACGATCCGTTGCAAATCAGTATTCGATGCCACAGGCCGCTTCAATCCCACCTTCGACGACAATGACGTTGAGGACATTCCGGCGGATACGGTCATCTACGCCATCGGCCAGACCTCGGACCTTTCCTTCCTCAAGCCGGAGGACGGCGTGCAAAGCGACCGCGGGCTGATCAAGGTCAATCGCGAGACGTATCAGACAACGGCACCGGATGTTTTCGCCTGCGGCGATATCGCCCATGGCCCGCGCCTGTTTATCGATGCGATTGCTTCAGCGCAGATCGCCGCCCGCTCCATGCATGACTATCTGCGCGGAACACGTACCGATATTGCCGTGCGCAGCCAGTGGGCTCCCGCGGTGTACACGATGGCCGAAGGATGGGAACGCCTGCCGCGGGCGACACCGCCGGTACTTGAGGCGAGCAAGCGCTCGGGTTCTCTCGAGATTATTGAAGAGAACTTTTCTGTGGAGGATGCGCACCGCCAGGCCGTCCGCTGTCTGCGCTGCAACGTCAACACGGTTTTTGACACCTCAATTTGTATCGCCTGCAATGGCTGCGTTGACGTCTGCCCGCAAAATATCATTCGCCTCGTTGGCTTGAGCGAGTTATGCCGGGACGAGAAGTGGATCGAGATGGTGGCGAGCACGCTGGGTGTAACTCGCGAGCATCTGCTGGCGATGGACCGGCGCGAATTGGATGCTCTTGGCGGCGTAATGCTCAAGGACGAAGCGACCTGCATTCGCTGCGGCTTGTGCGCGTCGCGCTGCCCGACCCGCGCTGTAACCATGAAGAAATTCGAACACTACCGTGAGTGCGTAACAGTGCCAACGCCGAACTCCAAGATCCTGTATCAGGTGACGTCGTGACCGCTGTGGCGTTCGGGGTCATGCTGATGTTGGGCCTGGTTGGCAGCTTGCACTGCGCGCAAATGTGCGGCCCCATCGTGCTCTCCTACAGTGTCAGCCTGGAATCGCTGACGGCTCCCTCGAAGAAGGCATCGGTGTATCCCCTGCTGAGTAATCATCTGGCGTACAATTTTGGGCGAATTCTCACTTACTCAGCCCTGGGGGCGGTTGCGGGATTTGCCGGCCATTCGATGGGATGGCTCGGACATCTGGCTGGGTTTAGCCACGCACTGGCGCTCGTGACAGGCGGGTTGATGATTCTGGTTGGAATCACGATGCTCGGTGTAATCCCGGCGCGATTCCTGGGGAGCAGGCTGATTCGGATTCCATCCTCGTTGCTGCGGCGAGTCGGGAAGTTGTTGTCCGGCCCTGCTGTCTCGCGGAGGTTTTATCTTGGCATGACACTGGGGCTACTGCCCTGCGGGCTGATCTATGCAGCGCTTCTCAAGGCAATGGCCACCGGCTCTGCAGCGGCTGGAGCTGCGACGATGCTTGCTTTCGGGCTGGGCACTGCCGGCACACTCTTTGCCGTCGGAATGTTCTCATCGACGCTTCAGTTGCGCTTGAATCGCTGGGGCAGCCAGCTGGCTGCAGTTGGTATCACACTGATGGGCGTTCTGCTTGTGTGGCGCGGCACCATGCCGGGAATGTCTATGATGGAGCACCACATGCATGGACATCACTGAAACCAAGCCGGGCAACCCCAATATCACGGTATCCACCGGACCGTTGCCAAAATGTGATCGCAAGCCTCCACTTTCGCCGGCGGATTCATTCTCGTTTCATCGCTTCCGCAAGGTCATTCATCTCGTTTGCGTGGCCATCTTCTTCGCGCTGCCCTTTCTGAATCTGATGCGCTTTGATATTCCGCGGCAGCGTTTCTACTTCTTTGGATACGAGCTTTGGATCAGCGAGTTCTCGGTGATTTTCTTCTCGCTGATGTTCCTGATGTTCATCGTGGCGGCGATGGCGATGCTCTACGGCCGCGTTTACTGCGGCTATCTCTGCCCGCAAATGATTTTTAGCGAAGCCTCGATTGCGCTTGAAAGCAGACTAACCCGCACGGTGAACAAGTACGTTCGATGGAATGCGACCTACAGGAAGGTTCTGAGCCGAGGTCTGTTCTATCTGATTGCGGCAGCGGCTTCTGTGATTCTGGCGTTCGTATTCATTTCATACTTCGTCGAGCCGCGAGATCTGCTGCATCGCTTGCTACGGCTCGATCTCAAGACGGCTGGAGGCATTGCAGGCGCGACCACTACTCTACTCACGTTGCTTGACTTTCTTTTTCTGAGGCAGCGCTTTTGCACAACCGTATGCCCGTATGGATATCTCCAAGGCATGCTGGGCGACGGCGACACGCTGATCGTCCACTATCGCGATGAAGACCGCGAGTGCATCGAATGCAAGAAGTGTGTGCGCGTCTGCCACATGGGAATCGATATCCGCACTTCGCCATATCAGATCGAATGCATTCATTGCGGCGAGTGCATCGACGCCTGTGTCGATGTGCTTGGCCGTCTTGGCAAGCGCGGCCTCATCCATTACGTTTGGGGCGAACAGGGCGAAAAACTGGGCGAGGGCGAAAAAGCCTGGTACCAGAAGCTGGGGATCCGGAACGCCAAGCGCGTGGTAGTGCTGCTGATCATCTTGATTTATGGAGCAGCGCTGTTCACAGCTCTCTCGATGAGGCGGGCCGTCCTGGTGCGGATCGCGCCCGACCGGACGACGATGTATCGCATCGACAAAGAAGGAACGGTCTACAACCGCTTTCGCCTGCAGGTGGCGAATCGAGGGCATGACCAGGCGATCGCTCAACTGGCCATCGAGGATTTGCCTGGGGCGAGTTTTTCGAAGTTCGAAAACGCGGTAGTTGTGTCAGCCGGCCAAACAGTTCAGACCGAATTCGAAATTCAAGCCGCGGGCTCGGCCAACCTTATCGCCGGGGTCAATCACTTCCGGATTGTGAGCCGTGTCGGCGATGACAAGGACGTGTTTGAGGAGACATTTATCACGCCGATGAAAGACACCCGCTGAGCAGAGCGGACCAGCAAGCAGAAACGGAGAACATCATGACCGCAAGGACCGACTCGAAACCTACGCATTCGATCGAAGACAAGTCTCGAAAACAGGGCTCGCCGCTCCTCTACCTGCTCGGATTCGTGTTTGTGCTGTTCATCGGGATTCTGATCTTCTGCTATCTCGTCACCAAGCGCGCGAATCCCGTGATGCTCGACGCACAAGGTCATCCCGTCACGCAGAGCGCCGAAAGCTCGCATCACTGAGATGTCGAGTAGCCGTGAATGCGATCTCTGCGGCCTGAATTGCGGCAAGTATCCCTTGCAGCAGCAGGTCGGTGACACAGGCCGTTTTTTCTGCTGCCTCGGGTGCCTGAATGTCTACCTGATCCTTTGGGAAAGCGGCACAATTCAGGCCGGACAGGACATCCGGCAGACTGAGCTATTTCAGCGTAGCCTCAAGCTCGGACTCGTATCGAACCAGCCACCGCAAGATGAAGCCGGGGCCAAGTCTTCAGACAGCACCATTCCCCCGGAAGAACTGCTGCTGCACATAAGCGGGATGTGGTGCACGTCCTGCGCCTGGCTCATCGAGCACGCGCTCTGCTCTTTGCCGGGAATCGTCAGAGCGGAAGCTTCGTTTGCTTCGGACCTGGTTAAGGTTCGTTATCGTCCTCAGGAATTGCCACCAACCCGAATCGTTGAGCGCATCGATAGCCTCGGGTACCGTGCGGAGCGTTATACCGCGGGCAGTGAAGCTGCGGATGCCGAGCGCAGGGACCTGCTGATCCGAACGGGACTTGCCGCGTTTCTCTGGGTCAACGTGATGAGCCTCAGTCTTGTCGTATACGCGGGCTATTTTGAACAGATCTCCAGCAGCGTTCGCCGCGGGCTTCCATTCGTGCTGATGGCGCTGGCAACTCCGGTTGTTTTTTATTGTGCGCAGCCGGTCATGCGGCTGGCCTGGCGCGGGCTTCTAAACCGGACGATCCGCATGGAGGCATTACTCGCGCTGGGCATTCTCGCAGCCTATGGCTACAGCGTTGTCCAATCGTTCCGTGGCGACATCCACCTGTATTTCGATACAGCCACGGTTATCGTGACATTCGTTCTGGCAGGAAAGCTGATCGAGCGCGCCGCCAAGCAGAAAGTCTCGCAGTGGATCGCGGCTCTGCACCGTATGATGCCGAACAAAGTGCGGCTCATGGCTCAGGGTGTGGAGCGCTTTGTCAGTGTAGAGGCGCTGGAGGCTGACCAGACGTTCGTCGTCAAGGCGGGCGAACACATTCCGACAGATGGTTTGGTAGTGGAAGGGGAGTCACACGCAGATGAATCCTTGTTGACGGGCGAAACTGTACCGATCGGAAAGTGTCCAGACGACCTCGTCATTGCGGGAAGTGTCAATCTGGACGGTGTCCTGCGTGTTCAGGCGACAAGGCCTGCCGGCGACTCGACTTTGTCACGAATCATTGCACAGGTTGAGCAGGCGCTCGGCAGCCGAAGCCACATCGAGCGTACGGTTGACCGGGTCTCGCGTGTTTTTGTCCCCTGCGTAGTTCTGGTCGCAGTTCTGACGTTTCTTGCCTGCTGGCTCGGCGGCTCGGCGCATTTCGGTCAAGCCCTTATGCGCGGAATCACCGTCCTTGTGATCGCTTGTCCTTGCGCTCTCGGACTGGCTACACCCCTGACCCTGACAGCCGCCTTTGGTGCGGCGTGCCGGCGTGGAATCCTGGTGAGAGATAGTCGGGTACTCGAATCCGTAAGCCGAATTGACAGGGTGATCCTCGATAAGACAGGCACGGTGACCGATGGCAAGTTCGCGCTTGTCGAGCTAATACCCTGCGGGAATGTTCGTGCGGAATCTGTAATAACCGGCACCCGACGAGATGTCGGCGCGAAATCGCAGGCGTGTGGAGTCCAAAGCTTCCCGCAGATCAACGACGAAAGTCTCTCGTTGTTTGCATCGCTTGAACAGTACTCAGAACATCCGCTGGGCCACGCCGTGACGGAGTTCGCGCGAACTCGTGGAATTGCACTGCACGATGCGACATCCATTGAGATTCATAAGGGCCGAGGCTTGACCGGCATCGTGAACGGCAAAACGATCTTCACCGGCAACCGTCGCATGATTTCAGAACTTGGAATTCAGGCTGCCGACGGTCTAGACGAGCAAGCTGAGAGACAAGAAGGACAGGGGAAGACAGTCGCTTATGTGGGCTGGGACGGAGAGATCCGGGCGTTGGCCGTCTTCGGCGATCGAGTGAAACCCGAGGCGGTCTCCCTGGTTCGGGAATTGAAGAAGCGAGGAATCGAAATTCATCTGATTTCCGGCGACTCCCGGTCTACGACCCACTGGACCGCCTCACACCTTGGCATCGATTTTTTCGAATCAGAAGTCCTGCCGGCACAGAAAGCCGTTGTCGTGCGGCAACTACAGGAAGGCGGGGCCGTCGTTGCGATGGTGGGAGATGGCATCAACGACGCGCCCGCTTTGGCGCAAGCTGACCTTGGAATCGCGATGGGTTCCGGCACAGACATCGCGATGAGGGCCGCTGCGGTGGTCCTGATGAACAACTCCCTGCTTAGGGTTCTCGATGTCTTCGATGTTTCCTGCCAAACGATGCGCGTGGTACGGCAGAATCTCTTCTGGTCCTTCTTTTACAACACGATTGGAATCAGCCTGGCGGTGGTAGGTGTCCTGAACCCAATCATGGCTGCCGGCGCGATGTTACTGTCCAGCCTGTCAGTAGTGGGAAACTCCCTACGCCTGGTCCGGCGCGTCAGCTAAAGGCATTACGGGAGTTCTGAGCCGCGGGACACCCTAAATCTAAACTTTTTCTTGATTATTCCGATAAATAGATCACTGGACGAGTTCGCCGCGTTTCGGTGCTGGTCATCCAAGGTGTGCGATCGTCTGGCCGAGCGCAAGGAGAAAGTCCGTGAATAATACCGACTCCGCCATCAGCCAGAGCTGGTCCGCCGCCACGCTACCCTGCGATCACTGCCGGGGATTGGTGGAGCATAAACCCTGGTGCGTGACCCGAGCCCCGAAGGTGCAATACGCCTACGCGATCGTGAACGATCCTTGCGCCCTGAGCTACCGGGACTCGCTGATTCTGCATTCCCTCGGCGTCAGCTGGCGCGGCCCTAAGCGTCCGTACTGAAAATTGGAAAAGATGTCGCGGCAGGGGCCTCTACTTAAGCCCAACGGCGGCGAATGCACCGAGAGCTTCCGGGGCGCTCATAAAGGTCTTCCACACGAATCCACTTCGCTGATTCTCCGCCATCAACACCGTGATGCCGACGTCGATCCCAATAACGTCGGGGTCGTACCAGTTTGTCAGCGGATTGAAGGCATCGACAAATCCATATTTTTGCCAGGCCCTTGGATATTGCGACTGTAGGTTCCGCAGTACCGCGATGCAATCGGAAGCGGCAAAGGCGACCGATCCGCCCGACGCGCAGGGAACGATGCTGCCATCGATCTGCCCCATGCTTGGAGGCCCGCCCCACGCCGTGTAGCCGCTCGCTGAATCTGAAGCGCTGATCCCCCACGCGTTCGACTGGTAGTCGCTGAACTGAGGCTGTAACGACAGGCAGAAGAGCTTGTGTGCCTGCGTGGCTGTGACTGAATTGTCGAAGTAATTGGCGTACTGATCGTGCTTACTGCGGAAATCGAACCATGCGTGTGAGTACTGATGGATGAAGAGCGGCGCGCTCAGGTTGGTAATGTACGTCAAACCCTGATAGGTGAAAGATGGGCGGGTGAAAGCATCCCACGCGGATACGGGCACAGGGTTTGTGGTTGAACCGATCGCCAGCAAGTAGATCATCATCAGCTCGCAATAGGTATCCCACCGCGAGCTGAGAAATCCGTTCTCTGGCTTCCATCCCATCGAAAATGAGGCACCCCCGTTGAGCATCCATGGCCAGTTCACGCGGTTGTAGATTTGCGAAGCAAGGCTCTGGATCTGCGCATCCTGGAAGTACTGCCGGCACATCAGCACTCCACACAGGAGAATTGACGTGTCGATGGACGACAGCTCGCAACTCCAGGCGCGTTCACCGGTGTTCATATCGACGAAGTGGTAGAAAAAACCGTTGACGTTTGGAAGTTGATTCAGCAGAAATGTCAGGGTGTTGGTGACCCGTGTCTGAATCTGTGCGGCGTCTGCATACCCTCGCTTGTGCGCGATGCACAGCGCCGTAAGTCCAAAACCCGTTGCCGCAATGCTTGCGACGGTGCGGGTGTCGTTTCCCGCGGCCAAGGCCCGGTCCTTGACTAGCCCAGTGCTCGAACTCGCCTGATCCCAGAAAAAGTTGAAGCCTGCGCGCTGGATTTGGTCAAGGAATTGATCATCGGTCAGAGCTGGCGGTGGCGGGGATGTTGAGGGTGCCGGCGAACCTCCGCAAGACGTAAGTCCCAGGCCCAGCCTCAGGGCAGGATAGGCCATCAGCGCCTTCGCGGAGTAAGTCAGTGCTTCGCGGCGGGTTAGCAGACGATCAGACATCAGCTTTCTCCCGAATGTTTAGCGAGCGGGCTTGGTCTCGATAAGAACCAGGCCCTGCGATGGAATTCGCAGTATGACTGATGAATTCCTCACTGCAAGCGTCTCAGTAGGCGCCAACTTCGCGGCAGCCCTTAGCCTGGCAATTTGATCTTTCGTCGGATATCGCGGCGAGCCCATGGCCTCATAGGCCTTGCGGACGTCGCCGTGATCCGGATCGAGACGCATGATCTGCACACTCGAAACCTTCGCATGCTCGAAGCGCAATTCTACCTCTTTCTCCGGGCCGGCCGTACCTGGGTCCGCCATATTCCACGTAGCGATCGCCAGGGAGCCATTGGCGTGGCGAGTCACCAGCACATTCTCAGAGGAGGCGGCAAGCCTCTGGCCGCCGAGTCTGTGCAGCAACTGGAAGGCGTTAAACGCGGGCTTGGGGATATCATCCACTGCGATCAGGCCGTAGCCGCCGTAGAAAGGCTGCTTCACCACGCCCTGCTCCTCGAACACGTCGGAGAAGCTCCAATAGGACATTTCGTCCACGAGACCGTCGCATTGCCGAATCGTGTCCGCGAGCCAGGGCCCCATGTACGTCGAGTCCGTGACAGCCGACTCATTGGCGTAGCTGGCATTGAACTCGGACCAAATCAGCGGAAGAGTCGGCATGGCAGAAGACTTGATCTGCTCATGAACCTTGCCGATCGCGCGACAAACCATCCGATTGCGAGCGATCTTTTCGTGTGTGCCGAAAACATCCTCAGCACTGTCGTTGCCATAGACATGCGAAGACACGAAATCAACGGGAACTTTGTTGTCAGCGCAGTAACGGATGAATGCATCCGCCCAGGCCGCCTGTGCGGTTGCGGGACCGCCAACGCGCAAGCGCGGATTTACCGCTTTCAAGGCACGCGCGGTGTGATCGTAAAGTTCGAAATAGGTTGACTGGTGCGGATCTCCAGCCCAGAAATCGATGTTGGGCTCGTTCCATACTTCGAAATACCACTTCGCAACTTCATCGATTCCGTAGCGATCGATCAAGTGCTTCGTGAACTGGGTGATCAAATCATCCCACTTGGCATAGTCCTTCGGCGGGGAAACGTTCTGCTTGTACCAGAATGCGTGCAAAGCCGCCGGGCTGGAGGCGAGTTTCTTCGGCGTGAAACTGAGTTCCAGAAACGGACGCACGCCATTGGCGAGCAGACCATCGTAGATTTGGTCGACGTAGGAGAAATTGAATACGGGCTTGCCTTTTTCGTCCTCGTCGTAGACACCAACTTCATCGTGAAAAATCGCATGGAAGCGAACGTACTGCAATCCGGTAACCTGCTTGACTTCTCGCAGATCGCGCCGATAATTCTCTCGAAGCGAGAGGATCGCCCGGCCGGACCCGAACATGTGCTCCCAAAAATGAGGCAACGGAGTGGCAGTCGCGCTGGCGTCGACTTGAATCGTCTCCCTGGTCGTCGACTGCGCGGCCAGGAGAGATCGGGATGATGGGAGAAAGAAAGGAATAAGAGCGACGAAAAGGAGAACTGCTCGAAGTGACTTGTGCATGGCGGTCTACTGATTTTTACCAGAAAAAAGGGCCGTCCGTGCTGAGGTTCGACCCGGGGTGCCTAGCTTCTTACTCGCTCGCCGTCTTCACCTGCGCGGCAGTTTGGCTCTCCACCTCGATCCGGACATACCTGTTTCTCTTGCCCGATTCGTAGCATGGAATAAACGAATGTACAAATCCGCGACGAGCTCGATCCATTCGACGCTGCTGGTAACTTTCGTGAGCTACTTCAACCGTGAGGAAACCCTCGCGCGGCGAAAGTGTGTACTGAACACGGACGGTTCGCTTTCCTGTGGGATCCCACCAGCATTGCGTCTCGCGGACAAAGTATCCCAACTGGCCGTCGACCGTCTGCTCGCCCATGGACAACTCGAAATATTCTTCCCGAATCGTTGTCGTGTTGGGCCTGGTTCGATACAGAGTCTCGGTCATGGCGCCGCTTCTGTCAGACCGAGTGATTGTATCGCGGAATTCCCCGAGGTCCAGCGGGCTCATTTCTTCGTGAGGAGCGCGTTCAGTTTGGGCATCACCTGAAACGCATCCGCGACGTAGAGTACGTCAGCTTTGCCGCGTGCCCAGCCGCAGTTCGGATCAGTATTGATGGCGCGCCGCTCACTAATGAACCGCCAGCCGACTACATGTGGCTCCTCGCCATGGCAGCATGTGGAAAGGCCTTTCGGATGGCGCGGCGTGGAACCGGTTTGCCCGACCTGGTTGAGATGCGTCATGAATCCCAGTACGGCCTGGTTCTCGCCGCTCTGATCCACGAGGGACTTGCTGCCTCCCAGAGAGGCGCCCGAGTTCTTCAGGAATTCCAGAATCGCTGACTCTGCTTCAGGAACGTGAGTCGTGCCGTCTGCCTGCTTTTTGCACCAACCCGCGCCAGCCACAAAGAGCAGCTTGGCGTCGGGGCGAATCGTCTGTGCATCGCTGTTGGGTACGCGAACGCCGGCGAATTTGGTGCGTCTCGCTTCTGCCGAAACAGCGACGTTGACGGCTTCGACGTTCACCGACGCAGGGTCCCCCGTCCATTGTTGGTGACATCCGGAATCCATTACGAGGAACCAGGGGCGGGCGTCGCGTTGGATGGCGCCCTCCAGTCGCTGACGGTAGAACCATCTTCTGGCCGTCACAGCTGTGCCGCTAATCTCAATCGACGAGATGTGAGTGTCCACTTGCCCACTCAGCCTCTGCGCAACGCCGGGAATCACGCGGAGGAAGCGCGATGTGGCGGGAGCGATCACGATCTGCGGGGAAGTTGCACGGCAGATCGCCTCGACGGCGGCCGCGTCAGTCGAATAGCGGGGACTGGCGAAGTCCGCGCCGGATACTCCGAGAATACGAACACCGGTCGCCGCTAAACTGTCGGCGGCGTCCTGGATGTGTTCGCCGATGAGTCCGATTGTCAGGGCGCTACTGGCCTGCGCGGCCACGTCCAAAACCGCGCCAAGAACCTCGAGCGCGACTTTGGGTAACGCCTTTCCCGATTCGTCAACGTGCGCAAGTAACAGAATGTTCTGTGACATGAATCCTCTAGCCCTGGGTGATCCACTCCGCTAGTTCAGCGGCGATTGCGTCTGGCGACTGATCTTTGACAATCCGCGTCTGGCGTTGCTGCTTCGGCGGAGTCACGCTCAGATAGCGCATCGCCTGCGTCAGTACTGCCGGTTTAGCTTTCTGCAAGGCCGGCATGACTGTGCGCATGTTGGCCATGCCGACTTGCGGGTTGTTCTTCGGTTCGGGGAGATTCCCGGTGGCCCATCCGAGCAGAGCAGGCGGCCCCTGACAAACCGAAACAAGATGCCGACCACCTTCGATGCGCTCGAGGATTTCGAAAGAACCGTCCGCTTGAACCGCCAGCTGATCGACACCTTGAAATTGATCCGTGATTCCAAGTTGCTCGCCGACGAGTTGCATGGTTACTCCGGCGCCGCGAGACGCAGACTCCCAGCCTCCGAAAACCAAAAGGCGCGAGCGGTCGAGCCCTGCGATGGACTTGATAGCTTCCGCCAGCACATTGGCCACGGAGTGCGCGTCTGCGAATCCGTTTGCCGGGGCGTCGACCGCTACCAGATCGAAACCTGCCTTCTGGGCGACGTTCATCATGACCTGCTGGAGTTTGGCTTTGGGAGCGGCACTCACCAGCCAGAGTTTGCTGCCGGGGACGCGGACGACGAGATTCGCCGCTTCATAGAGTGCGTGACCGGCCCAAGGATCAAGAACCGCCGGCAGCATCATTTCGTTTTTCAGCCCCGGCCCGGAAGGAGTTGTGATGGGCTCAAGAGTCTGCAGTGGATCGGGCACGATCCCAGCACAGACGACGATGTGATATCCGTTGCTCATAAGATTTAAATTTCTCAGTTCAGTGCAGAATGTAGTCCGCCCGCGCCAGCCCGGAATTCGACGTTGCCTTTCCCATCAGGAGAGGCGCAGTTCCACAGGCATGCGCCGCAGTGCACGCACTTCTCGCGATCGAACGCAGGCACTTCGTTTTCTCCTCGCGTGATAGCCTGCCCGGAGCACATTTCCACGCAGAGCTTCGATTCGCATTCCTGACAGAGTTCCGGGCGAGTGAAGATCACATGATTGGCGTAGCCGGGAGGCGCCTGTACGCTGCCGCCCATCAATAACGCGTCCTGATGGGAAATCAGCAACTGGCCGTCAAAGGGAATCTGTGGCCAGCCGCAACGATCCATGATGCGGTCGTGGAGTGCGGTTCCCTGCTGCGCGCACTCTTCCTGAAGCTTCTTCAATTCGCTGGGAGTGATTCGCGATCCGTAAATGGCGTCCAATGACGACGCAGTGGGCCGCTTGCGAGCCGGCCCAAAAGAAATGGCGCCCCCGGTAAATCCGGTAATGGCCGTGCCGATCAGCCCGGCTACGACGCCGTGCTCGAAACCGTTGCGGGCATCCGCGGCGACCTTCGATTCTTTGTCGACCCAACTTGCGCGGCGGCGGCGCACATAAGCCTGCTCAAGGTTCTCGCGCGTGAACGGCTTCTTCTGCTCCAGCAACTCGATGACTGCCTCGGCGAGTTGCACTCCGGTGGTCCAGGCTTCATCTACCCCAGAGCCGGCGAGAACGTTTGTGCTCCCCGAGCCCTCACCGATTCGCGCGTACCCGTTTCCGGCAAGGAATGGTTCGCCGTGCCTCCCGGATTCCTGGAGGGATTTGGCTCCCCACGATTTCAACGTCCCGCCCTGCAGATGTCGCCACAAATAAGGATGCAGCATGAAATGCTGCAGGTAGCGATACGCCGTACGCACGGGACTGCGGAACCACGAAGGAATAAAGATGCCGACCGAGGCCAGCCGGTCAGGGTGAACATACAGGAATCCGAAAATCTCTGGTTCTGGAAATCCGATCGTGTGCAAGACGGTGCCGGGTTCGAGACCCGAGTCCTCGCGTAGTTCGATCACCATCTTCATGCCGAGGGCCCACTCGCGGAGTTCATGTCCGCTCGGCAATCCGAAGTGAGCGTCGAGTTTGCGGCCTACTGCGCCCACCGGCCCATCGGCGACAACGGTCAGGGCGGCGCGCACATCCATGCCTGGCATGAATCCGTCGGCAGCTGAGCCATCGAGGTTCACGCCCTGATCCAGCAAACGCACTCCGGCGACACCATCGCTCTCGATCAGCGGTTCGCTCACAGGCATTCCCGGCCAGAGCTGAACCAGTCCGGAACTCGTGACATGCTCACTCACCCACTGATTGAATTGCCCGAGCGAGAAAATCATGCCGTCGTGCTTTTGCATGAATTTCGGCGTAAGCGGAAGCTCGACAGCGTCGTCTTTCAGGCGAGCGATGGAGCCGAGTGCGCGGATGATTCTGTCTTTGGCCCGGAAGACGAATGAACGGTGGCTCGCACCAATCGGGTCCAGCAGGTAAACGAGCTTTTCGGTCGAGACCGAGACTGCCATCGGGATCTGTGAGAGGTCAATATCGGGGAAGCTGGAGCGAATGCCGCGCGCTCTAGTCACCGCGCCGGACACACCGAATCCCAAACCATCAGCGCGCTCGTAACAGATCACCTGCAGCGGGAGCCCCGGCGAAACGGCACTCTCCAGCCGAGGAGTGCCGTCTTCATTCACCAGTTTTCGTGAAAGAGTCGTGAGGAACCCGCCCATGGCGGGACCGAAACCGACGCCCGCGATGTCGACGGACATTTGCTGCCGCTCGACCGGATTCGGGGATGCTGGAGCCGACGCGCTCATGCGGGATAGTCCAGCGCCTCGGGAATCATGATCTTGGTGATCGCGTCAGCGGCGCGGTCCTTAGCCAGCCTTGATCCGGTGAGGCAGCCCGCAAGTTTCGTCTGGAGGGCAAGGAACGGGCTCTCGCCGGTGCAGTTCACACAGGGCCCGGCTTTCTTGGGATGCGAGCCGTCGCTGCCGACCACGTCGAGGCGGTAAGAGTTGATGCCGGGCATAATGCCTTCGAGCGAATCCAACTCATCTTCATGCCAGCAGCCGCGCATTCCCTCCTGATCCCAGGCCGGATGGCGGTTGTATCCGAAGACCAATTCGCTGCAGATGCGGGCTACCTCGCCACTGGCTCGCGCTGACTGCACATGGCAGAGGTCACTCAGGAAGTTCACCAGCCCCGGCAATCCTTCAGCAAGGGACGGATCAGCGGCTCCCTCTCGCTCCAGGCGCAGCACATCGAGGATCTGGCAGCGCGCCGCCACCAGCCAGCACACAGCATCGGCTAGCGGGAACGTCACACCCTGTCGCGCGCTCTGATACAACTTGTCACCGTCGGCGTCTTTGCCATGCTGCAGGTGGTCGAGGGTCCACAGCCACATCGTCATCGCCGTCGCCAGAGCGCAGGCCCCGGTGCCTGGATGCTCCGACGCAATTGCGCGCAGTTCGCGAATCCAGCTGCGCATTTGCGCGAGGAAAACAGGATTCGTCATGGTCACCGAAAGCTGGCGCCGTTGGACTGCTTCGGGCCCTTCGTATGTGGCCTCGAGCTGCGCGTCCATCCACTTGTTGCCGAGGAATCCAGGACAGTCCTCGGTAATGCCGTAGCCACCCATCAGGCTGACGGCTTCGCGCATCATCTGCGTGCCCCATCCGGTGTTCCACAGCTTGGCTGCGGGGCAAAGCACGTCAGCGAGCGAGTCGAGCACGACAAAGCGATTGAGAGTTTCAGAACTCAAGGCGTCTTTGCGAGCATCGTCCGCCGGGAGCTGCATCAGCGCGACCGCCTTATCGGCGGCTTCGCGCAGGAGTTTCATCTTGGCCTTCGCGCCAGAGATTCCACGAGCGGCGTACAACTTATCCATCTCCTTTTCAAGCGGATCAAGTTCGTCGAACGCACGTGCGGCTGCGAATCCCAAAGACGCGCTGGCCTCGCCGGTTGCCCAGACATCGACCAGGCGATGGAGCGAATCCTGCCTGGCCTGCAAGCCAAGTTCGTATCGGACTGATCCGGGTGTGGCGGTCTCCGCTCCGCGGAATCTGCCGCGTTGATAGCGAATTACGGGCTCCACAGCCGACAGCAGCTTGGCTGCGGTCATCACGCCAACGGTGACTCGCGTCCGGCGGAAGACTGCCTCAATCACTTCGCTGTGGGTAAACCGGGGAATGAGGACGCCGTCTTTGACATCGTATCCGCCAACGATCCTGCTGGCCGGCACCTTCAGGCTGAAGATCGGATCGCCGGTCGACGACAGCTGATGGACCATCTTCTTTGTCGGCGTGCCCCGATCGAAGATGCCGGGATCGCCCTCTTCCAGAATCACAATGCAGCTGCCCTTGATGCGCTCGTCGTCGGAGTCGACCGCCGCAGTGACGAAATTTGCAAACCCGATGTTGGTGATGAATCTTCCACGCTTCTCCACCTGCAGGATGGGCTCTTCGCCATTCTTCCAATCGGTGATCCTGATTTTCCCGTTAAGCATGCCGGTATCCACGCCTACGTACGGAATGGGCTCGGTCAGGCAGAACGCACCTCGCCAAGGCTTGCGATCGTCGCCGGGCTGTGCCGGGGCTGCGAGCTTCATGTAATGACGCTGCTGTTCCGGTGTTCCTCGCTCATGAATCGGGGCCAGAGCCAGGCAGCCGGCAAGACTTGCTGTGGCCGCGCCGCCATCGACCCACGCCAGTTCGAAGGCCACCAAAGCCAGGGCCAGATTCTTGGGACCGGCGAAGAGGCCGCCTTCTTCAGGGTCCATGAACACCGCGGTAATTCCGGCTCCGTCGAAGGCTTCCAGCAAGGCCGCCTTGCCTTCGGTCCACTCGTGCGAGTTCCGGCCACCGCTGGCGACCAAGCGTGCCACCGGACCGCGTGCCACCGCCCGCGTCGACTGCACGAGCATCTGCAGGTCGAAGCGGTCGCCAAAGGCCCACTGCACCTGACGTGCGGCATCGGAGGGCAATGTCCTCAAGGTTTCAGGTTGCACCGGACTCGCAGTCGCCATACACCTCTCCCAGTTGCGCAAAGGTTCGCTTGCGATTCTGCCGTCCCAATTGGCGAGGGTCTGTGATTGAAATCACAGGCGCTTATGATCGAGACTTTTGACAGGTGGAAGGCTGGTTGGAACCACCCCGCTAGGAGGCCCTCACCCATCCTGTTGGAATTGCAGCCGCAAACGTATAGATTGAGGCGCATGCCCGCTCCCCGGTTTCTGTCACTCACGTTTCTGATCTTTCTCACGCTTTCCCTGGGCTTGGTCGTGCTGTCTGCCGGGGCACATCAGGCGGACAAAGGCGCCGAATCGCGCGACTGGCCCGTTTATGGCGGATCACCCGAGTATCAACACTATTCGCCTCTGGCGCAGATCAACCGCTCGAACGTAAAGCAGTTGCAGGTCGCCTGGACGTATGACACCGGCGAGAAGGGCGGCCTTCAAACCAGCCCGCTGATCATTGACGGAGTACTCTACGGCATCAGCCCGACTCAGAAGGTCTTCGCTTTGGACGCCGCCACCGCGAGACTGCTCTGGAACTTCGATTCTGGAATCAAGGGAATGCAACCGGATCGAGGGCTCGCCTACTGGTCCGACAAGAATGACAACCGAATCCTCGTCGGCGTAATGAACTTTCTCTATGCCCTGGATGCCAAGACCGGCAAGCCGATTCCAGCGTTCGGAAAAGACGGCCGAATCGACCTGCAGGAAAACCTTGGCCGCGATCCTCAATTTCAATCGATCGCTCTGACCAGCCCGGGGATTGTCTACAAGGATCTGATCATCGTAGGAGGCCGTAATCCGGAAACCCTACCCGCACCGCCGGGAGATATTCGAGCTTACGATGTTCGCTCTGGCAGGTTGCGCTGGGCCTTTCACACCATTCCCCACCCCGGCGAATTCGGCTACGACACTTGGCCCAAGGAGGCATGGAAAATCAGCGGTGCCGCCAACAATTGGGCCGGCATGGCGCTCGATAGCCAGCGTGGGATCGTCTATGTCTCGACTGGTTCGGCGGCGTCTGATTTTTACGGTGCCGATCGGGTTGGAGATGATCTCTTCGCGAACTGCTTAATTGCCCTGAACGCAGAAACCGGCGAGCGAATCTGGCATTTTCAGGCGGTGCGTCATGATCTGTGGGATCGCGATTTCCCGTCCGCGCCGCTGCTCGTCACTTTGAAGCGCGATGGCAAACCTGTCGACGCCGTGGTCCAGACCAGCAAGCAGGGCTTTCTCTACATGTTCGATCGTGCAACGGGCAGGCCGCTGGCGCCAATTGAATACCGTAAGTACCCCGCCAGCACTCTGCCGGGTGAGGTGGCTGCCAGCGAACAAGGTTTGCCTACTTGGCCTGCGCCCTATGCCCGACAGAACCTGACTGAAGACACGTTAACGACGCGCACGCCAGCGGCTCACCAGTGGGCATTGGAACGTTTCCGTGCGTCGATTCATGAGGGCCAATTCGTTCCTTTTCGCGTGGGCACCGATACCGTCATTTTTCCTGGATTCGACGGCGCAGCCGAATGGGGAGGCCCAGCCGTCGATCCCGACACCGATATCGTTTACGTGAACTCGAACGAAATGGCGTGGATGGCGTCGCTCTTCGAAGACCGAGGAGAACGTGGCGCCCAAGCGACTTATCTGAGCCAGTGCGCTGTCTGCCACGGGGACAATCGGCAGGGCGCGCCGCCGGATATTCCTTCGCTCGATGGAATTGGCAACCGCCGGAGTCCAGCCGACATCACTGCTGCAATTCGCGGGGGAAAAGGCCGCATGCCAGGTTTTCCGAATCTCTCTGAAAGCCAACGAAACGCGTTGGTGCAGTTTCTTCTGACAGGCGAGAACAAGGAACTACCCGGCTCTGGAACTCCGCTGCCCGCCATGCGATATCGATTGTCGGGTTACCGCCGCTTTCTCGATCCCGATGGCTATCCCGCCATCACTCCGCCTTGGGGAACGCTCAACGCGATTGACCTGAACACCGGTGATTACAAGTGGAAGATCAACTTCGGGGAATATCCCGAGCTCGCGGCCAGGGGATTGAAGAACACCGGGTCAGAGAACTACGGTGGCCCGATTGTTACCGCCGGTGGGCTGCTTTTTATCGGCGCCACAAACTACGACAAGAAGTTCCGGGCATACGACAAATCTACCGGGGAACTTCTTTGGGAGACGACACTGCCATTTTCTGGAAATGCCACACCAGCGACGTACTCGATACGCGGACGGCAATTTGTCGTGATTGCAGCCGGCGGGGGCAAAGACCCTCGTTCCGAATCCGGCGGTGTATACGTCGCCTTTGCCCTGCCGGACGGGCAAAGGTGATCGCGGGCGCCGGATCGGGGTCGTCAGTTCCGGTGCCTAGGTTGACACAGCACAACCTGGGTGCCGTTCTCCTCGCTCACGCAGAGGTGATCGGTGATATCAAAAAAGGCGCCCACATAAGCTCTGAATTCGGACAGGTTCCACTCACGAACGTGATGAATGTTTTTCGGCGGACCGCCGCAGCACGACTTCTACAGCTCCTGGGAGAGAGTCATCGGTACTTCCGCACTCTGCCCCTGAATTTCGCACCTGTCGATTTGCGGCTCAGGGAATGAAACACACAGCCGCATGAGTTTTGGAGGGAAGCGTTTCTGCTAGGCCCGTCTTACGGCCGGATGGGAAATGTCCAAAATACGCGGGTCTCAAAGCAACTCATTCGATCACTTGGTTCTCTTTTGAGCTCGGCCAGATACGCTGCAGCCCCACGCCACCCCAGTCGATTGTTCCCACTGCTCTCTATCCTTGCACTAGCCCAAGGCTACCCGACGAATGCGATCCGCGTAATGTACTCCATTTCACGAATTCGTCAAGAACAATTTTGCCTTGTTCCAAAACCCGAACGAACCTCATCACACTTCGCGGGGAGGCGTGGGCAGGTTCGTCCCTCCGGCCCAGAAAAAGAAGCCGGTCACGCTGTCGCAGTACCACCACGGGTTGCCCCGCACAGGCTCGCCCAAAATGTAGGCCTTAGCGCTCACGATCATTCGTGAGGGCAGAATCCGGACAATCGACGCCGTGGTCGACGGTGCCTCTCGCAGATTCAGATTGGAGAGCACCGTTATGGTCACGGTAGCAGAGACGAGTTTTGGCCCGGTCCCCGGGACTCGCTTCAGCAACTCCGGAATCTGGATGAAGCTGCCCGGACATGTTTTGGTGGCTCGGATCTGACGGTGCATGACTACGTGATCTGTATCCAGCGGAATCTTCCAACGTGCCGCCACTTCTCCGATCAGTCCTGCACTGGCCGCCATCTGCTCCTCGGGCCAGACGTCGTCCGGTTGCCCCTCGTGCTCGATTCCAACGGTGTAGAAGTTGGGGTTGATATCCGGTTTGATCAGCGACCAGATGGGCCGGACCACGATCCCGGCATGAAATGCGGTGTCCGTTTCCTGCACATATTGATGGATCTGTCCGCTCTTGCCCACGCCGTAGTGTGCGGAAACGGAAGCAGTCGGATCGTTGAAGTGCTGATCTGCACTACCCAAGCTACCGACGATGATGTGCACGACGATGGCTTGCGGGACAAATCCGGCAGGACGCCCCTTGCGGAAGTTCTCGGCGGCTGCGCCGATCCACTGAACGTTCATAGCGCTCCTTATCCGACCGCGGCCAGATTTCCGCGCTCATCGCCAGCGGCCAGCGTGGACTCACCGGCTCCTGAACTCGAACCGCTTGTATCGTTCTGCCGGCTGTCCCGCTGCTGGTCGTCTTTTTGCGCCAAAGAAGAACGCAGTGCCAGCAGATTCTTGAGCACGTTGTACCAGAACGGCGCACCCAGCGTGAGGAGCATCGCGGTAAGTAGAATTCCGGGGACTTTCTTCAAACTCCACTGCTTTGCCCATTCCGAATCTACGGGCATGACCACGAGGCCGGCGACCGACAAAATGTTGTAGTACTGATCGCGGACTGCTGCCACATTTGCACTTTGCGGCTTGGCTGGGTCGGTGGTGTCTACCAGCTTCTGGGCAGCGGCGTTCGTTGCGGCACGGAAGCTGTCATCCAGCGACAGCCGATTGACCAGACTGATGGCATCGAGTTGCACACCGCCCGCCACCACCAGCGCGCACGCAAACGAAATGTACCGGGCATGGAACGTGAATCGATGAACCGTCCGGTCGATCGTCTGATCAAACCAGGCGTTGACTTTGCCGACAAACTTGCTCTCCGCCCCTTGCAGAATAGCGGCGGTTGTTCTCGCGTCCGCGGCCAATTCGGGGTGGGTCGCCTCCAGCAGCATCGTGATCGACCGCACCGAATCCAGGGTTGACTGCGGATTGTTGATGCCGTTGTTTTTCAGCGCGGTGGCCAGTGCGTTTCTTGCATCGTCTTTCAACTTGCCAGAATTCCCCGCCGCGATGTCCATCAGCAAAGTTGTCAGTTCATCGCGATGGATGACCGTCCCCAGGCGGTTCATGGTGTCGCTGATAAGAGGATGTTTCAGCACCGCGGTTGCAATCTGCTTCGCAAGATCAGGGTTAATCGTGGTGTCCAGGTGACTGAGGAGGTCAGTGAGTCCCTTTCGAAGCTGGCTACCGCGGAGATTTGTCAGGGCACTGATCGCCTGGGTCATAACGGTCACGGCCATGCTAAACAGAAGGATGACCGAGACAGCGCCGATTGCGATGTCGAGTGATTTCAGCACAATGCCTCGCGTACAACTGTAGGGATGAGTGTCTGAGGGAAGATACCAGTCGCATATACTGCATCCGCATTGTTCGATTGTCAAGCAGAGTCCTCGGCGTCCCGAGTCTTAGTCGTCTTCGCTGTAGGTTGAACTTTCGCCGGAGCTACACGACCCTCTGGATATGACTGGCTCTCCCTACGCGTTATAGACGCAATAAGGAGATTTGATCATGCGCTTACAACAACGTAGTTCTGCACACAACTGGGCTCGAGCCGCCTTTAAGTGTGGCCTTCTGCTGACAGACACCAGGCTATGGGCGTCAATTGGTGAGCAATTGCAGGATCGCGTCACTGACGTCAGTGACGAAATGCAACGCAGGTATGAGGGAGCCGCTGACCGACTCCATGATGCTCATGATGCCCTACGCGGCAGGAACCATTGGCTCACTCCTACCGCGACTCTCGTCGGCGGAGTCGCCCTCGGAGTCGGCCTGGGATTCTTACTGGCACCTGTTTCTGGCGAGGAGGCGCGCGCGGTGCTCCGGGATAAAGTTGTCGACATCAAGAACAGAGTCAACAAAGCGAGTGATGTCACAGCCGCTGAAGCAACTGGCATGTACTCACGGTCGATGGATTCCGGAACCTAACAATCTGGAGTCGATTGCCGTTTTCAGCAACCTTGCGAGATTGAGCGGGAGTCAAGCCGCCACGGTTTGACTCCTGTAGCCCTCACTTGAATCTGCAAATGGCCCGCGGCTCTTCCCGTCAAGCAGCTTGCGGAACTCGATCATCCATCTTTCCGTCGCAGATCATGCGGATGCTGTCACGGTGTCGGTGAATTGCCCGGCTGACGGCGATCAGGGCCTGCGACTGGCAGCGTGGACAGCAGACTGCCGAGTCTCCCACCGCTTCGCACTCCGTGCACAGATGCGCTTCTGCGAGGTTGACGAATATCAGTTGGCTCATGCGATCACCCTGGCATGGATCATCATCAAGCACCGAGCTTACAGCCTGAAGCTATGGGCCAAGCAATCGGGGTTTTGCTGTACCAGACGGGTGTCAACCCCCGATGCTCACGTGCTCACGCGTGACGCTTGAAGTACTGCACATCACGCTCGTGTGCGGCCGCTGCGCGCTTGGAGTCGAACGTTCCTAGATTCAGCCGCTTCGGTCTTGGGATCTTTCTTACGCGAATACAGCCGATATTGACCAGATTTCAGTTTGCGAATCATTGCTCCGTCCCCTCAAATGTCATTGGGAGTATCTGGATCAGGCTCCCGAACCGGGATGTCGGGACTCTCCGGCGAATCTCTCGGCTCTTCGATGGGGGCTGGGGAAGGCTCGCTGGGCCAACGCGGCCCTTCAGATAGCATTGGGAACCGATACATAGGGCACTCCTCTAACCTCGATGCTGCGCGGCGAGCGTTCCCACGATGGCGCTCATCTTCTTTCTTCTCCGCTATTTCGTAGATGTCGCCTTTTGGTGCTTGACCTCGAGCTCATTCACGACTTGTTTGACGTTCGGAACATCCTTCGCCACCTTCTCGACCGAAGAGCGCTCGGCCTGCGATCGCACGTCACCCTTCAACGTGACCACACCATTGGATACGTCATACTTCACATCTCGGTCGAGCTTGCGTTGCACCAGCATTGCTTCCAGGTTCTTGTCAATTCCGGAGTCAAGTGCGGAGTCAACTTTCTTGGCAGTGCCTTCTTCTCCGCTCGGCCGAACGCCGATCTCATTCGCGACTACCGCGGTCTGTGCGACGGATTTGGCGACAGACTCAGCTCGTGATTTGTCATCGTCGCTACTGACGTTCCCGCTGAGCGTAATGACGTTCTTCTCGCGGTCTTGGCTCACGCTGATGCTGTTAAGACCTGCCTGGTCGAGCGCGTGCCGCACGTCCTGAGACATGTCCGGTGCTTTGTTTGTGTTCGTGCAAGCGATTGTCAAAGCCAGCGCGATTGTTGCGAATGTTAGCGGAAAGGTCGCAAGTAATCTCATGATAAATATCCTCCGATGCGGGGTCGATCCACCACCCCGAGAAAAGGCTGTCACTGCCTATGATGAGGGGAGGTATGCGACCCCACCATAACCTCTATCTCCGAGACCGTAATGGAAATCGCTGTAGCGGGTGCCAGAAATGGGGCATACCACAGGTTGATCTCACACCCTCATCCGTTATCAAGCGGATCGTCGTGTGAAAACTCAAACTCCAGACGTGAACAGCCGCGAGCAGACTTCGAAACAAACCTTTCAGGTAACTCGGCTATCTAAGGTCGCGAAAGGAGCCACCCATGACAAGGATGCTCATGTTCGCGTTAGTTCTGCTGTGTTCGGCGGCTTGGTTACAGGCTCAGGACACGTCTCAACAGTCGCCATCGGCACAAGCCGGCGCGATGTCAGGCCAGACTTCCGTTGAAGGTTGCCTGCAAGGATCAAATGGCAGCTTCACTATCACCGACAGTACGGGCACGGCGTATCAGCTAGAGGGTGACGCGTCGATGCTCAGCAAGCACGTCGGACACGAGGTCAAAGTGATTGGAACAACCTCGGGTTCGGGCGACGCCAGCTCTGCGGCCGGCGCCTCACAGGGCAATTCCGCTCAGCAAACGCTCACTGTCCAGAAGGTCAAGCACATTTCCGACAGCTGCAAGACGAGCAGTAAGTGACCTCTCCTTGCCGGAGACGGTTACGTCATGACTCCGGCAGGGGGACTTCCCTTTTCCTCAATACAGCATGATGACCGTGAGATCTGCGCGGAACAAGTCGCAGGTCACAGACATTTCCTAAGGAGGACGTATGTCCATTTTGCTTCTCATTGTTCTTATTGCGCTATTGTTGGGCGCCCTTCCGGCGTGGCCCTACAGCAGGTCCTGGGGATACTATCCCAGCGGCGGCCTGGGCGTGGTTCTGGTGATCTTGATCGTCTTGATCTTGATTGGTCGGATATAGAGATTGCCTGATCGAATGCGCGGCCCAAGCGCGTCGCGGCTTTCAGCACAAAAGAAAACCGCGACGCCTGAATGGGAGCGCGTCGCAGGCGTAGAGATCCTCCATTGAATTCAGCTTTATGTTTCTTCTCCGTTTTGAGTTTGAGAATTGTACTTTCGTGGACACTCACGACAACAACGGATCAAGCGGCCTTGCGAGTGCGAGCAGCTTTTTGAGCGGGCTTGCTGCGGGCTCGACTGCCACGCCTGGCCGCGACCTTTTTGGCCTGGCTCGATAAGCTCCGCCGACTGGCACTGTTTTTGGGCTCTCGCTTCAAAGCTCGCAGTACCGCCCGCGAGCGTTTCGATGACGTCTCATGTGGCGGATTCTCTGCGGCGCGTGCGTCCTGCTTGGCCTTCTTTCGAACCGCAGAGGGACCGTTGGGTAGCGGAAGCTTTACACCCGTGCGCCGGGCTTTAGATAGTCCGATGGCAATAGCTTGCTGAGCCGAGCGGGCTCCGTGCTTACCTTCACGAACGTGGTGTATCTCTTCACGTACAAACTCTCCCGCCTGTGTAGACGGAGACTTGCCTTGGCGTGCGTCTTCATGAGCTCTTTCAACAGTCTGTCGATCCGGCATCGAAGTGGGGCACCTCTCTAAACCCGCTAATCGGCAGTATCGATTTGAGGCTCAGCAACCACAATCCCCCGTTTACCGTAGGCAATGACGCGACATTGACTTAAGTTTGGTCGTCAGCCGGCGTCGCAGATCTTCCGGTTGGTCCAGGGGTGTTCCTCGACTGGTCGCCCCGGCGCATACAACACTTCTTCGCAGAACCTACGCCTTGCGCCGGATGTTCATCGTGACTGGATTTCATTATTAAGAAGGCAGCGGCCTGCGACCACCGTTGTTCTGGCAGACCGCCGACTACATACGGAGGAAGATGCAATGAACTGGGACGAAGTAGCTGGCAAGTGGAGTCAGGTGAAGGGCTCCATCAAGGAGAGATGGGGAAAACTCACCGACGACGACCTCACGGTGATCAACGGTCAGCGAGAAGTTTTGGCTGGCAAGATCCAGGAAAGATATGGGATCACCAAGGAGAACGCCGAGGAACAGATAAGACAATGGAAAATGCCAACGGCCAGCGCTGAGCAGGCGCCGAAGCGTAAGGCGGGGTAGTCGATGGAAGTCGGACTCATGGGCTCAGGTGCGTCACGAGACCCGAGCCTCTGCAGTCCGATGTCTTATCGCTTGCGCATCGAAGAGCACTTCGCCTGGCCGTGTCCTGTTGCTCGCCAACAAGAAATGACCGAAGAAATCCCCAAAGGGGATCTCTCCGGCAGTGATTACGAAGCACGGCGCTGGCCGCCCTCGTCTTCCTCTTCTTGCTCTCCACTGTCATGGGGCGACGGCCGCCTGCGGAGGGGGCTCTCATCGTCCCGTTGCTCTTCCCGCTTCTGACCGGATTGCTGGCTGGTCTGACCACTTGAATCGATTTCCTGATTTTGTCGCTTATTCGGTTCGTCTGACATCGAATACTCCTTTCTGATTTTTGAGGTACGCATCGCCTGAACTTTCGAACGTTAGTTGCCTCGCGGGGTTCTTCGGGTTGGATCATTGACGAGTGCGCTTCAGGCTGGCAATGGAGAACGCGCACTATACGACGAGGAGTACCGCAAATCACTGCGGATCGTGGGGTTCCGCCAGGCTCCGTCCGAGGATACGGGAAACACTGTATCCCTACCCTAGCAGCGTGGCGGAGAGATGAACTGCCGGATTTGCGACACAAATTGGGCAGAGACGCGGCTCGGTCCGGTCGAACTTACGGCACAGCGTGAGCTAGTGCACAGCATCGGAAGCCGGTATCGCGTCGAGCCCGCCTTCGATGCGCGACAATTCCGACAGACTCGTGGCATACACGCCAGAGTCGCACGCTCGGGCGATGCAGTCGATTTCCATGAACTTACGCGCGGTGATCGTTTCCACACGGGCGGCCTTGAGATACGCTCCTCTTTGCGACAGATCGAAGTGGGCCATCGAGAGCGTAAACACCAGCCGGTAGAGATGCTCCAGCAAACTCATCCGGGCTTCAGTCGCAGCATGCTCGTCAGCCGCATTGCGTGCCAGCGACATGGAGGCGCGACCTCGCTCCAGGCGTTGTGCGGCATGTGATAGCAAGTCGGTGAGGTCTCGCAGTCTGACGGATCCATCGTCCAGAGCACACTTGAGATTCGGTTCCGCGCTTTCTTCCTCATTAAGGCTGCATGGGCCTTGCGCAATCTCATTGAGTACGAGAGAGGATAGCCTGATCGCCGCATTCTGCAGTGCCTTGTCAGACGCGTCCAAACCCGACGCTTCCACGATTGTTCTCGGGCCTTCATGGTCAAGCGAATTTCCATAAGCTTCCGAGAGAATTTGAACAAGTGCGCGTAGGTCGCTGACTTGATGATTGTCGTTCATAGACCTCCTGCCACTAGTCTGCCTCGTGGGTTCCTGTCCTCCCAAAAGGCGGGCATGACCGGCGCCTGCACGCATGGAACCCTCGCAGAGCACGGCCCACAAGATCAGACCGAGGGTCAGGAGACTGCTCACTCTTCGGGACATGAAATCTCGAGTGCGACGAGAAATTGGATCCATCAGGATTCTTGCTTCGCATCGACAATCGTTGTCGAAGCTCGGCGACTAAACCGTGCAATCTTTAACTACGAAAACTCTGACAGCACGCCGACTTCCACAGAGAGGGCAAACAAGTCTCGGAGCCTCAAGCAGTTCGCCGGACTACGGAATTTCGTGTAGAGAGCAATATCTTCCTCGATGCGGCGATTTTGTCATGGTCAACGCAGTTGCCACTGAGGTCGCCTAACGACTTTCATGTTGAGCAACTCAAAAAGCGCAGTTGGCACAGAGGTGCTCGCGGTCGCAGATCTTCGTAGCACCTCAGGTTTTTGGAATCGATATCCGGTCTTGGGCCTACAGCGATACGCACGTCCCTTATCGCGAATGCTCGTGGACTCACAGGTCGCCCAGCTAAGAAAGAGCGTCTGACCAAGAGGAAAGATGATCGATTGTCCGTCCAGTTCCGTTTCGATGCATATGCTTTCGGCGGCGGATGGCAGGGTAAAGGTGAGCCCTTGTCCGAATATGACCGGGTAGGACCAGTGTTCTGTCTGACTTTCCACAGAGCGGTAGACTTCCGCCTCAATCAAGAAAGTAGTCGTGTCTGACCAGTTGCGAGTTGTGACTGAGATACTCTGGCCGCCCTGCGAGAAATGATCTGTCTCGATCTTCGTAAAGGGACACGGACCAGCAATGCAGGAAACTCGAACATCCCCGAACGAACTGCCCTCCCCTGCGTCCAGGGACGTAATCGCTATCCCCAGGCCTGGACGAAGTACGGATTCGTGAATGCCTTCAATCCCCTCAACCGCTGGTATGACTCGGACGTGATCGGCATTGATACGGAAATCACCATGCTGATGGCCGAGAACCTGCGCACGGGATTCGTTTGGGACACGTTCACACGGACGCCAGAAGCTCAGCGTGGCATGCAGCGTGCTGGATTCGAAAAGTACTGAGTCAGCGAGCCAACCAGCGAATTGCTCCCGGATCTTGTGGGGCGAAAGAGCCAACCTTTCATCGGCTTCAGCTCATCTATCGTCTGCTCGAAATCGTACCAACTACTTGGGATGGCGCCGAATGCGCTGACCGGATCGAAGTGTCGGCTCGAGGCGATGATTTTGCCCGGTGCCGAACCAACCTGGATGAAATGATGGAAACAGGAGACAGCTTTTCGGGGTGGCACGAGCGACTGTCCGCGCTTCGCAACGTGCCCAGAATCCTGACGTATGTGTGGGACTCAGGACGAGCAATTGTCGTGTTGGGGCTGCTCGCGCGAGTCCTCGCGTCTCTTCTTCCACCCGCCTTGTTCTGGGTGTCGAAACTCATTGTCGACGCAATCTTCCAGATTCTGACGAACCATCAGCCGATCGGGCATCGGCTGTGGTGGCTGGTCTCAATTGAATTCGTCCTTGCCGTGGCAACCGGCGTCCTGGGTCGCGCCATCGATTACCTCGACACGTTGTTGGCTGGAAGGTACATGCACCATATCAGCGTGCGAGTCATGGAGCATGCGGCGGGACTCGACCTTCTCGCATACGAGGACCCTGTATTCTACGACCGCCTGGAGCGCGCCCGAGTCCAGGCTACCGATCGCATCTACATGATCCAGGCGCTCGGACGATTGATCCAGCAGGTAATCACAACCATAAGTTTGTCAGTCTCCATCGTGCTGTTCTCTCCCTGGCTCCTGCTCCTGTTGGTCATCGGGGTGATTCCGGCATTCATCGGCGAAACGCATTTCGCGTTTCTGGGATATGCGAAGAATTTTCGTCAGACGCCGATCCGCCGCCATCTCGACTATCTGCGCATCCTGGGCGGCAGCAAAGAAGCCGCGAAAGAACTGAAGCTCTTCGGCCTCAGGGATTTTCTGACCGCTCGCTTCCGGCGATTGTCGGACCGGGTCTATGAAGAAGACGTCGCGCTGGCACGACGAAAGGTGGCGGCGGGGTCCGTGTTGTCTGCGATCGGCACCATGGGCTACTACACCGCCTACGTTTTTGCAGTCTGGAAAACCGTGACCGGAGTCTTCACCTTCGGCACATTGACTCTATTGGCGAACGCAATTCGAGAGGCAAGTTCCAACTTGCAGCAGACGTTCTCGACACTGTCAACAATCGCCGACCAGGCGCTGTTCATGACCGATCTCATTGCGTTTTTTGACATGAAGCCGACAATACGCTCCAAGCCAGATGCATTGCCTGCGCCCCGGCCGATTCAACGGGGATTCGAGTTCCGAGACGTATCTTTCCGCTATCCCGGAAGCTCTCGCCTGGTTCTGGACAGTCTGAATTTCCACCTTCCGCCTGCCCGCCGAGTCGCTCTGATCGGCGAGAACGGCGAGGGCAAAACGACCCTCGTCAAGCTTCTGACTCGGCTCTACGAACCTACCTCCGGGCAGATTTTGCTCGATGGTGTCGACCTGCGTGAGTACAGCCTGGATGATCTTTATCGCGAAATCGGCGTTATTTTCCAGGACTTCATGCGCTATGAGATGACGGCGAGAGAGAACATCGCTGTCGGTCAAATCGAGCAGGTTGACAATCTGTCGTTACTTCAACGTTCTGCGCGGAAGAGTCTGGCGGACGAAGTCGTGGGGAAATTGCCTTTAGGATATGAGCAACTGCTCGGCCGCCGCTTCGATGGCGGTATCGATCTCTCCGGCGGCGAGTGGCAGAAGGTAGCCCTCGCCCGCGCCTACCTGCGAGATGCCCAGGTCCTGATTCTGGATGAGCCAACCTCAGCACTCGACGCACGCAGCGAGTATGAGGTCTTTCAGCGCTTTGCCGACCTGACGGCGGGGAAAATAGCTCTCTTCATTTCTCATCGATTCTCAACCGTGCGCATGGCCGATCGCATCGTAGTGCTGGCCAACGGACGCATCGTAGAGGAAGGCACTCACGATGATCTGACGCACACAGGAGGCCGCTATGCAGAGATGTTTGAGCTACAGGCCTCGAGCTACCGGTAGCGTGCACCTCGGAACGGACAACCGCGCCACTAGATCAAGGAAGTCTCAGTCATGAATCCTCGTGTCCACAGCAGTGGCATCGTTGAACTCAAAGAGTCACGTTCTGGCGAACCTGAGAACGCGCGTGCCGATCAGTTGCTCTCTGCCGGAACGGCGTTGGCGGCAAGGCTAAGCTGGGTCCCCGGTCGAGAGTCCGGCGATCTTTTTGCGGACAGAACCAGAGATCTGCAAGCAAAACTTAACGCCGTTCTCGAACGCACAAGTGCGCATTCTAATGGAAATGGCGCCAGAAAGCCTCAGACGGATTCAACGGACGTCCGGTCCGTCGAGCTAGCCTGGCTTCGCGACAATTCGGACCAACTCTCATCCGCGGCGACGCAGTTGGCCAGAGACCTCAACTCACTCACTGACCTGCCGGTAGTTGTCTGCGAAGGAGCGATGACGCCTCGGGTACTCGCGCTCGCACAGAACTTCGTCGCCGCCGCCGGTGTCACCTTCTCGAAGGGAGAGTTCGCCTCTTTTTGCGGTGGTTTTCAGCAGACGACCCCACTTCAGTTTCACGAAATTGGCGTACTGATCCGAGCGTTAGTGCACGTAGTCCTCGAGCACATCGCAGAACTCGGTCTTCACCTCACTGAGACCAAGACACTCGAGCCTCACGAACGGATTACAACGAGCGTTCAGTCGTATCGATACGTGACCCAAACATCCTGGAAAGACGAACTCGAATCCCTCATTGCCTTCGAGAACATCCTGAATCAGGACCCTGCGGGCGCATATCCCTTCATGGATCGTGAAAGCCGGAGTATGTATCGCGAGGAAGTCGCTTCAATCGCCGCGCGTTCTGATCACTCGGAGACCCAAGTCGCCGAGACGGCTCTCTCCCTCGCCCGGCGTGCCAAACAATGGCGAAATTCCGATGAGCGCATCGCACGCCGAGAATCTCACATTGGTTACTATCTTGTCGGCGATGGTAGAGAGTCTCTCGCTCGCGAAGTTGCCTTCCATCCCACGACCGGCGAGCGATTTCGAGCCATGCTGCGAAGTCATCCGGATGAGGTTTTCCTGCCCGGTGTCGCCGTCCTAACTCTAGCCATCGTCGCCTGCGCGATCTGGTTCCTGACGCCAGCCAATACATCCCTGGTTCAAGTGTTGGTCTACATGGTCATCCTTTTACTGCCAGCGTCCCAATCGGCAGTCGAGATGATGAATTACCTGATCACCAACATATTGCCCGCCAAGGCTCTTCCCAAGTTGGACTTCTCGAACGGCATACCTGCGGACTGCGTCACCATGGTCGCAGTCCCAGTGCTGCTCTTGCACGAGGAGCAAGTTCACAAACTGGTCGATGCTCTGGAGGTACGTTTTCTCGGAAACCACGATCCCAATCTGCACTTTGCGATTGTTTCCGACCTTTCCGATTCTCAACATTCGCCGTCAGAAGAGGATGCCCTGGTATCTCTCTGCTCGCGGCTTATCGAGCAACTGAACCAGAAATACGCCGGCCGGAATTCAAGCTCCTTTTTTCATCTGCATCGGCACCGTGTGTACAATCCGCGCGAGCGAAGATGGATGGGATGGGAACGCAAACGTGGCAAGTTGCTCGACCTGAATCAACTGCTGCGCGGCCACTATGACAGCTTTCCCGTCAAGACCGGCGATCTTTCCATACTGCCAACCATTCGTTATGTGATCACGCTCGATGCAGATACCGAGCTGCCGCGTGAATGCGCTCATCGCATGATCGGAGCGATCGCTCATCCTCTGAATCAGGCAATCGTAGATCCCGGCAGCAAAGTCGTGGTTGCGGGCTACGGAATCCTTCAGCCTCGGGTCGGCATCAGCGTACGCTCCACCTCGCGCTCCCGCCTGGCTTCCATCTTCGCCGGAGAGACCGGCCTCGACCCCTACACTCGAGCGGTTTCAGATGTGTATCAGGACTTGTATGGCGAAGGCACCTTCACCGGCAAAGGGATCTACGAGGTCGATACGCTGCTCGAAGTGTTGAAGGGGCGGTTTCCACGAAATTCCTTGCTCAGTCATGACCTCATCGAGGGCGCGTATGCCCGGGTTGGACTCATCACCGATGTCGAGGTAATCGAGGACTACCCGACACATTACAGCGCGTATAACCGAAGAAAGCACCGGTGGTTGCGAGGTGATTGGCAGATCATCGAGTGGCTGCTCGGTCGCGTGCCCGACGAGTCTGGAGCTCGCGTTGCGAATCCTATTTCCTTGGTTTCGCGCTGGAAGATTCTGGACAATCTGCGCCGCAGTCTCGTCGAGCCAGCCACCTTCGCGCTTCTACTGTGCTGCTGGCTGAACATGAATCGTCCCATCCTCTGGACGATCGCGGCAGTCTGCATCCTGTTCGTACCTTCCTGCCTCGATCTCGTTTTCGGACTTAGTCGGGCGGCCATCACGCGGAGGGGCAGAGTCGCGCGAGAATCGTTCACTATGCTGTTCGAATCCAGCTTCGCAGTGCTACTGGCTCTGACTCTACTGGGCTATCAGACTCTGCTCTCAATCGATGCGGTCGCGAGGGCCCTTGTCCGCCGTCTCATTACGCATCGCCACCTTCTGGAATGGGAGACGGCCGCAGAATCCGAAGCGGGTGGACGAACAACAGCCATTGACCGCTACATCGAATGGATGCCCTTTCTTGCAACCGGCCTGGGGCTCACTATCTGGATAACTCGCCCGCATGCGCTTTTCGCGGCAGTTCCAATCCTCATGCTCTGGGCTTGCAGCAAACCATTGGCCCTCTGGCTGAATAAATGCCCGATCCCGCCGAGGGCTGAACTCTCACCCAGTGAAGAGGCCTTTCTCCGTAGATCCGCACTTTATACATGGAGATACTTTGCCGAGTTGTCCAACGAGGTACACCACTGGTTGGTGCCCGACAATTTTGATGAGAGGCAGAGCAAAATCGCGGCCGCTGTTTCCCCCACCAATATCGGCCTGCTCCTGAATGCCCGCCAGGCCTCGCACGAATTCGGGTACATCACCGTCCCCGAGTTTGTGCAACTTTCGCAAAAGACGCTCTGCACGGTCGACAAGTTGCCTAAATATCGAGGCCATCTGATGAATTGGTATGACACCCATACCCTTACCGCAAAACCGCCTTTCTTCATCTCTTCCGTCGATAGTGGCAATCTGGTGGCTTCGCTTTGGACGCTATCCCAAGGTTGTCTTGATTGCCTCCGGCGCCCCTTGATTCCCAGAACCCTTGCCGACGGCTTGCTGGACCACGTACGAGCGCTCGTTCGGGAAGGGGCACTTTCCAAGCGCGCACTGTCCGACGTAGAAGAAGAACTGCGCGGAGAACAATGGCTGTGCGGTCTGCTTCACTTCCAGGAAGATCTCTTCGACCGGAAGCCTTCTAGGAGGAAGCATAACGCGCACGACATCGCGTGGTTCCGTCAACAGGGTCGACAACGAGTACGGTCCGTCCAAGCCCTTGTCCGCGACTTTGTGCCATGGCTACTGCCTGAGTTCGCCCCGCTACAAGCGAAATTGCGGGAGGGTGCCGATGGGGCCGTGCACCGTTCTTTGCAGGAACTGCCTGAGGTGATTGAAGGGCTTGAGGCTTGGTTGGAATCGCTGACGACGACCTCGCTCAATGGCGACCGCCCAATCGTTGACAGGCTTCGACTCCTTTTGCAGCGGGCCCATCGAAATGCTCTCCAGTTGATTGCCACAATAAGAGAGACCAGCGACACTGCGCAGGAACTGGCCGAAGCAATGGATTTCACGTTCCTGCTCGACAAACGGCGTCTACTTTTGTCGGTTGGATTCGACGCGAAGTCAGAGGAGTTGGCTCCCTATTGCTACGATTTGCTGGCAACCGAACCTCGAACCGCCGTCTTTGTCGCAATCGCGAAAGAGGACATCCCTCAGGAGTGCTGGTTCCGTCTAGATCGCCCCGTCGTTTCCGACCATGGCCATCCAGTCTTACTCTCGTGGACCGGCACTATGTTTGAGTATTTGATGCCTTCGATATGGATGCGCACTTACCCGAATACCCTGCTCGACACGGGAACGAGAGCGGCCGTTCGATCGCAGCAAGCTTACGCTGAGAAGAAAGCAATCCCTTGGGGAATCTCCGAGTCAGCGTGTAGTCGGCGGAACGATGCCGGCGACTACCACTATGAAGCCTTCGGCGTGCCGGCCCTTGCTCGAAAGAAGGGCGACTTCGATCCATTGATCGTGTCGCCTTATTCGACGTTGCTCGCTTTGAATGTAGACCGGGAGAGATCGCTGGCGAACCTTCGTCGATTGAATTCGCTCGGACAGTTCGGAAGCTATGGATTCTATGAGGCAGCCGACTACACGAATTCTCGCCGACGATTCCTTGCCCGCCGTTTTGAAATTGTCCGCTCATGGATGGCTCATCACCAGGGCATGAGCCTTCTCGCACTTGCCAACTGCCTCTGCGATCACGTTTTTCAGCGCTGGTTTCACAGCGACCCTCGCGTACAGGCAACCGAACTCTTGTTGCAGGAAAAACCGACTCTGGCGAAGGCCGCATGAAGGTCAACACTCCAAACCAGCCCCGGTCGCCCCGGCTGAAGCCCTGATTACACGATTTACCCTAGTGTTTGGCTGATCCGCTTCCTTTACGCTACTGACACTTCAGACCCAATCGGTTTCCATCCTTTTGGAAAAGACAATCCGAGAGTGAGTGTCATCATGGCCATCACCAGAATCGCCGCATACGGAATCTACCCTCGTCACATAGCTTTGTCAGAGGTTGTAGCCGTCCTGAATCGCGCCGGTTTTCGAAACGACAACATCTGTGTGGTGCTGTCCCCCGGGCATCCCGATGCTGGCCTCTTTCGCGATTCGTTCACGTCTGGCTGCGGGTGCAAAGAGCGCGGGGACGCCGTTCGCGTGATTCGTTGGTTTTGCGCGTTCGGCGCGGTAGTAATTCCAACGGTGGGAGTATTCATTCACTCGCAGCCTTTTCTTGATACCTTGCTGAGAAATAGCGACTCAACTCTCCTTTCTCGCGGATCTCACGCTCTCTTTGACCTCGGTTTTCCAGCAGATGAGGCCAAGAGACTGGGCGATCGACTCTGCGACTTCGGCGCAATGGTCTATATCAACTGTCCGGAAGACAGCCAGAGAAGTGGTGCCGTCGAAGTGCTTCGCCGTTCGGGAGCGCATGAGGCTGCTGGCATCGACGCATGGCACGCTACCGCAGCCGCCGCATAGAACTACAGCGCAGGTATCCAACTCCAATCGGACAAAGCATCTAGATGTGGTCACCGGACCGTCTCATGCGACACCCCCGACTCTGGATCGAAATCGTGCTGTTCTCGACCGCCATCGCATTGGGATTCGCACTTCTCTTTGCGACACTCGCGGTGGCCACCGGTGGTGCCGGCGAGGACACCAGTTCTCAATCCAGGCGTGTCAAACCTCTTGTCGTCGGTAGGACTTGAGCGTTTCTAACTCCAAGGGTGCGACTTTGCCGGACCAGAACCGTCTGTCCTGCAGGTTTCTTCTGGGCTGGCGCATACAGTAATCACCGGAGAGTCAGTCTAGGGTTTCTCATGGTATTCATTCGTGGTGTGGGCTAATGCGCGCCGGCCCCAATACCCGATCCGTCCCGATCCGGCTTGCATGAGCAAACTCTCTCGCACGGATAGCGTTCAATTTACGACGCACTCCATAAATAACGAGAACAGCGGACCCTTCGATGCGCAAGGAGGCACTCTTGAAGAAGAGTAGCGACAACACATTGACAATTGACTCCAAGACCAGCCGTCTTCGCGCGAAGGGCAACGGGAGTTTGATCGTGGAAGAGCCCTCCTCTGCGGACCTGGGCATGATTCTCGTCAGCCTGCATGCCGTTCGTGACGGGGACTTCTCGGTTCGACTACCCCGCGACTGGACTGGACTCTCCGGAAAAGTCGCCGACGCGTTTAACGAGATCGTTTCAGCCAACGAGCAGATGGCGCGTGAGCTACGGCGCATCGGGCAGGCCGTAGGCAAGCAGGGACGAACCAAGGAGCGGGTTCGCGTGCATGAGTCTCGTGGTGCCTGGGGAGAGATGGAGACATCAATCAACACACTCGTCGAGGACCTGCTACGGCCGACGGCGGAAGTCACTCATACCATCGCGGCGGTTGCCCAAGGAAATCTGACGCAGACGGTGCGACTGGAAGTGGACGGGCGCCCTCTGGAAGGTGAATTTCTGCGCTCCGCCAGGATCGTGAACACCATGATCCAGCAACTTGGAGTTTTTACCTCTGAGGTCACACGCGTGGCCAGAGAGGTCGGTACCGACGGAAAGTTGGGAGGTCAAGCGCAGGTTCCCGGTGTAGCGGGTACGTGGAAGGACCTGACCGACTCCGTGAATTCGATGGCCAGCAATTTGACCGGCCAGGTGCGCAACATCGCTGAAGTGGCAACCGCGGTTGCCAGTGGCGACCTGTCCAGAAAAATCACGGTGGACGTTCGCGGTGAGATTCTTCAGTTGAAAGAGGCCATCAACACGATGGTGGACCAGTTGCGCTCCTTTGCGTCCGAGGTCACTCGCGTGGCGCGCGAAGTCGGCACCGAAGGCAAACTCGGCGGCCAGGCAATCGTCCCGGGAGTCGCAGGAACATGGAAGGACCTTACCGATTCCGTCAATGCCATGGCGGGAAATCTGACAGCTCAGGTCCGCAACATCGCTGAGGTCACCACGGCTGTGGCTCGCGGCGATCTTTCGCGAAAGATCACCGTCGACGTGAAAGGAGAAATTCTCGAACTCAAAGACACCATCAACACCATGGTCGACCAGCTCAACGCCTTTGCTAGTGAGGTCACACGTGTTGCCCGAGAAGTTGGCACCGAGGGCAAGCTTGGCGGGCAGGCCAAGGTTCCAGGGGTTGGCGGAACCTGGAAGGATCTCACCGATAACGTGAACTTCATGGCCAGCAACCTCACCGGACAGGTCCGCAACATCGCTGAGGTTGCCACAGCCATTGCGAGCGGAGATCTTTCCCGCAAGATCACTGTAGATGTCCGCGGCGAAATTCTGCAACTGAAGGAAACCCTGAATACGATGGTCGACCAGCTAAACCGCTTCGCCGGAGAAGTAACGCGCGTTGCCCGCGAAGTCGGAAGCGAAGGTCGGCTTGGTGGACAGGCGAATGTCCCGGGCGTCGCGGGAACATGGAAAGACCTCACCGACTCGGTGAACTCCATGGCGGGGAACCTAACGGCACAGGTTCGCAACATCGCCGAGGTAACTACGGCAGTCGCACGCGGCGACTTGTCTCGCAAAATCACAGTCGACGTCAAAGGAGAAATTCTTGAACTGAAGGACACCATCAACACCATGGTGGATCAGCTCAATGCGTTTGCAGGAGAGGTTACCCGCGTCGCCCGTGAAGTCGGCACTGAAGGAAAGCTCGGTGGACAAGCCTTGGTTCCCGGCGTCGGCGGCACCTGGAAGGACCTGACGGACAACGTCAATTTCATGGCCAGCAACCTCACCGGACAAGTCCGCAACATCGCCGAAGTTGCAACCGCCGTCGCCCGTGGCGACTTGTCTCGCAAAATCACGGTCGACGTCAAAGGAGAAATCCTCGAACTGAAGGACACCATCAACACGATGGTCGATCAGCTTCGCTCGTTCGCTTCCGAGGTTACTCGCGTGGCTCGTGAAGTCGGGACGGACGGAAAACTAGGAGGTCAAGCCCTGGTGCCCGGTGTTGGCGGAACATGGAAAGACCTCACCGATTCGGTGAACTCGATGGCTAGCAATCTCACCGGACAGGTCCGCAACATCGCCGAGGTGTCGACGGCCATTGCGAGCGGCGACCTCTCGAAGAAGATCACGGTTAACGTGAGCGGCGAAATCCTACTGCTCAAGGAAACCATTAACACCATGGTTGACCAGCTTAATGCGTTCGCCGCGGAAGTCACACGCGTGGCCCGGGAGGTTGGTTCCGAAGGCAGGTTGGGCGGGCAAGCGAGCGTTCCCGGAGTCGCCGGCACGTGGAAGGATCTCACCGACTCAGTCAACTCCATGGCCGGCAACCTTACCGCGCAGGTTCGCAACATCGCGGAGGTCACAACGGCAGTCGCGCGCGGCGATCTATCGCGCAAGATTACGGTGGATGTGAAGGGTGAAATCCTAGAGCTGAAGAACACGATCAATACCATGGTGGACCAACTCAACGCGTTCGCAGCCGAGGTCACCCGTGTCGCGCGCGAAGTCGGCACGGACGGAAAGCTCGGCGGCCAGGCGCAGGTCCCAGGTGTGGCGGGTACATGGAAGGATCTCACCGACAACGTCAACGTGATGGCTGCCAACCTCACCGAGCAAGTACGTGGCATCGTCAAAGTTGTAACCGCTGTGGCTAACGGCGATCTGACTCAGAAGTTGGCTGTGAACGCCAAGGGAGAGGTTGCTGCTTTGGCGGAGACGATTAACAACATGACCAGCACGCTGGCCACGTTTGCCGACCAGGTGACGACCGTGGCTCGCGAAGTCGGCGTCGAAGGGCGGCTCGGTGGCCAGGCCAACGTCCCTGGAGCCGCCGGCACGTGGAAACACCTCACCGGCAACGTGAATCTGCTTGCAGACAACTTGACGAACCAGGTGAGAGCCATCGCGGAAGTCGCCACCGCCGTAACCAAGGGCGATCTTACCCGCTCGATTCAAGTGGAGGCTCGAGGCGAAGTTGCCCAACTGAAGGACAACATCAACACCATGATCGACAACCTCCGCCTGACCACCGACCGTAATACCGAGCAGGACTGGCTCAAAACCAACCTCGCTCGCTTTACGGGAATGCTACAAGGACAGCGCGATTTGGCGGAGGTCGGTCGTCTGTTGCTGTCCGAGTTGGCCCCGCTGATCAACGTGCAGCAGGGTTTGATCTACCAGATGGAGAGTGACGACGCTTCCGAGTTGGTATTGTTATCGGCTTTTGCAGCTGACCGTGACGACGGTCATCTGCGCCGCCTGCGGCTTGGCGAGAGCCTTGTAGGGCAGTGCGCAGCGGAAAAACACAGGATGCTGATCAGCGACTTGCCACCCGATACCGTTTCCATTCGATCTGGATTGTTCGAAGCAGTTCCACGGAATGTAATCGTGCTGCCGATTCTATTTGAGGATCGCGTCAAAGCGGTCATGGAGTTGGCATCTCTCACTATCTTCACTGCCTCACAACTCGCATTTCTCGAGCAGCTTACGTCCAGCATTGGCATCGTGTTCAACAGCATTGAGGCTACGATGCAGACGGAAGGTCTGTTGAAGCAATCGCAGCAACTCGCCAAAGAACTGCAAATGCAGCAAAAAGAACTGCAGCAAACCAATGAACAGCTGGCGCAAAAGGCGCAGCAACTCGCCGAACAGAACGTCGAGGTGGAAAGAAAGAATCAGGAAATCGAGCAAGCCCGCCGGGCTCTGGAGGAGAAAGCCAAGGAACTGGCTCTCACCTCCAAGTACAAGTCAGAGTTCCTGGCCAACATGTCGCACGAGTTGCGCACTCCGTTAAACAGCATCCTGGTTCTCGGTCAACAGCTCAGTGAGAATCCCGACGGAAATCTGACTGCCAAGCAAGTGGAGTTTGCGCGCACGATCCATGGTGCTGGCACGGATCTGCTGAATCTGATCACCGACATTCTCGATCTTTCCAAGATTGAGTCGGGCACCGTGTCAATTGAAGCCGAAGATGTGTTCTTCCCGGGCCTGCTGGATTCAGTGGAACGGCCGTTCCGTCACGAAGCGGAGAGTCGGCGTCTTGCCTTTAAGGTCCACGCCGACCCACATCTGCCTCGCAGCTTCGTCACCGACTCCAAACGCCTGCAGCAGGTTCTCAAGAACCTGCTCTCCAATGCCTTCAAGTTCACCGAGCGCGGCGGCGTGCGCCTGTCCGTCATGTCGGTTGCTTCGGGCTGGACCGCGAGTCATCCGGTGCTCAGCCAGGCGAGCGACGTCGTGGCCTTCGAGGTCGCGGACACCGGCATCGGCATCCCGTCGGAGAAGCAGCGCATCATCTTCGAGGCCTTCCAGCAGGCG
>Ga0335080_10000070_pt1 | contig 88038 bp, 81 predicted proteins | sample Lox_Sample_34_FD_206720 | JGI IMG/M metagenome (GOLD analysis project Ga0335080, IMG submission 206720) | Soil microbial communities from Loxahatchee National Wildlife Refuge, Florida, United States - Lox_Sample_3.4 | ecosystem: Environmental > Terrestrial > Soil > Wetlands | place: USA... | reverse complement strand
TGCGGTGTTTTTTTTTGGTGTCGCGGGGGTTTTCTTCATCGGGGGCCCGCGCCGGGGGGCCCCCGCGGCGCTCGCGGCGATCCCCGCGAGGACGGCGAGCAGCGCGACGATCGTCGCCACCCGCTCGAGCCGCCGGCGGCGCTCCGGCGAGAGCGGCCGGCGCGTCTCCGCCCGCGCGAGCGCGAGCGCGACCGCGGCGACCACGGCGCCGATCCCGAGCACCGCGAGCCCGAACACCCACCCGTCGTGGACGCGCGTCGCGTGCGACTGGCCGTCCTTCGTGACCCCCGGCAGCGCCAGCGCGACGCCGAACGCGCCCGCGCCCGCCGCGGCGGCGAGCGCCGACGCGACGATGCTCTCCACGCGGTCCCGGTCGAGCACGATCCAGCCGGCGGCCGCGGCGACCGCGAGCGCGACGCCGAAGCGGGAGTACGTCAAGAGCAGCGTCACGACCGCCGCGTAGAGGAGCAGCGCGCCCGCCGCGCGCACGAGCGGGCGCCGCGAGCGCGGCGCGGCGAGCCACAGCGCGACCGGAACCGTGACGTCGCAGAGCAGCGCGAGCTCGTTCCAGTAGCCGACCGGCGCGCGCATGCGCGCGATGCGCCCGTAGTCGCCGTACAGCGCCGGCACGCACTTCGCGAGCAGCGCCCAGCCCAGAACGAGCCCGAGCAGCACGGCCGCCGCCCGCGCCACCCACTCGCCCGGCCGCGGCACGATCGCGGCGAGCAGGACGCCGATCAGCGCGAACGCCGCGTAGACGAGCGTCCGGTTCGTGTACCCCCAGCTCCGGTCGGGCGACAGCGACCAGAGCGTCGACAGGCCCATCCAGACGGCGAGGCCGAACAGGCAGCCGAGAAATCCCGCAGTGGGAAGGTCGAACGCGGGCCCCGGCACGAGCCGCAGCGCCGCCGCCGCGGCCCCCACGGCCGCGACCGCCAGGACCAGCCCGCCGATCCAGACGAGGGGTGCGTCGGCGAAGCCGCCGGCGAAGAAGAGCGCGCAGAAGACGGCCGCGGCCCCGGCCGCGGCGGCTGCGAGGCCGAGGCCCCCGACACGTTCCGCCGCAGCGTGCACCGCGGATGACGCTAGCATTGGGAAAACGCCGGCGGACGGCCCCCTCACAAACGGTTTACAACGGCATTACTGCAGGTACACCGCCGTCCGGGAGACTGGAGAGGATCCAGCCACAACCGCGCACCAGCGCGGTCCGGTCGGGCATTTCCGGGGATGAGGACGACGACGCGCACCCACCACTACGGCCACCGCTCGAGGGTTCTCCTCGTCGCTCTCGCAAGCGCTGCCGCCCTCGTCCTCGCCGCCGGAGCGACCACCGCCTCCGCCGCGCCCGCCGCGTCCTTCACGCCGACGAACAAGTGCTGGCTCGACGTCATCAACGACTGGCTCCACAACCAGCCGAACGTCGTGAACATCTATCCGATCCCCTGCTACACGCAGGCGATCCAGCACCTGTCGCTCTACTCGGACGTGCAGCAGTACTCGAGCGCGATGGACGACATCCACCGCGCGCTGCTCGCCGCACTGCTCGAGGAGCGCGGGAACGGGCCGGGCGGCGGCCCGTCGAGCGGCGGCTCGGCGCCTCCGAGCGGCGGCTCGAGCTCGGGCGGCACCACGCCGCCGAGCTCGGGCGGCTCGTCCTCGACGGCGAACGAGGGGCCGATCACGAAGCTGTTCGACTCCGTCTCGCCGAGCAACGCGACCTCGGTGCCGCTGCCGCTGCTCGTGCTCGGCGCGCTCGCCGGGCTGCTGCTGCTCGCGGCGGCCGGAACGTGGGGCGCACGCCGGATCCAGGCGCGGAAGATGACCCCCGCGCCGCAACCCGCGACGAGCCCCTCGACGGGCCCCTCGCGGAAGCCTCGGTAGACGCGGTTCCATCCGACGCGGGCTCTACCCTGCGCGGTCCCGTTCGGCGTCGGCGCGCCGCGGAGACAGCGTCCACGAGGCTACAGTTCATGGAGGGGCCGGCATGGCGAGCGTAGAGCAGAAGACCACTGATCAAGCGGTTTCCGAGGTCGTGAACACCGTCGTCGACGGGGAGGCGAAGCTCGGCGTCCGCCGCTTCTTCACCATCCCCGGCCGTGACCCGTTCGACGAGATCGAGTGGGAGATCCGGGATGCCGTCATCCCCGGCCGCAACGGCCCCGCCTTCGAGCAGCGCGGCGTCGAGTTTCCGAAGTTCTGGTCCCAGACGGCCACGAACATCGTCGCCCAGAAGTACTTCCGCGGGCGGCTCAGCTCGCCCGAGCGGGAGTCGAGCGTCAAGCAGATGGTCGGCCGCGTCGTGGACACCGCCGTCGCCTGGGGCCGCGCGGGCGGCTACTTCGCCGACGACGAGGAGGCCGAGACCTTCGAGGCCGAGCTGAAGGCGATCCTCGTCAACCAGTACGCCTCGTTCAACTCGCCGGTCTGGTTCAACGTCGGCTTCGAGGAGAAGCCGCAGTGCTCCGCCTGCTTCATCCTCTCGATCGACGACTCGATGGAGTCGATCCTCGACTGGATCCGCCGCGAGGGCGTCATCTTCCGCGGCGGCTCCGGCTCCGGCGTCAACCTCTCGAAGCTCCGCTCGTCGAAGGAGCAGCTGTCGAAGGGCGGGCACGCCTCCGGCCCGGTCTCCTTCATGCGCGGCGCCGACGCCTCCGCCGGCACGATCAAGTCCGGCGGCAAGACGCGGCGCGCCGCGAAGATGGTCGTCCTCGACGTCGACCATCCGGACGTCGAGGAGTTCATCTGGTGCAAGGCCAAGGAGGAGCGGAAGGCCCGCGTCCTCGAGCAGGCCGGCTACGACATGTCGCTCGACAGCCCCGACTGGGCGTCGATCCAGTACCAGAACGCGAACAACTCCGTCCGCGTCAGCGACGCCTTCATGGAGGCGGCGACCGAGGGCCGCGAGTTCAACCTCACCGCGCGCACCGACGGCGCCGTCCTCCAGACGGTGGACGCGCGCGACCTGCTCCGCCAGATCGCGGACGCCGCGTGGGAGTGCGCCGACCCGGGCGTCCAGTACGACACGACGATCAACGCGTGGCACACGCTCCCGAACACGAGCCGGATCAACGCGTCGAACCCGTGCTCCGAGTACATGTCGATCGACGACTCGGCGTGCAACCTCGCGTCGCTCAACCTGATGAAGTTCCGCCGCGAGGACGGCGAGCTCGACGTCGAGGCGCTCGAGCACGCCGTCGACGTCGTCTTCCTCGCGCAGGAGATCCTCGTCGGCTACTCGTCGTATCCGACGCCGGAGATCGAGCGCAACGCGAAGCGGTTCCGCCAGCTCGGGCTCGGCTACGCGAACCTCGGCGCGCTGCTGATGGCGCGCGGGCTCCCGTACGACTCGAACGAGGGTCGCGCCTACGCGGCCGCGATCACGGCGCTGATGACGGGCCGCGCCTACCGCAAGTCGGCGGAGATCGCCGCGCGGATGGGGCCGTTCGACGGCTACCAGGTGAACCGCGCGCCGATGATCGGCGTGATGGCGCAGCACCGCGCGGCCGTCGGCAACATCGAGCACGCCGAGGCCGTGCCGGCCGACCTGCTCACCGCGTGCCGGAAGGCGTGGGACGACGTCCTCAACCTCGGCGAGGTCCACGGCTACCGCAACGCGCAGGCGACGGTGCTCGCGCCGACCGGGACGATCAGCTTCATGATGGACTGCGACACGACCGGGGTCGAGCCGGATTTCTCGCTCGTCAAGTCGAAGAAGCTCGTCGGCGGCGGCGAGATCACGATCGTGAACAAGACGGTGCCGATGGCGCTCGAGAAGCTCGGCTACGCGCCGCGCGAGATCGAGGAGACGGTCGCGTTCATCGACGAGCGCAACAGCGTCGTCGGCGCGCCGTACGTGAAGACCGAGCACTATCCGGTGTTCGACTGCGCCGTCGGCGACCGCGCGATCCACTACCTCGGCCACGTGAAGATGATGGGTGCCGTCCAGCCCTTCATCTCCGGCGCGATCTCGAAGACGGTGAACATGCCGGAAGAGGTCTCGGTCGACGACGTGATGAGCCTCTACGTCGACGCGTGGAAGCTCGGCGTGAAGGCGATCGCGATCTACCGCGACAACTGCAAGGTCGCGCAGCCGCTGTCGAGCTCCGGCAAGGAAGCGTCGGCGACGCCGCCGGTGCCGATCCGCGAGCGGAAGCGGCTCCCGCTCGACCGCACCGAGATCGGCCGCAAGTTCCAGGTCGGCGACCACGAGGGTTACATCCACGTCGGCCTCTACGACGACGGCAGCCCGGGCGACATCTTCGTCGACATCGCGAAGGACGGGACGACGATGGCGGGCCTGATGAACTCGCTCTGCCTCGCCGTCTCGATGGGTCTCCAGTACGGCGTGCCGCCCGAGGTGTACGTCTCGAAGCTGTCGCACATGCGCTTCGAGCCGAGCGGGATGACGAACGACGCCGACATCCGCGTCGCGAAGTCGATCGTCGACTACATCTTCCGCTGGTTCGGCAAGAAGTTCCTCACGCCGGAGCAGCAGGAGGAGGCCGGCATCCTCTCGCCCGAGGTGAAGGCGATGCTCGCCGACCGCTACGCCAACGGCGGCGAGACGGCGTCGACCGCGGATCCCGCGGAGGCGCCCCCGCCCGGCCAGACGGCGCTGTTCAACAGCTGGGAGGACGCCGTCGAGTGCGCCCGCTGCGGAGGCCGCATGGTGCGCACTGGCTCGTGCTACACGTGCCGCGACTGCGGCACGAACACCGGCTGCAGCTAGCCGACCGACCCGCTCGACACGCGCCAGCACGACGCGCTCGGCATCGTCCACGACCGCCTCCGCACCCTCACCATCGGCCTCGTCGGCTGCGGCGGGCTCGGCAGCCCCATCGCCGAACAGCTCGACCGCATGGGCGCCGCCGAGGTCGTGCTCGTCGACCACGACCTCCTCGATACCCCCTCCAACACCCGCCGCGTCTTCGGCTCCACCCTCGCCGACCTCAACGCCACCAACCCGCCCGCCAAGGTCGACGTCGTCGGCCGCCACCTCGACACGATCGGCTTCCCCACCCGCATCACCCGCATCAACGCCGACGTCCGCAGCGAACACGCCTTCCGCGCCCTGCTCGACACCGACATCGTCCTGATCGGCACCGACACCCACGGCAGCCGCGCAACCGTCAACGAGCTCGCCAGCACCTACCTGCTCCCCGTCATCGACATCGGCGTCCGCGCCGGCGCAAAGACCGACCACACCCTCACCGGCCTCACCGCCGAACTCCGGCTCCTCACTCCCGACCGCCCCTGCCTCTGGTGCCGCAACGCGATCAACAGCGACGTCATCCGCGCCGAGAACCTCCCCGCCGAACAACGCGAACAGCTCCAACGCGAGGGCTGCCTCGTCGCCGGCGTCGGCGCCCCCGCCGCCAGCGTGATCGCCCTCACCGTGCTCGGCGCCGGCATGGCCACCTGCGCCCTCCTCGCCCTCCTCTCCGACGAGGGCGACATCATCCCCAACGGCTACATCCTCGACGGCATGTTCGGCGACACCTTCGACTCAAAGCCCACCGAGCCGAAACCGGACTGCCGCTGCCGGGCAAACCTCGGCCGCGGCGACACCGCCGCGCCGCCCTTCATCTGATCCCCGGCAGCCGGATCACATGAGCCGAGCGACGTTCACGCGAGTGCCTCGACGCGGCCATCGCAACCGATACCGTCTGCGACGATCTCCTACTGGCCGCGCACGGCCATGGCGATCGCGCCGGTGCCGGCGATGGCCGCCAGCGCCCACACGAGGCCGCTCGGTACGGCGAGGCCGAGGATGAAGAGAGCGAGCGGCGCCAGGAGCCACCACCGTGCACTACCAGTAGTGATCGGCTGGCGCGTCGGAAATGGAGGGTCCGGCCGGCCAGCGCGCGCAGGCACAGGCCGAAAGCGCGAGCACACGGGGCAGTTGGGACGGAAGTCCGGAACTCCGCGACGGATCGACCGGCCCGTCGAGAAGATGCCCGCTTCCCGTCCCGGTCCGGCGACGAAGAAGATCGTGCGCGGCCGTGGGTCGTCCGCCGTGCCGCGCATGAGGTCCGCGAATTGCGACCGCGGGTCGAGCACGCCGAGAACCACGCGTACGGCGACGTCGACGGTTGCGTAGGTGTCGATGTTCAGCGCGGTGACCGCGCGCAGAGGCGTGTCGGCGGTGCGGAACAGATCCCAGCAGTCGAAGCAGGGCGTGTGTGGCCCGAGCGCGACGAAGACCTCACCTCGTGCGCCGTCGGCGTCGACGCCGGGGAACACCGCCGGGAGGTCGGCCTCGAGCGCGACGCGGCCGATGCGGCGCTGGACGTTCCTGTCGTCCGTGGCGACGACGACGAGGTCGGCGGACGCCAACAGCTCCCGCATGTCCTCATCGGGGACGTCGTCGGTGATGTACCGCGGGACGTAGGCGACGTGCAGGGAGGGGATCGCGGCCGCGAGCCGCGCGGCGACGGCGGCCGCCTTGTTCTCGCCGATCGCGTCCGCGCCCAGGACGTGGCGGGCCACATTCGGGGCTTCGAGGGTGTCGCCGTCGACGAGGAGCAGGTTGCCGACCCCGCTGCGCGCCGCCTGCTCGGCGATCTGTGAGCCGACGGCGCCGACACCGACGACGGCGAGGGTGCACTCGCCGAGGCGCTGCAGGTCGACGCGGCCGTCGATGCGCTGGAAGTGCTCGGGAGTCGACATGAGCTGCTGGGTGAGGCGGGGAGGAACTGCCGGCCGTTCCTCCCCGTCAGCGCTGGGCTAGTCCCAGGTGGCCGGCGCCGCGCGGTCGAGCACCGGCCGGGGCGACGTCTGCTCGTCCTGCCAGTCCAGCGGGACGATGCGGCCGTCCGGCAGTGCGCGAACGTCGCCGCCGTCGTCCGCTGGGTCGCGGACGGCTACGACGGGTTCGGGCCGGGGCCGCGTCGCCAGCAGGCTGAACGTCGTCTGTGCCTTTCCCACCTCTACACCTCCCTTCGCTCGTCGAGGATGTCGGGAATCGCGTTCACCGCGCCGTTGCCGTTGCCGATCGCCGCGCTGGTGTCCGTGCTTGCGGACCGCGCTCGCCGCTGGCCGATGCCATCCCAGAGGAGGCGACCGACGAACCCGCCGACTTCTACGAGCCGTTGGAGCACTCTGCAGAGGAAATTGACGAGCGCGACCAGGATGCGGAGCGCGGCCGCGGCGACCGCGAGGATGCCCGCCACGATGAGCAGGGCGAGGTACCAAAGCGCGCCCGCGGCGGCGGGGATGGCCCAGTGCGCGCAGACGACGGCGCCGATCACCAGCGCCGCCATGATCACCATGAAGTCGAGTGCGAGGCCGTGGTGCGCCTGTCCGAAGATCTGGAACTGACCCCAGACGAAGAACATGGCCGTGCCCAGGAACCCGAGCCAGAGCTCGATGAGCACGAAGATCAGCATCCTGCGGTGGCGGCGGCCGTCCAGCCGGCTGAGCGGGGTGTGACCGTGTGAAATGCCGAGCAGGTCGAAGAGCGAGAGGCCGAGGATGCTGATGCTGCAGAGCCAGACGAGGCTAGCGAGCAGTTCCAGGTTCATCCCGAACGGCAACTTGAGGACGGGGGCGTTGCCGGAGCCGAACATGGCGGCGAAGCGCAGGTAGACCAGATAGGCGTCGCCGAACAGGACGACGACGAAGAGCGCCGCGTAGCTGAGGACGAGCACGATCGTGCCCACGACCGAGCCGCCCGCGTCGCCGTGCAGGCCGGCCGCGGCCGCGCCGGCGACGCGCCGGACGGCGGTGTGCGCGGCTGCGAGCTCGCGCTCGCAGGCGCCGCCGAGATCGCGGAAGCCGTTGGCAACGTCTGTCAGGAGAGCCTCGAGTGGGTTGCGGAGGGCGGCGAGCAGAAGGCTGCCGAAAAGGGCAGCGACAACGATCGCCCCGTAGTGCACGGCGCTAGAAGGGAGCATGAATGGTGTTCACCTCCGCAGGGTCGATCAGGTGGACGGTGGCCCCGGCGCGGCGGAACGTGGCGACCATCGCGTCGGAGCGGTCGCGGCACTTCGCCGCGTTGTCGGAGAGGCAGTCGAAGAGGAGCGAGACGCGGACGTTGTGGAGATCGAGGCCCTGCAGGGACTGCTGAGGGCCGTAAGGCTGAAGGTCGGTCGCGACGAACAGCCGGTCGACGCCAAGCTCGGAGGCCTTGAGGATGCAGCCGAGCAAGTCCGTGCCGAGCATGCGCTCCGGGTCGAGCCGCTCGAGCGCCGCCACCTTGCTGCGAACGCCGCGCAGGATCGCCGCGCGTCGTGTCTCGTAGTCGTTCTTGCCCGCGAAGGGATTGCTGGGCTTCGCGGGGAACGCCGGGATCACGATCGGCGGGAACAGCGTGAAGTTCCGATAGCTGTCCGGCCCGATCGCACCCGTGAAGATGACCGTCTTGCCAACCCGGCCGGACGCGGCGAGGATCAGCACGCGGCGCGCCTCTCCAGCCCACAGGTGCAGCGCGATGGGGAGGAGCCACGGGTCGGGCGACTCGCTGCGGTCGAGGCAGGCCGCCTCGGCCGCGGCTGATCCCTGTGCGCCGGCTTGAGCGGCGACGAGGCCGGCGGCGACGACGGCGGCGAGAGCGACAGCGATTCCGGCGCGGCGTGCGGTGACGCGACTCACATACTGTTACTACGCAGCACTGCGGCGAATCTGTCGCGCAGTCAGACGCTGCGCAACGGCGAGCGCATCCGTTCGTACGCCTCCGGTCGTGTGCGTGCCACAAACCACAGGCTCGTGCACAGCAACATGAGATCCCGCCAGATCGACCAATCGTCGACGTACTGGAGGTCGAGTTGCATCCTGGTCTGCAGCTGCCTGTCGGGATTGATGTGGCAGAGGCCAGTGACGCCGGGGAGCACGAGTTGTGTCCGGGACGGGGTCCGGACGCCGCGGAGCTCATGCTCGCGGAGAGCGAGGGGGCCGACAAGCGTCATTTCCCCCCAAGCGACGTTGAGGAGGTGTGGGAGCGCGTCGAGCGCGAAGCGGCGGAGCAACTTGCCGACATGCGTAAGCCGCTCCGGCTTCCCATGCCACACGGTCGTGCGGAAGCGGAACATGTCGAAAGCGGCCCCGTTGTAGCCGACGCGGCGCTCGCGCACCAGCATCGGTCCGCGTGACGTGAGGCGCACGGCGAGAGCGATCCCCAGCCACAGGGGCGCCAAGCCGATCCCGACGAGCAAGACGACCAACCAGTCGAAGGTGCGCTTTGCCGCCCACGCTCGGCCGGAGAGCGCCCACGGCAGGATCTCGACCAGCTGAAGCCGCTCTCGCCGCTGATAGGAGTAGTACTGCGCAGGCATCAGCAGCCTGACCTTCTTCTCGGCGAGCAGCGTGCGCAGACCGAGCAGCCGATTCGGATCGAGCCCGTGCGCGACCACGATCTCGTTAGGCTCGAGATCCGGGATGATCGAAGGTAGGTTTGCCAGGGTGCCGAGCACCGGCCCGACGTCGAGCGGCCAGGTTCCTGACGCGTCTTGCTCAGACTTCACGAGAACGGCGCCGAGATAGTCATATGCGATTCCGGCCCGCTGCTCGCCCAGCGCGTGGTGCAGGATCTGCACGCGCCCGACGTCGCCGACGATGATCACGCGATGCCGGACTCCGAGGACGTGGAGCATGCGACTGCTGACGCGCTCGTAGCCGGCGCGCAACGCCGTAAGCGCGGCAATCCCGGCGGCGAGTCCAGCACTGACCGCTGCGACGATGCGCGGCTCGTGCACCGACACCGCCGTGACGACGAAAAGGAGAGCAGCAACGAGCGCGACCGCGGACGCCAGGCGGCTGCCGCTACGGCGTTCGCGCATCTCATAGCAGCCCTTCTGCCAGAACACGATGGCTACGACAAGCGCCACTCCGACAGGGACGCTCCCGCCGAATGGGTATCCGGCGAGCCAGGCGGCGAGCCAGAAGCCGAGGAAGACGGACGCAACGTCGATCGCGGCAAGCACGCTTAGACTCGGAACGCGTCTGAGGATCGTCCGCCATGAGGACGCGCCGAGGGTGTACGCCTGTGCGCCATAGAGCATCCGGATCACGCGCGCGGGAAGCGACCCACCGACGGCCGGTCCTGGCCATGTCTCACCGAGCCCGAGCGCGAACTCCAGCCTTCGCCGGCAGAAATCGCAGGACTCGACGTGCTCCCGCTCGTCGGTCGTGAGCTCGCTGTCGATCGCCTCGACGACGCGAGGGAGCGACAGGCACTCGGTCGTACGGCGGCGCAGCGCCTCATCAGTGCGACCACCCGCTGTCCAGCGCGTTGGCAACGGCTCCCACTCGCCGCAGCCGCAGTGCGGGCACCTCGGCAGTAAGTCACCGACCGTGATCGGCTCGCCGCACTTCGTGCAGGCAAAGTCGCCGCTGACCGACATGCCGGCGATTCCGACTACCGGGCTTACAGCCGGCGCCGCGGAGTACCAGCGCTCCTGACTGGGTCTCAGTCCTTCGGACATGACTTCTCCTCGCCGCACTCGATGTCGTAGTGCTCCTGACGCAGGCTGTCGCGTTCCCGGTTCGTCTTGTTGTAGACCGCCTGAGTTGTCGTGCCGTCGAGGGAGGCGATCTTCTCCGCTGAGAAGCCGAGGACGTTCAGTAGCAGCGTCCGCTTCCGCTTCAAGCTCCGGATCACCCCGCGGTGCTGCGCCTCCCGCTCCACCTCAGATTCGGCGCTCGCCGGAGGTTCTTCGAGAGGGGGAAGACCGACGACCTCGCGTCTCGCGCGGACGTCCTTCCGGCGCTTGTGGTCGCGCAAGGCGTTGAGCGCGATCGTCTCCAGCCACGACTTGAACGTGCCCTCGGACGGGTTGAAGCGAGCCGAGGCCCTCGGGTAGAGCGCGCGGATCAAGACCTCATCGACCAGGTCGTCAAGATCATCCCGTCGTACCGACCCTGCAAGCATCCTGACCAGCCGCGGCCGGTGGAGCTTGTAGAGCTCGTCGAGCGCATCGTTTCTGCCCTCACGCGCGAGCTCGAGCAGGCGGACGTCGAGTCGCGTCCGCGCGAAGGCGTAGAGCCAATTGACGAGCGTGCCCTTGGCAGGGTCGAAGCGACTCGTCTCGGGACACTTCCGGACGTCTTCCACCGTCTGAGCGACCAGCCCGCGCACGGCGAACGCCCGATACGCGCCGAAGAACCCAGCCAGCAGCCCCTCGGCCTCCTGCCGGAACGCGACCCACGCCTCCCAGCCGCCGCCGCCGTACCAAGCCAGCAACGCCGCCGTGGCGGCGTCGTGCTCAAGCGGTTTTGGAGACCGCATAGGTTTCTATAACGAATCAGCGCCGGATTCCTTTCACGCCCCGACGAGATTCGCTGCTTTGCCTCGTGGTGATGGGCCTCGCCCCTCAGGTCACGCGGCCTAGGCACGGGCACAGATGGGACGCTGCTCCGATGCCGCGGACATTCCCATGCGCATCACGCGGACATCTCGTGCGCGAAACGCGGACATCGACGGGCTCGCCGCCAGCTAGCTGAGAGCAGCTAGCTAGCGAGTGACCTCGTAACCGGCGCCGGGTAGGCACAGAGGCGGGGGAGGCGCGCGCAGGAATCGCGTCTCCCCCGCTTACTGCCTCTCGGCCTTAACCGTAGCCCGGGTTCATTCGGGTTCGGACGGACGGGAGCGTTGAAGGAAGGCGTGTGACCCGCGCAGGGCGGGTCACACGTAGTCGAAGGGCGCTTGCGTTACGAGTGAACCGGTTTGAAGTAACGGTCGAGCTCCCAGTCGGCGACGTGGTTGCCGACCCTCTCGCCCTGCTCCACCGAGTTGCGGAAGTGGAACCCGAGCCAGACGCGCGCGTCCACGACCTGCTTGTCGACGTCCTGGACGGTGTCGAAGTGCTGTGTCGTCGTCAGCGCGTTGCTGCCGTTCTGCCCGCCCGGGATCGTCACGTCGATGTGCTGCGTGTGCAGCGCCTCGGCGATCGTGTCCACGAAGGCGGAGGTGAAGCAGCCGTGCTGTGACGGGTACTCCGGGTGCCCCGGAACGCCGAGCAGCGCCTGCCACGTCGGGTCGGCGGTCGTGTCGGGGTTGTTGTCCTTGTCGGCGTTCTGGATCGCCGTGATCGGGCGCCAGAATTGGTAGAAGAACTTCGAGTCGTAACAGGCGATGCCGGCGTCCGTCGTCACGATGTTCCCCATCGCGAAGAGATGCGCGGCGTCGACGATGTCCATCGAGTGCTGGTTGACGACGCTCTGCCAGGTCACGTTGTACTGGTTGACGTTGAACCCGACCCAGAAGTACGCGATCGCGGTCTGGTCCGCCGTGCGCACGGTGCTGTTCAGGGCGCCGTACGCCTCCGTCTCGTTGAGGTCGCGTGCGTACGTGCGGCTCGTGAGCGCCGGCGGCGGCGGAGCCCGGAACTGGTTCGGCTCCTCGAGCAGGAACGGGCGCATCGTCGCGACCCACGGCGTCTGCACCTTCTGCCCCGGCTGGAGCTGCCACTGGCCGGGGAGGATCGGGCCGTTCTGCCCGTAGCTCGGAACGGCCGCGTTGTTGAGGCCGTCGCCGGTGCGGAGCGCGATGATGTCGTTCGCCGCCGCCTGTCCGAGCGCGACCCCGCCGGCGACGTTGCCGGTCAATCCCGCGATGTAGCTCGCGTACTCGGCGTCGACCGTCGCCGCCTGATCGGGTAGGTAGTGGTCGAGCGTCGTCTGCGACGCGGCTGCGACGGCCGCCTGCACCGACGCATCGGGCGCCGGCGTGAATGCGAAGTCGTGGTATGGCTGATAGCGGCCCATCAGCTTCGTGACCGCGTCGTAGACCGCCGCCTGCACGTACGACATGTAGACCATGCCGTCGGTCTGGACCTTCGCCGGCGTCGAAGCCCGGACCGCGGCCACCGTGTAGCCGTTCCAGGTCAGCACCGCGTCGGGCGGAACGACGACCGGCTTGCGCGTCCTCGCCGAAGCGGTCGACAGCCAGACTGCGGCGACCAGGGCGAGGGCGCCAATGAGGACGACGAGTGTCCTCGGGCGAGTTGCCTGCCTTTTCATCTCTCCTCCTCCTGGGGCGCACCGACTGCGTAGGTAGTACGTCGTATGCGCAGATGTGTCCGATTGCCGCGGAGATTTCCGTGCATCGTTTCCCCTCCTCATCGGCGTCCGTTTTCGCCCAGGCGAGCGTTTCGATGCGACGAGGCTAGGCGGCGACTGGCACTGCGTTCAATTGTGGTGATCCACAGAGTTTCAGTCGATGTCGCGGGCAGTCCGTGCGGCGAGCTCGGTGCGTGAACGCACGCCGAGCTTCACGTACACCCTGGACAGGGTCGCCTCCACGGTGCGAACGCTGACGTGCAAACGGGCGGCTACTTCCTTGTTGGCAAGCCCGCTCGCGACCAACTCAGCCACCTCTCGCTCCCTCGTCGTCAGCGCGCTCGTGTTCGCGGGCCGGCGGCCGGGCAGCCTTGCGATCTCGGCACGGGTGTTCTCGGCCCAGCTCGCCGCGCCGAGCTGCTCGAAGCCCTCGAGCGCGTCGACCAGCGCCGTTCGAGCCGCGCCCCAGTTACGCGCCCTCCGTTCCGCACGCCCGACCTGCAGCAGCGTTCGGGCGTACTCGAACGGCTCGGGGAGGTCGGAGTGCGCGTCGAGCGCGGCCGCGAATGCGGCTCGCGCTTCCGAATGCTCGCCGCGTACCGAGGCGACAAGCGCGTCGATCCGGCTCGCCATCGCACGACACCACGGCTGCTCGCCGACCGGCGAGGCGCGAAGCGACGCCGCGACTGCCGTCGCCTCGTCGAGCCGTCCGGCGTCCACGTATGCCTCCCCAAGCGTTTGCGCGACCGGGAAGAGCGACAGATCGCCAAGTTCGCGCTCGAGCATCAGCTCCCAGGCGGGCTCGAGCTGAACGATCGCCTCGGCAGCGTCATTCTCGGTGAGTGCGATCTGACCGAGGACGGCTCGATGGGACACGGTGAACCAGAAGTCGCGCGTCGCCTCGGCCTCCGGCAGCGCCGCGGCCGCGATCGCGCGCGCGTCGTCGTGGTGCCCGACCGAGGCCTCGAGCATCGCCAGCGCATAGCTGATGCCCGTGACGATCTGCGCGTCGGCCGCCTGCCGCGCGTGCTCGAGCGCGACGCTCGCGTTCGCAAGCCCTTCCTGCCAGCGTCCTGCGCGCAGCTGCGTCTCGGCAAGGTGTGCACGGGCGACCGCCTCGTATGCCTCGAGTCCGTGCTCGCGTGCCCATGCGATCTCCTGCTCGAACAGCTCCTCGGCCTCGTCGAAGCGGGTCGCGGGGACGCAGACACACGCGAGCACCATTCGCGGCGAGGTCGTCGAAGGAACGGTCTCGTCCCAGGACGCGAACGCCTGCCGTGCGGCCTCGGTGACACCGAGGCCGAGCATGCTCTCTGCGAATCCGACGAAGGCGAGGGCCTCCACGACGGTCGTCGTCGGACCCGCATCCTCCGCGAACTCTTTCGCCCTCTGTGCGTGAGCGACGGCCTGCTCGAGACGGCACATCCCGAGTGACAAGCCCGCCATCTCCAGATGCATCTCGGCCCGGGCGAGGTTGTCGCTGCCGCAGTCTCCGAGTGCGAGCTCGAGCTCGGCGATGCCCGCCTCGTGGGACAGCTCCGAGCCGACCAGGCACCACGTGAGTGTCTGCCGAACACGGGCACGGGCTACCCCGGGTGGGAGCCGCTCGACCAGGCGACGGCAAAGGACGGTGGCGGTTCCGACGTCGCCCGCATGAAACAGCTCTCGTCCCGCCGCGACCTCACGCATCTGGGCCGGCCCGCCGGACGGGTCCGCCGACAGCTCCGCCGCACGAAGAAGGAACGCGGCCGCGGACGCGTGATCGCCGAGGGCCGCCGCTTCATCGGCGGCCCGCTCGAGCACCACCGCGGCCGACTCGTCGCGGTCGACGGTCGAGTGCGCAACGTGATGGCCGCGCTCAACCGCATCGACGCTCACGGCCGCCAGCTGTGCGTGGATTCTCCGCCGCTCGTCCGGCAATGCCAGTTCGAGTGCGGCCGTCGCCAGCAACGGGTGCGGAAACGACAGCCGCTCGCCGTCGAGCTCGAGGATTCCGGCAGCGATCGCCGACTCGAGCTCCGCCCGCTCGACGCCTGCCGCGAGCAGCATGTCCGACGACGGCCGCAGTGCCGCCGCGGCGACCGTGGCCGTCCTGCGGGCTCCGGGATCCAGCTCGCGCAGGCGCTCGGCAAGTGCCAGCGGAAGCGTCGGCAGCCGGCCGCTGTCGCTTACTCCTCCTTGCCGCGTCAGCTCGAGGGCGAACATCGGGTTGCCGGCGGACGCATTGCGGAGCGCCTTCAACCGCGGACGTGACAGCTGCTGGCCGTGCCGCTCGCGGATCAGAACCCCGAGCTCTGTTGCGGAGAGAGGCCCCACTGCGAGCCGCTGAACGGTCCAGTCCGGAAACGCGAACGGTTGGACCGAGCCGCTGCCGCTCGTCCGTAGCGCGACGAGCACGCGCACCGGTACCGGCGCGAGCCGTCGCAGCGCGAAGGACAGCACCGAGATGGTCGGCCGGTCCAGCCACTGGACGTCGTCGACGACGATCAGCAGATCTCCCGCTGCCCCTTCAGCCCGGAGGAACTCCAGCAGCCCGCGCGACAGCGCGTGCCGCTCCACCGAGCCGTCGGTCCCGCCGCGGGCCAGCGCGGCCTCGATCGCCTCGCGCTGCGGATCCGCCAACGAGGCGAAAGCGTCGCCGTCGAACGCTCCGAGCAGATCGCCAAGGCCGACGTACGGCAGCTCCGCCTCACCCGCAGCCGGACGAGCGAGGAGCACACGAAGACCGGCCGACGACGCACGGGCCAGCGCGGCGCGCACGATCGTCGTCTTCCCGATGCCTGCCTCACCCGCGATGACAAGAGCCGCGGGAACGGCGGCATCCGCGGCGATGAACATGCGAACGGCGGCGAGCTCGGGCTCCCGTCCGAAAACGCGCCGCTCCACGTCGTCGAGGACCGCATCCGACACGCCTCCACCCCCTTCAGGAGGAGAGTCTGAGCCGGTCGGCCGCACGAGGCAAGCCCCTGCTCCCCTACGCTGAGGTTCGACATCAGCGTCGGAAATCCGTCGCGCGATCCAACAGCGGAGCTCGATCGCCGACAGCTACCTGCGCTGCCGCGCCCGCTGACGGGTCGCGCGACTTCTTGGCTGTCACGCGAGGGCGCCTCTCGGCCGAACTGGCGGTGGAGTGCGGCGCCTCCATCGAAACGTGATCACGGCAGAAGACGAGCGCGCCTGTCGCAGCATGGCCCTGCCCGCGATCGGCTGCGGTGCGCGTCGCTTTCCGCCCGAAATTGCCGCCGAGCATGCTGTCGGCACAGTCGAGGACGAACTCATCTCGTCCGGCCTTGAACTTGTCTGCTTCGTCTTTCCTACCGCGTCGTTGCGCGACGAGTACCAAGCCGTAGGCGCCATTCCTAAGTGATCGCACGCCGTTGCGGTCGTGGCGCTCGAGAGTCGCAAACAGACGACAGGGCGGCATCCTCTGCTGCCGCGATGCCGTGTCACGCGCCGAGAGACGCCCGGTGCAGGGGCGGGCTCAGAGAGTACGAGCGCACGGTAGGCCTCCGTTCCGACCTTGTGCGAGCGGGTCGGCTCGCGGCTCTCTATCAGCCACACACCGGACCGTCTACTGAAACAGGACGGCCGACGCGCGGGAAACTCCTGGCCGCCTTGCAGGCACATGACGGTGACCTGCGCGACCGTTCCTCTCATCTGAGACCCGACGCTTCTCCGAAGCTCGCGGACATCCTCATGCGCGTTTCGCGGACATCTGATGCGCAGGACGCGGACATTCGAATACTCGCCGCCACTAGCTAGCCCGGCAGCAGCATCGACTCGGCGGAGCGCCCGTGGTGCAGTGGCCCGCGGGCGCTCCGTCGTCGTGTCTCTGTCTACGGCGTCACGGGCGCGTGCGGGAAGAAGCCGTGATGGCCGATCGCGTGGTGGTCGCCGCCGTGGCCGCCGCCGGGGCCGTGGCCTCCGCCGTGGTCGCCGTGGTCGGGTCCGGCGAGCGCGGCCACGAGCCTCGCGCCGTCGAAGGTGCCGAGCCCGCTCGCGAGATCGTAGCCCGGGCCGGCCGGGAAGCCCTGGACGGTGTAGGTGTTCCCGTCGCTGTTCTCGAAGGTGACCGTGTTGTCGCCCTGGGTCACGTCGACGAGCCCCTGGGTGTAGGCGAGCCGATAGAGCGAGGTGTTCAGGTCGTCGAGGCGGCCGTGGTTGAGCTGATCCGCGTCCGCGACGACGCCGGCGAACTCGGGCGTCGCCTCGCTCACGCCGGCGACGAGGTGGTAGCCGGGGCTGACGAACGTGTAGTAGTAGACGACCGCCCCGTCGACGGCGGCGCTGCCGCTGATGTCGGGCAGGCCGCGGACGCGGCCGACGACGTTCTTCACGTGCGACTGGAAGTCCGGCCGCGGGAAGACGGTCGAGAGGCCGCCGCCGCCCGCGCCGTACCCGTCGTTCCAGACGACGTCGGGCGCCAGGCGGTTTCCCGCGAGGTCGAGCGTGAGCTGCGTGCCGCCGATCGCGGTCACGAGCGGATCGCTCGCCGGCCAGGCCACGACCGGGAACGTGTAGAGATCCTCGAGGTTGAGCTGATAGTCGGTCGCGCCGGTGTCGCTCGTTCCCGCGAGCAGCGCGACGTGATGGGCGCGGGCGTTGAAGAACGCGCTGCGCAGCCCGTAGATCGCTGCGTTGTTCGGGAACGTCTGCTCGGTGGCGCCGAAGCTCATCGAGATCACGTCGCCGATGCCGCGGTTGATCGCCCAGTTCTCGGCGGCGACGATCTCCGGAAAGCCGGTGACGCCCTCGGTCTCCGAGACCGGCGTCTCGAGCAGCACGATGTTCGCGCCGGGGGCGAACACATGCGACCACTCGACGTCGAGGGTCGTCTCCTGCGCCCAGCCGACCATGTCGTCGTCCGTCGGATCGAACGGCGGCACCGGCCCGGCGGGCTGGTAGACCTTGAGGCTCGGCGGATCGGGAAGGCCGAAGGTCTGGTCGAACACGTGGAGGTCGTTCGCGATCGTGGGCGACCCGAAGGAGTCGACGATCACGATCGTCTTGCCGCGGCCGTCGATCCCGGACGCGAAGAGCGGTCCGAGGTCGTACGCCTTCTGGAGCTGGGCGGGCTGGTAGCAGTGGATGCCGAGATTCGTGAGGCAGTAGTTCGTGTCGGGCGGGAACGAGAGCGCGGTGTCGCCCGCCACGTTGTGCGCAAACGGCACCGGTTTGACGACGGCGTGTCCACCGCCTGCAGAGGCGACCGCGAGAGCCGCGAGCGCGAGACCGGCGACCGCGAGCACGAGCAGCCGCTGTCTCGTCGACAGAACCGAACCCATGAAATTTCCTCCCCTCCGTCGAGCCAGCAACGAACGGCACCTGCCGGCGGGAGTCTGCACGGCCGGAAGGTACAGGACAAGGCTGCCGCGGCTCAGACCTTCTTCGGGACGCGGCGCCGGGCGTGTGGCGCATCAGCTTGTGGCCGAAGTCCGCGGTCGGGCCGAACATGCACGGCGGCCTCTCCGATCTTGACCATGGAGAAGTTGTCACGTGCCGGGGCCGGCGCGGCATCGGTGCCCCGATCCGGCTCAGACGCCCGCGAGGCTGCGTCTCGTCAGCCGATTCCCTGCAGCGCCGGGGCGTAGCGCGAGCAGTCGATCTTTCCCGCTCGCGCGTCGTACGTGAGATCGTGGAAGAGCGGGTAGCTCGGCTTGTACGTGAGGTTCGTGTAGAGGAGGCCCGACTGCCAGCCGGCGAGCGACGCCTCGTCCAGCAGCTGGAAGTTGAAGAAGGCCTGGACGTACGGCTGGCAGTACGCGAGCGAGATCGCGTCGCGGAGCTGTTGCGTCTGGCTCGGCGCGCGGCTCGCCGCCGGGGGCAGCGGGCCCGTCTCCGGCGGGCTGTCGGGGGCGACCGCCTGCTTGTCCGTCTCGACGTTCCGGTATGCGCGCGCGAGGGACGGGTCGATCCGCGTCTGGAAGCCGTCCTCCGTGTACCAGACGGCGATGCAGCGGCCCGCGACGCAGCGGCCCGGCGCGGGCTGGCCGGTGCCGGCGAACGCGCTCTGGTACGCGGCGACGAGCCGGTTGAGGTCGCCCTCGCCGATCACGCGCGTGTCGGCGTGTTGCTTCCACGGCCGCTCCGCGGCGGTCAGCGGATACGGGTGGTGGTCGATCGTGTCGAAGATCGGCTTGGTGCGCCCGGAGGCGCGGTACGCGCGGCCGAGGCCGGCGATGAACGCCCCGGGGGAGATGCTGACGTTGCTCGTCGCGCGCGGGTTGTCGTTGCCGCGGTCCGACGTCGCCGGGCCGACGACGTTGATCCCCGGATCGACGGCGTGGAGCATGTCGTAGCAGAGCGCCACCGTCTGGAAGTACGACTGCGGCGAGGCGGGGCTCCCGTCGGCGTTGAACTGCGGTCGCCAGTAGCGGGCGGTGTTCGGCTCGTTGCCGATGACGATCGCGACGATCTGCGGCTGCTGCTGCAGGAGCTGCGCGGCCGCACCGCAGAACTGCCGCCGCGACGCGTCGTCCTGCGGAGCGTCGACGGCGCGGGCCGGATAGAAGCTGACGACCACCTGGATGTTCCAGCCGTGCGCGTTCTCCGCCAGCTGGCGCACGGCGCCGGTGAGCCGAAGGCCGCCGAGCGAGTACGCGGCTCCGGGACTCGGCGACCAGAGCGCGTTCACGCGCACGATCCGCACGCCGAGGTTCAACGCGTAGCGGAGCGACGGATCCATCCAGTAGAGGAAGCTGTCGTCGTCGATGCCGACCTGCATTCCCGGCGACGCCTGAGCCGTCGCAGGGGCGCGCGCGGCCGCCAGGCAGAGGCCGAGAGCGAGGAGCAGAAGGGCGGCAGCGCGACGCACGTCTCCTGCTCTATCGGCGGCGCCGCAGACCTTCGTGAGCGCCGGGCCCATCGCGCAGATCGTACGCGTGCAATCCTTCGGCCATGACCGAGCCGCGGGAGGTCGCCGATCGTGTCGAGGTGGTGACGGACGGGGTCTGGTGCTGGCAGATCCACAACTCCGGGATCGGCGGCGCGATCTCGAGCTCGCACGCGGTCGCCGCCGGCGGCGGCTGCGTCCTCGTCGACCCCGTCCGGCTCGCCGACGACGCCCTCGCGTCACTGCCCCCGCCCACGGCGATCGCGCTGGACGCGACCACCCACCAGCGCGCGTCGTGGCGCTACCGCGGGCAGTTCGGAATCGAGGTCTGGCTGGCGGACGACGCCCGCGCCGGCGACGAGGAGCCTGACCGCCGCTATGCCGAGGGCGACACGCTGCCCGGCGGATTGCTCGCGATCCGGACGCCGGGCCCCGAGTGGCCGCACTACTCGTTCCTGCTCGAGCGCGACCCCGGCGTCCTCTTCTGCTCCGATCTGATCTCGAACGACGGCGGCGGCGGGCTCGCGTTCGTCCCGCCCGAGTACCACGACGACCCGGCCGAGACGCGGCACAGCGTCGAGCGACTGCTCGACCTGCCGTTCTCGATCCTCTGCCTCGCGCACGGCGCGCCGATCACCGACGACCCCAAGGGAGCTTTGCGGCAGCTGCTCGACTCGACCGCGTGAGCTTCCGCCGGCGACGACGGGACGAGGACGCCCTCGACGAGCGGTACCGGCTGCTCGTCGAGGAGATGCCGCTGGCGCTGTACGTCGCCGCGCTGCATCAGACGAGTCACGCGCTCTACGTCAGCCCGGCGATCGTCGACCTACTCGGCTACGACCTCCGCCGCTGGCGCGCGAAGCCGGCGTTGTTCGAGGAGCTCGTGCATCCCGACGATCGCGAGCGGGTGCTCGCGCTCGTCACCGCCGCGAAGCTCAGCGGCGAGCCCTACGAGGCCGAGTACCGGATGATCCACGCGAACGGCACCGTCGTCTGGGTGCACGACCAGGCGGTGACCGTCCACGACGCGCAGGGCCGTCCGCTCCACTGGCAGGGATTCCTCGTCGACGTGACCGCGCGCAAGGACGCCGAGGCCCGCTACCGCGCACTCGTCGAGCAGCTCCCGCTGATCACGTACGTCGACAGCCCCGAGGCCGCCGGCACGACGTCGGCGTACATCAGCCCGCAGGTCGAGGCGATGCTCGGCTATCCGCTCGAAGACTGGCGCTCCGACCCGCACTTCTTCGAGAAGCACCTCCATCCCGCCGACAGCGACCGCGTCATGGCCGAGCAGCAGGCGGCGCGCGCGAGCGGCGAGCCGCTCCAGCTCGAGTACCGCTTCATCGCGCGCGACGGCAGTGTCGTGTGGCTCCAGGACAGCTTCACGATCGTCCGCGACGAGGACGGGAAGCCGTGGTACAGCCAGGGCTTCGCGCTCGACGTCACCGGCCGGAAGGCGGCCGAGCAGGATCGCGAGCTGCTGCTCCGGCAGGCGCAGGTGCAGAACGAGCAGCTCCGGAGGCTCGACCGCATGAAGGACGAGTTCATCGCGCTCGTCTCGCACGAGTTGCGCACGCCGCTCACCTCCATCCGCGGCTACCTCGAGCTGATGATCGACGACCTAGAGCGCGGCGAGGTGACGGCGGAGCAGCAGCGCGACTTCCTCCAGGTGATCGACCGCAACTCCGACCGGCTCCAGCGGCTCGTCGAGGACCTGCTGCTCGCCGCGCAGGTGGAGGGCGGGACGCTCCATCTCGTGAGGACGACGGTCGACCTCGGCGAGCTCGTGACCGACTGCGTCGAGGCAAGTGCGCCGGCGGCGGCGGCGCGGGAGATCGCGCTCGGCTGCTCCGTCGACGAGGCGCCGTCCGTCTCCGGCGACGTGCGCCGCCTCGGCCAGGTCGTCGACAACCTCCTCTCGAACGCGCTGAAGTTCACACCGCCGGGCGGCAGCGTCCACGTGCGCGCGTCGCGCCGCGACTCGACCGCGGTGCTCGAGGTCTCCGACTCGGGGATGGGCATCCCGGACGAGGAGCAGGCGGCGCTGTTCGGCCGCTTCTACCGCACGGAGCAGGCGCAGCACGACGCGATCCCCGGCGTCGGCCTCGGACTCTCGATCACGAAGTCGATCGTGGAGGCGCACGGCGGGCGGATCTCGTTCACGAGCACCGCCGGCGCCGGCACGACGTTCGTCGTCGAGCTGCCGGTGCAGCCCTAGCGGCCTACTTGCCGTTGAGCGCGGCGACGAGCAGCATGCCGAGGTTCACCGCCAGTCCGAGGAATGCGAACACCGGAGCCGCGACCCAGTCGCTGCCGCCCGACCGCCAACGCCGCAGCCACGCCGCGATCGCGCCCGCCGTCGCGGCGAGCGCGGCGATGGCCAGCGGGGCAGCCTGAACGAGCGCCCACACGAGCGCGGCAGTCGCTGCTGCCGCCGCCGCCGCCGTCAGCACGCGCCTTCGCGTCGAGGCCCGGCGCGCGGCGGCGGCGACGGCGAGCAGCGCGACGGCAAGCCACAGGCCGGTCCCGACCCACCATCCCCAGTCCGTCCCGGTGCCCGCCACGACCGTCACCGGTCGACCTAGGGGACCGGGGCCGCGGAGGCCGCGAGCCACGCCGTCGTGCGGCGGCGGATCACGTCCTCGTCCGTCAGCGCCCACTCGTGCGCGCGCGCGTACAGCTCCTGCGCTCGGATGTCCGGGCGGCCGGCGACAAGCGGCTCGAGCAGCGACGGGTCGTCCGCGGCGGGCGCGAGCACGTCGACCGCGAGCGAGCCGTAGAGATGCAGCAGGTGGCGCCGCGCCGCCCGGTCGAGCTCGTCGGGCCAGGCGATCCGGTCGAGCCCGGTCGCACCGGGGAGCGGGCGCGGGTTCGACGAGAGCCGGCGCACGCCGAGATGGTCGAGCGCATCGAGCGCGATCCGCCGGTACGTCGTCAGCTTGCCGCCGGCGACGCTGACCATCCCGGAGGGACCGGTGGAGAACACGACCTCCCGCTTCGCGCTCGCCGTCGTCCCCTCGCCGCCGGGCAGCACGCGGAGGCCCCAGAACGACGCACGCACCGGCCCGATCTCTTCGACCGCCGCACTCGCCTCGGCCAGCACCTGCTCGACGTCGGCGTCCGTGATCGTCGCCGTCTCCGGCTCGCCGTCGTGGAGCGTGTCCGTCGTCCCGAGCAGGAGCATCCCTTCCCACGGGACGGCGAAGGTGACGCGCACCTTGTCGTGCGGGATCGTCAGCGCGGCGTCCCAGTCTCTTCCGCCGTCGACGAGGACGTGCACGCCCTTGCTCAGCCGCATCGACGGCTTCGAGCCGGGATCCTCGAGCAAGCGCACACGGTCGACCCACGGGCCGGCCGCGTTCACGACCCGGTCGGCGCGCACGCCGATCGTCCTGCCGTCGGCCTGCACCTCCGCGCCCTCGCGCCCGCGCAGCGCGACCACCTCGGCGTAGTTCGCGACGACGGCGCCGCCGTCTGCTGCGCCGCGGACGTTCGCGAGCGTCAGCCGGCCGTCGTTCGTCCACGCGTCCGCGTACAGCGAGCACTTGCGCAGATGCTCGGCGCGCAGCTGCGGCACCATCCGGCGCGCACGCTTGACGGCGATCGGCCCGTTCAGACGCGCCCGCGCGATCGTCGAGTAGAGCACGATCCCCGTCTGCACGAACCACGGCCGGAACGGACCGTTGTCGTAGAGCGGGAAGAGGAACGGGAGCCGGCGCACGAGGTGCGGCGCGACGACGCTCATCAGGATCCGCCGCTCGTGATGCGCCTCGCGCACGAGCCCGACGTCGCCGAGCCGGAGATAGCGCAGGCCGCCGTGGATCAGCTTCGACGACGCACTCGAGGTCGCGCCGCCGAAGTCCGCCTTGTCGACGAGCGCGACCGACATTCCGTGCGCGGTCGCCGCTTCGGCGATGCCGGCGCCGACGATGCCGCCGCCGACGACGAGCAGGTCGAAGCGCTCGGAGCCGAGCCTATCGAGTGCCTCTACGCGGTCCACAGCGGATTCGTCCAGGCGCGCCGGCCGACGGGATCGGAGACCTCGATCCGGCCGTACGCCGCGTCCCACGGGCGCTCGAGCCGGCACGCGGTGATCAGCCCGGCGGGGTCGCGCTCGAGCACGCGCCCGTGATGCGGATAGCCGAGCCGGCCGGCGTTGACCCGCGCGCCGCGATGGCGTCCCGAGAAGAGCGTCACGCTCGCGGCCGGGCTGCAGCGCACCTCGATCGCCTCGTCGGTCACCTCGACCGCGTGGAGCTCCGGGCCCGTCGAGCCGTAGAAGGAACCCGTCCGCAGTGCGTCGAGCACGGCCTCCTGCGAGCGCTCCGCCGCGCGGATCATCGTCCAGGCGAAGCCGCTGTCGTAGCCCGGGTTGTGCGAGTCGTCCGTCGCGAGCGCGAAGAAGCCGCGACCGCGCTCGAGCGCCTCGTCCCAGTGGAGCGACGCGTCGCCGCGGCCGAGCTCGAGCTCGCAGCCCGCGTTCCAGACCTCGAGCCCGAGCAGCCCCTCGCACGCCTCCCACTGCTCGGTGCGGAGCCCGCTCCAGTACGTGTGCGCGATGTAGGGAAGGCCGCCGTTGGCGAGGATCCAGTCGACCACCGCCTGGAGCGGGGCGAACTCGCGCTCGGGCATCACCGGGTCGGCCTCCACGCCGAGCGCGAGGACGTGCGCGTCGTGCTCGGGACCGCCGCACTGCGCGTTCAGCTCGGTCGACGGGATCACGAGCAGCGTCCTCGTCGACCGTTCCGCCGTCCGCGCCCAGTGGTCGGTGATGGCGAGGACGTCGTAGCCGGCCCAGTCGTAGTGCCGCACGAGCCCTTCGGGCGGGAGCTGCCCGTCGGAGTTCGTCGTGTGCGCGTGCAGCGCGGAGCGCAGCCAGACGCCGCTTGCCTCGAACGCGGTCATGGATCGAGCCTATCGCCCATTGCGATCCGGTGAACGAGTGGCTACGACGCCGCGGTTGGCTCGGCCAGGCTGAGCAGCCGGACGCCCTCGACCGGGATCTTCGCGACGACCGACGCGCCCACCGGCAGGGCGTCGATGCGGGTGGTCGGAATGTCGGCGATGAGGTCGACGCCGTCGCCGATCACCTTCACGCGCGTCGTCGAGCCGAGGAACGTATGCGTCAGCACCTCGCCGACGAGCCCGCCGCCGATCGTGCCGTTCTCGGTGCGCTGGAGCTCGAGCGACTCCGGCCGGACGAGCACGAGCACGCGCTCGCCCCGCGGCAGGCCGCGCGCCGCGCTGACCGTGAGGAGCTTGCCGCCGTGGTCGACCTCGCCGCTGCTGCCGTCGACGACCGTCGCCTCGAGGCGGTTCATCGTGCCGATGAACTCGGCGACGAACGGCGTCGCCGGCGTGTTGTACATCTCGACCGGCGAGCCCATCTGCTCGATCCGGCCGCCGTACATGACGGCGACGTGGTCGGAGATGGCGAGAGCCTCCTCCTGGTCGTGCGTGACGTACAGCGTCGTGATCCCGAGCTCGAGCTGGATCCGGCGGATCTCCTCGCGCAGCTGCACGCGCACCTTCGCGTCGAGCGCCGACAGCGGCTCGTCGAGGAGCAGGACGCGCGGCTCGATCGCAAGCGCGCGCGCGAGCGCGACGCGCTGCTGCATGCCGCCGGAGAGCTGGTGCGGATAGCGGGTGCCCGCGTCGCCGAGCCCGACGAGCTCGAGCAGCTCGGGCACACGCGAACGGCGGTCGTTGCGCTTCTGCCTGCGGATGCGCAGCCCGAACTCGACGTTCTGCGCCGCGGTCATGTTCGGGAACAGGCTGTACGCCTGGAAGACCATGCCCATGTCGCGCTTGCTGGGCGAGACGCGGGTGATGTCCTTGCCGTCGACGACGATCGAGCCGGCGTCGGGCCGGTCGAAGCCGGCGACGAGCCGGAGCGCGGTCGTCTTCCCGCACCCGGACGGGCCGAGCAGCGACAGGAACTCGCCCTGCTGGAGCTCGACGTTGATTCCCTTGAGCGCGACCACCGGCCCGAAGGCGCGGTGCAGCTCCCGCAGTTCCAGATACGCCATCAGTGCCCCGTCCGGTGATGCCGTCCAGCTTCTGGGTCGCGAGCACCAAGCGATGGAAGGACGCAGGGAGCGCCGATAGTGGTGACCATCGGCGCGACCGAGGACGCCGCAGCGCGCCGCGTGATCGCGACCCAGAAGCGGACATCTATTGCCGGACGGGGCACTAGTGGGCCCCCGCGACCTGGACGCGGCTGCGCGACCCGCGCCCGACGAAGAGGAGCGCGAGCATCGCCAGCCACGTGATCCCGAAGCTCATCAGCGACACCGCCGCCGCGGGATACGCCTGCGTCTCGTTGACGTACTGGATGAACGTCGGGAACGTGTGGAAGGCGGCCAGGCTGGCGATCGTGAACTCGCCCATGACGATGGCGAGCGCGAGGAACGCACCGCCGAGCGCGGCCGCACGGATGTTCGGGAGGATGACGCGTAACATCGTCGTCGCCCAGCTCGCGCCGAGGCTCTGCGAGGCCTCCGTCAGCGTGTGCACGTCGATCGCGCGGAAGCCGGCGTCGAGCGAGAAGAACATGTACGGGAACGCGAGAATCACGTACGCGGTGGCGAGGAACCCGTACGGCGAGCCGTAGTACCACTGCGGCGTCCCCTTGTAGAAGTCGAGCAGCCCGACGACGAGCACGATCGGCGGCACCACGAACGGGATCAGCGCGAAGAACGCGAGCACGGGCCGCAGGCGCGGCAGCTTCAGGTGCACCCAGTAGACGGTCGGGACGAAGAGCACGAGCGAGATCGCGATCGTCTCGAGCGAGAGCTGGAACGAGAGGCGGAGCGTCGACCAGAACTCGTGGTTGTGGACGATCGTCCCGTACGCGGCGAGGCTGCAGCAGTGCCCGGTCGATGCCTTGCGCAGGCTGAAGAGGAACGTCGCGAGCAGCGGGATGAAGAAGTAGGCCGCGCCGATCACGAGCCAGAGCACCGCGGTCGGGGCGATGTGCTTCCTCATCTGGTCCACCTCGACGCGCGCCGGTTGAGCGGCAGGTACAGGAGCATCATCGCGGCGAGCACGACGAACATCCCGAAGGCGAGCGCCTGCGCGAGGTGCGGGTTCGAGAGCACGTCGCCGGTGTAGAAGTTGCCGATCACGATCGGCACGAGGGGCAACGCCCCCGAGGTGAGGCTGTACGCGGTCGCATACGCCGCGAACGAGTTGCCGAAGAGCAGGATCATCGCGCCGAGGATCGAGGGCATGAGGATCGGCAGCCCGACGTGGCGCCAGTACTGCCACGAGCTCGCGCCGAGGTTCGACGCGGCCTCTCGCCATTCGCGCCGCAGCCCGTCGATCGCGGGCGCGATCACGAGGATCATCAGCGGCATCTGGAAGTACAGATAGGTCACCTCGACCCCGGCCTTCGTCCAGATCTGGAAGTTCACCCCGGTCGGGGAGTAGAGGTTGATCCCGAAGACGTTGTCGAGGAACTGCGTCACGATCCCGACGGAGCCGAGGGTGGCGATGAACGCGAACGCGAGCGGGATCCCCCCGAAGTTCGCGGCGACGCCCGAGAACGTCGTCATCCCGGAGCGAACCCAGCGCGGGGTCCCGTCGCGGATGGCGGCGTACGCGATCGCGATGCCGAGCGCGCCGCCGATCAGCGCGGTGACGAGGCTGATCTCGATGCTCGTCTTGTACGCGTTGATGTACTGCGTCTGGAAGAGGTCGTGGATGTTCGTCAACGACCAGTGGTCGTGCGTGTCCTTGAACGCGCCGGCGATGACGTTGCCCGCCGGGATGAACAGGAAGAACAGCGTGTAGAGGAAGAAGGGGACGGTGCCGAGCCAGACGAGCGAGAGGCGCCTCCGGCCGAGCTTCACGCCCGACCGGAGGCCCTCCGATGCCGTCGTCGTGGCCAGCTAGGCCCCGACCTTCGCGGGCCACTGCGAGTTGATCAGCGCCTTCGCCTGCGTGATCTGCCCGAGGCTCGCGAACTTCACCTTCGCGTACAGGGCTCCCGACGGAAGCGCGCTCACGAGCGCCTTCGGGATGACCTTGCGGCCCTGCATGTCCGTGAAGCGGGCCGGGTGCGCGTACCCCTTGAGGAACAGGATCTGGCCCTGGTCCGAGTAGAGGAACTCCTCCCACAGCCGCGCCGCGTTCGGATGCGGCGCCGACGAGTTGACCGCCTGGCAGTAGTAACCGCCGTAGACGCCGTCGCTCGGGATCGTCACCTTCCAGTCGGCCGACGGGAACTCCTTCACGTAGGCGAAGTTGTTGTAGTCCCAGTCGATCGAGATCGGGGTCTGTCCGGAGGCGACCGTCTGCGGCGTCGTCTGCACCGGGATGAAGTTCCCGGCCTGCTTGCACTTCTGGAACCAGTCGACGCCCGGGCCGACGTTGCTGAGCGAGCCGCCGTTGGCGAGTGCCGCGGCGAACACGCCGGCGATGGCCGAGTTGGACGAGAGCGGGCTCCCGTTCAGCGCGACCTTGTTCTTGTACGCCGGCTTGAGCAGGTCGGCGAACGAGGTCGGCGCGGGGCTGACGAGGTTGGAGTTGTAGCCGATCGAGATCGCGCCCCAGTAGTCGCCGGTCCAGTAGCCGCGGGTGTCCTTCATCGCCCGCGGGACCGTGGCGAAGTTGCTGTTGAAGTACTTGGCATAGAGGCCGTCGATCGTGCCCTGGACCGCGAACGACGGGCCGACGTCGACCACGTCGGGCGCGCGGGAGTCGCCCTTGAGCGACACGATCGCCTGGTTCTCCTGGGCCGAGCTGCCGTCCGGGTTGTCGCTCGTGATCCCGATGCCGTACTTCTTGCTGAACGTGTTGATGATCTCCCCGTAGTTCGCCCAGTCGGGCGGGAGCGCGATGACGTTGAGGTGGCCTTCCTTCTTCGCGGCGGCGATCAGCTGCGGCAGCGTCGCAGCCGTCGTCTTGAGCGGCGGGGCGGCGGCACCGCGCATCCGCGCCGCAGCGGCGGCGGCCGGGCCAGCCCCGAGGATCGTCAGGCCGAACGCGGCGGCGGCACTGCGCCGCAGCATCGACGAGCGGCTGAACGAGTCCTCCTCCAGCTTCGCCCAGAATTCGATCTCCTGGGCCTCGTAGTCCTCCATGCGTGACCCCTCCCTGTGGGGGAACTGTCGGATGAGCGACACTAGACTTCTCTTCCGACGCTATGCAACAGCACCCGGTTAGGGTCGCAAGGGTGTGCACACTTCGTCACCACTTCGCCACACGATGCATCGGAGTGCGGCCTAGCGTGATGCCGTGATCGCACGCGCGGCCGTGTGCCACGCCTTCGGCGCGCCGCTCTCCGTCGAGGAGGTCGAGCTCGCACCGCCGGGTCCGGGGGAGGTCTCGGTCCGCCTCGAGGCCTGCGCGATCTGCCACAGCGACCTCTCGTACGTCGAGGGCTGGTGGGGCGGGGCGCTGCCGGCCGTGTTCGGCCACGAGGCGGCCGGCGTCGTCGCCGAGGTCGGTGCGGGCGTCGAGGGGATCCGGCCGGGCGAGCACGCCGTCGTCGGCCTCGTCCGCTCCTGCGGCGCCTGCTTCTTCTGCGCACGGGGCCTGCCGGCGCTCTGCGAGACGACGTTCGCGCTCGACGAGCGGAGTCCGCTGCGCCTGGGCGACGGGCGGCCGGTCGCCCAGGGGGCGCGGACGGCCGGGTTCGCCGAGGCGGTCACCGTCCACGCCTCGCAGGTGGTGCCCGTCCCGGCCGGGATCCCGGCGACGAGCGCGTGCCTGCTCGCCTGCGGCGTCGCCACCGGCTTCGGCGCCGTCGCCTGGACCGCGGAGGTCGAGCGGGGAGCGAGCGTCGTCGTCGTCGGCGCCGGCGGCGTCGGGCTGAACAGCGTCCAGGCCGCGGCGCTGGCGGGGGCCGATCCGGTGGTCGCGGTCGACGTCTCGCCGGCGAAGCTCGAGGCAGCGCTCGCATTCGGAGCGACCCTCGCCGTCGACGCCGGCGGCTCCGACGTCCGGGAGGCGGTGCGGGCGGCGACCGGCGGCCGCGGCGCCGACACCGTCGTCGTCACCGTCGGCGCTGTGCCGGTGATCGAGCAGAGCCTCGCGCTCGCACGCCGCGGCGGAACCGTCGTCATCGTCGGCATGACCGCCGACGGGGCGACGGCCGCGTTCGATCCCGGCGCGCTCGCGCACGACGGCGTCCGCATCGTCGGCAGCAAGGTCGGATCCGTCCGCCCAGCCGAGCACCTGCCCTGGCTCGCCGGCCTCTACCTCACCGGTGAGCTGAAGCTCGACGAGCTCGTCTCGCGGGAGTACCCGCTCGACGCGATCAACGACGCCCTGGACGACGCCCGGGCCGGCGAGGCGCTCCGCAACGTCGTCGTCTTCCGATGACCACGATCGCCTCGATCGACACCTTCGGCGACGAGCTCGTCACGCTCGTCCGCGTGACGACGGACGACGGGCTCGAGGGCTGGGGCCAGACGGCTCCGTACCACGCCGACATCACCGCGCTCGTCCTCCACCGCCAGGTGGCACCGCACGCGCTCGGCCGCGACGCGGACGACATCGACGGACTCGTCGCGCTCGTCCCGGAGCGCGAGCACAAGTTCCCGGGCTCCCATCTCTACCGCGCGCTCGGCGGCGTCGAGACCGCGCTGTGGGACCTCCGCGGCAAGCGGCTGGGAAAGAGCGTGTGCGAGCTGCTCGGCGGCGCGCCCCGGCCCTTCCCCGTGTACGCGTCGAGCATGCGGCGCGACATCGCGCCCGAGGAGGAGGCGACGCGCTTCGTCCGCTTGCGCGACGAGCACGGGTTCCGTGCGTTCAAGTTCCGGATCGGCAAGGAGTGCGGCCACGACGAGGACGAGTGGCCGGGCCGGACGCCGGCCGTCGTCTCCGCCGTGCGCGACGCGCTCGGCGACGACGCGGTGCTGCTCGTCGACGCGAACAGCTGCTACACGCCGGCGGCCGCGATCGAGGTCGGACGGATGCTGGAGGCGCACGGCGTCGCGCACTTCGAGGAGCCGTGCCCGTACTGGGAGCTCGACTGGACGCGGCAGGTCGCCGAGGCGCTCGACGTCGACGTCGCCGGAGGCGAGCAGGACTGCCTGCTCGAGACGTGGCGCGCAATGATCGACATGCGCGCGGTCGACGTCGTTCAGCCCGACGTCTGCTATGTCGGCGGGCTCACGCGCGCGCTCCGCGTTGCCGAGCTGGCGCGGGCGGCAGGGCTCCCGTGCACCGCCCACTCGGCGAACCTCTCGCTCGTGACGGTGTTCACGCTCCACTTCATGGGCGCGATCGCAAACGCGGGCCCCTACGTCGAGCTCTCGATCGAGCCGGCGAGCTACTACCCGTGGCAGGTCGGGATCTTCTCGCCGGCGCTCGAGGTGCGGGACGGGCAGGTCGAGATCCCGGCGGGGCCGGGCTGGGGCGTCGAGATCGACCCGGCGTGGCTCGCGCGCGCGGAGCGGCGCGTCAGCGCAGCGTCCTGAGCGCGAGGTCGGGCCTGTCGGTGAAGACGCCGGTCGCGCCGAGCCGGGCGAGCTCGAGCATCCGCGCCGGGTCGTTGACCGTGTAGACGAGCGCCTCGAGCCCGAGCGTGCGCGCCGCCGCGATCCCTCGCCCGGTGACGCGTGCGTTCGCGAACCCCGCCGCCCACGCGTCGCGCGCGCCGCGGATCGAGACGGAGAGGCCGACGTGCTGCACCGTGCGGAGCCCCGGCCGGAGGGCGCGCGCCTCCTGCAGCGCCGCGCGCTGGAAGCAGACGAGCGCGTCGTCCGGGCCGAGCAGCCCGACGGTGCGCGCGACGACGTCGTGGCGCCGGTAGCGGCGCGGCGCCTTCAGCTCGACCATGAGCGGGATCCGGCCGCGGCAGAGGTCGAGCGTCTCCTCGAGGCTCGGGTACGACGCGCCCCGGACGACCGCGTCGTGGGTGACGACGAGGCGCCCGCTCGGGTCGGCGTGGACGTCGAGCTCGATCGCGTCGGCGCCGATCGCGATCGCACGCTCGAACGCGGCAAGCGTGTTCTCCGGCAGCTCCCACGAGGCGCCGCGGTGCGCGATCACGAGCATTGGTGCCCCTCCCGGCACTAGCAGTGCGAGGGCCGCGGCACGAACGTCGGGCCGACGTGCATGCCGTCCTGCTTCGCGAGCGCTGCGAGCTTCGCGCGGTACACCACCATGTCGGGATGCGTCCAGTCGCCGTGCGTCTGGCAGCGCCAGGGCGCGTACAGCTCCTTGTGCAGCGGGCTCGTCAGGCTCTCGTTGTGGCCGATCACGCTCGCGAGCGGGATCCCGTACTTCCACATCAGCCAGGCGGTCAGCTCGAGCGACGAGCGCATCTGCGCCGGGTCGGCCAGCACCTGCGCGTCGGTGAGGCCGACGTGCTCGATCCCGATCGCGGCCCAGTTGAGGCCGACGGTGTGGCGGCAGATCACGTCGGTGCGGACGAGCTGGTAGATCGTCCCGTCCGTGTCGATCACGAAGTGCGCGCACGTGCCCGGGAGCTCGTGCAGCTCGGCGTCGGGGACGTCGGCAGCGAACCCGTTCCACACCGACGAGAACGTCGGCGTCGCGGTGACGTGCTCGACGATCGCCCGTGGACGGAGCACGTACGAGTCGATCCCGTAGTGCTTCTTCGCGTACGCCGCCGTCTCGGCGAGCCGCTTCGCCGGGAACGGGATCGGCTTCCAGACGATGTGCGGCTTCGGCGGCGAGGAGACGAGGAGCGCCAGGGCGGCGAGAACGACGGCGAGCACCGGCTCACCGTAGCCGCAGCCGGTGCAGGGCGATCGTCGCGTCCGTCGTCGTCTCGATCTCCCAGCGCGCCGCGGCCCGCTCGAGGAAGCCCTTCGCGAACGGCCGCCCGGGATCCGCGAGCAGCACGTCGTCCCCGAGGCGCGGCAGCAGCTCGAGCAGCCGGTCGGCGTTGCGCCGCTCGTAGAGCAGGTCGGCGCCGAGCACGAGCCGCCACGGCGCCTCCCGGAGGAGCGCCGCCGGCTCGTCCCAGCGGACGACCTCCGCGCGCAGCGCGATCCCGTTCCGCTCCGCGTTGCGCCGCAGCAGCTCGACCGCGTCCTCGGCCCAGTCCGTCGCGAGCACGTCGGCGCCGCACGCCGCCGCAGCGAGCGACGGCAGCCCGAGCCCCGCGCCGAGCTCGAGCACGCGCGCCCCCTCGAGCGAAAGCGCGCCGGCCGCGCGCGCGAGCGCGAGCCCGCTCGGCCACAGCTCGGCCCAGTACGGGAGGAACTCGTCCTCGTCGAACGCCTCCTCGTCGATGAGCGCATCCGCGCTCGGCGGGCGCAGCAGCGAGACCGTCCGCCCCGCGAGCTCGACGCGCTCCTCGATCAGTGCCATGTGCACCGTTCATGCCTACCATTCGGAGGATGGAGCGCGACGTCGCGGTCGTCCTCTCGGGCGGCGCCGTCAACGGCGTCCTGATGGAGCTCGGCTTCCTGAGGCGGCTGCGGGAGAGCGCGCTCTGGCCGCGGATCGGCTGGATCTACGGCGCCTCCGCCGGCGCGCTCTGCGGGACGATGGCGGCGCTCGACCGGCTCGACCAGCTCGAGGTGTTCATGCTCGAGCTGCAGCCGAACGACACGTTCCGGCCGCACTCGCTCTGGCGGCTCCCGCTCCTCGGCACGCACGACTACCGGCTCCCGGAGACGATCGAGGAGCGGATCGGGAGCATGACCGAGCTGATGCGCGAGGTGGCGGAGTCGCCGATCGAGCTCGTCGTCGTCGCGACGGACGTCACCGAGACCGAGCACGGTTCCGGGGCGCGCGCGTACGAGCTGCAGTACTCCTCCCGGACGACGCCCGCGGAGACATTCGCCCAGGCGGTGCTCGCCTCGGCGGCGATCAGCACGCTCGTCCTGCCGCGGCCCGTCGGCGACCGGATCGCGACCGACGGCGCCTGGGTGCGGAACTTCCCGATCGGCCATGCCTACGACCAGCCCGGCGTCGAGCTGATCGTCAGCTTCCGCTACCTCCCGAGCTATCCCCGCTTCACCGCGGCCGGGTTGACGACGCTGCGGCGGCGGCTCGAGCGGTTCCCGAAGGTCCCGCCCGTGCGCGCGCTGATCGGCGAGCTGCGCGAGGCCGAGGAGCGCGCGCAGCGTGGCGAGCCCGCTCACTGGGGTGACATGATCGTCCGGCTCATGCGGGTCGCCGTGCAGCAGAACACCGTCCTCGAGGAGCGGGCGGCGCTCGAGAAGGACCAGGCGCTCGCCGCGCTCGGTTCGCTGCGCGAGGACGTCTCGGCGATCCTCCTGCGCGAGGGCGGCCGCCGCGGCACGCGCCTCGCCGCCGCCGTCGACGAGCGCTTCTCGGAGGCGCGCTTCCCGTTCGCCGCCGACCGGCTGATCCCGCGCATCGCCGTCTCCGGCGACGCCGGCGGCATCAGCCTCGAGGCGGGGCTGCGGAACCCGAAGCCGTGGACGGTGGAGGCGAAGCTCGCGCTGATCGAGCGCGGCTACCGGATGCTCGACGACGAGCTGCGCGAGCAGGCGGTGGCGTAGTTGGCCGCGTCCGACTACCGCTTCCTCGACGAGTGGCGGCTGCCGGCGGACGTCGAGCGCGTCTACGACCTCGTCGGGCGCCCGCTCGAGTACCCGCGCTGGTGGGGCCAGGTGTTCCTCTCCGCCGAGGGCGACGGCGGCGAGCCCGCGCCGGGGAAGGCGATCACCGTGCTCGCGCGCGGCTTGCTTCCGTACCGGCTCCGCTTCACGCTGACGACGCTCGAGGTCGACCGCCCGTACCGGATCCACTCCCGCCTCGACGGCGACTTCGAGGGCACCGGCACCTGGCTGCTCGCCGCCGACGAGGAGGGGACGCACGCGCAGCTCGACTGGCGGCCGTCGGTGAACAAGCCGGGCGTGAAGCAGCTCTCGCCGATCCTGCGACCGCTGTTCCGCGCGAACCACAACTGGACGATGCGCCGCGGCGAGGAGAGCGCCCTGCGCGTCCTCGGCGACGGCGCGTGACCGGCCTGCTCGAAGACCTGCGCGGGCTCGTCGGCGACGGCGGGCGCGTGAGCGACGGCGAGTCGGTGCTCGACCAGCACGCCGGCGACCTCAGCTACCACCGCCCGCACCGCCCCGACGTCGTCGTCTTCCCCGAGTCGACCGAGGAGGTGGCGTCGGTGCTCGCCTACGCCGACTCGGCCGGCGTCCCGGTCGTGCCGTTCGGCGCGGGGACGAGCATCGAGGGGCACGTCATCCCGCTCCGCGGCGGCATCAGCCTCGACCTGTCGCGGATGAGCCGCGTGCTCGCCCTCCGCCCGGACGACCTGAGCGTCACCGTGCAGCCCGGCCTGACGCGGATGCAGCTGGAGGCGGCGGTCGGCCCGCACGGTTTGTTCTTCCCCGTCGACCCGGGCGCGGACGCGACGCTCGGCGGGATGGCGGCGACGAACGCGAGCGGGACGACGACCGTCCGCTACGGCGGCATGCGCACGCACGTGCTCGCGCTCGAGGTCGTGCTCGCCGGCGGGCGCGTCGTCCGCACCGGCACGCGCGCGGTGAAGACGTCGGCGGGCTACAACCTCACGAACCTGTTCATCGGCTCGGAGGGGACGCTCGGCGTCATCACCGAGCTGACGCTGCGTCTGCACCCGATCCCCGAGTTCGTCGCGGTCGCGCGCGCCGCGTTCCCGTCGGTCGAGGCCGCGTGCCGCGCCGCCGCGGCAATCGTCGGCGCCGGCGTGCTCGTCACCCGCTGCGAGCTGATCGACGCACTGACGATCCGTGCGCTCAACGTGTACAAGGGGACGAGCTTCCCGGAGTCGCCGTATCTCTTCGTCGAGTTCGGCGGGACCGAGTCCGGCGTCGCGGCCGACCTCGAGGCCGCACGCGAGATCGCCGCCGACGAGGGCGCCGCGGCGTGGGAGTCCGAGACCGACCCGACCGCCCGCGCGCGGATGTGGGACGCGCGCCACAACGCGATGCACGCGACGCTCGCGCTCCGCCCCGGCTCGCGCGCGCTGACGACCGACGTCGCCGTGCCGGTGTCCGAGCTCGCCGGGGCGATGGAGCACGCGCGCCGCGAGCTCGACGCGTCGGGCCTCCTCGGCGGCATCGTCGGCCACGCGGGCGACGGCAACTTCCACGTCGCGTTCCTCCTCGACGCCGACGACGAGGAGTCGATCGCGCGCGCAAACGCGCTGAACGCGTCGCTCGTCGAGGACGCGCTCGCGCGCGGCGGCACCTGCACCGGCGAGCACGGGATCGGGTTCGGCAAGCTCGACTACCTCGAGCGCGAGCACGGCGACCTGCTGCCGATCATGCGCGGGATCAAGCAGCTGCTCGACCCGAACGGGATCATGAATCCGGGGAAGGTGCTGCCGCCGCTCTAGACCGGCACGACGTCGAGCCGCGTCGGCAGCACCTGGTCGGCGAGCCCGTACTCCACCGCCTCCTCCGGCGAGAGGAACCGGTCGCGGTCGATGTCCCGCATCACCTGCTCGACGTCGCGGCCGGAGTGGCGCGCGAGCACCTCGGCGTACCGGCGCGTGAGCGAGAGGATCTCCCGCGCGGCGATCTGGATGTCGGCCGGCGTCCCGCGCGTCCCGCCGGAGCCCTGGTGGATCATCACCTTCGAGTTCGGGAGCACGTGGCGCTTGCCGGCGGCGCCGCCGGCGAGGATCATCGCGCCGGCCGACATCGCCATCCCGATGCAGAACGTCTGCACGTCGGGCTTCACGTACTGCATCGCGTCGTAGATGGCGAGCCCGGCGTACGCGTCGCCGCCGGGCGAGTTGACGTAGAGGCGGATGTCCGCGTCCGGGTCCTCCGCCTCGAGGAAGAGCAGCTGCGCGACGATGAGGTTCGCCGATTGCGCCTCGACCTCGGTGCCGAGGAAGACGATCCGCTCGCGAAGCAGCCGCGAGAAGATGTCGAACGAGCGCTCGTAGCGGCCGTCAGCCTCGACGACCATCGGGACGAGGTGCTGCACGGTGTCGCCTCCCTCCGGTAAAGTGCAACTGTTCGGTTGCATGTTATACGCAACCATGCGGTTGCGCGTCGAGGAGGTGGCGGCATGCAGGTGGAGCGCGAGATCGTCTTCCCGGAGGCCCCCGAGGAGCTGTGGGAGGCGCTGACGGAGCCGGAGCGGCTCGAGGAGTGGTTCGCGACCGAGGTCGAGCTCGACCCGCGCCCGGGCGGCGAGGGCGTCTTCCGCTGGGGCGACGGCGAGGAGCAGCGCGCCACGGTGCGGGAGGCCGAGCCGGGCGAGCGCCTCGTCCTCGACTGGGACGACGGCGGCGAGGTCGTGCTCGAGCTCGAGGAGGTCGAGGGCGGCACGGTCCTCCACGTCGTCGAGACCTCGCCGGCGTTCGGCGTCGCGCTCGAGCTGCGCGCGCAGGCGTGCGCGGCAGTCGCGTAGACGGCGTCTTCGCCGCGCTCGGCGACCCCGGCCGGCGCTCGCTCGTCGAGGCGGTCGCGGCTCGCGGCGACGCGACGGCGACCGAGCTGGCGGCCGACCTGCCGGTGACGCGGCAGGCGGTGGCGAAACAGCTGTCCGCGCTCGCGGACGCGGGCCTCCTCCGCGCGACGCGCGCCGGCCGCGAGACGCGCTACACGGTCACGCCGGAGCCGCTGGAGGACGCCGTCGCCTGGATGGTCGAGGTCGGCGCCCGCTGGGACGACCGGCTGGCGAAGCTCGCGAGCAGCCTCGAGCAGCGGCGCGGCTAGGGCGCGAGCCGCTCGACGATCCAGCCGCCGTCGCCGCGGCGGTAGCGGAACCGGTCGTGGAGCCGGCTGTCGCGGTGCTGCCAGAACTCCCAGGTCTCCGGGACGACGCGGTAACCGCCCCACCACTCCGGCCGCGGCACCTCGACGCCCTCGTACCGACGCTCGAGCTCGTCGACGCGCTCCTCCAGCTCGTCCCGGCTCGCGACGACGGCGCTCTGCTCCGAGGCGTGCGCGCCGATCTGCGCGCCCCGCGGCCGCGTCGCGAAATACGAGTCCGACTCGCCCGGCGGGACCGGCGCCACCGGCCCCTCGACGCGCACCTGGCGCCCGAGCCCGTCCCAGTGGAAGAGGAGCGCCGCGCGCGGGTTCGCCTCCAGCTCCCGACCCTTCCGGCTCGGATAGTGCGTGTGGAAGACGAGCCCGGACTCGTCCGCGCCCTTCAACAGCACCATCCGCACCGACGGCGCCCCGTCCGCGGACGCGGTGGCGAGCGCCATCGCCTCCGGCGCGCGCACCAGCCCCTCCGCCTCGCGGAACCAGCGCTCGAACTGCCGCAGCGGCTCCGGGTCGAGGTCGCTCCGCCGCAGCGGCTTCTCTCGCTCGTCCACGCGAAGAAGCCTAGTGCGGGAAAGCCGCTAGGCCCTTCCGCGGCACCCACGATGCCGCTCCCCGCGCCCGCGACGAGCATCACGAGTGCACCACCACAACCACGGGAGGAGTCGCAGATCCGCGCCGAACCGCGACAGGCTCGGGCCGACTGCGAGCCGGTTTCCCCCTCCGGCCCGGTCGCGCCCGCTCAGACGCGAGGCAACTCCCCCCGCCGCCGGGAGGCGGCCCGACCCGGCCGCCTCCCGGGGTGGTGCCCGAGAGGGAGGTCTCCGTGGAACGCGTTGCAGTCGTAGCGAAGCTGAGGGAGGGCGCCGCCGAGGAGGCGGCCGACCTGCTCCGCCACGGACCCCCCTTCGACCCGGGCGCGCACGGTTTCACGCGCCACGCTGTCTACATCACCGATGATCAGGCGATCTTTCTCTTCGAGAGCGACGCCGCCGACCGGGACGTGACGGACCTCCTCGACGAGCGCGGCCGGAGCGCCGCGTTCGCGCAGTGGGGGCCGTTGCTCGACGGGGTGCCGCAGCTCGCGCTCGAGGGCTACTACTGGCGGAGGACAGGATGAGCATGCTCGCCCACGAACCGGAAGACGTCATTCTCCGCGACGGCACGACGCTGCGGCTCCGGCCGCCGCTCGCGTCCGACGCCGACGCGCTGCTCGACTTCATGTCGCGGCTCTCGGACCGGAGCCGCTACCTGCGGTTCCACGGGTTCCCGCAGCTCGGGCCGAAGCTCGTGACGCCGTTCGTCGACCCGGACTGGGACGAGCGCGGCGCGCTGATCGGCTGCTTCGAGGGGCGCGTCGTCGCGCTCTCGAACTACGCCCGCCTGCGCGACCGGCGCGCGGCCGAGGTCGCGTTCACCGTCGAGGACGAGTTCCAGGGCCGTGGGATCGCGACGCGGATGCTGGAGCGGCTCGTCGCCACGGCGGCCGAGGTCGGGATCGAGGAGTTCGTGGCCGAGGTGCTCCCCGAGAACCGCAACATGCTCGTCGTCTTCCGCGACGCGGGCTTCGACATCGTGCGCGAGCTCGACGGCGGCGAGCTGGAGATCCGCTTCCCGATCGCGCCGACGGAGCACTACCGCGAGCAGGTCGCAGCGCGCAACCACGTCGCCGTCACCGCCTCGCTCAAGGGCTTCTTCCAGCCGGCGTCCGTGGCCGTGATCGGCGCTTCGCCGCGGCGCGGCTCGATCGGCGGCGAGCTGTTCCGCAACGTCCTCAACGCGGACTTCTCCGGCTCTGCGTATCCGGTCAACCGCGGCGGCGACCCGGTCGCAGGGGTGCACGGCTACACGAAGGTCGGGGAGATCCCCGACCAGGTCGAGCTCGCCGTCGTCTGCCTCCCCGGCGAGCACGTCAACGCAGCCGTGCAGGAAGCGCTCGAGGCCGGTGTGCGCGCAGTCTGCGTCATCTCCGCGGGCTTCGCGGAGATCGGCGCCGAGGGCCGGATCCGCCAGGAGCAGCTGATCGCGCTCATCCGCGAGCACGGCGCGCGCCTCGTCGGGCCGAACTGCCTCGGGATCGCGTCCGCCGCGGTCAACCTCAACGCCACCTTCGCGCCGCGCGCGTTCCCGACCGGGAACATCGGCTTCTCGTCGCAGAGCGGCGCGCTCGGGCTCGCCGTGCTCGAGCGGGCCGAGGCGAGCGGCCTCGGGCTGTCGGCGTTCATGTCGATCGGGAACAAGGCCGACGTCTCCTCGAACGACCTGCTCGAGTGGTGGGAGGACGATCCTTCGACGGACATCGTCATGCTCTACCTCGAGTCGTTCGGAAACCCGCGCGCGTTCGCACGCATCGCGCGGCGCGTCGCGCGGACGAAGCCGATCCTCGCGGTCAAGGGCGGGACGACGCGCGCCGGGATCAAGGCGGCGAGCTCGCACACCGCCGCGCTCGCCGGCTCCGACACCGCGGTCGACGCGCTGTTCCGGCAGGCGGGCGTGATCCGGACGCGGACGCTCGACGAGCTGATCGAGGTGGCGTCGCTCCTCGCCGCGCAGCCGGTCCCGCGCGGCAAGCGGGTGGCGCTGCTGACGAACGCGGGCGGGCTCGGCATCCTCGCCGCCGACGCGGCCGAGGCGGCCGGCCTCGAGCTGCCGACGCCGAACGAGGCGACGCGGCGGGCGCTCGCCGAGGTGATGCCGCCCGAGGGCAGCACGGCGAACCCGGTCGACATGCTCGGCTCGGCGAACGCGAAGACGTTCCGCGCCGTCCTGCCGATCGTCCTCGCCGACCCGGGGATCGACGCGGTGATCGCACTGTTCGTGCCGACCGTCGGCGTCGACGAGGACGAGGTCGGCGCCGCGATCAGCGCCTCTGCCGCCGACGCCGGCGACAAGACCGTGCTCTGCGCGTTCATGAGCGCGAAGGGCGCCCCCGCGTCGCTGCGCAGCGTCGCGCCGGTGCCGGCGTTCTCGTATCCTGAGGCCGCGGTTCGCGCGCTCGCGCGCGCGGCCGAGCGCGGCGAGTGGCTGCGCCGCGCGGCCGGGACGATGCCGGAGCTCGAGGTCGACCACGCCGCGGCGGAGGCCGTCGTCGCGGAGGCGCTCGGCGCCGGCGACGAGGCGTGGCTCGAACCCGCCCAGGCGCGCCGCCTGCTCGAGGCGTACGGGCTCCCGGTGGTGCCGGAGCGCGTCGTCGAGACGGCCGACGACGCGGCCGCCGCGGCGACGGAGCTCGGCTTCCCGGTCGTCGTCAAGAGCGCGGCGGCCGGCGCGCACAAGACGGAGTCGGGCGGCGTGGCGCTGAACCTCGCCGACGAGACGGAGGTGCGGGCGGCGGTGGCGCGGATCGGCGCCCCCGTACTCGTCCAGCCGATGATCACCGGCGGCGCCGAGCTGCTCGCCGGCTGCGTCCAGGATCCGGTGTTCGGCCCGCTCGTCGCCTTCGGCCCCGGCGGCGTTCTCGCCGAGCTGATCGGCCAGGCGCAGTTCCGGCTCGCGCCGCTGACGGACGCGGACGCGAAGGAGCTCGTCCGGGCCGACAAGGCGGGCCGCCTCGTCGCCGGCTTCCGCGGCACCCCGCCGGCCGACGAGGACGCCCTCGTCGACCTGCTCGTGCGCCTCTCGAAGCTCGCCGAGGACGTCCCGGAGGTCGCCGAGCTCGACCTCAACCCGGTGCTCGCGCTGTCCGACCGCTGCGTCTCGGTCGACGCCCGCGTCAAGGTCGCAAGGCCGCCCAGGCAGACCCGCACGAAGACGTGGTGACGCGCGACTCCCGCGCGACCGAAGCCTGTTGCTAAGCCTGCCGAAGGCGGCTTAGCAACAGGCGAACGAGCGGCCCGGGATGGCCGTCCAGGCCACCACGGGCCGCGCGGCAGGACGAGCTCGCTCAGATCCAGCGTGGGTGGGAAGCCGTCCCGCCGCGCGCAGCCGGGACCGCGCTCCCGGCGGAGCGCACACGCACACACGCCACGAGCGCCGAAGGAGGGGTTCCCCAGGGGAACCACGGGTTCCCCTGGGCTCGAATACCAACGGCGCCCGGGGGACCGGGCGCCGTCTGGTGGTGGATGCGCCGGAGCTTCGAGAAGCCCGGATATGTGGCGGGGCCCATTGGGACGGTCCAAAGGCGAACGGGCTCTGGCGCCGTCGAGTCCAAGCCCCACCGTGCTCGGATCGTCCGTCCTCGGGCCCGGAGCAGCATCGGCGCCCCCGCGGATGCGATTTGCGGGTTTTCCGCGATGCCTCCAGCGCGGCCACCGATGCTCCTCGGCAGGCGCGGAACGACGATCGAGACACCGGACGAATTCAAGGAGAGAGAAGCCATGAGAGTCGCGGATGTCATGACGACGGAGGTCCTGACGGTCACGCCGGAGACCCCCCTCAAGCAGGTTGCGGAGATGCTCGCGAGCCGTGGCATCTCGGGCGCGCCCGTCGTCGACGAGGAGAGGCACGTCCTCGGCGTCGTCAGCGAGGCCGACATCATCGTCAAGGAGCGGCGCGTGTCCCAGCCGGACACGCTGCACCGGCTCTTCCACCGCACGAACGGCACCACCGCCAAGCGGGCCGCCACGACCGCGGGCCAGGCGATGACGTCGCCGGCCGTCACGGTGACGGCGGGGCGCCGCGTGGACGTGGCCGCGGCGCTGATGCTCGACCGCCAGGTGAACCGCCTGCCGGTCGTCGACGAGCACGACGTGCTCGTCGGCATCGTCACGCGCGCCGATCTCGTGCGCGCCTTCGTCCACTCGGACGAGGAGATCGCAGCGGAGATCCGCGAGGAGGTGCTCCTGCGCGAGCTGTGGCTCCGCCCGGAGGACTTCGAGCTGACGGTGGAGGGCGGCGAGGTGAGGGTCGCGGGGCACCTGCCGAACGAGGACGAGCGCGAGCTGCTGATCCGCCGCGTCGGCCTCGTCCCCGGCGTCGTCTCCGTCGAGGTGCGGGAGACCACGCACGTCTAGCGGGTTCCGATAGCGTCCGCGTCGTGCACGCGTTCGGCGTCGGATCCGTCGTCGAGAAGCTCCGCGCTTCCGGCGGCGGCTACGAGATCGTCCACGAGTCGCCCGGCATGGAGCTCGGCGTCTACGTGCTCGTCGCGCCCGAGGCCGACAAGCAGCAGCCGCACGAGGACGACGAGATCTACGTCGTGCTCGAGGGCGACGGCATCCTCCAGGTGGAGGGGACCGACGTGCCCGTGAAGGTCGGCGACGCGGTCTTCGTCGAGGCCGGCGCCGATCACCGCTTCGTCGCGTACGAGCAGCTCGCGGTGCTCGTCCTCTTCGAGCGGGGCTCCGGCAGCCGCTGACCGGTGCACCGGCGGCTGATCGCGTGCACGGCCGCGGCGGCGCTCGCGGCGGTCGCCGCAGGCTGCGGCGGCGGCTCGTCCACCGGGACGGCGACGCACCCGCAGCTCACCGCCGAGCAGCAGCGCGGCAAGGAGATCTTCATCCGCAGCTGCGGCTCCTGTCACAAGCTGAGCGACGCCGGCACCCAGGGCATCGTCGGGAAGAACCTCGACGAGACGAAGCCGAGCTACGCGCTCGTCCTCCGCACGCTCGCGGTGCCGCCGCAGAACATGCCGAGCGACCTCGTGACCGACGCGGCCGACGCGAAGGCCGTCGCGGCCTACGTCGCCGCGGTGACGGGCGGCGCCGGGCCGTGACGCGCTAGCCGACGCGCGCCGCCTCCCACGTCCAGCCGGCGATGTCGGGACGGTCGTCGCCGTATTCGCGCGCGTGGGCGCGGGCGCGCAGCCGCTCGTCCTGCATCTCCTGGCGCAGGTGCGCCGCGCGCTCGGCGATCTCCGGCAGCCGGTCGATCGCGTCGATGACGAGGTGGAACCGGTCGAGGTCGTTCAGCATGACCATGTCGAACGGCGTCGTGGTCGTGCCCTCCTCCTTGTAGCCCCGAACGTGGATGTTGTCGTGGTTCGCGCGCCGGTACGTCAGCCGGTGGATCAGCCACGGGTAGCCGTGGTACGCGAAGACGACGGGGCGGCTCGTCGTGAACAGCGAGTCGAACTCCGCGTCGGAGAGCCCGTGCGGGTGCTCCGTCTCCGGCTGGAGGCGCATCAGGTCGACGACGTTGACGACGCGCACCTTCAGCTCCGGCAGCCGCTCGCGGAGGATCGCCGTCGCCGCGAGCGCCTCGAGCGTCGGCACGTCGCCGCAGCAGGCCATCACGACATCCGGCTCCTCGCCGTCGTCGTTCGAGGCCCATTCCCAGATCCCGATCCCGCGCGTGCAGTGGGCGACCGCGTCGTCCATCGAGAGGAACTGGAGCGCGGGCTGCTTGCCGGCGACGACGACGTTCACGTAGTGGCGGCTGCGCAGGCAGTGGTCGGCGACCGAGAGCAGGCAGTTCGCGTCGGGCGGAAGGTAGACGCGGATGATCTCCGCCTTCTTGTTGACGACGTGGTCGATGAAGCCCGGATCCTGGTGCGAGAAGCCGTTGTGGTCCTGGCGCCAGACGTGCGAGCTGAGCAGGTAGTTGAGCGACGCGATCGGCCGCCGCCACGTGATGTCGCGCGTCGACTTCAGCCACTTCGCGTGCTGGTTGAACATCGAGTCGACGATGTGGATGAAGGCCTCGTAGCAGTTGAAGAGGCCGTGCCTGCCCGTCAGGAGGTAGCCCTCGAGCCAGCCCTGGCACTGGTGCTCGGACAGCACCTCGAGCACGCGGCCGGCGGGCGCCAGGTGGTCGTCGGTCGGCAGCGTCTCCGCCATCCACGCGCGGTCGGTCGCCTCGAACACCTCGCCGAGCCGGTTCGACGCGGTCTCGTCCGGACCGAACAGGCGGAAGCTCGTCCCGTTCATCCGGATCACGTCGCGGAGGTAGCCGCCGAGCACGCGCGTCGCCTCGGCGAACGTCGTCCCGGGCACCGGCACCTCGACGGCGTAGTCGCGGAAGTCCGGGAGCGCGAGCCCCTGGAGCAGGAGGCCGCCGTTCGCGTGGGGGTTCGCGCTCATCCGCCGGTAGCTCTTCGGCGGGAGCGCGGCGAGGTCGGCGACGAGCGCGCCGTGCTCGTCGAACAGCTCCTCGGGGCGATAGCTGTGGAGCCACGAGTCGAGCTGCGCGAGATGCTCGGGATTCGTGCGGACCTCGGACAGCGGCACCTGGTGCGAGCGCCAGGTGCCCTCGACCGGGAGGCCGTCCACCGTCTTCGGGCCCGTCCAGCCCTTCGGCGTGCGCAGCACGATCATCGGCCAGAGCGGCCGCTCGGTCTTCCCGTCGACGCGGGCGGCGCGCTGGATTCCGGCGATCTCCTCGATCACCGCGTCGAGCACCTCCGCCATCCGCCGGTGCATCGCCTCCGGCTCGTCGCCGTCGACCCAGTGGACGGTGTGCCCGTAGCCTTCGAGCAGCTTCGTCAGCTCGTCGTCGCCGATGCGCGCGAGCACCGTCGGGTTCGCGATCTTGTAGCCGTTCAGGTGGAGGATCGGGAGCACCGCGCCGTCGACGGCGGGGTCGAGGAACTTGTTCGAGTGCCAGCCGGTTGCGAGCGGGCCGGTCTCCGCCTCGCCGTCGCCGACGATGCAGCAGACGAGCAGGTCGGGGTTGTCGAAGGCGGCGCCGTAGGCGTGCGAGAGCGCGTAGCCGAGCTCGCCGCCCTCGTGGATCGAGCCGGGCGTCTCCGGCGCGACGTGGGAGGGGATCCCACCCGGGAACGAGAACTGCCGGAACAGTCGCCGCAGCCCGTCCTCGTCCTGCGTGATCTCCGGGTAGACCTCGGTGTACGTCCCCTCGAGGTACGCGTTCGCGACCGCCGCCGGACCGCCGTGGCCGGGACCCATCACGTAGATGGCGTCGAGGTCCCAGTTCCGGATCACGCGGTTCATGTGCACGTAGACGAAGTTCAGCCCCGGGGTCGTGCCCCAGTGGCCGAGCAGGCGCGGCTTCACGTCCTCCGGCTGGAGCGGCTCGCGCACGAGCGGGTTGTCGAGCAGGTAGATCTGGCCGATCGAGACGTAGTTGGCGGCGCGCCAGTACGCGTCCATGAGCCGAAGCTCGGCGTCGCTCAGTGCCGTCATGTCGCTCCTCCGGAGTCGGGTTGGGTCAGGACGCGCCGCACCTCGCGGGCGATCTGGAGATCCTCGCGAGCCTCGATCGCAAAGGCGCGGACGGAGGCGCCGGCGCGGCCGATCTCCGCGTCGGGCGTCGCCTCGGCGTTGACGCGCTCGTCGAGGGCGACGCCGAGGAAGGAGAGCCCCGCCGCGGCGCGGGCGCGGATCTCGGGCGAGCGCTCGCCGACCCCGCCGGTGAAGGCGATCACGTCGAGGCCGTCGAGTGAGGCGGCCATCGCGCCGATCTCGCGGCGCAGCCGGTGGACGTAGATCTCGACCGCGAGCCGCGCGTCGGCGTCGCCGGCCGCCTCCGCGTCGAGGACGGCGCGCATGTCGGCGCTCCCCGTCAGCCCGAGCAGGCCCGAGCGGTGCTCGAGGGTCGACGCGAGCTCCGACGGCGGCATGCCGACGTGCTCCTCGAGCCAGAGGACGAGGCCCGGGTCGACGGAGCCCGAACGCGTCGCCATCACGAGCCCCTCGAGCGGGGTGAAGCCCATCGTCGTGTCGACGGAGGCGCCGCGGTCGATCGCCGCGAGCGAGGCGCCGGCGCCGAGATGGCAGCTGATCGTGCGAAGCTCCTCGACGGGGCGGCCCGCGAGCTCGGCGACCCGCTGCGCGACGTACGCGTGCGAGAGGCCGTGGAAGCCGTAGCGGCGGAGGTTCCAGCGCTTGCGCCACTCGGCCGGCAGCGCGTACGTCGCGGCCGCAGGGGGAATCGTCGCGTGGAAGGCCGTGTCGAAGCAGGCGACGGCCGGCACCGAGGGAAGGACGCGTCCGACGAGCTCGAGCGCGCGCAGCGACTTCGGCTGGTGCAGCGGCGCAAGGTCGGAGAGCGCGTCGAGCCTGCGCAGCACGCCGTCGTCGACGCGCACCGGCTGGACGAACGCGTCGCCGCCGTGGACGACGCGGTGGCCGACGGCGTCGACCGTGCCGCACCGCTCGACCGCCTCGCGCACCGCGTCCTCCTCCGCGCGCCCGCGCGGGGTCGGCAGGTTCTCCGACAGCACCGGCTCGTCGTCGTCGAGGACGGACAGCTTCAGGCTGCTCGAGCCGGCGTTGACGACGAGGACGCGCACCGTGGGAGTCTGACCGAGCAGCGGGTGTCCGCGCGGTTACAGGCCGGGGACGTGGAACGGGTCGGGGCCGTCCTTGCGCCAGGCGAACGCCGTCTCCGCGACGCGCGGCTTCCCGGCGAGGCAGTCGCGCCACGCGGTCGCCGCCTGCCAGACCTCCGCGTCGCCGACGAGACGCTCGACGGCGGAGCGCGCCTCCGGGCCCTCGAACACGAACACCGCCTCGTGCTCGGTGAGGTAGACGCAGTGACCCTCGAGCGGCGTGTCCTCGAGCCGGAAGGGCGGGCCGTGCTCGACGAGCGAGCGCGCCGACTCGTACGCGCCGGGCTTGATCGGGACGACGACGGCGACGCGGCTCATGCGACGCCCGCCGCCGTGATCGTGCTGAGACGCTCGAAGAGCTCCGTCAGCAGCCCCACCCCGGCGAAGGCGCCGATCCGCAGCGCGCCGCCCGCACGGAGGTCGAGCACGAGCGCCGGCCGGCCGCCCAGGCGCTCCGGATCGCCCCGGCCGACGTGCATCGCCTCGATCTCCTCGTAGGCGACGTGGTGGACGTGCGGGGCACGGCGGGTGCCGCCCGAGCCCTCGAAGCGGAGCCCCTTCGGCTCCAGCTCGAGCTTGCCGGCCTCGACCGGCTCGCTCGGCTCGCTCCAGAGGACGGCATAGCTCTCCATGCGTTGATGCTCGTCACCGAGCCGGGGACCGGCATCGGTAGCCCTTTCTGAAACGCCGTTCGGGAAAGTACGCGCGGGCGCTCGGGGCCTTCGCCGCCTCGAGCGCCGAGCGACCAAGGCCGGAGGCTGACGCTGCCGGGGGAACCCTGGTTCTCCCGGTTATTCGCCCTCGCCCTCTTCCAGCAGGCCCTGCTGGAGGGCGTAGCGGACGAGCTCGGCGCGGGTGGAGAGGCGGAGCTTCTGCATGATGTGCGCCCGGTGCGTCTCGGCCGTCCGGACCGAGATGTAGAGCATCTTCGCGATCTCCTGGTTCGTGTGGCCGAGGGCGAGCAGCCGCAGCACCTCGCGCTCGCGCTCCGAGAGCGGGTCGGCCGCGGCGCGCGCCTCCGCCTCCGCCTCGGCCGCCGCGAGCCGCGCGCCGAGGGTCGGATGCACGTAGCGGCGGCCGGCCGCGACCTCGCGCACGGCCGCGACGAGCTCGGCGTCGGCCGCCTCCTTCAGCAGGTAGCCGCTCGCCCCCGACGCGAACGCCTCGCGGACGTAGCTCGGGTCGTCCTGCATCGAGAGCACGAGGATCTGCGCCTTGGGAGCCGCCTGCTTGATCTCGGGCGCCGCCTCGAGCCCGCTCCGTCCCGGCATGACGACGTCGAGGAGCACGACGTCGGGCTTGTGCAGCCGCGCCTTGCGGACCGCCTCCTCGGCGCTGCCCGCCTCGTCCTCGACGGTGACGTCCTCCTCGGCGTCGAGGAGCAGCCGGAGGCCGGAGCGCACGAGCGCGTGGTCGTCCACGATCAGAACCCGGATCACGTCAGCGGCACCTCCGCCACGAATGTCGTCCCTGCTCCCGGCCGCGACTCTATCGCCAGCCGCCCACCGAGCAGCGCGACACGCTCCCGCATCCCGGCGAGGCCGATGCCGCCGTCGGGCTCGCGCCCCGGCTCGAACCCGACTCCGTCGTCCTCGACCACCACCGACACGGAATCATCCTTGCGGGTCAGGACGACGCTCACGCTCGTCGCGCGCGCGTGCTTGACGATGTTCGTCAGCGACTCCTGGACGATCCGGTAGAGCGCGGTCTCCACTTCCGGCGGCAGGCGCCCCGCCGGCGGCGGGAGCAGCTGTTGGAAGTGGACGGAGATCCCCGTCTGCTCGCCGAAGCTCTGCGTCAGCCGCTCGAGCGCGGCGACGAGACCGAAGTCGTCGAGCACCTTCGGACGGAGCTCGACGGCGAGTTGCCGCACGTCCTGGAGCGTGGAGCGGACGAGCTCGCGCACCTCGGCGATCGCCGCCCGGAGCTCCCGCTCGTCGTGCGCCTCCTCGAGCCCGCTCAGCGAGAGGAGGATCGAGGTCAGCGCCTGGCCCGTCTCGTCGTGCAGCTCGCGCGCGAGCCGTCGGCGCTCGAGCTCCTGCGCGGTGACGACGCGCTGGAGCGCGTCGCGCGCGACCCGCTGGGACAGCTCGACCGCGACCGCGGCGCGGCCGGCGAAGATCTCCGCGATGCGCACGTCGTCGTCGGTGAACCGCGGGTCCGGTCCCTGCTTGTCGTGCGCGGCGATCACGCCCATCGCCGCGCCGTGGACGGCGAGGGGCACGTAGAGCGAGGTGGCGGCGCCGAGCCGGCGCGCGGACTCGTGGTCGACCTCGGGGTCGTCGAGCACCGAGTCGACGCGCTCGCTGCGACGCCGCTCGAGGACCCGCATCGTCTTCGAGCGGCGCGCGAGCTGCATGCCGACGTACTCCTCCGCGTCCTCGCCGGCCGCCGCCTCGATGCGCGCGGCGCCGCCGTGCGGGAGCGCGATCGTCACGGTGCGCGCGCCGAGGAGATCGCGCAGCCTCGTCGCGATCAGCTGGAGCAGCCGCGTCAGGTCGAACTCGGTGACGAGGACGTTCATCACCTCGTTCAGCGACTCGAGCTGCGCCGACCAGCGTGTGGCGGACTCGTAGAGGCGCGCGTTCTCGATCGCAACAGCCGCCTGCGAGCCGAGCATGACGACGGCCTCCTCGTCCTCCTCGGTGAAGTCCTCGCCGCCCTCCTTCTCGGTCAGGTAGAGGTTGCCGTAGGCGACGCCGCGGAGCGCGATCGGCACGCCGAGGAACGTCGTCATCACGGGGTGGCCGGGTGGGAACCCGACCGAGCGGGGATCCCGGGCGAGGTCGTGGAGCCGGAGCGGCGCCGCCTCGCGGATGAGCACGCCGAGGATGCCGCGGCCGGTGGGCGGGTCGCCGATCCCCGCGCGCGTCTCGTCGTCGACGCCGACGGTGAGGAACCGCTCGAGCTGCCGGCCGCTCGGGTCGAGCACGCCGAGGGCGCCGTAGCGCGCGCCGGTCAGCGTCACCGAGGTCTCGACGAGCTTCTGGAGGACGGCGTCGAGCGAGAGCTCCGAGCTAAGCGCGATCCCGGCCTCGACAAGCGCTCTCGTCCGGTCCCGGGTCGACGCCACGGCGGAACAGTATCCGGGGAACCCCGCAGTGCCGTGCGGCGTACCCCGATGGGCCGCGGCGCCTCCGTTCCTACGCTGCGTCCATGAGCAGGAGGCGCCTCGCGCTCGTCGCCGTGGTCGTGGGCGCCCTCGCCGGCGGCGCCCTCGCCGCGGCCCTCGCCCTCAGCACGGACGGCACGTCCAAGCCCGGCGCGGCGGCGCCGGCCGGGGCGGCGCGGGTCGCGGCGATGCTCCGCGGCCTCGACCAGGCCGGGACGGCGCTCGGCTCCCGGACGGCGCCGGTGACGCTCGTCGAGTTCGCCGACCCGCAGTGCCCCGCTTGCGGCATGTGGGCCCGGCAGGCGCTGCCCGTCATCGTCCGCGACTACGTCCGGCCGGGGAAGGTGCGGATCGTCTTCAGCGGGATGCACTTCGTCGGGCCGCAGTCCGAGACGGCGCTGCGCGCCGCGCTCGCGGCGGCCGCGCAGCACCGCTTCTGGAACGTCGTCGAGCTTCTCTACGAGAACCAGGGGGCGGAGAACACCGGCTGGGTCTCCGACACGCTGCTCCGCTCGATCGGCGACGCGGTGCCCGGCCTGAGCACGTCGAAGATGCTCGCCGGGCTCCGGTCGGCGACCGTGACGAGCCTCGTCGCCCAGGGCGACGCGCTCGCGCAGCAGGCGCGCATCAGCTCGACGCCCACCTTCGCGGTCGGGAGGACGGGCGGGACGCTGAGGGTCGTGCCGATCACCTCGCTGTCGGCGGGCGGAATCAGGCCGCAGCTCGACGCGGCGCTCGAGCAGTGACCGAGCGTCGTCTCCAGGAGACGATCCTCGTCCTCGCGATCGCCGGCTCGGGCATCGCGGCGTACCTCACCGCCGCGCATCTCGCCCACGCTCCCGTCGCCTGTGTCGCCAGCAGCGGCTGCGAGACGGTGCAGCACTCGGCGTACTCCGAGCTCTGGGGGATCCCCGTCGCGGCGATCGGGCTCGCGGGCTACGTGCTCATCGCCGCGACCGCGCGGCCACGGACGGATCTCGCGCGCCTCGCCGGCGCCGCAGCCGCGCTCGCGGGCCTCGTGTTCGCGGCGTACCTCGTCTATGTGCAGCTCGGCGTGATCGACGCCGTCTGCCAGTGGTGCCTGGCGAGCGACGCCGTCCTCGTCGCGCTCGTGGCGACGACGTTCCTGCGGCTACGAGCCGATCCCGCCCGGTAGCTCCGCCGCGACGCGCTCGACGTGGGCGCGGACGAGGAACGTCATCGCGGTCGCGAGCATCGCGATCTGCTCGGCCATCATCGCGAGCGCGGCCTTGCTCTGGTCCTGCCCCGCGCTCCAGCCGAAGGGCCGGTCGCGGACGTGGACGTAGTACGGATAGAGCGGCGGCGTCGCGATCAGGACCTCGGCGAGCAGGCCGCTAGCGATCAGCATCGAGAACGCGAACATCGCGCGCTGGCCGACCGAGAGCCGTGCGCGGCGGTGCGGGTCGATGATCTGCGTCCAGGCGAGGAACCCCGCGAGCGCGAAGCAGACGTGCTCGAACGTGTGGAGCGCCGGGTGCGCGATCGCCGCGTCGTACGCCGCGGGCACGTGCCACGCGCCGAGCACGACGAGCCAGAACACGAGCGAGACGGTCGGCCGCAGGAGGAACGACGCGAGCGTCCGCAGCGGGCTGCGCGCGACGACGCGCAGCACCGGCGAAGGCAGGAAGAACATGCCGAGCGGGCCGCGCGTCCCAAGCACGATCAGCGCGGGGCCGAGGTCGCCGAGCATCAGGTGCTGGATCATGTGGACCGTGAACAGCTGGTCCTCGCCGATCGCGTCGACCGGGGAGACGACCGCGAGCAGCGAGACGGCGACGCCGAGGACGAAGAGGAGCGCGCGCCAGACGTCGGCGTGCGTCGCCCCCGCCCGGCGCCGCAGCCGGACGAACGCCTGCGCGTAGAGCGCGAGCGCGATCACGGCGAGGACGATCGGCCCCGGATCGAGCGTCCAGACGTTCTCCATCCCGCCGATGATGCCCGGTCCCGGGCGGATCAGCCGCCGCCGCTCGTCGACTGCACGACGAACGCGGCGACGTCCTTGATCTGCTGGGGCGTCAGCTGGCTCTTGAAGGAGGGCATCGCGCCCTTGCCGTTCGTGACGCGGTCGAGCACGAGCGCGAGCGGCGGCTTCGCCTGGTCGAGGTTCGGGCCGACGGTGCCGGTCGCGCCCGCCGCCGAGAGCGTGTGACAGCCGGAGCAGCCCGCCGACTCGAAGACGGCCTTGCCGGCGACCGGATCGCCCCCGCCGAGATTCGCCGGCGTCGTCGTCGTCGACGGCGTCGTCGTCGTGGTCGGCGTCGTCGCGGTCGTCGGCGTCGTCGGCCTCGCGGCCGTCGTCGTCGCCGGCGACTTCGTCACGTTGTCGACGACGACCCACACCGCGGCACCGGCGGCGAACGCGAGCAGCCCGAGCAGGACGACGAGCACGCCCTTCGCGACGAGCACTCCGAGCCCGCCGCGCTCGGACGCCGGCTTCGCCACCTTCCCGCGGATCGTCTGGACGATGTTCCAGAAGAAGAGGATCTGCGCCGCGCCGAGCACGATCGCGATCCCGGCCCCGATCTGCGACATCGTCAGGAACCGGCCCGGCAGCACCGCGAAGCGCCGCGGCGCGCCGTCGAGCCCCTCGATCAGCCAGACGACCGAGTTGGCGGTGCCGAACAGGAACGTCAGCCAGATCTGCCACTTCGCCATCGACTCGCTGTACAGCCGGTGCCCGGTCCAGTCCGGCAGCCACGCGTAGACGGCCGCCATCGCGACGAAGCCGATGTTCAGCAGCGCCATCTGGTGGAAGTGGCCGACGATCCAGAGCGAGTTGTGCACGATCTGGTCGAACGCGATCGTCGCGTTGACGACGCCGGAGAGCCCGGACGAGAGCCAGCTGACGAGGCCGAGGAAGAGCGCCGTGCCCGCCGCGTTCCACTGGTAGTCGGACTTGTAGATCGTGAAGAAGAGGCTGTAGAGCGAAAGTGCGGAGACGATCGTCAGCGCGAACGTGAGCGGCTGCATCGCCGTGTTGATCGCCGCCTGCGGCGAGTCCACCGGATAGTCGATGTAGACGTGGTGCGCCCACACGACGACGTTGGCGATGATCGCGATCGTCCAGCCGACGGTGATGACGTTGCCGGCGACGAGCTTGCGCCCGGCGAAGCGCGGCACGAGCACGTAGTAGACGGCGACCGCCGGGAACAGCAGCAGGTACACGACCGGATGGCCGAACCACCACAGCACGTTCTTCGCGAGCAGCGGGTCGACGTGCGCGCTCGGGACGAACGTCTGCACGATCATCTCGACGAGCAGGACGGCGAGCGGAAGCGTCGCGATGATCATGTCGACGCCGATCACCGTCAGCGGGATCACGGGATACGGCACCGCCTTCGGGTTCGTCGCGAACCGCTTCGGCCAGAGGTAGCCGAACCCGAGCGCCACGCCGAACCTGTTGTGCCACTTCTTCGACACCGCGTGCAGCGCCGGGCTGATCGCCGTGTGCAGGATCGAGAGGCACCACGTCACGATCGAGAGCCCGACGAGCAGCACCGACGTGAGGAAGATCGCGGTCGCCCACTTCCCCCACTCGCCGGCCGAATGGAACGGCAGCGGATAGAGGAACACCCACGAGCCCGCGAAGTGGAGCGCGAGCGTCGAGACGACGATCCCGCCGACGCCGACGACCATCAGCCAGTACGTCGCCTCCGCCATCACGCGCCCGAACTTCCGCACCGGGAAGCCGACCTGCGCGAACACCCAGTAGGCGAGCCCCATCACCGAGAAGCCGGCCCAGCCGACGAAGGCGCCGAGGCCGTGCGCAGTCATCAGCGCGTAGAACCAGTTCGGGTCGAGGCGGCCGAGGTTCGCCTGGCTGTCGCGGAGAAGCACGCCGAGCACGCCCGAGACGGCGAGGATGACCTGCGCGGTGATGACGTACTGGAGCGTCAGCCGCTTCGCCAGGCGCAGCTCGCCGGGGTCGGTGAGCGGCTCGTCGATCGGCGCGACGTGCGTGGTCTGCTCGTCCGCGCTCATCGGACCGTGAACTCGCCCTTCATCTGGTCGTGCCCGACGCCGCAGTATTCGAAGCAGATGATGTGGTACGTGCCGGGCTTCTTGAACGTGTAGACGTAGTTCTGCGTGTGGTCCGGCATCACCTGGACCTGGAAGAGCAGCACGTTGTCCGAGTTGAACACCGCGAAGCCGTGGTTGACGTCGGCCGAGGTGAGCGAGAAGCGCACCGGCACACCGGCGTGCAGGACCCGGCCGGGGACGACGAATGCGAACTGCTCCGCCTTCACCGGGAACGCCTGGCCGTTGCCCTGGCTCCGGCTGTACGGCGTGAACCAGATCGTCGCGAACAGCAGCGCGACGAGCATGACGACGACGATCCCGAACCACGTCTTCTCGCGGTCGGCGAGCTTGTGGAGGTTCGTGTGCCGGTTCCGGCCGCGGGTCGAGCTCCAGACCAGCGCCGCGATCACGATGACGGCGATCCCACCGAGGATCCCGTACGAGACGGCGATGATGATCGCGATGCGCCCCACCGAGGTCGGTTTCTAACACGCCCGGCGGCCGATGCAAGTCGGGAGTTACTACGGACTCGGATGTGCCCGCAGGTCGCCCGGGCGGAGAACCTTCGCGCCGAGCTCGCCGGCGGGCGGCACCGCCTCGCGGACGATCCGGAGCACGACCTCGGCGTCGTCGCTGAGCGGGCTGAGGATCCGGTTCCCCTTCAGCAGCGCCTTGCCCCGCGGCGCGGGGTGCACGGCGAGATCCCGCTCGCCGTAGCCCTTCCCGCGCAGCAGCTCGTTCGCCCTCTCGATCGCGTCGGCCGTCATCGGAACAAGTCCTGCTCCTCGGGGATGACGAGCTCGACGGCGCTGCCCTCGCCCCGGACGTCGAGCCCGCGGATGACGGCGACGGGGATGCGGTCGAGCTTGCCCATGACGAGCTGGGCGGCGCCCGCGATCTCGTCGGCGATCGCGATCACGGTCGCGTGCAGCTCGTAGCCGGTCGGGTCGCGGTCGCCGTTCAGCTCGCGCACGACGTCGACGCCGGCCGCGCCCAGGGCGACGTCCGTCGTCCCCCGCCGCCACGGCCGGCCGAACGAGTCGGCGACGATGACGCCGACATCGCGGCCGGTGCGGTCGCGCAGCGCCTCGCGCAGCCGCGCGGCCGACGCGTCGGGGTCGAGCGGGAGCAGCACGAGCGTCCCCGGCTCCGGGGTGTTGGATGCGTCGACCCCGGCCGAGGCGCAGACGAAGCCGTGCCGTGTCTCGCAGATGACGAGCGGCGGCCGCACGCGGACGACGCGGCGCGCCTCGCGGAGGATCCACTCGATGCGCCGCGGGTCGCCGTCCTCGCCGGCGATCTCGCGCGCCAGCTCGGAGGGCTCGAGCTCGTCGAGGCGGACGACGCGGCCCTCGATCTTCGAGATCGCCTTCTGCGCGACGACGACGACGTCGCCGTCCTCGAGGTCGATCCGCTCGGCCACGAGCGCGGCGAGGTCGTCGCCCTCGCGCAGCTCGGGCAGGCCGGCGACGGGAAGCGCGCTGAACCCGCTCACGGCAGTCCGACGACGTGCACGCCGGCGTGGCCCTTGTAGCGGCGGTTGAGGTTGACGATCACCGCCGTCATCCCCTCGAGCGCGCGGGCGCTCGCGAGCGGGCCGGCGTCGAGCGCGCGCCCCGTGACGAGCTTCGCGGCGAGCTCGAGCGCGAGCTCCTTCGCGGCGGGATGGTCGCCGCAGACGAACGCGTCGCCCTCGGAGCGTCCGCCGGCGAGCGACGCCGCCGCGAGCGAGTGCAGCCCGGCGGCGACCGGAGCCTGCACCAGCTCGGCGACGCGCTCGGCGATCGAGCGCGCGTCCTCCGTCGGGTAGACGCCCTGCTTCGTGAAGCGCAGCTCGCTCGCGACGCTGAGCACCGGCGTCCCGCCGATCGCCTCCGCGAGGCTCTCGGCCGTCGGGATCGCCGCCTCCGCCTTCGTGGCGAGCACGACGAGGTCGACGCCGAGGACGGCATCCTCGTTCGCGGCGCCCGCCGCGCCGACCCCCGCCGCCTTCTCGCGTGCGCGCTCCGCGTCGCGCGAGCCGACGACGACGTCCTCGCCGGCCGCGACGAGCTGCCGCGCGAGCGCGAGCCCGAAGTCGCCCGTCCCGCCGACAACCGCCACTTTCACGCGGGCACGCCTCCGAGCGTGGCCTCGGCGAGCCGGCGGCGCGCGTCGGCGTCGACCATCAGCGTCCGCGTCACGATCGGCTGGACCCCGTCGAGCCCGGCGAGGTCGTCGGCGTCCGCCTCGTCGACGACGATCGCGTCGATCAGCCCCGTGTAACAGCTCGTCACGTGGCGCGGTGAGGTGCCGCCGGCGAGGCGGGCGAGCATCCGGTCGGCCGGGCCCTTGACCGCACGCCCGCCGATCAGCGGGCTGACGGCGACGCACGGAACGCGGCGGCGCTCGAGTGCCTCGCGCACCGCTGCGACCGCGAGGATCGGCGCGACCGAGACGTACGGGTTGCTCGGCGCGATCAGCAGCGCGTCCGCGGCCTCGATCGCCTCGAGCACGCCGGGCGCCGGAGCCGCCGCCGCCGCGCCCTCGAAGCGGACGCCGTCGACCTCGTCCCGGTGCCCGCGCGCCACGAACCACTCCTGGAACGGGAACGAGCCGGCGGGCGTGTCGATCCACGTCCGCAGCCGGTCGTCGGTCGCCGGAAGGAGGCGCGGCTCGACGCCGAGCGCGGCCGCGATCCGTGCCGTCACCGCCGAGAGCGGCTCGCCGGCGCGCAACGCGGCGGTCCGCGCCAGGTGCAGTCCGAGGTCGCGGTCGCCGAGCGCGAACCACGCCTCGCCGCCGAGCGCGCGCACGACGTCGAGCGCCTGCCAGCTCTCGCCGGCGCGTCCCCAGCCGCGTTCCTCGTCGTTCAGCCCGGCGAGCGCGTAGAGCACGGAGTCGAGGTCGGGCGAGACGTGGAGCCCGAGCACCTCGACGTCGTCGCCGACGTTGCCGACGACGACGAGGTCGGCCGCGTCGACCGTGTCGGCCACGCCGAGGACGAAGCGGGCGCCTCCGACGCCGCCGGAGAGAACGACGACCCTCACGCCCCTGGCCGCCTTTCGCTCCCGCCCGGCGGAGCCGGGCTCCGCGAAAGGCTGACGACGCCGACGCCACGCTCCGAGGTCCGTCGGGCCGAGTCCGTACGCCGATGTACTGTCCTCGGCCCGCCGAACGATGGATCGCGGCGTCGGCGCCGCCCCAGGAACGTGAGGAACCTCACGCCGGGATCTCCTCGAGCTCGCGTGCGAGCCAGGCGCGCGTGCGCGGGCCGCAGCGCGGGGCGAGCCGGCGGAGGTCGTCGATCGTGTCGACGTCGTCGGCGAGGTTCGGCAGGTCGAGGGCGACTGCACCGAGCTGCGCCCGAAACCGCGCGGCGCTGCCGGGCCCGTACAGCGGCGCGAACGCCAACGGGTGCGGAAGCGCGAGCGCGTTCGTCGTGCCGTCCGCCGCCTCGACGAGCGCGGCGCCCCCGCCGGCGCCGGAGGAGAGCGCGAGCAGGTCGTCCGCGACTGCACACGGCAGGTCCGCATTGACGACGAGAGCCGGACCGTCGACCGACGCGAGCGCAGCCTCGACGGCCGCGCCCTGGCCTGCGCCCGGGTCGGGGCACGTCTCCGCCCCGAGCCCCTGCGCCAGCTCGGCGCCGGCGGCGTCCGAGGTCACGACGAGGGTCGGCCCGACGGCGACGCAGGCGTCGAGCACGTCGCCGAGCATCGCGAGCCCGATCCCGCGCCGCGCCCGCTCGGATGCAAGCAGACGAGTCTTCCCGGACGCGCCTGCGAAGGGAACGACCACGGTCGGCATTGGGACAGCCTAGTAACTGATACCGGGGCGCCCGGCGGCGAGCCACTCGCGCACCTCGAACCAGTGGCTCTCGCGGAGGGCGGCGGCCACGCGCTCGTCGGTGTGCGCGGCGTAGAAGACGTTGTGGTCGAGGTCGCAGCAGATGGCGACGTCCGAGAGCTGCACCTCCGGGATCAGCATCAGCGCGTCGGCCGGGAGCTTCGCCTCGGCGACCGTGTAGTGCTTGAACTGGAGCTCGGGCGCGATCTCCATCAGCTCCGGCCAGTCGGGGCAGGTCCGCGAGCTCACGCCGTCGTCTCCACCCCGGCCCGGGCCGGGACGTCCTCGCGCGACCAGCGCCCCTCGAGGCGGACGAGCCCACGCTCCTCGCCCGCCGGGTAGACGACGAACACGAGCGCGTCGTCGAGCGAGTGGTAGGTCTCGCCGCGCTCGTCGGCGAGGTCGACGCGGAGATGCAGCCGCCCGTCCGAGAACGGCGGCCGGTCGGCGTCGAAGCGGAGCGCGAGCCTGCGCGTGTCCTCGTCCCAGCCGACCTCGGCGGTCGAGACCCCGCCCGAGGCGACGAGGATCCCCGCGTCGTCGCGCAGCTCCCAGACGAGCCGCGGCGCCGGCAGCGCCGAGTCCGCTGCGACGTCGACGGAGATCGCGAACGGCTCGCCGGCGAGCAGCCCCTGCGTCCGCTCGCCGCCGTCGGGCCCGAGCAGCCGGGCCGACTCGACCCGGGCGACGTCGCCGCCCCACTCCTTCAGCCCCGCGGCGCGCTCCTCCGGGTTGCGCTCGCCCGCGAGCAGGCGCCGGTACTCGACGATCGCCTGATGCGTCGGACCGTCGAATGCGACCGCGCCGTCCTTCAGCAGCACCGAGCGGTCGCACAGCCGCTCGACCGCGGAGGCGTCGTGCGAGACGAAGACGATCGTGCCGCCGCGCTGCTTGAACTCGAAGATCTTCCCGAAGCACTTCCGCTGGAACGCCTCGTCGCCGACGGCGAACACCTCGTCGAGGAGGAGCACGTCGGCCTCGATGTGCGACGCGACGGCGAAGCCGAGCCGCATGTACATCCCCGACGAGTACGTGCGCACCGGAAGGTCGATGAAGTCCTCGAGCCCGGCGAAGACGACGATCTCGTCGAGCTTCTCGCGGATGGTCGCGCGCTGCAGGCCGTGGATCGAGCCGTTGAGGTAGACGTTCTCGCGGCCCGTCATGTCGGGGTGGAAGCCGGCGCCGAGCTCGAGCAGCGAGCCGATGCGACCGCCGACCGCGACCGTCCCCGCGCTCGGCTTGATGATCCCGGAGAGGAGCCGCAGCAGCGTCGTCTTGCCGGAGCCGTTGCGGCCGACGAGCCCGACGGCGCTGCCGGGCTCGACGGAGAAGGAGACGTCGCGCAGCGCCCAGACGTCGGTGCTCTGGAGGCGGCCGCGCTGGAAGAGCACGTCCTTGACCGTGCGCTGCTCGCGCGGGTACACGCGGAAGCGGCGCGCGGCGTGCTCGACGGTGATCTCGCCGCGTCTCACGCCGGAGACGGTACCGAGAGTGCGCGCCGGACGATCCCGGCGAGGGTCAGGACGAACGCAGGGTCGGCGTTCGGCATCTCGATCCGCTCGAGCCGCATCCCCAGCTCGGCGGCCCGCTCCTGCGCCTCGACGTCGAGGTCCCAGTAGATCTCCAGGTGGTCGGAGACGAAGCCGACGGGGCAGAGGAGGACGTGGTCGACGCCGGCCCCGCACAGCTCGCCGAGGTGGTCGAGGATGTCCGGCCCGAGCCACGGCTCGCCGGTCGGCGACTCGCTCTGGAAGGCGAAGCTCCAGTCGCCGATCCCCGCGCGCTCGGCGACGAGGCGGGAGGTCTCGAGCAGCTGCTCCTTGTAGGGGTCGCCGGTCTCCAGGATGCGGGCGGGGAGCGAGTGCGCGGTGAAGACGACGTGCGCGTCGGTGCCGCGGATGCGGTCGGCGAGCAGGTCGACGAAGCCCGGCTCGTCGTGCCAGCTGTCGACGAACGCGAGCTCGGCGCGGCCGCCGATCGCCTGCTCGAGCTGGTCGCGGTAGCCCTCGATCGACAGCGCCGACCAGTGCGGGGCGAGCACGAGCCCGGCGACGACGCCGGCGCCGACGGCGAGCGCCGCCTCGGCGGCGTCGGCGATGCGCGGCGTCCAGTGCTTCATCCCGGTGAAGACGGGAAGCCCGAGCTCGCGCTCGAGCGCGGCGCGCGTCTCCTCGGTGATCGCGTTCAGCGGCGAGGAGTCCTCGATGCCGAGCCGCCGGTAGCGCTCGACGAGGTCCTCGAGGTGCTCGGGCGCGATCGGCCGGCCGCCGCGGATGTCGGCGTAGTACGCCGGCACGTCGGCGAGCCGCTCGGGCGAGCCGTAGGCCATGAGGACGACCGCAGCGTTCACGAGGCGCACGGTAGCTCACGCCCTGCCCGCCGCCGGGCGCGAGGCGCGACCTAGACGACGGCGGGCGCGTGCACGAGCTCGACGAGCCGGCCGAGCACGTCGGGGTCCGTCTGCGGCAGGACGCCGTGGCCGAGGTTGAAGATGTGCCCGGGGCGGCCGCCCGCGCGGGCGAGCACGTCGACCGCTCCCGCCTCGACGCGTTCCCACGGGCCGAGCAGGAGCGCCGGGTCGAGGTTGCCCTGGACGCCGTGACCGTCGCCCGCCGCCTCCCAGCCGGCGTCGAGCGGCACGCGCCAGTCGAGCCCGAGCACGTCCCCGCCGGTCGCCGCCATCGCGGCGAGCAGCGGCGTCGACGCGCCCGTCCCGAAGTGGATCGTCGGGACGGCGACCGCGCCGAGGATACGCGCCGAGTAGGGGGCGACGAACTCCGCGTAGTCGGCCGGCGCCAGCACGCCGACCCACGAGTCGAACAGCTGGATCACGTCGGCGCCGGCGGCCGCCTGCGCGGCGACATAGCGGGCGAACTGCTCCGTCAGCCGCTCCATCAGCGCGTGCCACGCGTCGGGCTCGCCGTACATGAGCGACTTCGTCCGCACGAAGTCCCGGCTCGGCCTGCCCTCGACGAGGTAGCCGGCGACGGTGAACGGCCCGCCGCAGAAGCCGACGACGGCGCGCCCCGGCTCGAGCTCGCCGCGGACGATGCGGACCGCCTCGAGGATCGGCGCCGCCCACTCCTCCGGCTCGGTCACGCGCAGCCGCTCGACGTCGGCCGCCGACGCGAGCGGCCGGTCGACGACCGGGCCGACGCCCTCGACGAGCTCGACCGCGGCGCCCATCCCGAGCACGGGCGACATGATGTCCGCGAACATCACCGCCGCGTCCACGCCGTGGCGGCGCACCGGCTGGAGCGTCACCTCGGCGCACAGCTCCGGCGTCGACGACACCTCGAAGAACCCGTGCTGCTCGCGAATCGCGCGGTACTCCGGCAGCGAGCGGCCGGCCTGGCGCATGAACCAGACGGGCGTCCACTCGACCGGCTCGCGCCGCGCCGCACGCACGAGGATCGGCTCCATCGCGGCCTAGACTAGCCCCGTCGTGGGCGCCCCCGGTCCTCTGGTCGTGCGCTGGCACGAGCTCGAGCGCGCGCCGGTCGAGGCCGGCGCGCTGCAGCGCGCGGCGGTCGAGCTCGAGAACGCCGGCTCGGCGGCGTGGCGCACGCGCGGGGAGAAGGACGGGCTGTTCATCGCCTACCACTGGCTCGACGGCCGCGGCAACCCGATCGTCTGGGACGGACGGCGCACGCCGCTCGTGCGCACGGTCGAGCCCGGAGAGACGCTCCGCCAGGAGTTCGACCTGCGCGGGCCGATCCCGCCGGGCCGCTACCGGCTCGCCGTCGACATCGTCGAGGAGCACCGGTTCTGGCTGGCCGAGCTCGGCAACGCGCCGCTCGAGGAGGAGGTCGACGTCGGGCCGCGCAACGCGTCCCGTGCCCGCGTCTTCCTCCCGGACGACGCCGAGCCGGCGGCGGGCTGGGACGAGCTCGCGCGCGTCCTCCACGCCGAGGGCTACTCGGCCGTCGGCGGGGCGGTCGAGCCGGGGCGCGGGCTGCGCCGGCGCCGCGACGACGAGCTTGCACCGTACGCGCCCGGGGGCGGCAGGCATCCGCGCTTCCCGCATCCGCTCGTCTGCCCGTCGCTGCTGCCGCCGCTCGAGCCGAACGCGGAGGTGGCCGGACTGCCCGCATACGTTCCGGAGAGAGACGAGCCGGCGATGTTCGACGGCAGGCTCGTGATCAGACTTCGATCGCGATCTGATCGTCGACGCGCCTGAACACCCACGCGCCGATCGCGAGCGACGCGAAGCACACGAGCACGGCGTAGACGACGTCGGCGAGCGGCGGCAGGACTCCGAGGAAGAGCGGCGCGCGGATCGACTGGATGATCGGCGACAGCGGGTTGAGCCAGTGGATCACCCAGACGACGTGCTGGTGCGCCGCGAGCTGGGAGAGCGGGTAGATCACCGGTGTCAGGAAGAACCAGGGCACCATGATCGCGGCGACGATGAACTCGACGTCGCGGAAGATCGCGTTCAGCGATGCGGCGGTCAGCGCGAGCCCGGCCACGAAGCCGACGGCCAGGACCGCGAGCGGGATCGCGAGCCACTCGGTCGCGCGCACGCGCGGCAGCGCGATGAAGTTGAGCACGAGCAGGAGCACGAGCATCGCCGCGAAGCTGACGAGGTGGGCGCCGACGACGGAGAGCGGCACGAGCTGCCGCGGGAACCGCGTTTTCCGGATCAGGTTCGCGTTGTCGAGCATCGAGCGCGTCGACGACTGCAGCGCCGCCGCGACGAACGTCCAGACCGCGAGCCCGGAGAGCAGGAACAGCGGGTAGTGCCCGCCGCTCGAGAACCGTGTCTTCCAGACGACCCCGAAGACGAGGAGGTACACCGCCATCAGCAGCAGCGGGTTCGCGATCGTCCAGACGACGCCGAGCGCCGAGCCGCGGTACTTCGCCTGAAGGTCGCGACGGAACAGGTTCGCGAACAGCTCGCGGTAGCGGAGGACGTCTGCGTAGGTGCTCACTGCGAGCGAGGGTAGACGACGTCGCGGAGGAGCGGGGCGAGCTGGGCGGCGAACCCGCTCGACGTGTGGGCGCGCTCGACGCGCCTGCGCCCGGCGGCGCCGAGCGTGCGCGCCAGCTCCGGGTCGCCGAGCACGCGCTCGAGCGCGGCGCGCATCGCGGGCGGGTCCTCGGCCGGGACGACGAGCCCCTCCACTCCGTCGTCGACGTAGTCGCGGAAGATCGCGCGCTCGGTCGCGACCACCGGCCGCGTCGTCGCCATCCCCTCGAGCAGCGTCGTCAGGCCGCCGCCCTCCGAGCCGTACGCGAACTCGTCACGCCGCTGTGCGACGACGACGCAGTCGGCGGCGGCGTAGAGGTCGCGCAGCTCCACCGACGGGATGTTCGTGCGGACGCGGACGTTCGGCGGCAGCCGGATGCCTTGCACGTTTCGGGGCAGCGTGACGAAGTCGACGTCGGCGTCGAGCCCGTCGACCGCGGCCGCGATCGTCGCGTAGTCGCGCGAGAGATCCTTGCCGGCGGCGACGATCCGCGGCCGCATGTTCGCAGGGGCCGGCTCGGCCCGGAAGAAGCGGTCGTCGATCGGGATCAGCATCGTCACCACGTGCTCCGGCGGCAGTCCCGTCTCCGCGACGAGCTCGTCCGTCTGCGACCGGCCCATGCAGATGATGCGCGCGGCGCTGCGGAGCGAGCGCAGCATCAGCCGCCGCCGCGCTGCCGACGCGCGCCGCCACGTCAGGTTGAGGCCGAAGTTGATGACGACGACCGGTAGCCGCCGCGGCTTCGCCGCGAGCGGGAGCCCGGCCGCGCCGAGCGGCGTGAAGACGACGTCGACGCCGCGCAGCTCGTACGGGATCGTCAGCTCGCGCAGGTTCCAGGCGACCCGCGTCAGCGGACCCGGGCGCAGACGCCGCGTCAGCAGCGGGTCGTAGTACTCCACCTCGATCCCGTGCTCGGCGAGGTACATCGATCCGTGCAGCTGCGAGTCCGGCTCGGTGCCGCCGGCGATCCCCGCGACGACGGCGCGCCGCGAGTTCGGGTAGACGAATGCGGCCTTCACGCCCGCTTGCGCGCGTAGATCGAGACGCCGGCGTAGTGCGCGGCGCTGAGATGCGAGAGCGTGCCGAGCGTCAGCCCGACCTTCGGCAGCTTCGAGAGCGCGCGTCCGTAGGGCACCGGCGCGTAGCCGTCGGCGCGCTCGAGCCGGCGCACGGTCAGGCCCGCGCGGAAGAACTCGTAGACGTAGGCCCAGACCGGATGCACGTGCTCGTTGATCCCGAGCGCCTTCTCCGCCTCCTGGTCCGGGTTCTCCGCGCTCCGGCGGACGCCGCGCGTCCCCTCGTTCAGCCCGGCGACGACGGCGAGCGGGCGCGCGACCCGCGCCATCTCGCGCACCATGCGCCGGAGGTCGAGGGCGTGGTGGAGCGTGGCGACGCAGTAGACGAGGTCGAACGACGCGTCCGGGAACGGCAGGTGCTCGCCGTCCGCCTGCACGCGGCCGAAGTCGCCGTAGAACGCGCCGCGGCCGAGGCCGATCTTCGGGTCGACGAGGATGTCCGTGGCGACGAACTCGCAGTCGCGCTCGAGCCAGAAGCGCGCCGCCCACGCCTTCGCGGCGCCGACCTCGAGCACGCGCAGGCCGCGCCGCGGGCCGACGTAGCGGTCGAGCAGCACCTGGAACGAGTGCCCGTTCGCGAGCCAGTTGAGGTCGTCCCAGCCGAGCTCGCGGGTGACGAACGGGAGCACCGCGTCGACGGCGTCGTCCGGCTCGTACCAGCCCTCCGTCCGTGCCTTCTCGACCCAGCCGGCCGTCTCGCGGAGCTTCTCGCGCGCGCCCGGGAGCTCCTCGTGGAGCATCAGCGGGATCCCGTTCTCGACGGCGTACGAGCGCCCGCAGCCCGAGCAGGCGAGCGAGCCGTCCTCCGCCTCCGAGAGGCCGGCGCCGCAGAACGGGCACCGGAGGAGCTGCAGGAGAGGCGCGTCGACCAAGGCGCGGGCCAAACTACCGGAGAGGAGACGCGATCGGCCGCCGCCCATACACCCGGTTAACAGCCCTTGGTTAGGCTGAAGTCCGTGCTACGAGCCGCACGAACCGCGCGGCGGAGGCGGGCTGCTCCGTGACGGTCGCCGCGGCCGCGCTCACCGCTCTTCCGGCCAGCCTCCTGACGATCTGGCTCCTGTTGCGCACCCCGGCCGCGCGGATCGTCGTCGCTGCGCCGCGGGCCGACCGCTGGCACACCCGCTCGACGCCGCTGCTCGGCGGGCCCGGGATCATGGCCGGGCTGCTCGTCGCCGTCGGCGTCGCGCTCGCGGCGGGTCTGATCCCGGCCAGCCGGGAGCTCGCAGGCATCGTCGGCGGCTGCTCGATCCTCTTCGCCGCGGGCCTGCTCGACGATGTCTTCCGCCTCTCGCCGATCGCGAAGATCGGCGCGCAGCTCGCGGCTGCCGCGCTCGTGCTCGCGTCCGGCGTGCGCGTCGAGATCATCTCGAACCCGGTCGTCGGGACGGTGATCGGCGTCCTCTGGCTCGTCGGGATGACGAACGCGTTCAACCTCCTCGACAACATGGACGGGCTCGCGGCGACGCTCGCGGCGATCGCCTGCGCCTTCTTCGCGATCGACGCGTTCACAATCCACCCGAGCGACACGATCGCCGTGCTCTCGCTCGGCGTCTGCTTCGCGTGCATCGGCTTCCTGCCCTACAACCTGAGGCTGAACGGGCCTGCTGCGGTGTTCATGGGCGACAGCGGCAGCCAGGTGCTCGGGTTCGCGCTCGCCTCGCTCGGCCTCGCCGCCAGCTGGACGGTGGCCGGCTCGACGGTGGCGACGCTGTTGCTGCCGATCCTCGTGCTCGCGGTGCCGATCCTCGACACGACGCTCGTCACGATCGTACGCATCCTCGAGGGACGTCCGGTGACGCGCGGCGGCCGCGACCACACCTCGCACCGGCTCGTCTACCAGGGACTCTCCGACAAGCGCGCCGTCGTGCTCCTGTGCGTCGTCTCCGCGGCGCTCGGACTGACGAGCCTCGCGTACAAGGTGCTCGACGACACGCTCGTCACGCTGGCCGGAGCGCTGATCACGTTCGCGTTCCTCCTCCAGTTCGGGAGCTATCTCGCGGACGTGAACCGCGCCCCCGCCGCGAGCAGCGCGCCGTCGTTCGCGCGCTCGCTGCTCGTCCACCGGCGCCGCTTCGTCGAGGTGTGCGTCGACTTCGCGCTCATCTGCGCGTCCTTCGTCGCCGCGTATGCGATCGTCGTCAAGGGCGAGGGGACGATCTGGCAGCGGCACGTGCTCCATCTCGCCCTTCCCGCCGTCCTGATCGCGCGCTACATCGCGTTCATCCTGTTCGGGCTGTACCGCGGCGTCTGGCGCTACGCCGGCGCGCGCGACGCCGTGGCGATCTTCGCCGCGGTCGCGGTCTCCGAAGGCGCCGCCTACCTCTTCATTGCGAACACCGTCGTCTTCGACGGCTTCCCCGCCAGCGTCTTCTTCATCGACATGCTGATCTGCACGATGCTGATCGGCGCGGCGCGGTTCTGGGAGCGGGCGATCGCGCACGGGCTCGCGACGCTCGTCGGACGAGGCGACCAGCGGCGCGACCTGATCGTCGGCGCGGGCCGGAGCGGCCGGAGCCTCCTCCGCGAGCTCCGGGAGACGCCCGGCGAGCGCGTCGTCGGCTTCGTCGACGACGATCCGAGGCTCCGCCGCCGCCGGATCCAGGGCGTCCAGGTGATCAGCACGATCGATGAGATCGGCTGGGCGATCGGCCGGCTCGAGCCCGACGCCGTGCTCGTGACCATCCCCGAAGCTCCTCGCGAGCGGCTGGACGCCGTGATCGAGGCCTGCTCGCGCGCCGGGGTCGCGTGCCGCTTCGTCAAGCGCGAGATCGACCTCGACCCGCTCGAGGTGCTGGGCGCAGCAGCGGAGTGAGCGCGACCGCAACACCATCCCGGCGGGAGACGGACGCCCGCGCCGTCCCCGCGCAGTCGATCGCCGATCGCATCTCGGCGGTCCTGCCGCTGACGAGCGTGTACGTCGTTCTCTGCTTCGTCTACCTCATCGAAGCGTGGAACCGCGTCACCCCGTGGCTGTTCACGGACGAGCTGGAGCTGACGCAGCTCTCGCGGTCGATCGCATCGACGGGGCATGCGGCCCGGCGGGGCGTCCCGCACTCGTTCAACTCGCTCTACACGTACCTCACCGCCCCGGTCTGGCTGATCGACGACGTCTCGCGTGCCTATGCCGGCGTCAAGTACCTCGACGTCTTCGTGATGGCGGCCGTCGTCTTCCCGACGTACTTCCTGGCCCGACTCGTCGTCGGCCGGGGGCCTGCGCTCTTCGCCGCGGCGGCGGCCGGGGCGGTTCCGGCGCTCGCCTACTCGTCGTACATCGCGGTCGAGACGCTCGCATACCCCTACGCGGCGCTCTGCTTCTTCCTGATCGCGAAGGCGCTGGTCGAAAGGCGCGGGACGCGGCGCCGACGCTACGGCTGGGCGACCGCCGCCGTCGTCGCGAGCCTGGTCGCTCCCTCGGTGCGCGGCGAGCTCGTCGTCGTCCCGATCGCGGCCGCGCTCGCGATCCTCTTCGCCGTCTGGTCGAGCGACTGGGCGCGGCAACGTCGCAAGGAGTGGTCGATCGGCGACTGGATCGGGACGATCACGCTCACGTTCGGCGCGATCTTCGTGATCAGCGCGATCGCGAGCCACCACTCCCTCGAGTGGTACGGCATCACCACCTACTGGAAGCACCGGATCCTCAACATGGGGAACTGGGCGGCGGGCGCGCTCGCGATCGGGCTCGGAGTGATCCCCTTCATCGGCGGCATCGCGGCGCTCTTCCGGGTACCGGGCGAGCAGCCGAGCCGCGAGCTCCGGATGTTCCGCTGCGTGTCGCTCGCGGGCCTGATCGCCGTCGGCATGTACACCGGCATGAAGGCAGCATACCTCTCGACGGTGTTCGCGACGAGGGTCGAGGAGCGGAACCTCATCTACGTCGCGCCGCTCCTGCTCGTCGGGACGGCGGTGCTGCTCGACCGCCGCCGCGTCAACCTCTGGGGACTCGTCGCCGCGACCGCGTACGCGGCCTATCTCGTCGGCTACGCGCTCTACCACCCCACCCAGTTCCCGTACGAGATGAACGTCCAGCTCTACTCGGACGCGCTCGGGCTCGCGATCCTCCAGCAGGCGAACCGGTATCTCTACTGGACGCCGGACACGGCGCGCTGGGTCCTGCTCGGGCTCGCGCTGGCCGGATTCGTCGCGTTCCTCGCGCTCGGCCGACTGCGACGGGCGACGCTCTCCGCCCTCCTCGCCGCCGTCATCGCGCTCGGCATCGTCGCCTGGAACCTCACGGGCGAGATCAGCGCGGCGGCCGGTACGAACTCGATCAGCCGCACCGCGGCGGCGACGCTCCGGCATCCGTTCACGTGGGTCGACGACATCACGCACGGCAAGCCGACCATCTACCTCGGCGAGGGAGAGGCGGACCAGAACCCGGAGTGGATGCTCGAGTTCTGGAACCGGTCGATCGTCACGGTGGGCAGCCTCGACGGCTCGGTCGACGGACCCGGGCCGTCCGGATCGCCGAACCTGACCACCGGCGGCGAGCTCTACTGGACGAACGACCCGGCCAATCCCGGCCGCCAGTACGCCTACGCCGTCGAGGACTGGCCGTGCATCGACTTCGCCGGCACGTACCGGGGCGTCCACTACTACCGCGCCGGCGGCGGCACGAGGCCGTGGCGCCTGATCCAGCTCACGCACCCCAACCGGCTGCGCGCCGAGTGCGTGGGCATCTACCCGGACGGCTGGACCGGCGCCGCCGACAGCCAGTACTTCCGGTTCTCGGAGGGGAAGGGCGGCTGGCTCCGGATCGTCATCTCCCGGCGCAACTGGGGCGGCCCGACGCCTCCCACCCCGGTGCACGTCCTGCTCGCGCCGTTGACGATCCTGCCGACACGGCAGCCCGCGCTCAGTCGCACCTCGGGCGAGGTCGACCTCTCGCTCGGCGACGGCCAGACGAAGGTCTGCTGGCTCCGTGCGCCCGGCGACCGGTTCGGCGCGGCCGTTCTCGTGCAGAACAAGTTCATCCCGCACCAGATCGACCCGAATCTCAGCGACCCGCGCGTGCTCGGGGCCGAGGTGAGCTACCGCTTCACGAAGACGCCGCCGCCCGCGAAGGTGAAGCCGAACACCTGCGGGTGATCCCGCCTGGGCGGCGCGCTCAGCGCAGCGCGAGCAGCCGCTCGGGATGCTTCCGGAGGAAGCGCAGCATCGCCCGCGTGTGCCAGATCGTATGGCGCGTGAGGAACCGCTTGTCGATCACCGCCGCGTACTCGTGGTGGACGACCGCGGCCGGCACGTACCAGCGCTCCCAGCCGGCCCTCGCGGCTCGGTAGTTGAGATCGATGTCCTCGCAGTACATGCGGAAGCCGGCGTCCCAGCCGCCGATCTCGTCGAGCATGGCGCGGCGCAGCATCAGGAAGGCGCCGAGCATCGTGTCGGTCGGCACCGGCTCCTCGGGACGCTCGTCGAGGAGGTAGTGGTGGCGCTGCCACTTCAGCGGCGGGAAGAGCTTGCGCAGCGGCGTGCGGCGGACGATCGTCCCGCCGACGGTGGGGAAGCTGCGCCGCGACGCCTGCCAGCTGCCGTCGCTGTAGAGCATCCGCGGGCCGGCGGCGCCGCAGCGCCGGTGCTCCTCCATGAACGTGCGCAGGATCCCGACCGCGTCGGGCTCGGGGATCGCGTCGGGGTTGACGATCAGCACGAGCTCGTGCTCCGTCCGCGCGGCGCCGAGGTTCGCGTTCGCGGCGAACGAGAGCGGCCGCTCGTTCTCGAGCACGCGCGCGCCCGGCGGCAGCGCCGCGGGGACGCTGCCGGGGACGTTCGCGATCACGAGCAGCTCGTCGACCTGCGGTGCGAGCGGCGGCAGCGAGGCCGCGAGCTCGTCCGCGTGACCGTGCGAGATGACGACGGCGGAGACCTTCATCGCAGCACCTGCCGGTATACCTCGGCCGTCAGCGCGGCCGTCCGCTCCCACGAGAAGATCCGCGACCGCTCGAGTCCGGCGCGCGACCAGGGCGCAGGATCGGCGAGCACGCGCACGACCGTCTGCGCGAATGCGTCGCGGTCGGCGTACGCGATCGCATCGCCGCCGACCTCTCGCACGGCCGCGTCCGCCGTCGCGACGACGGGCGTCCCGCACGCCATCGCCTCGACGACGGGCAGCCCGAAGCCCTCGTACCGGGTCGGGAACAGCAGCGCCGCCGCCTCCTGGTAGAGCCGGACGAGCTCGTCGCGCGGGACGAATCCGCGCACGTCGGCGCCCAGCCGGCGGAGCTCGGCGGCGAGCGCGGCGTCGCGCTCGGGCCCGACGACGACGAGCCGCCGGCCGGCGACGCGCGCCGCCTCCGCGGCAAGCAGCGGATCCTTCCGTTCCTCGATCGAGCCGACGAGCAGCACGTCGTCCCCGCGCGTCCCGCCGGGCCGGAATGCCGGATCGCACGCGAGCGGCGTGACCACGATCTTCTCCGGGGCCGTGCCGTACAGCTCGACGAGGTCGTCCTTCGTCCGCTGCGAGATGGCGAGAACGCGCGTCGCGCGGTTGACGGAGCGCGGGACGACGACGCGGAAGATCGCGGTCTCGCGCGAGCCCATCAGCGAGCGGTCGCGCTCGAAGGAGAGGTCCTGCACCGTCAGCACGGCCGGGCACGGAACCGCGAACGGCAGCGAGTGGACGAAGTGCGCGAGCGCGGGCCGCAGCCTGCGCAGCAGGAGCGGGACGCGCACCGCCATCCGCAGCTCCTGGATGCGGGCCGGGAGCCCCACCGGCTCGATCCCGTCCGGGACGAGCTCCGGGTGACGGGTGACGGCGGCGAAGCGGAGGCCGTCGCCGGCCGCCGGCAGCGCGCGCAGGAGCTGCTCGACATACGTCTCGTCGCCGGTGCGGCGGCGGCCGAGGACGTCGGCGTCGATGACGACGAGGGGATCCGTCACGCCGCCGCCTCCCGGTAGACGTCGAGCGTGCGCCGCGCCGACTCGTCCCACGAGAACGCCGCGGCGCGCTCGAGCCCGCGCGCCCGCAGCTCCTCGCGCCGCGGGATCGCGGACTCGATCCCGGCGGCGATCGACCCGGCGTCGAGCGGGTCGACGAGGACCGCCGCTCCGCCCGCGACCTCCTCCGTCGCGCCGCCCGCGGAGGTGACGACCGGCGTGCCGCAGGCCATCGCCTCGAGCACGGGGATGCCGAAGCCCTCGTAGAGGGACGGATACGCGAGACAGACCGCGCCGCGGTACTGGCGCGCGAGCTCCTCGTCGCCGACCTCGCCGAGCCACGTGACGCCGCGACCGCGCGCCTCGACGCCGCCCCAGCCGCGCGCCCCGGCGACGCGGAGCGCGAGACCGAGCCGGCCGGCGGCCTCGACGACACGCGCGAGGTTCTTGCGCGGCTCGAGCGTGCCGACGGCGAGCACGTAGTCGCCCTCCGCGCGCGGTCCGTCCGGCGAGAAGACCGCGTCGACCGCGTTCGGCACGACGCGCACCTTGTCGCGCGGGACGCCGAGCACCGACTCGAGCTCCGACGCCGTGAACTCCGACACCGCGATCAGGCGCCGCGCGTGCCGGAGCACGTGGGGAACCACCGTCCGACTGTACCGGCGCGTCCACGACGGGAACGCCTCCGGCATGCGGAAGACCGCGACGTCGTGGACCGTGACGACGACCGGGAGCTTCCCGCGCACAGGCCCGCGGTACGTCGTGCAGTGGAGCAGGTCGACGCCACGCGCGTCGTGAGGGAGCTTGTGCGGGTACCACGCGAGGTCGAGCCAGAGGGTTCCTGCGCGGCCCGTCGCCCAACCGCTCATCCGCCGCACCGTGACGTCGCGCTCCAGCCGCGGAAGCAGCGCGTCGAGGTAGCGCGCCGTGCCCGCGCGCGTCTGCGCGAGCGGCGTCACGTCGACGGCGACGTTCACGCCGACGCCCCCTGCCACGCCGCGAGATGCGCGCGTCCGTTCTCGAGCCACGTGAACCGTCGCGCATGCTCGAGCCCGCGCGCGACGAGCTCCTCCCGCTCGTCGAGGGCGCGCTCGATCGCAGCCGCGATCGCGGCCGCGTTGTTCGGATCGGCGCGCACCGCCGCGTCGCCGCATGCCTCGTCGAGCGAGGGATGCGACGAGACGACGCACGGGACGCCGCACGCCATCGCCTCGACGACGGGCATCCCGAAGCCCTCGTAGAGCGACGGGTAGACGAAGACGCTCGCGCCGCGGTAGAGACGCGGCAGGTCCTCGCGAGGTGTGTAGCCGAGCCGGACGATTCCCGGCGCGTCGAGCTCCGGCTGGTCGCCCCACCCGGCCGCGCCGACGACGAGCAGCGAGAGCGCGTCGCCGTCGAGCCGCGCGTAGGCCTCGACGAGCCGCGACAGGTTCTTCCGCGGCTCCAACGTCGCGACGGTGAGCGCGTAACGGCGGCCGTCGAGGTCGAGCCGCTCGCCCGCCTGCGTGAAGCCCGGCTCGACGCCGGGATACGCGACATGGACCTTCGCCGGGTCGACGCCGAGCGTCGCGACGACGTCGTCGCCGGTGAAGCGCGAGTTGACGATGACGACGTCGCACACCTCGGCCGCGTGCCGGTACTTCGCCCCGTGCATCCGCCGCGTACGCGCGTGCACCCATTCCGGGTGATGCAGTGGGACGAGATCGTGAACCATCGTCGAGCGGAGGCCGCCGCCCTGCGGGGGATACATCCAGTCGCTGAAGTGGAAGACGTCGAGCGGCCCGACGATCCGCTCGAGCGACGGCGCGCCTGCCCGGCTCCACGCCGTGCGCAGCGCGTGCGCACCGGGCAGGACCGGCAGCCGCCGCTCGACGGCGACGCCGTCGAGCGCCGACTCGATCTCGCGCTTCCCGCGCGGGCTCGCCGGTGCGAACGCGACCAGCTCGTCCGCGCCCGCCGACGCCTCGACCATCCCGACGAGCGAGCCGCGGATGTAGTTGCCGACGCCGGTGCGCTCGTGCGACAGCGGCGACACGTCGACGACGATCCTCACTTCGGCGGCGCGTACTCGATCGAGTCGAAGTGCAGCCCGAGCAGGCGCTCGTCGGTCGAGCCCTTCACGTACTGCGCCGGGCGGCGCGCCGGCGAGATCGCGAACGCGACGCGGCACGTCCCGTCTTGCGGCGTCAACGGGAACGAGAGCGTGCGATGGTCGGTGCTCGGCGAGATGCGGATCGTCCGCGCCGGCGTCGTCCCGGAGACGGCGATCGTCTGCGGCGTGCCCTTGAACAGCTGGTTGTCGCTCGAGACGGTCACGGCGAGCGTGCCGCCGGCGCATTGCAGACGCGTCCAGCTCGGATTGGCGTTCGACCATGGGCTGACGCCGGCGCTCGTCGGGTACAGCCCGAAGACGAGCGTCGTGATCCGCGCCGGCGGAGTCACCTTGTAGAGGACGAGCTGCTTGGCGCGGTCGCGCGCGACGACCGTGCCGACGAGGTTGACGGTGTCGTTCGCGAGGACGTACGAGTCGCGGATCGCCGTGCCGCCGCGGCCGACGAGGACGCCGGTCGCCTGGTCGGCGGCGACCCGGGTCGACGGCATGTCGCCGGGGAGCGTCGCGCCGAGGTCGTAGACGCGGTCGACGCTGCGGTTCCAGAACTCGTTCTCCCACACGGCGAGGTCGTCCCCGCCGGACCAGAGGACGGCGACCCGCGCGTTGCGGCCGACGGCGTCGTCGATCCAGCTGCGGTCGGTGCGGCCGATCCCCTGCGCCAGCGCGCTCGTCGACAGCCGCGGGAACCCGTGCTTCCACTGCTCCAGCGGCAACCACGTGGCGAGGAAGCCGAGCGCGACGATCGCCGGGAGGACGGGCGCCCAGCGGCGCGGCGACCAGAGGAACACCGCGCCGAGCGCGAGCGAGACGAGCACGACGACGACCGAGACGCTCGCGAGCCCGGCCCAGGCGCCGCCGACGTACCACCACGGCTGGAAGCCGAGCGTGTCCGACTCCGCCGTGACGTTCAGCAGCCGGAGGAACGGGATCGCGCCCGGGAGGGCGGCGGCGAGTCCCGCGGCGACGACCGCCGCGCGAGACGGCCGCGGCTGGCCGCGCTCGATCCACGCGAGCAGCGCGACGATCAGCAGCGGCGCGAGATAGAAGAGGTTCCGCTCCTCGATCCGCAGCGAGTAGCGCGAGGCGAAGACCGCGACCTCGAGCACGAGCCAGACGGAGAGCGACGCGGTCGCGGCGGCGAAGACGCGCATGCTCCGGTCGAGATGGCGCGCGTTCGCCACGAGCACGATCAGCGCCGCGAACGGGAGGATCCAGACGTAGAGGTCGAGCTCGGCGACGTGGAGCACGGTCCACTTGAGGGCGGGCCAGAGGTGGTAGTGGCCGCCGCTCGTCTTCGAGTAGTTGCCGAGCACGTGGGTCACCGACCGGCCGAGTGCGAGCTCGACGACGACGACGAGGACGACACCGGCGGCGACGATGCCGTAGAGCGCCTTGTACGCGCCGAGCCGGCTCGGCCGTCCGCGCTCGATCCAGGCGAGCACGAGCGGTGCCGTCAGCACGGCGGCGACGAGCGCGACCGTCTGCGCACGCGTCTCGAACGCGAGCACGCACAGCGCGAGCACGGCCACCTGCCGCCAGAGGGTCGGCCGCTCGAGCATGAGCACGAGCGCGAGCGCGAGCCAGAGGAAGATCGGGTAGAACGCGTTCTCCGTCATCAGCGTCCCGACGTACGCCATCGACGGGATCGCGACCGCGAGCGCAGCGGCGACGAGCGCGGCGGGCGGGCGGACGACGCGGCGGGCGAGGAGGTACGCCGGCACGACCGCGGACGACATCAGCAGCGCGTCGATCACGAGCGCCGACCGGTAGACGTCGTGCATCGAGGTGAACAGCGCATATGCGGGCGAGAGCAGCAGCGGGTAGACGAAGCCGTAGTTGCCGTGCACGCCGCGGATGAGGAAGTGGCCCGTGGCGGCGAAGCTGCGCGCCATGTCGGAGTAGACGAGCTCGTCGACCATGATCCACGGCGACGTCACGCGCAGCCCGAGGGCCAGCTGGACCGCGACGGAGACGGCGTAGAGCGCCCCCACCCACAGCCACATCGGCCATGCCCGGAGCAGGCGCGACCCGGTGCCAGACCCCGGGACGTGTCCGGCGGGGGCACGTCCGTCGGCCGAGACGATCGCGGCCTGCCGCAGCTCCGGCGCGAGCAGCTCCGGCTCGACGCCGACGTCCGCCGCGGCGGCGGCCACCTCGCGGAAGACCTTCTCGCGCACCGCCGCGTCGCCGGCCGCCTCCTCGAGCGCGGCCGCGTACAGCTCCGCGACGCGGGCGAGATCGTGCTCACGCTCGACGTACGCGCGCGCGGCCGTGCCCATCCGGACGGCGACGGCCGGGTCGGCGAGCCGCTCGAGCGCGGCGGCGAGCGCATCGACCTCCTCGTCGCCGCCGACCGGGACCTTCAGCGCGACCTCGTCCGGCAGCTCCGCGAACCAGCCGACGTCGCTGACGACGAGCGGCTTGCCGAGCGACAGTGTCCGGATCGCGCTGCCGGACGTCTCGCCCATCGTCGGCGCGCGCAGCAGCACGCACGCGTCGCACGCCGCCATCAGCGACCACAGCCGCGACTCCTCGACGTACGGCTCGCGGATGACGCCGCCGGCGTCGAGCCCGGTCCGTTCGAGCCGGCCGGCGAGGTCGAAGCCCGGCGCCTCGGAGCCGACGAGCAACAGGCGCGCCTCCGGATGCGTGCGGCGCAGCGCCGCGAACGCGCGCAGCAGCTGAGGGATCCGCTTGCTCTCGTTGATGTGCCCGAAGCAGCCGATCAGCGGCGCGCCGTCGACCGCCGCCGGCGCGACCTCGGGCGCCGGCCAGGCCGGGTGCGGGATGCGCCAGAGCGGCCCGTCGTAGCCGTGGTCGCGCGCGCGATCCTCGACGTAGTGCGAGTGGACGATCAGCCCCGTCGCCCGGTCGAGCACCTCGCCGGCGAGCGGGAACTCCTCCGGCCGCACCTCCCAGAGCGGCGGCACGCGCCCCTCGAGCACGCCGTAGCCGAGCAGCCGCCCCGGCACGCCCGCCTCGCGCTCCATCGCGGCGAGATACGCGTGGCCGTCCTTCCGCCCGATCGTCATCCCGGCGACGAGGTGGTGGATCACCCAGTCGTGCAGGACGACGACGCCGGGCTGTCGCCGCAGCGCGTCGACGATCCACGCATGCGCGTCCGGGTTGTTGCCGATGTGGTAGAGCGACACGTCGACGCCGCCGACCGGGCGCGTCCGCCCCGGCCGCACCACCTCGACCTCGACGAGGCGCTCGAGCGCGGGCAGCAGCAGCGCCGAGTAGTCGGCGATGCCCGACGTGTCGGGCGGCAGCGGTGAGAAGTACGCGACCCTCACGTCACGCGACCGCGGCGAGCAGCCGGTCGATGCACGAGTCCCAGGTGACGCCACGGGCGAGCTCGCGGCCGGCGCGGCCGAGCGCCTTCGCCTCCTCCGCGTGGCCGCGCAGCCACGCGCAGGCGCGTGCGACGTCCTCCGCACTCGGCGCGACGACGAGTCCCGTCTCCCGGTCGTGCACCACGTCGAGCGGGCCGCCGGCGTCCGTCGTCGTCAGCACCGGCTTCTCCGAGAGGAACGCCTCGAACGGCACCATCCCGAAGTCCTCGTCCACCGGCGCGTAGTAGACGCCGAGGCAGCGCGCGTACAGGTCGGCGAGTTCCTCGTCCGAGACGCGGCCCGTGAACTCGGCGCGGCCGTTCAGCCCGCGGTCGCGCGCGAGCCGCTCGAGCCGCTCCCTGTCGGGCCCGTCTCCGGCAATCACGACGCGCAGGCCCGGCTCGGCCGCGGCCGCCTCGAGCAGCAGGTCGATCCGCTTCGCCCGGTCGAGCCGGTTCACGGAGAGGATGAAGTCGTCGTAGCGCTCGCAGCGGTACGCGAGCGCCGCCGGCGGGTGCGGCATGATCTCCGCCTCGAGCCCGGTCGAGTCGCGCAGCCGCCCGGCGACGTTCCCCGAGGTGGCGAAGATCGCGCGCGCTTCCGACAGCGCCGTGCGCTCGAAGGCGAGCACGCGGCGCCGCAGTGCGCGGTCCTCCGCCGACTCGGAGAACTGGCCGAGCGCGGTGCGGTCCAGGTCCCACGCCTGCCGGAACTGATGGACGAGCCAGACGACCTTGCGCGGGTGCCGCACGGCATAGGACGGAAACTTCGTCGCGATCACGGCGTCGACCGGCCGGCCGTTCGCCTCCTCGAGGTCGAGCAGCCGCCACAGGAACGCCTGCGTGAGCACGCGCTCGCCCGGGTACCACTTGAACGGGACCGTGACGAGCTCCGCCTCGTGCCCGCGCGCGCGCAGCTCCCCGACGAGGTCGTCCGCGAAGATCTCGGCGCCGCCGCGCTCGAACGGCACCTGCGGGATGCACACGCACAACCTCATTGCCGGCCTTCGAGCTCGTCGACGCGTCTCGTCAGGTCGTCGACGAGCCGCAGCAGCGCGTCGTTGACGATTCGCTGCTCCGCGAACGCCGGCTCGACGTACCAGCGCATGCACTTCCGAAGAACGCGCTTCACCTGGAACGCGAGCCGGCCCTTGAGCCCGGGCCGGCGCTCGAGCGGCTTGTCCGCGCTCACCGGCCAGAACCGCTCCGCGAGCCCGCGCGTGGAGGCGAGGTCGCGGGAGCCGCGGTCGACGGCCTCCCGCAGCCGCGCGTAGACCTCGTCGACCGAAAGCTCCTGCTGATCGGACATTTCCGCGGAAGTGTAAAGAGACGGTGTTACGAACTCGTGAGTTGCCGGAGCCGCTCGAGCGCCGCGTCCACGAGCAGCGGGACGAGCTGGTCGAACCCGACACGCGGCGCCCAGCCGAGCCGCTCGCGCGCCTGCGAGGCGTCGCCGACCAGGCGGTGGAGCTCCGCCTGGCCGCGCAGCAGGGAGGTGTCGACGCGCACGTGGCTCCTCCAGTCGAGGCCGACGTGCGCGAAGGCCCGCTCGACGAGCTCCTCCACCGAGTGGAGCGCACCCGTCGCGATGATGTAGTCGGCGGGCTCGTCCTGCTGGAGCATCCGCCACATCGCCTCGACGTAGTCGCCCGCGTACCCCCAGTCGCGCTGGGCCGTCAGGTCGCCGAGCGAGAGCTCGCTCTCGAGCCCGAGCGAGATCGCGGCGGCCGCATGTGCGACCTTGCTCGGCAGGAAGCTCACCGGGCGCCGCGGCGACTCGTGGTTGTAGAGGACGCCGCAGCTCGCGTGCAGCCCGTAGCGCCGCCGGTACGAGCCGACGATGAAGTGGCCGTACGCCTTGGCGACGCCGTACGGCGTCACCGGCGAGAGCCGCGTCGCCTCGGTCTGCGGCACCTCGGCCGGGTCGCCGAAGATCTCGCTCGACGAGGCCTGGTAGACGCGGACGGACGCGTCGACCGCGCGGACGGCCTCGAGCAGCGACGTCACGCCGACCGCCGCGAACTCGGCCGTGACGACGGGACGGCTCCACGACGCGGGCACGAACGACGGCGAGGCGAGGTTGTAGACCTCACGCGGCGCGTGCTCGCGCAGCACGCCGGCGAGCGCGCCCTCGTCGAGCAGGTCCGCCTGGACGAGCTCGACGCGGTCGCGGACGGCGGCGAGGTTCGGATAGTCGGCGCTCGGCCCGGTGCGGACGATCCCGACGACCTCGTAGCCCCGCTCGAGCAGCAGCTCCGCGAGGTAGGAGCCGTCCTGGCCGCCGATGCCGGTGACGAGTGCGCGCGTCGCGCTCACTGGTGCAGCCCCCGGACGTACGACCACGCCTCGCTGAGGCCGAGCGAGCGCAGCGCGTAGACGATCCCGACGTAGACGACCGCACCGGCGAGCGCCGCCGGGATCGGCGAGAGGAAGAGCGACGCAACCCCGAACGCGAGCACGGTCGCGCCGCCGACCACGAGCGCGAGCCGCGCGAGCCCGGCCGCCGCGATCTCCAGCGTCTGCCACGAGAGCGTCGCGATCAACCCGGCCGCGATCACCGACGCCGCCAGCCCGAGCGCGACCGCGAGCCCGTCGAGCCCCCAGAGCGAGCGGAGCGCGAGCCCGACCGGGATCGCGACGAGGAACCCGGCGAGCGCGAGCGGCACGAGCATCCTCCGCTTCTCGGCGACGAACACGAGCGGGAACGTCACGGCGAAGCAGACCCACGCGAGCATCCAGAGGGCGAGGTAGACGACGAGGTGGCCGAGCTGGCGGCCGACGCTGCCGGAGTAGGCGCTCCCGAGCAGGACGCCCATGATCCGGCCGCCGACGAGCGCGACGATCCCGGCAACGGGTCCGGCGAGCACGAGGCTGACCCAGGCGGCGTCGACGACGTGGCGCCCCGCGGCGACGGGGTCGATCCCGCGCCGCGTCAGCGGGGCGGACGAGATCAGCCCGAGCGAGAACGCGGTCGCGCCGACGATCGTCGACGCGGCGAGGTACGCATACGAGAAGCTCGAGACGCGGCCGACGCCGAGGTACGCGGCGAGGCGGAGCGTGAGCAGGTAGCAGCCGGAGAGCGCGACCGGGACGGCGGAGCCCTGCACGAGGTGCCAGAGCTTGGGGCCGAGCTCGAGCCGCTCCGGCCACGCCCCGCCGAGCCCGTGCCGACGCCGGAGCCCGATCACCGTCACCGTGAGGGCGATGACCGCGTTCACGGACAGCCCCCACGCGAGCGCCACGACGCCGTGGGCGTCGGCGAGCGCCGCGAAGACGATCAAGCCGGAGATCCCGCCGAGCGCGAAGCCGAGCGCCGCGGTGCCGTAGCTGTCGAGCGCGGCGAGCGCGCCGGCGGCGAGCGCCGCGAGCAGCTGCCCGAACGCCGCCGGCACGAGCACGACGAGCGCACGCGCGGCGACGTGGGCCGCCTGCGGCGGCAGCTTGCCGGTGAGCAGGTCGCCGAGGGGTCGCGCCAGGAGCCCGACGGCGATGCAGGTCGGGACGGCGAGCGTGAGGATCGCGACCGCGAACGCGCGCGTCTCGCCGCCGAGCCGCCCGGCCGCCGCGGCCCGGGTCAGGTCGGGGACGACGACCATCCGGAACGACTGCGCGGCGAAGACGAGGACGAGGTAGACGGCGTAGGCGCCGAGGAATCCGTCCGTCTCCGCGGTGCGCCCGAACTTGTGCGCGAGCAGCGCCCCGGCGCCCGCGGCGGCGAGCGCGATCACGACCTGGGCGAGCCCCGTGAGGAGCCCGCTCCGGACCGCGCTCCGGCGGCGGGGGGCGCTGACCGATTCCACGGCTCCCGATCAAAGCATGCCCTGCCCGCTCTTGGGGGGCACCAGGCTCACGGATCCGTAACGGTCCCGCGTTACCCTTTGCCGGTGCGCGTCCTGGTCACGGGTGGCGCGGGCTTCCTGGGCTCGCACCTGGTCGAGCGGCTCCGCGCGGGCGGAGTCGAGCCGTTCGTGCCGCGTCGCGGCGATTACGACCTGACCGTCGCCGCCGACGCCGAGCGGCTGTTCGCCGATGCCCGCCCGGAGCTCGTCATCCATCTCGCCGCCGAGGTCGGCGGCATCGGCGCCAACCGGGCGAACCCCGGCCGCTACTGGTACGCGAACCTGATGATGGGCGCCCACGTGCTCGAGCTGAGCCGCGTCCACGGGGCGCGCAAGGTCGTGATCACCGGGACGATCTGCGCGTATCCGAAGTTTGCGCCGATCCCCTTCCACGAGGACGACCTCTGGAACGGATACCCCGAGGAGACGAACGCGCCCTACGGCGTCGCGAAGAAGTCGCTCCTCGTCGGCGGGCAGGCGTACCGCGAGCAGTACGGGCTGGACGTCGTCTACCTGCTGCCGGTCAACCTCTACGGGCCGCGCGACAACTTCGACCTCGAGACCTCGCACGTGATCCCGGCGCTGATCCGCAAGATGGTCGAGGCGCAGGAGTCGGGCGAGCGCGAGATCGTGCTCTGGGGAGACGGGTCGCCGACGCGCGAGTTCCTCTATGTCGACGACTGCGCCGAGGCGATCCAGCTCGCCGCGGAGCGCTACGACGGCTCCGAGCCGGTCAACCTCGGAACAGGCCAGGAGATCTCGATCCGTGACCTCGCCGAGCTGATCGCCGAGCTGACGGGCTTCGACGGCGAGATCGTCTGGGACACGACGAGACCGAACGGCCAGCCGCGCCGCCGGCTCGACGTCTCGCGCGCCGAGGAGCTGTTCGGCTTCCGCGCGCACACGCCCCTGCGCGAGGGCCTCGAGCGCACGATCGCCTGGTACCGCAGCCGCGAGCCGGCGGGAACGACGACAAGGTGACGAGCATCGCGTACGACGCGGGCCGCCGCGCGTGGGAGACGGTCCCGCGGGTCCGCGCCTGGCTCGAAGGCGTTCGGCCCGTCACGCTGCTCGCCCCGGCGATCGTCGTCCAGTGGCTCGTGACCCTCGGGCTCGGGCTGATCGTGCACCACAACGGCTGGCTCTACTACCAGGGCGGCGACCAGCTCTGGTATTACGGCCTTGGTTGGCTGCTGGGGCACGGGATCATCGGCACCGCCTCGGTGGGACCCATCCTCCCGTTTCTCGACATCCCCGCGGGCTGGATCGGAGGCCCCACCCTCGTGCCCGCGCTTCCGGCGATCATCCTCGTCAACGTCCTCGTCCTCGCCCCGGTCGCGCTCCTCTGCGTCTACGGGATCGCGCAGCGGATCGGCGGCAGGGTCTTCGCGTACTGGGCCACGCTCCTCTGGATCGTCGTGCCGCTGATCGGGATCAAGTACACGGATCTCGGCTACCACCAGATCTACACCGAGGTGACGCTGCCGCAGTCGTACGGGCTCACCGCGATGGCCGACTTCCCGTCGATGGTCGCCGTGCTCGTCTCCGTCTACTTCACGTTCAGGGTCGCCGACCGGATGGACGTCGTCGACGCGCTCGCCGCCGGGCTCGCGGCCGGCCTCGTGATCGGGATGAAGCCCGCGAACTCGGTCTTCCTTCTCGGGCCGATCCTCGTCCTCGCCGTGCGCAGGCGGTTTCTCGGCGCCGCGCTGATGCTCGCGGGGCTCGCACCGGCCGTGCTCGCGCTCGCGCTCTGGAAGTACCGCGGTCTCGGGTACCTGCCCTTGTTCCACGCACAGGCCGCCGAGCGGCTGGCGCTCGGCGCCGGCAATCAGCTCGTGGCATTCAACCCGCTTCTCCGGTACGGCCACTTCTCGTGGCACCAGCTCCACAACAACCTCCTCGACATCAAGGAGCACTTCTGGAGCATGCGGGTGATCGAGTGGCTGGCGCTGGCGGGCATCATCGGACTCGCGCGGCGGTCGTTGAACGGGGCCCTCCTCGTCGGCGGATGGTTCGCCGCCTTCGTCCTCACCAAGGGGACGTACCTCTTCGCGGGCGTCCCCGGCGGGAGCCTGTTCCGGGTCATGATGCCGTCGTTCCCAGCGTTCGTGCTGCTCCTGGCTTCGCTCGTCTATCTGTTTCCACGCGGTCGAAAGCGCCGGGCGGAGATCCCGAGGACGCAGTCGCGATTGACGCCGCGGACCCGACTGGCGCTGCTCGGAGCGGCGGCGGTCGTCTTCGCGCTGTCGCCGCTCGTGCTGATCGGGGCGGCGCAGCCGCTGCGCGGCCCGCAACCGCAGGCCTGGAAGGTCGACTTCCTGCTGCGCCCCGTCGACCCTGCGCTGCGTCTGACCGCGGTGCGCCACGGGAACGAGGTGCGGCTCGCCTGGAACCCGTCGGAGCCATGGGCCGCGAAGGTCTTCTACCGGATCTGGCGGACCGGTGATCCGGCGGGCGGGGCATCGTGTACGCCGACGCCGCACGCGAGCGACAACTGCATGCTGACGATGGACGACCTCGGTGCGCACTACGGGGGCCGTTGGGTCGACCGGCCCGGGAAGGGCGTCTGGACCTACCGGCTCGGACTCGCGGCGAACTGGCTGAACAGCCCCGACTACGGCGACGTCTACTCGATCGGCCTGCCCGTTACAGTCCGCGTGCCCTGACCGTGAGCTCGCCGGCCCCCACCTATTCGGTCGTCATCCCGATCCACAACGAGCAGGAGTCGCTGCCCGAGCTCCACCGCCGCCTGCTCGCCGTGCTGCCCGAGCTCGACGGCGACGCCGAGGTGATCCTCGTCGACGACGGCAGCACCGACCTCGGCTACCTGATGATGATCGAGCTGCACCGCGGGGATCCGCGCTTCAAGGTCGCGCAGCTCGCCCGCAACTTCGGGCACCAGGTCGCGATCACCGCAGGGATCGACCTCGCCCGAGGCGACGCGGTGATCGTCATGGACGGTGACCTGCAGCACCCGCCCGAGCTCCTCCCCGAGCTTGCCGCGCGCTGGCGCGACGGCTACGAGGTCGTGTACGGCGTGATGGTCGATCGCCCCGAGGGATGGTTCAAGCGCACGAGCGCAAAGATCTACTACCGCATGCTGCGACAGCTCGCGAGCGTCGAGATCCCGTCCGCCTCGGGCGACTTTCGCCTCGCCGACCGCCGTGTCATCACCGCCTTCCGTGCCATGCCGGAGCAGAACCGCTTCGTGCGCGGCATGTTCGCCTGGCTCGGCTTCCGCCAGATCGGCGTGTCGTACGAGGCTCCGCCGCGCCACGGGGGGAAGTCGAAGTACACGCTGCGGAAGATGGTGCGGCTCGCGACCGACGGCCTGCTCAGCTTCTCGACGAAGCCGCTGCGGCTCGTCCTCGACATCGGCTTCATCGTCTCGATCTCGGCGTTCTTCTTCGGGGTCGGGACGCTGATCTCGAAGTTCGCCGGCGCGTTCCTCGTTCCCGGCTGGCTGACGATCATCCTCGTCGTCACGTTCATCGGCGGAATCCAGCTGATCGTGATCGGCGTCGTCGGCGAGTACGTCGGACGCGTCTACGACGAGGTGAAGGCACGCCCGCTCTACCTCGTCCGCGAGCTCCACGGCTTCGATCCCGAGTCGATTCCGCAGGGCCCGCTCCCGCCGGCGGAGCTCCGGATCCCTTGAGCGTCCCGGCTGCGGCCCGTTCCCGCGGGGCGCGCGCGGTCCCCGCATCGCTCGTCGCGGAGCTCGGAGCGCTCGCACTCGTCGTCGCGGCCGCCGCCTACGTCTGGACGCGCGACCTCCACTCGTACCCGAACTTCGACGAGGGCAACTACCTCGGCAGCCTCGACGCGCTGCGCCACGGCCAGGCGCTCGGGAAGGACGTCTTCCTCGACCAGCCGCCTGGGTGGTATCTCCTGCTCGTCGCCGTCTCCCATCCGTTCGGGAACTCCCTGACGGGAGTGAGGACGGGTCTCGCGGTCGTCACGCTTGCGGCGGTCGTCGCCGCGTACGCGTGCGGCAGGATCGCCGGAGGCCCGCTCGCCGGTGTCGTCGCCGCCGCCGTGATGGCGGTCGCCCGCCCGCTCCCGGGCTTCGCCGCGACGGTCGAGTCGGAGCCCGCGTCGGCGGCGCTCGCCGTCGTGGCCGTCGCCCTCGCCGTCCACGCGTACCGCGGACGGTGCCGCGCGTCGACCGCGTTCGCGTCCGGAGCCGTCCTCGCCGCCGCGACCTCGGTGAAGCTCCCGGGCGCCACGGCGGCGCTCCCGATCGCCGGGCTCGCCGTGCTCTGCGGCTCCGGGCCGCTCCTGCGCCGGCTCCTCTGGCCGCTCGCCGGCTTCGCCGCGGTCTGCGCGGCGTTCGTCATCGCGTACCGCGACGCGCTCCCGCAGATCTGGCACGGCGTCTTCGTCACGCATGCACGGATCCTCGGCGCGCACACCGCGACGTCGAACCTCCATCGCGCCGCGACGTTCGTCGACCCGCGCACGCCCTTCGGCTGGCTCGTCATCGGCGGCGCGATTGCGTCCATCGTCGTCGCTGCGGGCGGTCGCGAGCGACGGCTCCTGGCGGCGCTGTGGCTCTGGATCGTCGGCGGCTACGGCTTCGTGCTCGCGATGCACCCGCTGAGCGATCATCACCTCGTCTTCCTCGGCGTCGCGCTCGCGCTTCCGGCCGGGGTCGGGCTCGGCCTGCTGGCCGCGCAGCTCGGGCTGCACCGGCCGGCGGGCGTCGCACTCGTTGCCGTCGTCGCGCTCCTCGTCGGCGCGGCGCTCGTCAAGGAGCGGAACGAGATCGTCGGCGCCTCGACGCGCGAGCCGCCCGAGATCGCCTGGGCCGTGCGACAGCTCGACGCGCACACGGGGCCGAACGAGCTCGTCGTCTCGGACCTGCCGATCGTCCCGTACTTCGCCGACCGCCGCATGCCGGGCCAGCTGATCGACACGTCGATCGCCCGCATCGCCGACGAGGACCTGCCGCCGGCGGGCGTTCTCCGGATCGTCGACCGCACCCGGCCGGTCGCGGTCGTGATCGGCCGGATGTTCCAGACGAAGCCGCAGATCGTCGCCGGGATCCGCGCGCGGTACGCGCGGCGTCTCCATTACCAGCTCCACCCGGGATACGTCGACGTCTACCTCGATCGCAGACGCTAGGCCTGCCGCCGCGCGGCGGATCGCGCCGGGCCCGCTCGCCGTGGCGGCCGGTCTCGTCGCCGCGCTCGCGCTCGCCGTCGCGGGGGCGCGACACGCGTCGCCCTCGCAGGTCTCGCCCGTCTCGCCGACCGGGGAGCCGTGGCACGCGTTCTGGACGTGGGGCGTCGTCGCCGCCTTCGTCCTCTACGTCGCGGGCGCGTGGCTCGCCCGCGGCGGCGCGTACTCGCTCCGGACCGCTGTCGTCCTCGCGGTCGTCGTGCAGGTGATCGCGCTCGCGGCGCCGTTGATCCTCTCGAACGACGTCAACCTCTACTGGTCCCAGGCGCGGATCATGGTCGTCCACCACGCGAACCCGTACGTCGCGACGCCCAGCGCGTACCCGAGCGACCCGGCGTACGGCCACGTCTCGCCGATCTGGCGGACCGAGACGGAGCCGTACGGTCCCGCATGGGTCGCCGTCGGGGCCGTTCCCGGCGCGATCGCGGGCTCATCGGCGCACCGGGCCGAGCTCGCCTACCGCGTGCTCGCGGTGCTCGGCATCCTCGCCGCCGTTCTCGTCGTCGCACGGCGGACGCGGAACCCCGCCGCCGTCGCCCTGCTCGGCTGGAGTCCGCTCGTCGCGCTCCACTACGCCGGCGGCGGTCATAGCGACGCCTGGATGACCGCGCTGCTCGTGTTCGCGGTCGCAGTCCCGGCCGCGGCGGCCGGCGGCGCGTCCTGGGTCGTCGCCGCAGCGTTCAAGCCGGTCGCGGCGATCCTCCTCCCTCTGCAGCTCGCCGCGCGGCGCTTCCACGAGTCGCGGCGCTGGTGGATCGGCCTCGTCGGGGCCGCGCTCGTCGTTCTCATCGCGTCGACCGCGGCGTTCGGCACCCACTGGGTGTCGGCCGCATCCGCGGGCGCGCACCAGACGTCGCCGCTCGGCGGCGTCCACTGGCTCACCGAGCTCGGGCTCCGCCACCGGTATGCCGTCGCCCTCGGCGGGCTCGTCTTCGTCGCCGTCTACGCCGTCCTCGCCCGCTCCGCCTGGCGGACGGGACGGGCGCGCCTCTCGCTGGCCGCGACCGCTCTCTGCCTCACCTCGAGCCTCCTCCGCCCCTGGTACGCGCTCTGGCCGCTCGCGCTCGCCGCCGTCGAGGAGGACGATCTCGCCGCGGTCGCCGCGATCGCGCTCTCGGCCTACGTGCTCTTCGCCGACGCCGTTCCGTTCTAGGCTTCAGCCGACAGTCACGGTCGCGGGAGTGATCGATGCCGGCGTGGCACGCGTTACCCTTCTGACGCCGTGATCTCCGTTGTCGCGCCCGTCCACAACGAAGCCGAGACGCTCACCGAGCTCCACCGACGGATCAGGGAAGCCGTCGCGGAGTTCGAGACGTGCGAGATCGTTCTCGTCGACGACGGGTCGACGGACGGCTCGTGGGCGACGATGCTGGCCCTCGCCGCGACGGACCCCCATCTCCGCCTCCTGCGGCTCTCGCGCAACTTCGGGCACCAGGCCGCGCTGACGGCGGGACTCGACGCGGCGCGCGGCGACGCTGTCGTGCTCATGGACGCCGACCTGCAGGACCCCCCGGAGATGATCCCCGTCCTCGTCGCGAAGTGGCGCGAGGGATACGACGTCGTCTACGGCCTTCGCACCGAGCGCGAGGGCGAAACGCGCTACAAGCGCTGGACCGCTGCAATCTTCTACCGCCTTCTGCGCGGGATGACTCATGTCGATATTCCGGCGGACGCAGGCGACTTCCGGCTGCTTTCCAGGCGCGCCGTCGAGGCGCTGGCACTGATGCCGGAGCGTGCACGGTTCCTCCGTGGAATGACCAGCTGGGTGGGCTTCCGCCAAGCGAGCGTGCCGTATCGACGCGACGCGCGCTATGCGGGCGAGACGAAGTACCCGACACGGCGCATGGTTCGCTTCGCCGTCGACGCGATCACGTCGTTCTCGACGACGCCGATCCGTGTCGTCACCGGCGTCGGCCTCATCGTCGTCGTGTTCTGCGTCGGCGTCCTTGCGTGGGCCATATACGTGAAGTTTCTCACCGACACGGCGGTCGCCGGCTGGACGTCGGTTCTCATCGTCGTGCTGCTGCTCGGGGGCATGCAGCTCGTGGGGATCGGCGTGATCGGTCAATACATCGCGCGGATCTTCGAAGAGGCCAAGCAGCGGCCGCTCTACCTCGTCGAGGAATCGGTCGAAGGGATCGCGCCCACCGAGACCGGCGAGCCTACGACGAGCGCGACTCCTCTTCCCTGAGCTCCTGCTCGAGCAGCGCCAGCCGCTGCGCGAGCATGACGTTCTGGTCCGAGAGCCGCGAGATCACCGTCGAGTAGTGGAGGAGCACGGCGATGATGAAGAGGATCCCGACGGCGAACAGCACGGCGGGCGGATACGTCTGCACGCCGACCCAGCGGGCCATCGTGTTGAGCCCACCGCGCCACAGCGAGAGCGCGGTGAGCACGAGGCCGGTAAGGAGCCAGAGCAACGCGTAGCGCTCGCGCAGCCGCCGGCTTCGGATCAGCTCGAGCACGACGAGGACGAGCGTGATCGACGCGATCGCGCCGACGATGGAGACGGCAAGGGGTGTCACTGCAGTTCCTCCTGCGGGACGACGTTGCGGCGGAAGAGCCCGACGAAGATCGCGAGCAGCACCTTGACCATGTAGTAGATGGAGCGCAGGGCGGTGATCGACGAGCGGCCGCCGCCGCGCTCGCGCATCGCCACCGGCACCTCCTGCATGCGCAGGCGGTGGCGGAACACCATCACCGTCGCCTCGACCTCCGGATAGTCGTGCGGGTAGTCGCGCGCGAACAGCGCGATCCCGCGGCGGTTGAGGGCCTGGAAGCCGGAGGTCGGGTCGGTGACGCGCTGGCCGACGATGCGCGAGACGACCGAGGCGAGGATGCGGATGCCGATGCGCCGCGAGCGGGACGAGCGGTAGCCGTCGCCGCCGGCCGCGGCGAAGCGGGAGCCGACGGCGATGTCGGCGTCGCCGGCGAGCACCGGCGCGAGGATCAGCCCGAGCTGCGACGGGTCGTGCTGG
>Ga0335080_10000069_pt1 | contig 89358 bp, 83 predicted proteins | sample Lox_Sample_34_FD_206720 | JGI IMG/M metagenome (GOLD analysis project Ga0335080, IMG submission 206720) | Soil microbial communities from Loxahatchee National Wildlife Refuge, Florida, United States - Lox_Sample_3.4 | ecosystem: Environmental > Terrestrial > Soil > Wetlands | place: USA... | reverse complement strand
GATGCCGGCGGCGCGCATGACTTCCGCGCGGCCTGCCGCCTTCATCTGCGTCGGCTGGTAGTGCTCAGGGCCGGCGACGAATCCGATGCGTTCGTGTCCGAGATCGAGCAGGTGCTGCGTCGCGATCTCGCCGGCTGCGCGCTCGTCGACGCCGACCGAGGGGACATCCAGTTGGTGGAGTGCGCCGTTGACGAACACGAACCTTGCGCCCTCGTCGAGCAGGCGCGCGTAATGGCTGTGGTCAGCCGTCAGGTTCGTCATCTCGCACGAGATGAAGATCATCCCCTCGACCCGGCGGTCGAGCAGCATGTGGACGTAGTCGATCTCGCGGTACGCCGCCTCGCGGGTGTTGCAGAGGATCGAGGCGAGGCCGTCCGGGGCGGCGCGTGTCTCGATCGCCTGTGCGAGGGCCGGAAAGATCGGGTTCGCGAGCTCGGGGACGAGGACGCCGATGAGGCCGGTCGCCGGCTTGCGGCCCGGCGGCACGTAGAGCAGGTCGCGCATCGCGCGCTCGACCCGCTCCCTCGTCTCCGGCCGAACCGGGTTGCCTCCGCTCGCGACCCTGGATGCAGTGGCAACGCTGACCCCCGCCCGCCGTGCTACGTCTCGCAAGGACGACATGTTCCTCGCTTATGTAACAGGTTTCATTCCCGCTGGCAACTAACAAATTGGATGAATACGGCTTCTTACTGTGCGGGTTGCGGGAGATCCGCCGAGTTGCGCAGGACCTCTTGACAGAGCCCAATCGGGGGCGTACCTTCCCCCGCTGTTACATGCCGGTTGTACGCGTTTCATTGGTTGGCCCTCCGCTCGAGGGTGGAGGGACGGGCACGGCAGCGGTGCCGGGTCCGTCGTGCACGCTCACGCCGGCGCCCAAAGTCGGAGCACAGGAGGGTCAGGAATGAGAACGAAGCGCACGACCGCACTGGTCGTCGTCGCGCTCGCTGCGTTCCTCGCAGCGCTCGCCGGCGGGGTGAAGGCTGCCGCAGCCGCCACCCCGGTCATCACGATCTGGACCGACCAGAACCGGAAGGCTGCCGTCACGCAGGTCGCGACCGCGTGGGCGAATGCCCGCGGCGCGACGGTCAACATCGTCGTCAAGGACTTCGGCAGCATCCGCGACAATCTCGGCACGGTCGCGGCGACGGACGCGCCCGACGTCATCGTCGGCGCGCACGACTGGACCGGCCAACTCGCGGCCAACGGCCTCGTCGAGCCGATCTACCTCACGCCGGCCGTGAAGAAGCAGTTCCCGGCGTACACGCTGAACGCCTTCTCGTACGGGCTCGCCGTGAAGAAGCTCTACGGGGTCCCGACGCAGATCGAGAACATCGGCCTCGTCGTCGACACCGGGCTCGTCAAGGTTCCGACGAGCTTCGCGATGCTCGAGCAGGAGGCACTCGCGTACAAGAAGAAGGCCGCGGGCAACCTCGCGATCGCCGTGCAGCAGGGCTCCGGCGGCGACGCCTACCACATGTATCCCTTCTTCTCGGGTCTCGGCGGCTACGTCTTCGGCACGAACAGCGCCGGCAACCTCGACCCGTCGAACATCGGTGTCGCCAACCCGAAGTTCCTCAAGAACGCGTCGCTGATCGACAAGTGGAACAAGGAAGGCCTCATCAACGCGGCCGTCGACTCGTCGACCGCGCAGAACGCGTTCCTGAAGAAGCAGGCCGCCTTCTGGATCACCGGCCCGTGGAACTCGCAGCTGCTCACGTCGAGCGGACTGAAGTTCAAGGTCATCCAGATGCCGAAGATCGCGTATCCCTCGGTGCCGTTCCTCGGCGTCCAGGGCTTCATGGTCACGAAGTACGCGTCGGTGCACGGCGTCGACCAGCTCGCTCAGGACCTCGTCTCCAACTACATCTCGACGCCGAGCGCGCAGCTCGCGCTCGCCACGGCGAACGGCCGCTACCCGGCCAACACCCTTGCCGGTAAGCAGGTCAACGACCCGGTCCTCGCGCAGTTCGGCAAGGCCGGCACCGGCGGCGTCCCGATGCCGAACATCCCCCAGATGAGCAGCGTCTGGTCGGATCTCGGCGCCGCATGGGTCAACTCGACGAAGGGCGCCGGCGCGACGCCGGCGAAGCAGTCCTTCACCGCGGCGGCCCGCTCGATCGCCGACAAGATCGGCTAACCCTCCAGTGACAGTGCGTGGGCGTCCTCCGGGGCGCCCACGCTCCCTTCTCCCCCGCGAGGTCGAGTGAGCGCAACGACTGCATCGCCCGCCGTCGCACCGGTCAAGCTTCCGCGGCCGGCCGTCCTTCCGCGCGCGCTCTCCGCGTTCTCGGGGACGACGGGCGTCGTCGTCAAGGTCGCCCTGCTCGCGATACTCAACGCGCTGGCGTTCTGGGCGCTGTACGTGCTCGTCAGCCGCCACCACTGGGTTCCGGCCGCGGTGCTCGTGCTCACGACGGCGGGCATCGACTGGGTCTATCTCGTGCCGCGGCGCTGGACGCTGCCGCTGAAGTTCCTGATCCCCGGACTGGTCTTCCTGTTCGCCTTCCAGGTGATCCCGATCATCTACACGTTCAAGATCGCGTTCTCGAACTACTCGACGGGGCACGTGATCACGAAGGCCGACGCGATCACGCAGATCAAGGTGAACTCGCTGCAGCCGCCGGCGAACGGCGCGACGTACACGATGGCCGCGGCGCGGACCTCCTCGGGTGAGCTCGTCCTCCTCCTCCAGGACCAGACGTCGAAGAAGTTCTACGTCGGCACGAGGAAGGGGCTGACGCCGATCCCGGCCGGATCCGTGACGACCGGCGCGCTCGGCATCACGGGCGCGAAGGGATTCACGATCGTGAAGGGCGCCGAGCTCTTCGCGCTCGACAAGACGCTGCAGAACTACATCGTGCCGATCGGCAAGGCCGGGATCCGCCCGCAGACGATCTCGACCGCGGTCGAGCTCGAGCCGACGCTGCGCTGGGACGCGAAGCGCGGGGTCTTCGTGCGAATCTCGGACGGCGCCGTCTTCGCCGACAACGGCAAGGGCTCGTTCGCGCACGGCGCGGATGAGCTCGAGCCGGGCTGGACGACCGGAGTCGGGACCGGGAACTTCAGGCGGATCGCCAACGACCCGCTCGTCCGGCAGCCGTTCATCCGTGTGCTCATCTGGACGATCGCCTTCGCCGCCCTGTCGGTGGGCCTCTCGTTCGCCGCCGGGCTCTTCCTCGCGATCACGCTGGACAAGCGCGGCATGCGCTTCCAGCGCCTCTACCGGACGATCCTCGTCATCCCGTGGGCGATCCCGGGCTTCCTGTCGCTCCTCGTCTGGGCGGGACTGTTCAACGACAAGTTCGGCGTCATCAACCGGATGTTCCACATCAGCATCCCGTGGCTGTTCGACGCGAACTGGGCGAAGGTGACCTGCATCCTCGTCAACGCCTGGATGAGCACGCCGTACTTCTTCCTCGTCTCGCTGGGCGCGCTCCAGGCGATTCCCGAGGAGCTGATCGAGGCCGGCCGCGTCGACGGCGGGTCGCCGTTGCAGCTGTTCAGACGCGTCACGTTCCCGCTCCTCCTCGTTGCGGTCGCGCCCCTCCTGATCGCGTCGTTCGCGTTCAACTTCAACAACTTCAACGCGATCTACTTCCTCACGGCAGGCGGTCCGCCCCAGGCGAACTCCTCGATCGCCGGTTCGACGGACATCCTCATCAGCTACACGTACAAGCTCGCGTTCGCGGCGGGCAAGGGGCAGGACATGGCGCTCGCGAGCGCGTTCTCGATCGTCATCTTCGCGATCGTCGCCATCCTCTCCGCGATCATGTTCTCGAGGACGAAGGCGTTGGAGGAGCTCGCATGAGCAGCGTCGTCGAGGCAGCGGCAGGCGCGAGGCCGGCCGTCCGCGAGGCCCCCGCGCCGAGGCGCCCGAAGCTCGCCGACACGTGGTGGCGCCATCTCGTCGCGATCGTCGCGTGTGTGATCGCGCTCTACCCGGTGTGGTTCATCGCGTCGGCCGCGTTCAACGCCGATCAGTCGGTGTCCGGGACGAGCTACCTCCCGACGCACTTCACGCTGAAGAACTTCTCCCAGATCCTCAACAACACCGTCGTCGACCAGTCGAGCGGAAGCCGCGTCGACGCTCCGTATCTCCGCTGGTTCGTGAACTCGATGCTCGTCGCCGGCGTCGCCGCATTGCTCACCGTCATCCTCGCGGCGCTCGCCGCCTACGCCTTCAGTCGCTTCCGCTTCAAGGGGCGACGCATGGGGATGCTCACGCTGCTGCTGATCCAGATGTTCCCGCAGCTCCTGCTCTTCGTCGCGATCTACCTCATCATCCTCAACACCGGAGCGATCTTCGGCTTTCTCGGGCTCAACACGTTCACCGCGCTGATCATCGTCTACCTCGGCGGCGCGATGGGCGTGAACACGTGGCTGATCAAGGGCTTCTTCGACACGATCCCGAAGGAGCTCGACGAGTCGGCGCGCGTCGACGGCGCGACCGCGGGTCAGATCTTCTGGGGCGTCGTGATGCCGCTCGCCGCGCCGGTGCTCGCCGTCGTCGGGCTCATCTCGTTCATCTTCACGCTGAACGAGTTCGTGATCGCGAGCGTGATCATGCAGACGACCCACCACTTCACGCTGACGGTCGGGATGCGCGGCTTCATCGACCAGCAGTACGGGCAGCGCTGGGGGCCGTTCGCGGCCGGCGCGCTGCTCGCGGCGATCCCCGCCGCCGCGCTGTTCATGGCGCTGCAGAAGTTCATCGTCGGCGGCCTGACCCAGGGCGCTGTCAAGGGATGAGCGAGGCCGGGATCGCCGACCGCGCACACGCTGCGGCGTCGACGCTGCTCACGCAGCCGCACCACGACGGCTCCGACGCGTACGTCCTCGAGCGGCCGTACGACCTCGGCGACGAGGCGGTGCTCCGGCTGCGCGTCCCGCACGAGTCGGCGGTCGACCGCGTCCTGCTCCGCTACGTGCGCGACGGCGAGCCGCGCGCGGTCGAGGCGGTGCGCGACGAGGAGACGGAGGCCGAGACGTGGTGGCGCGCGCCGCTGCAGGTGCTGAATCCCTCGACGCGGTACCGCTGGCTGCTCGACGGAGGCGAGCGCGGGTACACGTGGCTGAACGGCGGCGGCGTCTCGCAGCGCGACCTTCCCGACGGCGGCGACTTCGTCCTCACACTCGACCCGGGCGGTCCGGAGTGGCACCTCGAGGCCGTCGTCTACGAGATCTTCCCCGACCGGTTCGCCACGACCGGGGCCGGCGACGGCGTGCAGCGTCCCGACTGGGCGGTGCGGCGCGACTGGGACGCGCTGCCCGAGGGCCGCAGCCGCAACACGCCGCGGGAGCTGTTCGGAGGCGATCTCCCGGGGATCGAGCAGCGGCTCCGGCACGTCGAGGAGCTCGGCGCGAACGCGCTCTATCTGACGCCCGTCTTCCCGGCCGGGAGCTCGCACCGGTACGACGCGACGACGTTCGAGCAGGTCGACCCGCTGCTCGGCGGCGACGACGCGCTCGCGTCGCTCGTCGCGGCCGCGCACACGCGGGGCATCCGCGTGATCGGCGACCTGACGCTGAACCACTGCGGCGCCGGTCACGACTGGTTCCTGCGCGGGCGCGAGGACGTCAACTCGCCGGAGCGCGACTTCTTCTACTTCGACGACTCGTTTCCGCACGGGTACGTCTCCTGGTTCGGTGTGCGCTCGCTGCCCAAGTTCGACCATCGCAGCCACGAGCTGCGGCGGCGGCTCGTCGACGGCCCGGACTCGGTCGTCGGCCGCTGGCTGCGGCCGCCGCACGGGTTCGACGGCTGGCGGATCGACGTCGCGAACATGGCGGGACGCCATCTCGACTTCGATCTCACCGACGAGCTCGCCCGCGCGGTGCGGGCGACGCTCGCCGCCTCGCGCGAGGACGCGGTCCTCATCGCCGAGCACGCCCACGACTTCCGCGGCGACCTCCAGGGCTACGGCTGGCACGGGACGATGAACTACGCCGGATTCCTGCGCCCCGTCTGGGAGTGGCTCCGCCGCGACGACCTGCCCGAGGAGCTGCGGAAGTCCTTCTGGGGGCTCCCGGTCGGCCTGCGGCATGCGGCCGGCCACGACGCAGCCGGGACGATGCGCGCGTTCCGCGCCGGCGTGCCGTGGCCGTCGACCCTCCACTCCTGGGCGCTGCTCGACAGTCACGACACGGCGCGCTTCCGCACGGTCACGGGCGACCGCGCGCGTCAGCTCGTCGGCGTCGGCCTGCAGATGACGACGCCCGGCGTGCCGATGGTTTTCGCGGGCGACGAGCTCGGGCTCGAGGGCGCCTGGGGCGAGGACGCCCGCCGGACGATGCCGTGGGACCGGCCCGAGCGCTGGGACTCGCGTCTCCTCGACGAGTACCGCGCCCTCATCCGCCTTCGCCGCGACAGCGACGCCCTCGCCCGCGGCGGCATCCGCTACGTCCACGTCTCTGCCGACGCGATCGCGTACATCCGCGAGGGCCGCCAGGAGCAGCTTCTGTGCCTCGCCGCCCGCGCACCGCACGACGCCGTCGTCGTTCCCTTCCCGGAGCTCGAGACGCTCTACGGCGATGACGCGCGCAACGGCGTGCTCCCCGCCGACGGCCCCGGCTTCCACGTCTGGAGGATCCCCCATGGCTGACGTCGTCTTCAAAGACGTCGACAAGGTCTACGACAACGGCTTCCACGCGGTGTCCGACCTCTCGCTCGACATTCGCGACGGCGAGTTCCTCGTCCTCGTCGGGCCGTCGGGCTGCGGGAAGACGACCGCGCTGCGCATGGTCGCCGGGCTGGAGGAGATCACCGGCGGCGAGCTGCGCATCGGCGACCGCGTGGTGAACGAGGTCTCGCCGCGGGATCGCGACGTCGCGATGGTGTTCCAGAACTATGCGCTCTACCCGCACCTGTCGGTGTTCGAGAACATCGCGTTCGGACTGCGTCTGCGCAAGGAGGCGAAGGACGAGGTCAACCGCCGCGTAACCTGGGCCGCGCAGATGCTCGACCTCACGGAGCAGCTCGAGCGCAAGCCGAAGCAGCTGTCGGGCGGGCAGCGTCAGCGCGTCGCGATGGGCCGCGCGATCGTTCGTCACCCGCAGGTCTTCCTCATGGACGAGCCGCTGTCGAACCTCGACGCGAAGCTCCGCGTGCAGATGCGCGCCGATATCGCGAAGCTCCAGCAGGAGCTGGGGACGACGACGATCTACGTCACGCACGACCAGGTCGAGGCGATGACGATGGGCGACCGCGTCGCCGTGATGAGCGGCGGCGTTCTCCAGCAGGTCGCCGAGCCGCAGACGCTGTACGACCGCCCGGAGAACCTGTTCGTCGCCGGCTTCATCGGCACGCCGCCGATGAACCTCCTCGAGGCGCGCGTCGTCGCGAACGGCGGCGTGAGCATCGAGCTCGGCGGCACCACCCTCGAGGTGCCCGAGCGGGCGCTGAAGGCGTACCCGCGGGTCCGCTCGTACGGCGGCCGCACCGTCATCGCCGGACTGCGGAGCCAGTTCGTCCATCCTGCCTCGGAGCGGCCGGAGCTGCCGACGATCGAGGCGCGCGTCGACCTCGTCGAGGCGCTCGGCGCCGAGTCGATCGCCTACTTCCGGATCGACGCGCGTGCGATCCGCGACGTCGAGGTCGGCCAGGAGGTGGAGGAGGCGGCGGCCGTCGAGGGCCCTGTCGGATCACGGCCGAACCTCGTCGCGCAGTTTCCCGCGCACATCGCGCTGAAGCTCCAGTCGACCGTCCCGGTCGCCGTCGACGTCGGACGCCTGCACTTCTTCGACGGCGAGACGGGTGAGCCGCTCCGCTAGCGCAGGCGCGGCTCTCGCCGCCCTCGCGCTGATCGCCTCGGTCGCGACGGCGTCGGGCGCGAGCGTGACCTCGGGGCCGCCGACGGGCTCGGCCCTCGCGGCGCTCGCGCAGCCGGGCGCGCCCTCGTCCCTCGCGACCGACCGCATCTACTTCGTGATGACGGACCGGTACGCGAACGGCGACCCCGCGAACGACACCGGCGGACTCAGCGGCGGCCGCGGGACGACCGGCTACGACCCGACGTCGACCGCGTGGTGGCACGGCGGCGACCTGAAGGGGCTCACCGGCGGCTGCACCGACCCGGTGCACGGCCTCGAGCGGATCAGGAACCTGGGGTTCAACGCGATCTGGATCACCCCGGTCGTCGTCAACCAGGTCTCCCAGGGCGACTCCGGCGGCTACCACGGCTACTGGGGACTCGACTTCACCCGCGTCGACCCGCATCTCGGCTCCGACCAGGACTTCGCCGACTTCGTCTCCTGCGCCCACAGCCTCGGGATGAAGGTGATCCTCGACGTCGTCGTCAACCACACGGGCGACATCGTCCAGCTCGAGGGAGGCTCGACGTACTCGGCCGCGCCGTACCGCGACTGCCACGGCAAGGTCTTCGACCCGGCGCGCTACGTCGGGAAGAGCACGTTCCCGTGTCTCAGCGCGCGCACCATGCCGCACGCTCCGTTCTTCTTCCCGGGGGGCGCGACGGCGAAGAAGCCGGACTGGCTCAACGACCCGCTCAACTACCACGACCGCGGCGACATCGACTTCTCGTCGTGTAACCAGGCGTGTTACGAGCAGGGCGACTTCTACGGGCTCGACGACCTCTTCACCGAGAAGCCGAACGTCGAGAAGGGGCTCGCGCAGATCTACTCCGACTGGATCACGACGTACAGGCTCGACGGCTTCCGGGTCGACACCGCCCGCCACGTCAACGCCGGCTTCTTCAAGCTCTGGGTCCCGCAGATCCTCGCCGCCGCGAAGTCCGCGGGGGTGAGCGACTTCCAGATCTTCGGCGAGGTGCCGATCACCGACACGGTCGAGCAGTCCGTGTACGTGCGCGACCGCGGGCTGCCGAGCGTGCTCGACTTCCCGTTCCAGGACGCGGTCGCCGGCTACGCCTCCGGCGGGTCGAGCGCGCTCGGCGTCCTCCACCGCATGCAGGACGACGACTACTACCGGATGCCCGACGGCTCCGACCCGACGCCGCCGACGTTCCTCGGGAACCACGACATGGGTCGCGCGGCGTACGAGATCTCGCGGGATGGCAACCTCACCGGCGACGCGCTGCTCCAGCACGTGCTGCTCGGCTACGACCTGCTCTATCTCCTGCGCGGCGCGCCGGTCGTCTACTACGGCGATGAGGTCGGGATGATCGGCACCGGCGGCGACCAGGCCGCGCGGCAGGACATGTTCCCGACGCAGGTGCCGGACTGGCAGACGCAGGCGCGCGTCGGCAGCCCGCCGATCGGCACCGGCTCGTCGTTTGACGTGACGAACAATCCAATCGAGCTCGAGCTGAAGCAGCTCGGTGCGCTGCGCGACCAGAACCCGGCTCTCTCGACCGGGGCGACGATCGTCCGGCTCGCCAAGGGTGGACTGCTCGCGATCAGCCGCATCGACGCGGCCGGCAAGCGCGAGTACCTCGAGCTGTTCAACAACGGCGCGGCGCCCGCGACCGTGACGGCCGCGACCGCGACGCCGTCGTCGACCTGGACATCGCTGCTCGGCGGCGCCGCCGGCGTGACGAGCAACACCGCGGGGATGCTGACGGTGACGGTGCCCGCGGTCGGAGCGCTGCTCCTCCGCGCCGACGCGCAGATCGCCGTCACGCCGGTGGCGAAGCCGAAGCTCACGGTGGCCGGCGACACGCTCAGCAACCTCTGGGCCGTCTCGGCAACGGTGCCGGGTCGTGCCCCGGTCGCGGTCGCGTTCGCCATCCGCCGCGCGGGATCGAACGCCTGGCAGCGGCTCGACGTCGACGACTCCCCTTCGTACCGCGCCTTCCTGGACCCTGCGGACTTCAAGAAGAACGAGCAGGTGAGGCTCGTCGCGATCGCCCGCGGGCTCGACGGAGGCACCGCCGTCTCAGGGGTCGTGTCGTTCCGCATTCACGCGCGCTGAAACCGCGAGCTCCCGGATGGCGGCGGCCAGTGTCGGGTCGACGACCGCGTGCGCCTCGAGCCAGGCGAGCACGGCGAGCGCCGCCTCGCGGTTCCTTCCGTATCCCGGGGCCATCGCCGCGAGCGGCATGCGCGAGCCGAGGCGCCGTTCCGCTCCACGCTCCACCGCGAACACGTCCTGCCGGCCTGCCCCGCCGGCGTGAAGGTCGGCAATCGTGAGCACGCGGTCGACCGCGTGGGCCTGGATGAGCCGGGTGGCGCTGAGCTTCTCGCCGCGGGCGTCGCGGTGGAGACCGACGTAGAGGTTCGTGAGCGCCTCGTTTGCCTGCCACTGCACGGTGTCGTACGGCGAAGGCCCGGGTACGCCCCGGGGAGCCTCCAGTCCGGCCGGCGCGTCCGCGCGCTGCCAGACGATCCGGCCGGCCGGCGACGCAACAGCAGCGATCCCGTCGAGCGTGAAGACGGCGTACTCGGCGTAGAGCCCGTCCGCGAACAGCACCTTCCGCCCGTCGACGGTGTTCGGGAAGCTGAACGCGACAGGCGCCAGCTCCTCGAGCCAATCGATCGAGTCGAGGTATCGTTGCCGCGCGTCGTCCTCGACGACCACGAAGAAGTCGAGATCCGAGTGGTCGTCGAGCCGCTCGAGATCGACCCCGACGGAGCCGAGCCCGATCAGCGCGATCGCGTCGCCGCGAGCGGCGAGCGCGGCGCCGAGCTCGTCGAGTCGCTGCACCAGCCGTCCCGGGATGCTCGGACGAGTCATTCCACCTCCTGACGGTCGAGTCTATGTCGCCCGGAACTACGGATGGGTTCGGCTCCGGTCGCGCGGAGAATCGAGGCGCATGCGGCGGTCGGAGGAGGTGAACATGCGCTTGGTGCTGCCGATGCTCGTGGCGCTGCTGGCGGTCGGGCCCGCGACGGCCGAGCCCCCGGCGCTCGCCGGGTCGCATCCGTGTCCGAACGCAGCCGGCTTCACGTGCTCGACGTTGGCCGTTCCGCTCGACTACACGGGCGAGCAGAGCGGCTCGCTGCAACTGGACGTCGCGGTCGCAGACAACGCCGACGCGCCGAGAGGAGTGCTGCTCGTCATCGCAGGCGGCCCCGGCCAGCCCGGCGTCCCGTACGCCGCGGCTGTTGCCGGCGTTCTCGGCACCATCGCGCAGCAGTACCGCATCGTCATGTACGACCAGCGCGGCACGGGCGCGGGCGCCCTCCGCTGCCCCGCGCTGCAGGATGCGGTGGGTGGGTCGGATCTCTATCCGCCGCCGGCGGCGGCCGTACGCGCGTGCGCCAGCACGATCGGCGCGGCGCGGAGTCTCTACGGCACGGACGACGTCGTCGCGGACATGGAGGCGCTCCGGCAGGCGCTGGGTGTCGACACGTGGACGCTCGACGGCGTGTCCTACGGCACATTCGTCGGCGAGCGGTACACGATCGCGCACCCCGAGCGCGTCACGCGGCTGGTGCTCGACTCGGTCGTGCCGCACAACTCGGGTTTCGAGCTCGTGCCGCTCGAGCTCCGTGCGGTCGCACGAGTGCTGCGGATCGCGTGCGGTCTCAGCTGCAGCCGGGATCTGGCGGCGGTGGTTGCGCATACCGGCGACGGCCCGGAGCTGCTCGCCGCGGTGACCCGGATGAGCGTCGACCCGACGTTCCGCACGCCGCGTGACCTCGCGGACGCCTTGCACCGTGCGCGCCTCGGCCAAATGGAGCCGCTGAACGCCCTCCTTCGGACGATCAGAGGCTGGGCGTCCGCGCCGCCGGAGAACCTGAGCCAGGGGCTGCACGCGAGCGCGCTCTGCGCCGACTGGCGTTTCCCGTGGGGAGACTCCGACGCACCCGTCGCCGGACGCAGCGCGAGCCTCGCGCGCGCGGCGTCGCGACTCCCGGCACGCGAGCTGTGGCCGTTCGACCGCGCAACCGCAGCAGGGATCGGATACGAGCAGGAGTGTCTGCCCTGGCCGGCCTCACCGCCGACGCCGGCCGCCGCACGCCTCCTGCCTCCCGTGCCGACCCTGCTCCTGAGCGGCGACCGAGACCTCTCGACGCCGCTGGAGTGGGCGCAACGCGAAGCAGCCGTCGCACCCGACGGGCATCTGGTCGTCATCCACGGCGCCGGGCACAGCATTCAAAGCCCCGCGATGGGCGACACCGCGCGACGCGCTCTCGACGAGTTCCTGACCGGCCAGTAGGTCGTCACTCCGCGCACGCGCACGCCGGCAGCGCCTGAGCCTCTTGTCATTGTGGGCTCCTGACTCGCGTCACGGTCGCCCAGCTCAGGTCGATCGGGTCGAAGCTGCCGGTGCGCATCCGGGAGCACACCTCACGCTGGTCGCGGCGGGGGTGGCCGTCTACGCATTCCTCGCGCTCGTGCCGGCGCTGATCGCGATCGTCTCGATCTACGGGCTCGTCGCCAATCCGAGCGACGTCAAGCGACTCGTGAAGGACGTGGGCTCGTCGCTGCCGGTCGAGGTCCAGAACTTCCTCGTGTTCCAGCTGACGTCGATCGTCAACGCGAACCGCGCCGGCGTCACCGTCGCGACGATCGCGATCGCGCTGGCGCTGTGGAGCGCCTCGGGCGGGATGGCGGCGCTGATCACCGCCGTCCACGTGGTCGTCTACGGGAACGACGATCCGACCACCTCGACGCAGGTGACCCAAGGTCTGATCCAGCAGTACCCGAACCTCACGGGGATCATCTCGCCGACGACGGTCGGGATCGCGGCGGCGGCGGCGGTGCTCGACACGCCGCAGTACCGCGGCTCGCGTCGAAGGCGATCACCAACGCGACCGGCCAGACGTTCAAGGCCGGCAAGCTCGGCAAGTACAAGGTCGGCCCGAAGCACGCGATCCTGCTCGGCCCGCCCTTCGTGTTCAACGCAGGCAACATCGACAAGTTCAACTTCTAGCGACCGGGGAGTGGGGTGCCGGCCGGGCCGGCACCCCACACCTCTCAGGTCAGCGCGGCGACGCCGCTGCTGTCCACGCACGCGATGCCGGCGCGCTCGACGACGACGAGCAGCGCGGCGCTGCAGCGCCGGCAGCGGAGGACCGTGCCCGGCGCCCGCAGGTAGACCACCGCCTCGGCGAGCGGGCCCGCGTTCCCGCACGACGCGCACGTCGCGGTCACGGCCGTCATCTCCACGCCGTAGACGTCGAGGAGCAGCCCTCCCGCCGCGTTGCCGTCGAGTGCGTCCAGCTCAGCCTCCTCCGCTCGGTCCGAACCGCTCCGTCTTGATCCGGGCGGGATCGTGGCCCAGCTGCACCATCGCCTCCGCCGCCGCCTCCACGAAGCCCGTCGGCCCGCAGATGTAGACGAGCGGCCGCTCCGCAGACGGCCACGCGACTTCCCCCACCAGCTCGGGGTCGAGACGGCGCCGGTAGCCGTCCCAGTCGTCGGGCCACTCGCGCGTGAGCGTGAAGCGGACGTCGACCTCGTCGAACGCCGCCAGCTCGTCCCGGTAGATGACGTCGCCGAGCCGCTTCGCCGAGTAGAGGAGCCTGACCGGAACCGTGCTCTTCGCCGCCGCGCGGTGGCGGAGCATCGCGCGGAAGGGGACGACGCCGGAGCCGCCCGCGAACAGCTGCACGGGGCCGCCGGCACCGGTGTCCCAGACGAAGTAGCCGCCGATCGGGCCGCGCAGCTCGAGCTGGTCGCCGACTCCCAGGTCGCCGGCCAGATACGGCGACACCTCGCCGTCGGGAAGCCGCTCGACGGTCAGCACGAGGTGGTCGTCCTCCGGCGCGGAGGCGATCGAATAGCTCCGTTGCGCCTGGTAGCCGTCGTCGGCCGTCAGCCGCACGTCGACGTGCTGACCGGGACGGTGACCCGCCCAGTCCGGCAGCTCGAGGGCGATGCTGCGGGCGTCCGCCGTCTCGTCCACCAGCTCGACCACCGTCCCCAGCTGCCAGATCAGTCGCCGGCGTACCGCTGTTCCCGCCACGGGTCGCCGTAGTTGTGGTAGCCGTAGCTCTCCCAGAAGCCGGGCTCGTCGTCGAGCCTCAGCGTCAGCCGGCGAACCCACTTCGCGCTCTTCCAGAAGTACAGGTGCGGCACGAGCAGCCGCGCCGGCCCGCCGTGCTCCGGATCGAGCGGCTCGCCGCCGTACTCGAACGCGATCCAGGCCTTGCCGCCGGTGACGTCCTCGAGCGGCAGGTTCGTCGTGTAGCCGCCGTCGCTCGTCGCGGTCACGTGCTCGGCGGTCGTGTCGACCCCGTCGAGCAGCGTGTCGATCGACACGCCTCTCCAGCTCGTGTCGAGCTTCGACCACTTCGTGACGCAGTGGATGTCGACCGTGATCGTCTCCGCCGGAAGCGCCTGGAGCTCGGACCAGCTCCACGAGAGCGGCTCGTCAACCTCGCCGTCGATCTCGAACGTCCACCGGTCGAGAGCCGTGTGTGGGGTCGGGCCCGCCGAGAGCACGGGGAAGTCCGTGGTGACGTACTGGCCGGGTGGGATCCGGGAGGGGTCGACGTCCTCCGGTCGCCGACGTCCGTGGAACCCGCGGGATACGAATGACATCGCGCCTCCTTCCGCTGCGCAGCATCGCCGGAAGGAAGGCGGATCGCCCCCGGGTCGCGCCCTGGTCGATGCCCTGGTCGGGCTCGGCCGTCGCGCCGGCCGACCGCGGTCAGCCGAGCGGGAGATGGAGGTTGCGCGCCCAGTCGGCGACGTCGAGGAGCAGCTGCTCGCGGCTCTTGTGGAAGCGGCAGGCGACGACGTCGAGTCCCTCGAGCGTGAGCTGCTGGGCCTCCGAGCCCGTCCCCGAGGGCCGCGACGCGCACGGGGGCTCCAGCCGGGGCCGGGCGCCGAAGGCCCGAGCGCCGGACGCCAGCTCGGCCCCGACGAGCGCGGCCGCGACGGCGAGCGCGACGACTGCCGCGCCGGGTCGCCGTCTCGGCGAGCCGCCTCCGAGCACGGCGAGCGGCACGAGCGCGAGGAGCCCGAGCAGGCCTGCGAGGAGGTACGAGCGCCGGAACCCGCGGGTGATCGTCGCCTCGACGACGCCGTCGAGCTCGCGTCCCATCCGCGTCAGCGTCGGGTCGTGCCGGGACCCGAGCGTGCTGGCGAAGTCGGGCAACTGCGCGCGCGGCGGCCTGGTGAGGACGGGCGCGACGTCGAGCGCGAGCCGGGCCTTCGTCGTGAACGACAGCGGCGCGTCGAGCACGACGGAGACGCCGCGCAGCTTCGCGTTCTGCCCGGCCGTGGTCAGATCGCCCGTCAGCAGCGGCGTGAGCACGAGGATCCCCGCGACGAGCCCCGCGTGCCGGATCCAGACCGTGTGCGCAGCGCCGTCCGCCGACGCCCCGGCGTCCGCGAGCACGCGCCGCGTCAGCCCGGGCAGCAGCAGCCCCAGGCCGGCGCCGGCGACCGCGAGCGCGGCCACCACCCAGGGGACGCTGCGCGCCGGAAGGAAGCCCATGCCGGCGAGGCCCGCCGCGAGCAGGATCGCGCCCGTCGCCTCGGCGCCCGCGAGCCGGGATGCGAGCGGCTGCGCGAGCACGGTCGCGAGCGGGATGACGCTGACGACGGCCGCGGCGCCGAGCGGCGTGAGCCGCCAGACGTCGATCAGCTGCACGACCGCGAGGAAGAGCAGCCCGACGAGCGCCGCCGACGCGAGCGCGAGCGCGAGGCTCGCCGCGTGCCGCCGTCGCCCGGCCGTCCGCTCGAGCGGCGCGAGCTCGGCGTCGCGGGCGCGGACGCCGAGCGCCGCGACGAGGGCGAGCGCCGCCACCGGCGCCTGCGCGAGGAAGATCGCGCGCCAGCCGGCCACGTCGGTGAGTGCGCCGCCGAGCGCCGGACCGAGCGCCGCCCCGAAGACGCCGGCGCCGGCCCACAGCGCCGCGCCCCGGCGCCGGGTCCCCGCCAGGCCGCGGATCAGCGGCAGCGCTCCGACGAGCAGGAGCGCGGCTCCCGCACCCTGCACGAGGCGGCACAGAACGAGGACCGAGACGTCCGGCGCCGCGGCGCAGCCGAGCGAGGCGACGAGGAATACGAGCGCGCCGAGCCGCGCCGCCCGCACAGCCGGGAGCGACGACGACCACCGCGTGCGCGCGTACGCGAGCGCGACGGCGGCCAGCGACAGGTTGTACGCCGAGACGACCCAGGCGACCCCCGTGATCGACACGTCGAACTGCCGGAGCAGGTCGGGCAGCGCGAGCACGACGATCGACGAGTCGGCGAACGCGACGGCGACGCCCGCCAGCAGCGCGGCGAGCGCGAGCGACCGCGCGACCGGGCGGATCCGTCCCGAGAGCGACTCCATCAAGACCGTTGACGTTCGTTTCCCCCGGGTGTTTGCGCGTGAGAGAGTTCGCAGCACCGTCGACGAGGGAGGACGAGCGTGGCTGCGACCGCGAGGGCCGTGGGGATCACGAGGCCGGGAGGCGTCGAGGTCCTGGAGGTGGTCGAGCGCCGGGTGCGCGACCCGGGGCCCGGCGAGGTGCGGCTCGCGGTGAAGGCGGCGGCCGTCAACCCGACCGACACCGGCCTGCGCGAGCGCGGGATGGAGGGGCTCGAGCCGCCGTGGGTGCCCGGCATGGACGCGGCGGGCCTCGTCGAGTCGGTCGGCGACGGCGTCGACCGCCTCCACGTCGGCGACGAGGTGATGGCCGCGGTTGCGCCGCGCCGGCCCGAGGGCGGGGCGCAGGCGGAGCTCGTCGTCGTCCCCGCGGCCTCGGTCGTGCCGATCCCGGAGGGGGCGACGCTCGAGCAGGCGGCGACGCTGCCGATGAACGGCCTGACGGCGCTGCTCTCCCTCGACCTGCTCGACCTCGCGCCCGGGCAGACGCTCGGCGTCAGCGGCGGCGCCGGCCTGCTCGCCTCGTACGTGATCCCGCTCGCGAAACTGCGCGGACTGCGCGTCGTCACCGACGCCGCGCCGGACGACGAGCCGCTCGTGCGCGGCGCCGGCGCCGACGTCGTCCTGCCGCGCGGCGACGGCTTCCCCGCAGCCGTTCGCGAGATCGTGCCCGACGGCGTCGACGGCTTCGTCGACACCGCGCTGCTCAAAAGCCGCACCTTTCCCGCGATCCGCGACGGAGGCGCGCTCGTCCCCGTCCGCGGCTGGGACGAGGGCGAGGCCGAGCGCGACATGGACGTCCGCCCGGTGATGGTCTTCAGCGTCCTCGAGCGCACGGACTGGCTCGAGCAGCTGCGGGGGCTCGCCTCCGACGGCACGCTCCGGCTCCGCGTCGCCGCCACCTACCCGCCGGAGCGGGCCGCCGACGCGCACCGCGCGATGGAGGCAGGCGGTCTCCGCGGCCGCGGCGTCATCGTCTTCTGATGCGGCCGGTCCTGAGGGCCACGGGGATCTCCGTCAGCTTCGGCGGCGTCCAGGCAGTCGTCGACGTCGACCTGGAGGTCGACTCCGGCCGCCTCGTCGGCCTGATCGGTCCGAACGGCGCGGGCAAGACGACGTTCATCGACGCGATCAGCGGCTTCGTCCGCTCGCGCGGCCGCGTCGAGCTCGACGGGCGCGACCTCACCGGCCTGGCGCCGCACGAGCGCGCGCGCCTCGGTCTGGCGCGGACGTGGCAGTCGATCGAGCTGTTCGACGACCTGACCGTGCGCGAGAACCTGCAGGTCGCGTCGTACCGCCCGTCGCGTGCAAGGACGATCCGGGAGACGATCGTGCCCGCGAAGGAGCCGGACTCGGCGGCCGTCGGCGCCACGCTCGAGCTGCTCGGGCTCGACGCGATCTCCGGCGTGCTCCCCGGCGAGCTGTCGCAGGGACAGCGAAAGCTCGTCGGGATCGCGCGTGCGCTCGCGGCGCAGCCGCGGGTCGTCTGCCTCGACGAGCCGGCGGCCGGGCTCGACACGAACGAGAGCGACGAGCTCGGGCGACGGCTGCGTGAGCTCGTCGACGGCGGCCAGGCGATGCTGCTCGTCGACCACGACATGGGACTCGTGCTCGGGATCTGCGACGAGGTGGTCGTGCTCGAGTTCGGAAAGGTGATCGCGCGCGGAGCGCCCGACGTCGTGCGCCGGGACCCGCAGGTGGTCGAGGCGTACCTCGGCAGCGCCGGCTCTCAGCTCGTCGGCGAGGGCGACGGTGGCTGAGGCAGTCCTCTCGCTCGAGGAGCTGACGGCCGGCTACGCCGGCGCCGCGGTGATCCGCGACCTGGACGTGACGGTCGGAGCGGGGGAGGTCGTCGCGCTGCTCGGCGCGAACGGCGCGGGGAAGACGACGACGCTCCGCGTCGTCTCGGGTCTCGTCAAGCCGATGTCGGGCCGCGTGCTCCTCGCCGGGGATGACCTCGCCCACGTCTCGCCGAGCACGCGCACCGTCCGCGGGATCGCGCACGTCCCGGAGGGCCGCGGCCTCTTCTTCGGGCTGACCGTCGCCGAGCACTTCCGGCTCGGGCGCGGCAAGGCCCGCGTCGACGCCGCCCTCGCCTACGAGTACTTTCCGGCGCTGGAGGAGCTGAAGACGCGGCGTGCCGGCCTCCTCTCCGGCGGCGAGCAGCAGATGCTCGCGGTCGCGCGCGCGCTCGCACGCCGGCCGAGGCTGCTGCTCCTCGACGAGCTGAGCCTCGGGCTCGCGCCCGTGATCGTCGAGCGGCTGCTTCCCACCATCCGCCAGTTCGCCGACGAGCGGGGCTGCGCCGTGCTCCTCGTCGAGCAGCACGTGCACCTCGCGCTCGAGGTCGCCGACCGCGGCTACGTCCTCTCGCACGGGCAGATCGTGCTCGAGGGAGACGCGGCCCGGCTGCGCGCGGACCGCCGCCTCCTGATCGGCAGCTACCTCGGCGAGCGGGCCTCCGGGAAGAGTGCGCTCAGAGATAACACGGCAGACCCATCGGAGTCTTGACACGTGTTCACCACAGCGAAATAGTCGCCAGCACCGTACGAGCGTCACGCCAAGCGAACGGAGGGGTCGTGGGATGCGCGCTGACCGAGGCGGCACACGGACCACGGAGCCCGCGTACGGGCCGTTCCGAAAGGTCGGAGGTGGAGCGATGCGTCTAGTGGGAGTCCGGCGTCGGCGCGGGATCGCACTCGTGACGGCCGTCGTCTTCGGGCTCGGAGTGTCCGTCGTCGCGGCCACCGCAGCGACGGCGCCCAGCTCGTCAGTCCTCGACTACTCGGCGTACGTCGGCGGCCACGGCAAGGCCTCCGGCACGCCGATCACGATCGGATTCATCAACGGGCAGGGCGGCCCGCCGAACTTCGACTTCCCCCAGCCGACGCGCGTGATCGAGGCCGAGGTGAAGATGTTCAACGCGGAGCTCGGCGGCATCCACGGGCACCCGATCAAGCTGAACGAGTGCTTCATCGCGCAGGCCGAGGAGGAGGGCGTCCGCTGCGCGCAGCAGATGGCGAACGATCCCAACACGCAGGTGATCCTCTACGGGGCCGTCGTCGTCGGCAACCAGTCGATCTACGCGACGCTGAACGGCTCGAAGCCGATCGTCGGCGGCGTCACGGCCAACCCGGCCGACCCGACGGCGAAGAACGCGTACTTCCTCAACGGGAGCCAGGTGAGCGTGCTCGGGCCGTTCGCGACGTTCACGAAGCAGGCATACCCGAAGGTGAAGAACGTGACGATCGTCTACCCGAACCAGCCGGGAGCCGACTCGGCGGCGTTCGCGCTCCAGGCCGGCTTCAAGAAGATCGGGCTGAAGACGACGCTGATCGCGACGCCGCAGAACGCGACCGATCTGCTCGGGCCGGCGACGCAGGCGAGCTCGGCCGACATGATCGTCCCCGCGCTCGGCTTCACCGACTGCGTGCCGTTCGCGCGGGCGCTCGACCAGATCCACTACACGAAGCCGGTGCTCTCGACGCCGCTGTGCACGTTCTTCCCGCCGCAGGCGTACGCGAGCGGCGACCTGCCGCAGTGGGTCTACGGCATCGCGCAGACGAACGTCCACTACGGCCCGGACAAGCAGGCGAAGCTCTATCTCAAGGAGGGCATCAAGTACGGGGCGAAGGTGGCGGACATGACGAACGTCTTCGCCGAGATCGCCTGGGAGGAGCTGCTCGTCACCGCGAAGGTGATGAACGCGATCCCGCTCAACAAGCTGTCGTCGGCGACGATCAGCGCCGGGCTGAAGAAGTTCCCCGGCCCGGTGCCGCTGGCGGCGCCGAACATCGCGTGCGGCAAGGCCTCGCCCGGCGAGCCGGCCGCGTGCGGCAACGAGACGCAGTTCTACAAGTACATGGGCAAGGGCGTCTGGAAGCCCGCGTCCGGGTGGCTGCAGCCGCCGAAGTAGCGTCGGGCGGAGGACGGCGGGCCCGGTGATCTCCGGGCCCGCACCGCCCGGCCGCGACGCCGGTCCCGGATGAACGACGCCCTTCTCTTCGCAGCCCTCGGGCTCGGTGCGGGCGCGCTGATCGCGAGCATCGCGCTCGGGGTCGTGCTCGCGTATCGCGGCTCCGGCGTGATCAACATCGCCGTCGGCGCGGTCGCGATGGTCGGCGCCTACGTCTTCTGGGCGTTCCGGACCGGCTTCTTCGGCTTCCACCTGTCGACCGTGCCCGCGTTCGTCGTCACCGTCGCGTTCATGGCGGTGCTCGGCGCCGCCACCGAGCTGCTCGTCTTCCGGCCGCTGCGGAACACGTCGCCGCTCGCGCGGCTCGCGGCCTCGCTCGGCCTGCTGCTCGTCTTCCAGGCGGGCGTGATCGAGATCTTCGGCAACACGTCGAAGTCGGCCACGACGGTGCTGCCGTCGAACACGATCATGATCGGTCACTTCGTCGTCCCGATCGACCGCTTCATCCTCGCGGGCATCGTCGTCGGCGTCGCCGCGCTGCTCGCGGCCCTCTACCGGTGGACGCCGTTCGGGCTCTCGACGAGGGCGGCGTCCGAGAACGAGGTGTCGGCGATGCTCGCCGGCCTGTCGCCGACGGAGCTCGCCGTCGTCAACACCGCGCTCGGCAGCATGGTCGCCGGCGGGCTCGGCATCCTCGTCGCGCCGCTGATCACGCTCGATGCGCAGACGCTCGCGTTCCAGATCGTGCCCGCGCTCGCCGCCGCGCTGCTCGCGGGCTTCACGTCGTTCTTCATCGCCTGCTTCGCGGGACTCGCGATCGGCGTCTTCGAGTCGCTGCTGACGTACTGGTCGTCGCAGTCGTGGTTCCCGACCGATTCGGGCGGCGCCCCGCTGCGCGGCGTCTCCGAGCTGTTCGTCTTCCTGGTGATCGTGCTCGCGCTCTTCCTGCGCGGCGCGAGCCTGCCCGGCCGGGGCGCGATCGTCGAGAAGCGCATGCCCGTCGTGCCGCGGCCCGACCGGCTGCTGCGGCCGGCGCTGATCGCGCTCGTCGTCGGCGTCGTCGCGCTGATCGTGCTCCCGTACGACTTCCGGCAGGCGGGGATCAACTCGCTGATCGGGATCATCATCTGCCTCTCGCTCGTCGTGATCATCGGCTTCGTCGGCCAGATCTCGCTCGTGCAGCTCGCCCTCGCCGGCGCCTGCGGGTTCGCGATGTCGCACCTGACGATGAACGCGGGCGGCGTGTGGTCGAGCTTCCCGGTCGCGCCGCTGATCGGCGCGGCGGTGGCGACGGTCTTCGGGCTCGTCATCGCGGTGTCCGCACTGCGCGTCCGCGGCGTCAGCCTGGCGGTGGTGACCCTGGCCGGAGCGGTCGCGCTCGAGCAGTTCGGCTTCCTCAACTCGCGCTGGGGCGGCGGGGACCGCGGCTCGCCGGTCGCGGAGCCGCACCTCGGCGGGATCAACCTCGGCCCGTCCGCGCACTTCCGCGGGCTCGACAACGGCCTGCCGAGCCCGATCTTCGGCATCGTCGTCCTCGTCGCGACGATCCTGCTCGCAGTGCTCGTCGCCAACGTCCGCCGCTCGAACCTCGGGCTGCGCATGCTCGCGGTCCGCTCGAACGAGCGCGCCGCCGCCGCGGCGGGGATCGACGTCCGCAACACGAAGCTCGCCGCGTTCGGGATCGCCGCGTTCATCGCGGGCATGGCCGGCGCGCTCTACGCTTACAACTTCGGCTCCGTCAGCTCGAGCCGCTTCGGCGCGGTGACCGCGCTCGGCCTCCTCGCCTTCGCGTACTTCGGCGGCATCACGATGATCTCCGGCGCGGTCATCGCCGGCGTCGGCGCGACCGAGGGGCTGCTCCCGCACGCGTTCGACACGTGGTTCGGCCTGTCCGGGAACTGGGCGCTCCTGATCGGCGGCCTCGCGCTGATCGTCACGCTCCTGCTCAACCCGGACGGGATCGCGGGCAGCGGCTACAAGAAGAAACAGGAGAAGCTCAGACGCCGGGCGGCGGGCGTGCCCGCGCCGCCGAATCCGGTCACGGCCGCGCTCGCGAAGCTCCGCCGGTGAGAGCGGCGTCCGCGGCCAGCGCCGCCGCGGCGCCCTCGCCCGCGGCCGCGGCCGCGCGGCCGGCCGCGCCGCTGCGGACGACGCCCGCGGCGAACACGCCCGGCGCCGACGTCTGCAGAGCCGCGTCCGTGCGCACGGCGCCGCGCTCGTCGAGCTCGACGCGCCCCTCGAACCGCCCGCTGTTCGGACGGAGCCCGACGAACGGGAAGACGGCGGCGACCTCGAGCACGTCGACGGCGTCCGATGCGAGGTCGCGCACGCGCAGACCCTCGACCGTCTCGGCGCCGAGGATCTCCTCGACGACGACGCCGCAGCGCACCTCGATCGACGGCTGCTCCGTGACGCGGCGGCGATAGCTCGCCTGGCCGCCGAGCTCCGCGCCGCGGTGGAGGATGACGACGCGGGCCGCTGTCTCGGCGACGGTCAGCGCCTCCTGGAGCGCCGAGTCGCCGCCGCCGATCACCGCCGCCGTCCTCCCGCCGAGCAGCGGCCCGTCGCAGCTCGCGCACGTGCTGATCCCGTGCGCCCGGAGCCGCTCCTCGCCGGGGACGCCGAGCGGCCGGAACGCCGCGCCGGTGGCGGCGACGACCGTGCGCGCGCGAATGCCGCCGTCGGCGGTGGCCACCGCCCAGCCGCCGTTTGCCGGCTCGAGCGCGTCGAGCTCGACGCCCGCGACCTCCGCACCCGCCGCCTCCGCCTGGAGCTGGAGCGTCGGGCAGAGCTCGTAGCCGGCGACGCCGTCGGGATAGCCGGGCACGCCGTCGATCCGCTCGATGCCGAGCAGCAGCCCGCCCGGAATGCCGCCGGTGAGGACGAGCGTGCTGCGACCGAGCCGCGCCGCCGTCAGCCCCGCCGTCAGCCCGGCGACGCCGCCGCCCGCGACGACGACGTCGTATTCGTCACGCTGCACCGGTGGAATCTACAGCGGCCGCGACACGACGAAGGCCTCGTCGTTGAACCAGAGCGCGCCGTGCTTCTGGAGGATCTCCTCCGTCACCTCGAGGTAGCCGCCGGAGTGGAGCACCGGCTCGAGGAGGTCGTCCTCGATCTGGTTGACGTAGATGACGGCGTTCCACGCGGCGAACAGCGTCGACGTGCCGATCCGGTCGCCGATCTCGGACGGGAGCGTGTGCATCCGGTAACGGAAGACTGCCTCCTCGTCGGGCGGGTCGGCGAGGTCGAAGCCGCCCGCGGCGTCGCCGAGCTCGTCGCGCAGCGCCTCGAGCAGGACGTGGCGGTCGACCGGGAAGCCCGCCTCGCCCGGCCAGAGCCGCTCGGCGATCTCGGCCGCCGGGTCGCGCCCCCACGACTGGATCGCGAGCAGCCGGCCGCCGGGACGCAGGCTCCGCGTCAGCGGCGCGAGGATCTTCGACGCCTTGAACGTCGCGTCCATGCGCGCGCGCCACGGCTGCGACGCGAGCACGAAGTCGTACGAGGCGACGTGCGCGCGCGGCCGCGGGACGACGTCGTCGAGCAGGAACTCGTGGTCCCGCCGGTAGATGACGAGCACCGACGGGCGCTCCGGGACGGGGTTGCCGCTGACCGCGCTCGGCCGCGTCTGCCAGCCGTCCGAGAGCACCGGCCCGAGCGCCTCGATCTGCTCGGCGAACTCGTGCGACGAGGAGCCGTCGAGGCGCAGCTCCAGCCAGTGCAGCTCCGCGGCTCGTTCCGGGTCGCCCGGGAGGAGCGCGGGCGAGTCCGCGTACGTGAGGTTGGTGACGACGAGCACCGTGTGCGGATGCTCGAAGAAGCGCTCCGGCATCTTCTCGAGCCCGAGCCGGACGTCCTCGAGGCTGATCTCCTTCGCCACCGCGAGCACCGGCACGGTCGGGAACATGTCGTGCACCGTCCGCAGCACGCGCGCGAGCACGGTCCCGTCGCCCATGCCTGCGTCGAAGAGCCGGAGCGCCGGCGGCGTCGGCCGAACGCGCGCCAGCTCGTCGGCGCAGCGCGCGGCGATCACCGCCTTCTCGTTGCACGTCGTGACGAAGGCGAGGTACTTCTGCCGGTTGTCGTAGAACCGGAAGGGGATCGAGCTCAACGCCAGGCGTCGATCGAGACGGTCGCGTTCGAGTTCGGGTCGGCCCGGAACTTCGCGCGCATCGGCGAGCCCTGGAAGATGCTGAAGTGCCCGTTCGTCTCGCCGCCGGTGACGACGACGTTGATCCGGTTCGTCTCGAAGACCGGGATCAGCTCCTCCGGGCCCGCGTGCCAGTAGCCGGCGAACGGCTCGATCCCCGCCTCGACCACCTCGTGGATGAGGTTGAGCATGACGTGGTCCCAGTAGCGCCGCCGCGGGATCTTCGCGTTCTCGTGGATCCAGTCGGCGATCGACTCCTTCGTGTCGAAGCCCTTCTCGACGAACTCGCGCGCGACGATCGGGTCGAGCACGATCGTGCAGCCCATCCCGGGCTCGAGCCCGGAGATCATCGCCACGAGCTTCTCCTGCCAGTACTCGCGCAGGTACTCGGCCCAGACGTTGCCCCAGATGTACGAGACGGTGACCGCGCTCTCGTCCGGCTCGTAGCCCCACTGCACGTGGTACGGCTCCCACGGGCTCGCCTCCTCGTTCTCGGCGAACGTGATGCAGTTGTAGGAGAAGTTGTTGCCCTGCGAGCCGTTGTAGGTGACGCCCGGGACCGAGCCGCCCTGGAGGTTCTGGGACATGATCCCGAAGGCGCGGCCGATGACCGCGTTCGAGTGGTTATACGGCCCCATCGCGCCGATGCCGCAGTTCATCCCGATCTCGTGCCGGATCGGGCCGTTGACGACGACCATGTTCCCCATCGAGGACATGCTGCTCTGGCGGCCGGTGTCGCCGCTCGACGCGAGCGCGAGCAGGACCGGGAGGTGCTTCGGCTCCGCGCCGGCCATGACGGCGTTGATCGCGACCTTCTCGACGTCGTAGTGCCAGAACTCCATGCCGATGGTCGGCCGCGTCTTCCCGACCATCGTCTCGGGCGCGTGGCTCGTGCCGGCGAGCATCGCCTCGACGCGCTCCTCGGTCGGCAGGATGACCGGCAGGAAGTCGGTGTAGTGCCGCTCGCGGAAGAGGACGTGCATCTCCTCCTCGCTCGACGCCTCGACGTAGCGTGGGGTGTCGCGGTCCCAGTCCTCGCCGCGCAGCTCGCCGGCGGGGATCGGACGCGTGAGCTGGTCGAACACCTCGGCCATGAACGGCCGCCCGTGCACCGGGTCGTTCCCCTCGACGTACTCGCGCAGCACGGGCGCAGGCGTGTTCATCAGCGGCGTCGGCACGAACGCCTGCCGCGCGCTCGGCATCCCGTACGACCGGACGGTGTTGCGCACGAGCGGCGCGAACACGTTGAGGTGGATGCCCACCGTCGGGATCCCCCACTGCGACTCCATGTCGACCACGTGCCCGGAGACCTCCGGGGCGCAGCCCGGTCAGGTGCCGACGCCGATGATGGCCGCGTCGCCGTCGTTCCGGATCCGCTCGCAAAGCTCCGGGTCGGGCGCGTGCTGGTCGCGCCAGCGGACGACCTCGGTCCTGATCGCCGGACGGTGGTGCTCGAACCAGCCGTGCAGCTGCGCCATGAAGTTGTCCGAGTTCGCGAAGCCGACGTCGACGAGGAAGATCGTCTTCCCGTCGAGCCCGTCGAGCCCCGGCGCCATGCCGCGGGCGCTCACCTTCGGCGGGTACCCCTCGGGGTTCAGCACTCTGAACGTCGCCATGCGTCGATCCTAACGCCGGTCGAGGACCTCTCCAAAGATCGGATTCGAGAGCAGGAAGCGGATCGCGTCGGCCCGCGCCTCGTCGAGCGGCTCGTCCGGGAACGACGCGTCGATCGCCCGGAAGCGCTCGGCGACGCCCTCCCGGAACTCGCGGTGCGTGAAGATGTAGAGGTCGTCGCTGCGGATGCCGGCGAGCACGCGCTCGCCGCACTCGACCGGGTCCATCCAGAGCGGCGAGATCTCCCGCGCCGCGAGCTGCCGCTCGAACTCCGCGTAGCCCGAGTCGGCGTAGCGCGCCGGCCTCGTCTTCCCGACCTCGCCGATGTTCGTCCTCACCGGTCCGGGGCAGAACGCCGAGACGCCGATCCCCTCGGCGGCGAGCTCGCTCCGCAGCACCTCCGACAGCCCGATCACCGCCGCCTTGGCCGTCGTGTAGATGACGGAGTTCGGAACGGGGAGGACGCCGGCCATCGACGAGGTGTTGACGATGTGCCCGCCCTCGCCGTGCGCGCGCAGCCGCGGCAGGAACGTCTGGACGCCGTTGACGACGCCGCCGAGCAGGACGCCGAGACCCCAGTCCCAGTCGTCGTAGTGCGCGTCGCCGGCCGGCCCGAGGATGCCGACGCCGGCGTTGTTGCAGAGGACGTGGACGTTGCCGAAGACGCGCTCGGCCTCCTCGGCGGCGCGCGCGAAGCCGTCGCGGTCGGTGACGTCGAGCTCGATCGCATGCACGTTCGCGTTCCCGAGACGGCCGAGCGCCTCCTCGATGTGGTCGGGCCGCAGGTCGGCGATGACGACGTGCATCCCGGCGCCGGCGAAGGCGGTCGCCATGCCGAGCCCGATCCCGCTCGCGCCGCCGGTGACGAAGGCGGTGCGGCCCGCGACGTCCTTCATGCTCGGTCGGGTGGCCAGGAGGCGAGCGCGGTCGCTCTGCCCGCGCGGCGACCTTCCTCGATCGCGAGCCGGTCGGCCGGCACCGGCTCATCGGGGAACGCCGCGAGCACCTCGTCGAAGATCTCGCGCAGCTCCTCGCGGTGGTCGGGATGCGTGAAGACGTAGAAGCGGTTCTCGCGGATCGCGCGCACGACCTTCTCTCCGATCTCGTCGGGCTCCATCCCCGCCTCGTGCAGACCCGGGAGGATCCGCATGAACTCGGGGTCGGCCGGCGTCGTGTCCGTCGAGAGCTCCGGGGGACGGATCAGGTCGCTCTCGTAGATCTTGCTCTTCACGAGCCCGGGGCAGACCATCGAGACGCCGATCCCGTGCGGGCGCAGGCTGTAGCGCAGCGCCTCCGACAGGCCGTGCACGGCGAACTTCGCGGTCGTGTAGATGCCGGCGCCCGGGCCGGCGACGAAGGCGCCCATCGAGGCGGTGTTGACGACGTGACCGCCCCGTCCACGGGCCTTGATCCGGGGCACGAAGGTGACGACGCCGTTGACGACGCCGCCGAGGTTGACGCCGAGGATCCAGTCCCAGTCCTGGTAGGTCGCGACCGCGACGTCGTTGAAGAGGTTGACGCCCGCGTTGTTGCAGAGCACGTCGACCGGGCCGAGCGCGCGCTCGGTCTCGTCCGCGGCGCGCGCGAACGCCGCCCGGTCGGTCACGTCGAGCTGGACGGCGTGCACGGCGCCGCCGAGCTCCGACCGCGCCGCCTCGAGATGGTCCTCGCGGATGTCCGCGATCGCGACCTTCATGCCGGCGGCGGCGAACGCCCTGGCCATGCCGAGGCCGACGCCGCTCCCGCCCCCGGTGATGAACGCGACCCTGCCGTCGAGGTCTTGCATGCGCGGGAAGACCCTATAGGCTCGGCGCGGCAAGTCCCAGCGTCCCGAGGAGGCCATGATGGCGAGCACGACGACCACGGCGACGGTGCGGGCGGACGTCGTCGGCAGCCTGCTGCGGCCGGAGTACCTCCGCGAGGCGCGCGACGCGGCGCGCGAGGGGAAGGTCGGCGCCGACGAGCTGCACGCCGCCGAGGACCGCGCCGTCCTCGAGGCGATCGCGCTCCAGGAGAGCGCCGGCATCGGCGCGATCACCGACGGCGAGTACCGCCGCAACGGCTGGATCGCGTTCATCCCGATCTTCGACGACCCGATCTTCGAGCCGCCGGTCAGCGGCTTCGAGTACCTCGACGCCGACTCCGGCTGGCGCGACCTCTGGAAGACGGGCGAGGGCGAGAAGGCCGACACGTCGGGGCTCCCGCCGCAGGAGCCGTTCGTGACGCGGCGCCTCCAGGTCGAGCGCGACATCGTCGGGGACGAGTTCTCCTTCCTCAAGGCGAACGCCCACGCGCGCCCGAAGTACTCGATCCCGGCGCCGAGCTGGCACCGCATCTACTGGCACCCGGAGTACTCGAAGGACGCGTACGCGACCTCGGACGACTTCATCGAGGACGTCGCGCGCCTGCTCCGCGAGCACGTCGTCGACCGCCTCGTCGAGCTCGGCTGCGACTACGTCCAGATCGACGCCCCGAACTACGCGCAGTGGCACATCGACCCGGACAACCGTCGCGCGTTCGAGGAGCACGGGCACGACATGGCGCACGAGCTCGTCGCGGACGCCGAGTTCGACAGCTCGGTCTTCGCCGGCCTGACCGGCGTGACGCGGGCGATGCACATGTGCCGCGGCAACGCGCCCGGTGGGATGTGGGCCGCGCGCGGCGGCTACGAGGCGATCTCGGCGGAGGTCTTCCCGCGGCTCGAGAACCTCGACCGGCTGCTGCTCGAGTACGACTCGGACCGGGCGGGGACGTTCTCGCCGCTCGCCGACGTCCTGCCGCACCACCAGGTCGTGCTCGGGCTCGTGACGACGAAGGACGGGACGCTCGAGAATCCGGACGACCTCGTCGAGCGGGTGGAGGAGGCGACGCAGTACGTTCCGCTCGAGCGGCTGGCGGTCAGCCCGCAGTGCGGCTTCGCGTCCGGCGAGATCGCGCGGACGATGACGCTCGAGGAGCAGGAGGCGAAGCTGCGCCTCGTCGGCGACGTCGCGCGCCGCGTCTGGCGCTAGCCGCTCGCCGGCACGACCGCGCCGCTGCCGGTCACGCTCGAGGTCACCTGCGCCGGGTTGCCGACGTACATGACGGCGCCGCTGCCGGGCACCGACGCGTCGAGCGACTGCGTCGGATGGACGAGGATCCGTCCGGAGCCCGAGACGACCGCGTGCACGTCGCGTGCGACGAGATCCTGGAGCTGCGCGTCGCCGGAGCCGGGGAGCGTGACGTCGAGCCGGTCGACCGTGCCGGTCGCGCGCAGCACGCCGCTGCCCGGGAGCGTGAGCGCCAGCGCCTGCGCGGAGACGTTCTCGGCGGTGACGATGCCGCTGCCGCTCAGCGTCAGCGAGCTGAGCGACGGCACCGTCACCGCGACGCTCATCGGCGTCTTTGTCGAGTAGCTGCCGGTGTCGGCGATCACGAGCCGGCCGTCGACGACGCGGGTGGTGACGTGGTCGAGCAGGTTCGAGTCGGCGTGGACGACGACCGACTGCGGGCGGCCGACGTCGACGGTGACGGTGTTCGAGCCGGCGAGCTCGACGGCGCCGAAGGCCGGCAGCTTCCGCGTTTGCGCCGCGGGCGTCCCGTTCCCCCGCTCGGCGCTCGAGCTCGAGGAGTGGCCGACGACGCCGGAGCGGCCGATCAGCACGCCGACGGCGACGAGCGCGAGCGCGGCGGCGACGAGCAGCGCGACGCGGCCGTAGTGAGGGCGGTGCTCGGGAATCGGTGTCGGCGCGACGCTCACGGTTGCTTCAGAGGAGGGCTTCGCCCGCCTCGAGCGTCTCGCCATCGGTGCAAATCCCGTACGCGGGTGCGGTTCATGACGCAGGCGGGGCAGTCCGACGCCCCCGGGTCGCCCGGGCGACCGCTACGTTGGAAGTGATATTTGATCAAACAAGCAGTCCAGGGGATGGAAGAGCGATGCGTTGGTGGAAGAAGGCCGGCCGCGGCAGGCAGCGAGGCGGCCGGATCACCGGTGAGGAGCCGGAGTACGGTGTCTGCCTCTGCGGCAGGACGATCCGCCTCGACCGGCTGGCGAAAGCGAGCGAGCACGCGAGGAACTGTCCGCTGCTCGCGCTGATCGAGACCGAGCTGGTGGAGCCGCCGCACCAGTAGGTCGGTTAGCGTCTCGCGCATGAGCGACGAGACGAAGGACGAGCAGGCGGCCGCCAAGGCCGACCACGAGCCGCCGGCCGGCGCGGAGACCTCCGCCGTCTGGACCGGCGGCGCCGAGCCGATTGCATACACGGCGAGCGCGGGCTGGATCGTGCTGCGCAAGAAGGAGAAGCCCGCGGCGGAGATCTTCTCCGTGTCGTACGTCGCGGACGCCGCCGACACCGACCGGCCGGTGATGTTCGTGTTCAACGGCGGGCCGGGCGCGTCGTCCGCGTATCTCCACGTCGGCGCAGTCGGGCCGCAGCGCGTCGCGTTCCCGCCGGACGGCACGCTCCCGGAGCTGCCGCCGCGACTCGTCCAGAACGAGGCCTCGTGGCTCGCGTTCGCCGACCTCGTGTTCGTCGACCCGGTCGGCACGGGCTTCAGCCGGGTGATCGAGCCCGAGAAGAAGAAGGACGACGCGGCGAAGGGCGACGCGAAGGACGACGCGCCGGATCCGAAGGAGTACTTCGGCTGGAAGCGCGACCTCGAGTCGCTGTGCGAGTTCATGGGACGCTGGCTCTCGAGCCGCGGCCGCTGGGGGTCGCCGATCTTCATCGCGGGGGAGAGCTACGGCGGCTACCGCGTCGGACGGCTCGTGAAGATGTTGCAGGAGACCGCCGGGATCGGGCTCAACGGCGCGATCCTCATCTCGCCCGCGCTCGAGATCGCGTCGCTCGCGGGAACCGACTACGACGTGGTGCCGTGGGTGGATCTCGTGCCGACGATGGCCGCGGCCGCGGCGCATCACGGGCGCTCGCGCGCGTTCGCGGCCGGCACGCCGCTCGACGACGTCCTCCGCGAGGCGGAGGTGTTCGCGACTGGCGACTTCGCGTCCTTCCTGGCGCGCGGCGCATCGATGGAGCCGCCCGAGCGCGAGCGCATCCTCACGCGGCTCGCCGACCTGATCGGGCTTTCCCGGGATCTCGTCGCCCGCGCCGAGGGCCGGATCACGATCCGCGTCTTCACGCGCGAGCTGCTGCGCGACGAGCGGAAGGTGCTCGGTCTCTACGACGCGACGCTCACGGTCACGGACCCGTTCCCGGACCGTGACCCGTTCGCCGGACCCGATCCGACCCTTTCCGGGTTCAGCCCCGCGTTCACGATGGGAATCAACAGGCTGCTTCGATCCGAGATCGGCGTCGAGACCGACCGCGAGTACGAGCTCCTGAGCTACGAGGTCAACCGCGCCTGGAAGGAGGACACGGACGCACATGCCTTCCAGCCGCCGGCCGGCGCGACCGACGACTTCCGCTACGGCATGTCGCTGAACCCGCACATGAAGGCGTTCATCACGCACGGGCGGTACGACCTCGTGACGCCGTACTACGCGAGCGACCGGCTGCGGAACCTGATGCGCCTCGACGCCGGCACGGCCGGCCGTCTCACCGTCCGCCACTTCGGCGGCGGGCACATGTTCTACGCCTGGGAGGCGAGCCGCCGCGACTTCTCGGCCGCGATCGCCGCGTTCGTCGCGGATGCGCTGACCTAGGGGCTGCAGGGAATCCCCCGATGGCCGCCCGCGGCCGGCGGGCGAAGGTCGAACCGCAGTTCCCGCGGGACGAGCCGACTCGGGCGGGGCCCGACCTTGCGGCAGCGGCCTCCCGCGGACAATCGAGAGGGCGGCGGTGCGGAGGCAGGCTTGCGCGTCTGCGGCGCGTCGGCACGCCGTCCGGAGAGGGGGAACCATGCTCCGAACGCTCTTCGTGTCGGGCAGGCTCGGCGCGATCGCCGGAGCGCTCGTCCTCGTCGCCGCCGTCGTCGGCACAGCCGCCGGCGGCGCACGTGCCGCCGCGAAGACGTCGGCCGCCTGCCCGGCGAAGTTCGCCTACTCGCTGACCGCGGGCGCGCTGACGGGGAAGGCGTCGACCGACCTGACGCTCCGCTTCACCGGCGCCGCCGGGTGCGACGCCGTCACGACGGTGAAGAGCCTCCAGGTGACGCTGACGTCGACCGACGGCAAGATCCCGCTCGTCGCCGGCCTCCAGGACGTTCCGGCGCCGGGCGGCGTCGTACAGCTCTCGGTCGGGCGGATCGCGCAGCGGGCGCGGATCAACGTCCTCGCCGCGGTCCAGACCGGATCGCCGCTGCGGACCTATTCCGTGAACGCGTCGACGCCGTCGTTGCTTCGGCCGGACCTCGTCGTCTCGAAGGTGACCGCTCCGCTGCAGACGCTGCCGGCCCATCCGGTGGACGTCACCGCGGACATCTCCGAGATGAACGGCGACGTCGGCGGGACCGCGACGGTGACGCTCACCGGCAACGACGCGCCGCTCGCCGGCCCGCAGCAGGTGACGGTCCCGGCCGGCGGCCACGTCACGGTCACCTTCCCGGGCGTCGCGCTGACGACGCCGGTGCCTGTCGTGCTGAAGGCCTCCGTCACGAACGTCGCGCCGGACGAGTACGACGCGACGAACAACGACCGCAGCGCGACCGTGGAGGTGACGAAGGACCAGCTGACCAGGCCGACCCTGGTGCTCTTCCCGTCGTTCGTCGGGTACGGCGCGCAGTTCAACCACCATCTCTATGCGCCCATCACCCAGGTGTTGATGCCAGCAGGTGGATACGCCGACGTGGAGGCGAAGATGAAGACGCTCGAGCCTCAGCTCGTGCGGATCTTCTACAACGACAACTGGGAGGAGAACCAGGACGGAACACACCCGGAGTGGCAGGAGAACTACGCGTCGTTCGTGAACGTGGTGCAGCTCGCGCAGGAGACGGGCGCCACGATCGACATCGGCTATCAGAACCTCGGCAACATCGTCCGGACGAATCCCCCGCCCATCCCGATCCCCGCGGCGATGGGCCGGTTCGCGGACGCGCTCGCGGACCTCGTGATCAACCACGGGCTCACCAACGTCCGCTGGGCCGAGGTCGCGAACGAGCCGAACTCCGGGGCGGTGACGCTCGATCAGTACAAGGCGCTCGCACAGGCGCTCAAGGACGCGCTCGTCGCACGCGGCCTCGGCAATCAGATCCAGATCATGGGCGGCGGCCTGGTCGAGAACGGCGGCAACCCGGCTCGCGACCACTATTCGTGGATGACCTGGATCGGCGCCAACATGAGCGATCTCGTCGGCGGGTACGCCGAGCACGTCTACTGGCAGTACAACGACTCCGGACGGCTCGAGTATCGGCTCCGCGACACCTACAACCTGATGACGAAGGTGCTTCCGGCGAACGAGCAGAAGCCGGTGTACATGATGGAGTACGGCATCCGCGGCGACGCCAACTGCGGCACCAAGCCGACGTTCCAGTACCTCTACTACGCCGCCGATCCGACGAACTGCCCGGAGATCTGGCGGACGAACATCGCCGCGTTCCAGCAGTTCTGGTTCGACATCGGCGCGGCACAGCTCGGGTATGCCGGGACGTCCAAGTGGGACGCGTACTGGGCGGTGTACGACCGCAACAGCCTCAAGCAGCAGGTCCACTGGATGACCGGACCTGCAAGCGAGGGCTACCCGCTGACCCCGACCTACTATGCGCTCTCGCTGCTCTTCCACACGACCGCGCCGGGCTGGCAGATCATCGGCGTCGATCCCTGGGACTCGAGCGACTGGTCGGTTCCCGTCTATCGCAAGAACGGCGGCGACACGACGAACGACCAGCCGGAGCAGGAGCTGGCGGCGTTCGCCGGCCCCGCCGGTGAGCTCACGATCGTCGGGCTCGACACGCACGGGAAGGCCCTGAACACCGTGTCGGCCGACCAGCCCTCGTCGTACAGCCTCGGCAACCTGCCGCCGGACACGACGTTCACGCTGGCGATCTGGAACGCGACCGGCGACGGCACGAACTCGATCGCCGGAACCGTGACCACGAACGACGCGGGCGTCGCACGCTTCGACGTGCCGCTCCAGGCGGCGTTCGCCCTGACGACGGTGCCGGTCTCCTAGACGCGGCGCACGGAGGGAGAGCCGGGCTCACCCCCGGCTCTCCGGCCTGCCCGTTTCCCGCACGGAGCCTCCGCGTCCCGCCGGATGCGTCGTCGCGGCCCAAGATCCACGCTCGCAGGAGAAACGGAGGAGTGACATGAGCACGATCGTCGACCTGCGCGGCAGGCACCTGATGAACCTCGCCGACTTCTCGCCCGAGGAGCTCGCGTATCTGCTCGACCTCGCCGCCGAGCTGAAGGCGGCGAAGCGCGAGGGACGCGAGGAGCGAAGGCTCGCCGGCAAGGAGATCGCGCTGATCTTCGAGAAGGACTCGACGCGGACGCGCTGCGCGTTCGAGGTGGCCGCGTACGACCAGGGTGCGCACGTCACCTTCATCGGCCCGTCGGGCTCGCACATGGGCCACAAGGAGACGGTCAAGGACACGGCGCGCGTCCTCGGGCGCATGTACGACGCCATCGAGTACCGCGGCTTCGCCCAGGAGACGGCGGAGGAGCTGGCCGCGTGGGCCGGCGTTCCCGTCTACAACGGGCTCACCGACGAGTGGCACCCGACGCAGATCCTCGCCGACTTCCTCACCTTCCGCGAGCACGTCCCGAAGCCGCTCTCCGAGGTGAGCTTCTGCTACCTCGGCGACGCCCGCTTCAACATGGCCGACTCGTACCTCGTCGGTGGCGCGAAGCTCGGGATGGACGTCCGCGTCGCCAGTCCGCGCCTGCTGTGGCCGAGTGAGGAGATGGTCGCGCTCGCGCGCTCGGTCGCGGACGAGACCGGTGCGACGATCACGATCACCGAGGACGTCGCCGAGGCCGTCGCGGGCTGCGACGTCCTGCTCACCGACGTCTGGGTCTCGATGGGCGAGCCGGACGAGGCGTGGGCGGAGCGGATCGAGCTGCTGAAGCCGTATCAGGTGAACGCGGAGACGATGGCGGCGACGGGCAACCGCGACGTGAAGTTCATGCACTGCCTGCCGGCGTTCCACAACGCCGACACCGAGGTCGGCAAGGAGATCCACGAGAGGTTCGGGATGGACGCGCTCGAGGTGACCGAGGAGGTCTTCGAGTCGCCGGCGTCGCTCGTCTGGGACGAGGCCGAGAACCGCCTGCACACGATCAAGGCGGTGATGGTCGCGACGCTGGCGGGCTGACGCGCGTCAGGCGGCCGCGCGCTCGGGCGTGAGCGCGCGCTGCGCGTCGGCGAGCGCCGGCGCCGGCGCGCGGCGGCGGCGGGTCCACTTGCTCGTCTCGACGACGACCGGCAGGAGCGCGGCGAGGCCGAAACAGGCGAGCCACTCCTTGCCGGTCAGCCCCGTCGTGAGCAGGCCCTTCTGCAGGTCGGGCAGCTCGGTCGCGGCGACGAGCAGCAGGAACGGGAACATCGAGATCCCGAGCGCCTTGAGGATCGGCGGCGCGAGCCCGGTCGCCGGGTCGCGGCGGTTCGTCAGCGCGTTGAAGATGGTGCCGAGGCCCATGACCGCGAAGGTCATCGTCATCGAGGCGCTCGGTGCGTCGGGGTGCGGCGTGTCCGGGCCGGCGACGAGGGGGATGAGCGCGGCGACGAAGAGCGTCGCGGCGTAGATCACCCAGAGCGTGACCGCGCCGCGGTTCGTGATCGTGATCTTCGGGTCGCGCGGCGGCCGGTTCATCACGTCGGGGGCGCCCGGGTCGACGGCGATGACGATGACGCCGGGGGCGGTCGCGAACACGAGCAGGTAGAGGATCATCAGCGGCGTCATCGCCGTGCCCTTGTTGATGTCGAACGCGCTCGCGGCGACGAAGAGGAACACGAGCGAGAGCAGCTGCGTCATCTGGTAGCGAACGTACGAGACGACCTTCTCGTAGACCTTGCGGCCGATCTCGACCGCGTTCACGAGCGTCCCGAAGTTGTCGTCGGTGAGGATCATCCGGCCGGCCTGCTTCGTCACCTCGCTGCCGCTGCCCATCGCGACGCCGATGTCGGCCTGCTTCAGCGCGGCCGCGTCGTTGACCGCGTCGCCGGTCATCGCCACGATCAGGCCCTGCTCCTGCATCAGCCGGCAGAGGCGGAGCTTGTCCTGCGGCGAGACGCGGCCGAAGACGTGCAGCTCGGGAAGGCGGGCGATCAGCTCCTCGTCGGAGAGCTCCTCCAGCTCGGCGCCGCTGATCGCGCCGGGACCGAGCCCGAGCTGCTCGCCGATCGCATGCGCGGTGACCGCGTGGTCGCCGGTGATCATGCGGACGTCGATCCCCGCGCCGAGCGCGGTGTGGACGGCGCCCTTCGCCTCCGCGCGCAGCGGGTCGATGATCCCGACCATGCCGACGAAGCCGAGGTCGTGCGTCAGCGACATCGGATCATCGGCCATCGCCTGCTGCTCGCCGTCGTCGACGAACCGGGCGGCGAACGCCAGCACGCGCAGGCCCTTCTCGCCCATGCGCTCGTTCGCCTCGTCGATCCCCGCCCGCGCCTCGGCGACCGGCACCTGCGCGCCGCTCGCCGGCCCGCCGGCCATCGTGCAGCGCGCGAGCACGACGTCGGGGCCGCCCTTGACGAGCTCGATCAGGCGCTCGGTCCCGTCGAGCGTGATCCGGTGGAACGTCGCCATGAACTTGTAGTCGGAGTCGAACGGCACCTCGGCGGCGCGCGGATAGGCGCGCCGCGTCTCCTCGGCGTCGACGCCGAGCTTCGCCGCGAGCACGACGAGCGCGGCCTCGGTCGGGTCGCCGACGACGGAGCCGTCGTCGCCGACGGTCGCGTCGCTGTCGAGGCAGAGCCCGAGCGCGAGCCGCGTGAAGTCGGGGACCGGCTTGCCCGCGACCGACAGGATCTCTCCCGTCTTGCGGTAGCCCTCGCCCTCGACCGTGAACCAGTCGCCGGCCGTGTAGATGACCGAGACCATCATCTGGTTCATCGTCAGCGTCCCGGTCTTGTCGGTGTTGATCGCGCTCGTCGCGCCGAGCGTCTCGACGTCGGTGAGGTTCTTGACCACCGCCTTCGCGTCGGCGAGCTGCCTCGCGCCGAGCGAGAGCAGGCCCGACACGAACGCGGGCATGCCGGTCGGGATGGCCGAGATCGCCATCGCCGTGCCGAGCAGGAGGACGTCGCTGAACTTCTCGCCGCGGGCGAGGCCGACGACGACGATGAACGCGACGGCGCCCCAGGCGATCAGCCCGAGCACCTTCGTCAGCGACCCGAGCTCCTTCTGCAGGGGCGAGCGCGTCCGCGTCACCGAGGTGAGCATCGTCGCGATCTTCCCCATCTCCGTCTGCATGCCGGTCGCGGTCACGACCATCGCGCCGGTGCCGCGCGTCACCGCCGTGTTCTGGAACAGCATGTTGGAGCGGTCGCCGAGGGGGACGTCGCCGCCGGCGAGCACGCCCGCATCCTTGGCGATCGGCGCGCTCTCGCCGGTGAGCGCCGCCTCCTGCGTCTCGAGCGTCGCGGAACGGACGATGCGCCCGTCGGCGGGGACGATGTCGCCGGCCTCGACCTCGACGATGTCGCCCGGCACGACGTCGACCGCCGGGATCAGCTCGACCGACCCGTCGCGCCGCACCTTCGCCTGCGGCACCTGGAGGTTCGCGAGCGCGTCGATGCTCGCCCGCGCCGTCAGCTCCTGCCGCGTACCGAGGACGACGTTGAGGAGGATGAGCAGCGCGACGATCACGGCGGTCGAGACCTCGCCGATGACGAAGCTGATCGCGACGACCGCGATCAGCATGATGTTCATGGGGTCGCGCAGCTGCTGCGCCGCGACCGCCCACATCGACGGCGGCTTCTCCTTGCTGATCTCGTTCGGGCCGTTCTGCTTCAGCAGGTCCGCGGCCTCGGTCGCGGTCAGCCCGGAGGACGCGTCCGACTTCAGCTCCGCGACGACGTCGGACGCCTCGCGCCCGTACGGGGCCGACGCGACCGCGCTCTCCGAGACCGCCATAGCCGCGGATCCTAGTCGGCCCGTGTCAATCCGGTAGCAGTGGCACCGTCAGGCCCTGCGGCCGGCCCAGCAGCACCGCGCGCGTGATCGCGGACGAGCCGAAACGCTCCCGCACCTCGTCGAGCACCGCGTCGAGCGCCTCCGGGAGCAGCCCGTCGAACGGCAGCACGAGCTGGACGGCATCGTCGTCGTCGAGGTTCGCGACGGCGATGCCGACGAGGGTGAGGCCGCGGTGCTCGATCGTCGGACCGGCCTCGCTCAGCAGCGCCCGCGCCGCGGCGAGGATCGTCCCGGTGCTCGCGGTCGCGTGGGGGAGGGTGTGCGAGCGCGTCGCGCGCGTGAAGTCGTCGAACCGGAGCCGGAGCACGACGGTGCGACCGACGCGTCGCGCCGTTCGCATCCGCCGCGTGACGCGGTCGACGAGCGCGGCGACGTCGGCGTCGATCTCGTCCCGCGCGGAACGCCCGCGGCGGCCGGCACGCTGCGAGCCGATCGAGCGGCGCCGCGGCCGGACGTGAACCGGGCGCGGGTCGAGGTTGTGCGAGAGCGCGTGGATGTGCCGGCCCGCCGCGCGGCCGAGCATCGAGACGAGCACGGCCTCCGGCAGGCGCGCGACCTCGCCGACGGTGGCGATCCCGACCCCGCGCAGCCGGCGCGCCGTGACGGGGCCGACGCCCCAGAGCGCCTCGACCGGCAGAGGATGAAGGAACGCGAGCTCGCGGTCCGGCGGCACCACGAGCAGCCCGTCGGGCTTCGCGACGCCGCTCGCCACCTTCGCGAGGAACTTCGTCCGTGCGACACCCACGGTGATGGGCAGGCCGACCCGCTCCCGCACCGCGAGCCGCAGCCGCGCGGCGATCTCCGCCGGCGTGCCGACGCTCCGCTCCATCCCGCGCACGTCGAGGAACGCCTCGTCGATCGACAGCGCCTGCACGAGCGGCGACGTGTCGTCGAACACGCGAAAGACCGCCTTGCTCGCGTCCGAGTACGCGGAGAACCGGGGCGGGACGACGATCGCGTCCGGGCAGAGCCGCCGCGCCTGGCGCCCGCCCATCGCTGTCTGCACGCCGTACGCCTTCGCCTCGTAGCTCGCCGCGAGCACGACGCCCGCGCCGACGATCACGGGGCGCCCGCGGAGCCGCGGATCGTCCCGCTGCTCGACCGAGGCGAAGAAGGAGTCGAGGTCGGCGTGGAGGATGGAGGCGCCGCCGGGCACGAACACATGTTCGCACAGCCGATCCCTTGAGGCGACACGTGCGCGTGCCGATACAGACGCTCATGCGCAGGCTCCTCATCCCCGTGGCGCTCGTCCTGAGCGCCGTGCTGCCGGCCTCCGTGCCGGCGGCGCCTTCCTCGCCCGTGCATTCCGCCAGCTGGTCCTCGCAGGCGAATCAGGTCTGCGTCGCCTGGCTGGCGAAGGCGAAGAAGGAGTTCGGCAACCCGGTGACCCCGGCTCAGCTGTACACCTTCGCCCAGAAGGCGAAGGCGCTCGAGAGCCAGGAGCTGGGCCAGCTCGAGAAGATCCCCGGAAGGACTGCGGCGGGAACGGCGGCGCTCGCAGCGGTGAAGGTCGACATCGCCGAAGTCGGCTCGGCCATCACCGCGTGGAACGCCGGCAAGCCGGCGCAGTTCGTCTCGATCTTGAAGAAGTACCTGAACGACGGCCGGCCGAAGTCCGCATTCGCGATGGCCGGCGCGACCCAATGCGGCTGACGGTCGAGCCGTGAACCGATCTCGGGAGCCCGCCTCGCGGCGGGCTCTCGTGTCTTCGGGCCTTCGAGCGCGCGTGCGCTGAACGGATGGCGGCTCGCGCCGCGGACGATCAGCTCGCGGCGAGCGCCTTCGCCTTGATCGAGTCGAACTCCGCCTGGGTGATGGCGCCGCTGTCCAGCAGGCCCTTCGCCTTGGAGATCTGCTCGGCCGGGTCGGACTGCGCGGCGACGGTCTTGACGTAGTCGTCGAACTGCGACTGCGCCGCCTGCGCCTGCTTCTGGTTCCTGTCGGCCATCCCCTGGCTCTCGGCGATCAGGTACACCAGCACGCCGAGGAACGGGAGGATGATCACGAAGATGATCCAGAGCGCCTTCACCCAGCCCGAGATGTCGTGCCGTCGGAAGAGGTCGGCGAAGACCGTGATCAGGAGCCAGAACCAGATGATCCAGGCGAAGATCACGATCAGCGTCCACATGACGCTGAGGAACGGGTATTGCGTGGCGAGCAAGGAGGCCTCCTTGGTGTCAGTTTCCGCAGGGATCCTAAGCCCCTGCGGGCCTCCCTGCGCATCATCCCATGGGGATGAGCGCGCCTACGGAGCGGGGACGGGCGCCGAGCCGAGCTCGAGCAGCTCCCGCACCATCTCGTTGAGGTTGCGGCGGGCCGACTCGAAGCCGAGATGGCCGTCCGCGTCGACGGGCCACTCCTCCTCGGGGCGGTCCCAGTAGAGCTCGAGGCCGTTCTCGTCGGGGTCGCGGAGGTAGAGGGCCTCGTGCGTGCCGTGGTCGTTGACGCCGTCGAGCGGCCAGCCCGCGTCGGCGAGGCGCTTGAGCGCGTCGCCGAGCGCCGTGCGCGTCGGGTAGCGGATCGCGACGTGGTAGAGCCCGGTCGTGCCGGGCGGCGCCGGCGAGCCGCCGGCGGACGTCCAGGTGTTGAAGGCGAGGTCGTGGTGGTAGCCGCCCGCGGAGAGGAAGAGCGCGTCGGGCATCCGCAGCACGACGTCGAAGCCGAGGACGCCGACGTAGAAGTCGTGGACGCGCTGGAGGTCGGCGGTCTTCAGGTGGACGTGGCCGATGTCGACACGCCCGTCGATCGGCCGGGCACTGCGCTCCCGCGGCGCGACGCGGCCGCCGTACGCCTTCGTCGTCGTGACCGTCTCGTCGTTACTTGACACCGCAAGTATCGTAGCAGCTCAACACCCGCTGCGCGGGGGAAGGTCGTCGGGCACCCCGGCGAGGTCGACGAACTCCTGCGCGAACGCGGCGAAGCGGCGGATGTCCGCGGTGTTCGAGGCGAGACCGAGCGAGGCCCGGACGGCGCCGCCGGACGGGAGCCCGATCGCCTCGACGTAGTCGTCGAGCGTCATCCCCCGGCCGAACTCGCCGCCGACGAGCGTCTCGCGCGAGATCGTGAACGCGACCTCCCCGGCGCCCGGGTTGCAGAAGCAGCCGGTCCGGAGCGAGATGCGGTGCCGGGCGGCGACGCGGTCGACGTAGCGCTCGTCGACGACCAGGCCGTCGGTGCGCAGGAAGTTGAAGGCGATCGTGGCCCCGCGCCGGTCCCAGTCCCGCGGCCCGTAGACGGTGGCCGCGGGCGCGCCGTTCGAGTGGCGCAGCGCGGCGAGCACCTCGAGCAGCTCCGTGCCGAGCTCCTCGACCCGCGCGTGGACCGTCTCGATCCCGATCCGCTCGAGGTAGCGCAGGCCGATCTCGACCGCCGGCAGGTTGAGGAAGTTGACGGTGCCGTCCTCGAAGTGCGCGGCGCCGGGCGCCCACTGGTGCCAGTCGCGCTGGACGAACGCGGCGACGATCGTCCCGCCGGAGAACCACGGCCGCTCGAGCTCGTCGAGCGCCTCGCGGCGGGCGAGCAGCGCGCCCACGCCGGTCGGCCAGCCGAACAGCTTGTAGAAGGAGATCGGCACGAAGTCCGGGTGGAAGCGCGAGAGGTCGAGCCGGTTCGTCGGCACGAATGCGGCGGCGTCGAGCAGAACGCGCCAGCCGTTCTCGTGCGCGCGGTCGATCCACCCGAGCGGATGGTGGACGCCGGAGAAGTTCGACTGCGCCGGGTACGCGAACAGGTTGTGGTGCTCGCCGCCGACCTCTGCGAGGTAGCGGTCGAGCAGCGCCTCGTCGACGCGGAGCTCTGGCGCAGCGGTCGGGACGTACGTCGTCTCGGCGCCGCGCGCACGCGCGAACTCGCGCAGCCCGTTCACCGAGTTGTGGTTGTCGAACGTGAGCAGGAAGCGGTCGCCGGCGCAGAAGGGATACGCCTCGCCGACGAGCCGCAGCGCTCCCGTCGCGTTCGGCGTGAAGACGGCGACGTACTCGTCCGGCGAGGCGTCGAAGAACTCGAGCACGGCCGCGCGCGAGCGATCGACGAGCTCCGTCATCGCCGACGAGGTCGGGTTGACGGAGTGGGGGTTGCCGAAGACGTGCTCGCGCAGCAGCTCGAGGTGCTCTGCGAGCTGCGACTCCGCGTAGAGGCCGGCGCCCGTGTAGTCGAGGTAGACCGTGCCGGTCGCGTCGAGCCGCGCGAAGTCGGTCGCGCGGAGCTCGTCGAGCAGGGCCTCGCCGGTCGCCGCCATCCGTCGTCATTGTCGCCGAGATCCGGGACGGTGCGGATGGCGGCGTCGGGGCTCCGGATCAGGATGGGGGCGATGGCGAACGAGACCGTCTTCCGCCGCTATCCCGGCAACCCGATCGTCACGGCCGCCGCGGTGCCGCGCGCGAACAGCATCCACAACTCGGCGATCGTCAAGCGCGGCGACGGCGACTGGGCCGGCGTCTTCCGCGTCGACGAGATCAGCATGGACTTCACCCTCCACGTCGGCCTCAGCACGGACGGCATCGCCTGGGAGATCGACCCCGAGCCGCTGGCGATGGAGAGCGACGATCCGGACGTCGTGATGACGCCGCACAGCTACGACCCGCGGCTGACGCGGATCGAGCACACGTACTACCTGACGTGGTGCAACGCCGACGCGCAGGGCCCGAAGATCGGGCTCGCGACGACCGAGGACTTCCGGACGTTCACGCAGTGGGAGAACATGCTGCCGCCGGCGAACCGGAACTGCGTCGTCTTCCCGCGCACGATCGACGGCGACTTCGCCGTCTACCATCGCCCGTCCGACCGCGGCCACACGCCGTTCGGCGACGTCTTCTACGCGACGAGCCCCGACCTCGTGCACTGGGGCCGGCACCGCTTCGTCTTCGGGCCGACGGACGGCTGGCAGTCGCTGAAGGTGGGCCCCGGCCCGCATCCGATCGAGACGGACGAGGGCTGGCTGCTCATCTACCACGGCGTCTGGCTCAGCTGCAACGGCTACCTCTACTCCGTCGGCGGCGCGCTGCTCGACCTCGAGGAGCCGTGGCGCGTGCTGCACCGGACGAAGGACTACCTGCTCGCGCCGACCGAGCCGTACGAGCGCGTCGGCGACGTTCCGAACGTCTGCTTCCCGAGCGCGGCGGTCGTCGAGGGCGACGACCTACGGCTCTACTACGGCTGCGCCGACACGTGCATCTCGATCGCGGAGGCGAAGCTCTCCGACGTCGTCGCCTTCGTCAAGGAGCGCTCCTACTAGCTACTCGTTGGCGATGCGCGCGACCGGGAACTCGTCGACGAGCTCCGCGCTCGCCGCGGTCGGCTCCCACTCGCCGCGGATCAGGCGCCGCGCCTGGAGCCGGTCGACCGCCGCGCCGAAGAGCGCGAGCGCCTCGCCGCCCTCCTGCGGGTAGGCGGCCCAGCCGAAGGTGATCGGCACACCCTCGGGCTGGAGCGCACGCTCGAGCACCTCGCTCATCTCGCGCGCGCGGGCGGGCGAGCGGGTCGAGACGAGGATGGCGAAGCGGGACGGCCCGAGCCGCGCGAGCTGGTCGTCCGGGTGGAGCTGCGCCGAGATCAGCCGCGCCGTCTGGCGCAGCTCGTCATCGCGCTTCCGGGCGCCGACGGTCTCGCCGACGAGCAGGCCGAACGGCCGGCCCGCGGCGATGCGCCGGTTGATCGACGCCTCGAGGCCCTCGCTCGTCAGCGACGCCGTGATGATGTCGCGCCGGCTCAGGTCGAGGAGGTCGTCGAGGACGTGGAGCGACTCGGCGAGCATCCGCCGTCCCTGTGTCGCGAAGTAGCCGACCGTCGCGCCGGCGAGCACATAGCTGACGAGGCGGATCGGGGTGTTCGCCGCGTCGAGCGACGTCCACGGCGCGGTGCCGTTCAGCAGCACGCCGCCCTCGTAGAGGGTGAAGGCGAGGGCGCCGGCGAGGCCGCCGATCACCGGGCCGGTCGCGAGCGCCGCCAGCACGACCGGGACGTAGAAGCACTGGCTGAGGCCGAGCCCGGGCTTGCCGTAGGCGATGACCAGGGCGAAGAAGGCGGCGAAGCCGATCCCGGAGGCGACGAGCATCCGCTCCGGGACGGGCACGCTCCTGAATCCACGCTGGGCCAGTCGGGACACGGCTGCTACCTCTCGATCGAAGGCTTCACGTCCGGGCGACTCCCGACGTCTCGTCTCACCTTGGCGCAAGGACGACGGTTGTGCAAATAGGGTCACGATGGTACTGGGGCCGTCGGCTCGACCGGGCCCGCTGCTACCGTGGGAGCACGGACGGCATGGGGCCGTCCCGTGAGATGGCTTCTCGTTCCTCTTTCGGGTCTCGAGTCGCGGCATCTCGGATCAGAAGGAGTTGAACAGTTGAGTCAGTCGTTTCGTGCGCTCGGCGTGAGCGCGGCCGTCGAGCAGGGGCTCGCGGACCGCGGCATCGTCGAGCCGTTTCCCGTCCAGTCGCTCGTCCTCCCGGAGGCCCTCGCCGGCCGCGACGTCCTCGCCAAGGCCCCGACCGGGTCGGGCAAGACGCTCGCGTTCGGCCTGCCGATCGTCGAGCAGACGGCGGCCGCCGTCGGCGGTGCGCCGCGTGCGCTCGTCCTCGTCCCGACCCGCGAGCTCGCGCTCCAGGTGTGCGACGAGCTGCGGCTCGCCGGCGCCCCGAAGGGGATCCGCGTCGAGGCCGCCTACGGCGGCGCGCCCGTCGGCGCCCAGGCCAAGCGGCTCCGCGGCGCCCACGTCGTGATCGCCACCCCGGGCCGCCTCCAGGATCTCGTCGAGCGGAAGCTCGTCTCCCTCGCGGAGATCGAGACGCTCGTCCTCGACGAGGCCGACCGGATGCTCGACATGGGCTTCCGGCCGCAGGTCGAGCGGATCCTCCGCCGCCTGCCTGCGAAGCGGCAGACGATGCTCTTCTCGGCGACGCTCGACGGCGAGGTCGGCGAGCTGGCCCGCGCCTACACCCATGACGCAGTCCACGTCGAGGCGCGGCTCCCGGTCACGGCCCGGGACGAGAGCCCGGGCATCGTCGGCCACGAGTTCGTGCCGGTGACCGCGGCGGACAAGCTCGACCGGCTCGTCGAGCTGCTCGAGGCCGACCGCGAGCTGGCGCTCGTCTTCGTCCGGACGAAGCGCGGCGCCGACCGGCTCGTCCACAAGCTGGGGCAGCGCGGCGTCGCCGCGGCGGCGATGCACGGCGACATGCCGCAGGCGAAGCGCGAGCGTGCGCTCGAGCGTTTCCGCGCCGGCAAGGTGACGACGCTGGTCGCCACCGACGTCGCGGCCCGCGGGCTCGACCTCGAGGCGATCAGCCACGTCGTCAACTACGACCCGCCGGAGGATCACAAGGGCTACGTCCATCGCGTCGGCCGCACCGGCCGCGCGGGACGCTCGGGCCGCGGGATCACGCTCGTGCTGCCGGAGCAGCAGGCCGAGATGAGCCGCGTCGCGGCGATGGCCGGCCACCGCGAGACGTTCGAGCAGACCGGGATGCGCACCGTGCGGCCCAAGCTCGTCTACACGAGCCGCCGCGGCCGCCGCTCGAAGTGGTAGTCGTTCCTCCGTGGCCGAGCTGCCGCTGACCGGAGGATGCCTCTGCGGCTCGGTCCGCTTCGAGGTGACTGAGCCTCCGGTCTCCGCCGGGTACTGCCACTGCACCCGCTGCCGGCGGCGGACGGGGACGGCCGCCTCCGTCCAGGCGACGCTCGCGCCCGGCTCGCTGCGGATCGTCGCCGGCGAGGAGCTCGTCCGCTGCTGGGACCCGCAGGGCGGCGCGCTCAAGTGCTTCTGCTCGGCCTGCGGCGGCGCGCTCTGGAGCCGCAGCGCCGACGAGGCGCGCGCGATCAGCGTCCGGCTGGGGACGTTCGACGAGGACCCGGGCATCCGCCCGATGTACCGCCAGTTCGTCGCCTACGCGGCGCCGTGGGAGCCGATCCCGGACGACGGGCTGCCGCGCTTTGACGAGCGGCGCCCGCCCGGGTACTAGTCGGCAAGCGGGACGAGCCGCGTTCCCGTCGCCTTGAACGTCGCGTACGCGTCGCCGCCGCGTCCGAGCTCGAGCCGTGCCGCGGAAGCGGCCGTCACCTCGGCGGTGACAGGGCCGATCCGGACGCGCACGCGGTTGCCGACCTCGACGACCGAGCCGATCTCGCCGCGGATGACGTTGAGCGCGGAGTCGTCCGCGTGCGCCCGCGCCACGGAGACGTCCCAGGGGTAGACGACGACGCCGACCTCGCCGTCGGCCTCGTCGGTCGAGAACAGCTCCTCGCCGCCGGGGAGCCGAACCGCGGTCAGCTCGCCCGCCACACGGCGGGCGCGTCCGTGCAGGAGGTTTGCGCCGGTGAGCGAGGCGACGAAGGCGTCGAGCGGCCGCGCGACGAGCTCCGCCGGCGTCGCGCGCTGGCGCAGCTTCCCGTCGACGAGGACGCCGACCTCGTCCGCGAGCGCGGCCGCGTCCTCGTAGTCGTGCGTGACGAGGAGCACCGGCAGTCCGAGCTCGTGCAGCAGCTCGCTCAGCTCGAGCCGCACCGCCGCCTTCGTGTGCGCGTCGAGCGCCGACAGCGGCTCGTCGAGGAGCAGCACCCCCGGGTCGCGGGCGAGCGCGCGGGCGAGCGCGACACGCTGCTGCTCGCCGCCGGAGAGCTCGGGCGGCCGCGCGTCGGCGAGCGCCGTCAGGTGGAACCGCTCCAGCAGCTCGTCCACCTTCCCGCGCCCCGCATAGCCGACGTTCTGGCGGACGGTCATGTGCGGGAACAGCGCGTACTCCTGGAACACGAGCCCGACGCGGCGCTCGTCCGGCTGCCGGAACACCCGCCGCTCGACGTCGAGCCAGACGTCGCCGCCGAGCGCGACGCGGCCGCGCCGCGGCTTCGCGAGCCCCGCGATCACCCGCAGCACCGAGGTCTTGCCCGCGCCGGACGGCCCGACGAGCGCGAGCGTGCCCTCGACCTCGAGCGCTAGCTCCAGCTCAAAAGCCCGGAGCGGGAGCGAGAACGCTGCTTCGAGGGCTGCCATTGGAGGGTCGCCTTCACTGCGACGAGGAGCGCGGCGCTGACGAGAACGAGCAGCGCGCTGATCGCGAGCGTGACGTCGAAGTTGACGTTGAACTCCTGGTAGATCGCGAGCGGCAGCGTCTGCGTGACGCCCTGGAGGCTGCCGGCGAACATGATCGTGGCGCCGAACTCGCCGAGCCCGCGCGCGAACGAGAGCGCCTCGCCCGCGGCGAGCCCGTTGCGCGCGAGTGGGAGCACGACGCGGAAGAACGTCTTGACCGGCCCGGCGCCGAGCGTCCGCGACGCAGCGACGACGTTCGCGTCGACGGCCTCGAACGACGCGATCGCCTGGCGGATGTAGAGCGGGCTGGCGACGTACGCGATCGCGAGCGTCACCGCCGTCTGCGTGAACGGGATCGTGATCCCGAGCGCGTCGAGCGAGGAGCCGAGCAGCCCGACGCGGCCGAACGCCGCGAGCAGCGCGATCCCGGCCACCGCGGGCGGGAGCACGAGCGGCAGCTCGACGAGCGTGACGAGGAGCGAGCGGCCTCGGACGTTCCGCGTCGCGAGCACGTAGGCCGTCGGCGTCCCGAGCAGGAGGATGAGCGCGGCCGCGATCGCCGACGTCTTCAGGCTGACGATCAACGCGTCGGTCACGACCGGGTTCGACAGCTGGTGGAGGAGCCGCGCGGGCGCGACGTGGACGAAGATGGCGACGATCGGCACCGCGAGGAACGCCAGCGTGACGAACGTCGCGGCGAAGACCAGCGTCCCGAGCAGCGCTCGCCGCATCGCTAGCGTCCCTTCGGCTTGACGCGCGGCAGGAAGCCGGCGGCCAGCAGCTTCGCCTGCCCGGCCTTGCTCATCACCTCGTTGACGAACGCCTGCGCAGCCGACTTGCTAGGGCTGTTCGAGACGACGCAGATCCCGTACTGCACCTTCGGCTGTGCCCAGGCCGGCATCGTCAATACCGTCACCTGGCCGGGCACCGTCTTCGCGTCCGTTGAGTAGACGAAGCCCGCGTCGGCCTCGCCGAGCGCCACCTTTGCGAGCACCTCGCGCACGTCCGTCTCGTTCGAGACGACGTTGTTCAGCACGCTCGTCAAGCCCATGTTCTTGAGGATCTGCCGCGTGTAGGAGCCGACCGGGACGCCCGTAGCGGCGACGTCGAGCTTGATCCCGGGCTTCTGCAGGTCGTAGACGCTCTTGATCCCGGCCGGGTTCGCCTTCGGCACGATCAGGACGAGGGTGTTGCGCGTGAACACGACGGGCTGCGAGCAGAGGCCTTTCTGGAACAGCTGCTGCGGCAGCGTCGTGTTCGCCGAGGCGAAGACGTCGGCCGGGGCGCCCTGCTGGATCTGCGCGGCGAGCGTGTTCGAGCCGGCGAACGAGTATCTCGGCGCCGGGTCGATCTTCGGGAGGACGTCGGTGAGCGACGCGGCGGCGTAGACGGTGATGGTCGCGTCGCGACGCGCGCCCGCGGCGGAGGCCGCGCCGAGGGCGAGGACGACTGCGGCGAGCAGCGCTGCGGTGGCCCGCATCAGTGCTCCACCATGACGGAGGTGGACTTGACGACGGCGGTGGCCTGCATCCCCGGCTTCAGCCCGAGCTCCTCGGCGGCGTCGCGGGTGATGATCGCGACGAGGCGCGCCGGCTCGGTGACGTCCATCTCGACCTGCGCGAGCAGCCCGTCCGTCTTCACCTCGCGGACGGTGCCGCGGAAGCGGTTGCGGGCGCTCATGTGGTGCGCGCCGTCGTCGCCGCGGAAGCGGGCGATCTCGCGCGCGGTGACGACGCGGCGGTTGCTCTTGTCGCGCTTCGTCCTGATCTTGCCCTCGCGGTCCCAGCGGCGCAGGGTGTCGACGCTGATGCCGAGCGCCTGGGCCGCCTCCGTCGCCGAATAGAGCTCCTTCGCCACGTCCCCCTCCTCAGCTCGTGTAGGCGGCGAGCGCGTTCGACGCCGCGTCGATGGCGAGCGGCAGCGGCAGCGAGACGCCGAGTGGCCGGTCGTCGCGGAGGCCGGTGAAGACGGCGAGGTGCTGCGCCTCGTTCGCGGCGATCCGGGAGACGATCCCGCGCAGCGGCTCCGTCTGGACGGCGTCCGCGGCACCGAGGTACGCGCCGAGCTGGAGCTGCTCGAGCTCGGCGCCGAGCTTCGCGATCGAGCCGCGCGTTGCGAACGCCTGCGCCGGGTACGTGAAGTCGATGTCGGCCGCGGTCGCAGGCGTCTGCCCCGCGGCTGTGAGCACGCCCGCGACGGCGGAGTAGTGCTCCTGCTCGTTGAAGGCGGCGCGCCGGAGGGTCTTCTGCTCGGCCGCGCCGTAGGCCTTGGCGGCGAGGGCGCGGCCGTAGAAGTCCGCCGCGAGCAGGTCGGCGGCGACGAGCAGGCGCGCATAGCCGAGGTCGGAGTCGGGCGGGACGTCGGCGGCCGCGCCACCGGCGAGCGCCCCCGCGCCGGAGGCGGTCAGCGCGAGGACGGCGCCGCGCGCGAGCAGGCTCCCGCGGGAGAAAGTCTGCATAGGCATTGCCTATGAATATCAGAAGCGGCGGATCTCCGCAGCGGTGCCGATCACGATCAGCGGCCTCGCCGCGGGGCGGAGCCGGCGGAGCAGCGTCAGCAGCTGCGGCGCCGGCAGGCTGACGCAGCCGTTCGTCGGGCCGCCCGTGTCGTCGTGGAGGAAGATGGCCGAGCCGCGGCCGGGGACGACCGGCCCGGCGTTGTACTCGATCACGGCGAACTGCCGGTAGGCGACCGTCGCGCGCCAGAGCGCCTCGCTGCCGCCGCCGAACGGCGGGCTCGTCCCGCACGCGACGTGGCGGAACGTGTTGTAGCCGGGCGACGACGGATCCTCGTCCCACCAGTCGCCGCAGACGAGCCGGTGATAGGCGGTGCGGACGCCCGGGTCCGGGTCGAGCCCGTAGACGGTCGGCCCGATCGGGTACGCGCCCGTCGGGGTCGCGCCGTCGCCCTCGCGCTTCCGGTCGGAGAGGCCGGTGCGCCCGAGGCGGGCGCGCCATGGGCCGGCGGCGAGGCGCCAGCAGCCGCTGCGCCGCTCCCAGACGGCGAGCGACGCGACGGTCGCGCCGTAGCCCGGCGCCTCGACGGTGACGAGCTGCGACGCGCCGCGCGTCGAGGCGAGGTCGCCCGCGAGCGTGTGCGGGCACGCGGCCAGGGCGGCGGCGGCGAGGACGGACGCTACGCTCACCGGCACATGGTGCACGCCGTTCCTCCGTTCAGCGCGACGGTGTCGCCGGTGACGCGGGCGGATCTCCGCTGGTCGTACCGCCCCGGCTGCCCCGTCGCGCCGGCGCAGCTGCGGCTCGTGCGCCTGCGCTACTGGGGCTTCGACGGCGCCTCGCACGCCGGGACGCTCGTCGTCAACGAATCGGTGACGGCGCCGGTGATCGCCGCGTTCCGCCGGCTCTACGGCGAGCGGTTCCCGATCCGGCGGATGCGGCCGATCGACGCGTACCACGGCAGCGACGACCGCTCGATGGCGGCGGACAACACGTCGGCGTTCAACTGCCGGTACGCGGTCGCGTCCGGCCCGAAGCAGTGGTCGGCGCACGCGTACGGCGAGGCGATCGACGTGAACCCGGTCGAGAACCCGTACCTCGAGGGCGGCAAGGTCCGCCCCGCCGCGGGGAAGCCGTACCTCGACCGCTCGCGCGTGCGGCCCGGGATGGCGGTCCTGGGCGGCGCGCTCGTCCGGGCGTTCGCCTCGGTCGGCTGGCTCTGGGGCGGCCGCTGGACCGGCTCGCCGGACTACCAGCACTTCTCCTCGACCGGCGGCTAGCGCCGCCGGGAAGACTCCGGCCTTTCGTGACGGGGCCTGGCCCCGGCCGTTCGCCCGAGGAGGCTCTCCGCGCGGGACGGCGGCGCACCGCCCGAGAGACCGGGGCCAGGCCCCATTACGGGAACGTCACGAGTTCCCGGCGGCTAGGAGAGCGCTGCGGACTCCGCGGTCTCCTGACCCCGAGGGTTCCGGATTCCCACCGCGCCGATCGCGCCGCCGGCGAAGAGCAGAAGGGCGGTGAGGATCATCCCGTCGCGGTAGCCCGGCGCCGTCAGGTGATCCGCGCCGCCCGCCGCGACGAGACCGACTGCGGCGACCGCCATCAGCCCGGCGACGCGCGCGACCGCGTTGTTCACGCCGGAGGCGATGCCCGCGTCCGCCGGCCCCGCCTCGCTCAGCACCGTCGTCGTCAGCGGCGCCACCGTCAGCGAGAGCCCGACCGCGAACCCGAGCAGCCCCGGCAGCAGGTCGGCGGCGTACTGCGGATCGGTCGGGATCCGGGCGAGCGCGAGCGCGGACACACCGGCGACGGCGGGGCCCGCCGCCATGAACCAGCGCGGGCCGTACCGCATCGAGTAGCGGCCGGCGAATCGCGAGAGGAGGAACATCCCGATCGTCACGGGCAGCGTCGCGGCGCCTGCCTGGAGCGCCGTCCACCCGCCCAGCTGCTGCAGGAACAGCGACAGGAGGAAGAGCCACGACGCGAGCCCGCCGTAGACGGCGAACGTCTCGAGGTTCGTGACGGAGAAGTTCCGCTTCGAGAACAGCCGCAGCGGCAGCATCGGCTGCGGGGCGCGCGACTCGTAGGCGACGAACGCGACGAGGCAGGCGGCACCGAGGACGATCGCGAGCACGACGACCGGATCGCCCCAGCCGCGGCGGGGCTGCTCGATGAGCCCGAGCACGAGCGATCCGAGCCCGGCCGCGCAGAGCGCCGCGCCGGGGTAGTCGACGCGGACACCGCGCCGCCCGGGCGCGACCCGCGGCACCTCGCGGTACGTGAACGCGAAGGTGATCGCCGCGACCGGCACGTTGATGAGGAAGATCGCGCGCCACGTCCAGGCGCCGATCAGCCACCCGCCGAGCAGCGGCCCGATCACGAACGAGATCCCGCTCCACGCCGTCCACGTCCCGATCGCGGAGCCGCGCTCGGTGCCGGAGAACGTGGACGTGAGGATGGCGAGCGACGCCGGCGTCAGCAGCGCGCCTGCGACGCCCTGGAGCCCGCGGCAGACGATCAGCGCGGTCGACGTCGGCGCCGCCGCGCAGAGCGCAGATGCGACGCCGAAGCTCACGACGCCGATCATGAAGACCCGCACGTCGCCGAAGATGTCGCCGAGCGAGCCCCCCACGAGGATGAGCGAGCCGAGCGTCAGCAGGTACGCGTCGACGATCCACTGCTGCGCGGCGAGCCCGCCGCCGAGGTCGTTCTGGATCGCCGGGAGCGCGACGTTCACGACCGTGGAGTCGACGAAGACGATCGACGAGCCGAGGATCGTGGCCACGATCGTGAACCGCTTCGCCCGGCGCGACAGCTCCTCCACGGCTCGATCCTAGACGGGCCTCGGTAGTCGCCCGCAGCCGGGATCGGGGCCGGATCCGATGTGGCCGGCGCCGCCGGTCGTCACCATTGGGACATGACGGGGTCCCACGCATTCGCAACCATCCTCCCGACCCTGATCGTCGGCTGGGCCATGGTGGTCGCGGGCTTCACGAAGCGGAAGCTCGAGCGCCGCGCCCCGGTCTGCCCCCGCTGCGGGCACCGGGCGTGCATCTGCGGCTCCCGCCGCTGAGCCCCGAAGCTCCCGGCCCGGCATGACGGCCCCCGCTGATGCAACCATGTGGGGGTGGATGCACCGGGCGGCGAGCGCCGAGTAGGGCGGGCGGTCTTCCTCGGCACGGTCGCGGCCGGGGTCTCCTCGCTGTTCTGGGGCAGGGCCGCCTGGAGCCGCGTCTCCGCCACGCTCGGCGGGGCCGAGGGGCTCGTCCCGCTCGTGCCGACGGGCGGGTGGCGGATCTACACGGTGTCGGGGTCGATGCCCGTGTTCGACCCGGCGACGTGGAAGCTGACGGTCGGCGGCGCCGTGGAGGAGCCCACGTCGTTCACGTACCACGAGCTGCGCGCGCTGCCGCGGGTGAACCAGGTCTCGACGTTCCACTGCGTCACCGGCTGGACGGTGAAGAACGTCCACTGGGGCGGGGTGCGGCTGGCCGAGGTGCTGGCGAGGGCGCGGCCGCTGCCGGGGCAGGGGGCGCTGCAGTTCGTCTCGATGGAGCAGCCGTACGTCGACTACCTGACGCTGCCGCAGGCGCGGCTGCACGACGTGATGCTCGCGTACGAGATGGACGGGAAGCCGCTGCCGCGCGAGCACGGCGCGCCGCTGCGGCTGATCATCCCGGAGATGTACGGCTACAAGAACGTCAAGTGGCTGCGGGAGATCAACCTCGTCCAGGCGCCGCAGCTCGGCTACTGGGAGCAGCTCGGCTACGACCAGGACGCCTGGGTCGGGCGCTCGAACGGGTACTGAGCGCGTGTACGTCCGCCGCTTCTCCCGCACGGAGCGCGCGCTGCACTGGGCGAACGCCGTCGGCTTCTTCGTCCTGCTCGGCTCGGGGCTCGTCCTCTACCTGCCGCGCCTCGCCGTCCTCGTCGGCCGGCGGCCGCTCGTGAAGGACGTCCACTTCTGGTCCGGGATCGGCTGGGTGACGGTGCTCGCGCTCGTCGTGCTGCTCGGCGACCGGCGCGGGCTGTTGCGCACCGCCCGCGAGCTCGACGCCTTCGACCGCGACGACCGGCTCTGGCTGCGCGGCCGGCACACGCCGTCGGGCCGCTTCAACGCCGGGCAGAAGCTCAACGCCGTGCTCACCGCCGCCTTCACCGTCCTGTTCCTCGTCTCCGGGCTGCTGCTCTGGCTCGGCGAGCGCGACACGCGCTTCCGCTTCGCGAGCACCGTCGTCCTCCACGACGGGCTCATGTACGTCTCGCTCTTCCTCGTCGTCGGCCACCTGTACCTGACGCTGATCCATCCGACGACGCGGCACTCGCTGCGAGGGATGACGCTCGGCACCGTCCACGAGGAGTGGGCGCACGTGCACCACCGCAAGTGGGAGCCGCCCGGCTGAGTGACCCGACGCGAAACGGCCCGCCGGGGGAAGCGGGCCGTCTCGCCGTTCTGGGGGGGGTGGAGGAGAGGGAGTTACGAGGGCCGGACGCCGAGCGTCACGTCGACGCTCATCGTCTTGCCGTTGCGGGTGATGGTGAGGGTGACCTTGTCCTTCGGCTGGTGCGCGGCGACCGCGGCGGTGAGGTCGTCGGCGCTCGTGATCGGCTTTCCGTCGAGGGCGGTGATGACGTCGCCGGCCTGGACGCCCGCGGTCGCGGCGGGTGAGCCGGACTGGACGGACGCGACCTTCGCGCCGCCGCTCGGCGCGTCGCCGACGTGGATGCCCAGGTAGGCGTGCTGGACGACGCCGCCCGAGATGATCGTGTTCACGACGCTCTTGACCGGGTCGATCGCGAGGGCGAAGCCGACGCCGTCGTTGCCGCCGGAGTCGCTCTCGATCTGCGCGTTGACGCCGACCACCTGGCCGTCGGTCGTGAGCAGCGGACCGCCGGAGTTGCCGTGGTTGATCGGGGCGTCGGTCTGGATCGCGCCGGAGATCGAGTAGTTGTTCGGCGCGGTGATCGTGCGGTCGATCGCGCTGACGATCCCGGAGGTCATCGTCTCGGTGAGCCCGAAGGGGCTGCCGATGGCGACGACGGCCTCACCGGGCAGCACGTCGGCCGAGCTGCCGATCGTGAGCGGGTGCAGCTCGCTCGAGCCGACGTTGACCTTGAGGACGGCGATGTCGCTCGAGTCGTCCTTGCCGACGAGGGTCGCCGACACGGACTTGCCGCTCTGGAACTTGACGGTGAACGAGCTCGCGCCGTCGACGACGTGCGCGTTCGTGACGATGTGGCCCTGCGTGTCCCAGACGAAGCCGGTGCCCTCGGCGCTCGAGGTGCCGCCCTGCGGGTTGCCGAACTGGTCGGACTGGCCGGAGGAGACGCCGTTCGCCGTGATGTCGACGACGCCGGGCGTCACGCTCTTGTAGAGCTGCTCGAGGGTGGTGGTCGTCGTCTTCGCCGCCGCCGGCTGCGTCACGACGGCGGTCGCCGTCGAGGACGAGCCGCTCGGGCTGGAGCCGCTGTGCTGGCTGACGGCGTAGACGCCCGCACCCGCGCCGGCGCCGATCGCCACGGCTGCGGCGATGGGGGCGCCGCGGCGGAGAGCACGGCGATAGCGGGGATCGGGGTTCATGCAGAAAGCTCCTTTGGACGTACGTGTCTGGCTCCATAGTGGCTGCGTTCCCTAGGAACCGCATGAGACACATGTGAGACTTCCGTAAGGCTGATGAGCGTCCGATCCGAGCGGCTCGGTCCCGTCACGACGGTCGTGCTCGACCGGCCGGAGGCGCGCAACGCCGTCGACCGGGAGCACGCGGAGGCGCTCGCGGACGCGTTCCGCGCATTCGACACGGACGACGAGGCGCTCGTCGCCGTGCTCTGGGGCGCGGGCGGGACGTTCTGCGCCGGCGCGGACCTGAAGAAGATGGACAACCGCGTCGAGGCGGACGGCGACGGCCCGATGGGGCCGACGCGGATGACGCCGTCGAAGCCGGTGATCGCCGCGGTCGCCGGTCACGCCGTCGCCGGCGGCCTCGAGCTCGCGCTCTGGTGCGACCTCCGCGTCGTCGAGGAGGACGCCGTCCTCGGCGTCTTCTGCCGCCGCTGGGGCGTGCCGCTGATCGACGGCGGGACGGTGCGGCTGCCCCGGCTCGTCGGGCTCTCGCACGCCCTCGACCTGATCCTCACCGGCCGGCCGGTCGGGGCGGACGAGGCCCTGCGGATCGGCCTCGCCAACCGCGTCGTCCCGCCCGGGCAGAGCCGGGTGGGCGCCGAGCGCCTCGCCCGGGAGCTTGCCGCGTTCCCCCAGGCCTGCCTCCGGGCCGACCGCCGCTCGGCTCTCGAGGGCCTCGGAGAGCCGCTGGAGACGGCCCTCCGGCGGGAGCTCGCCGGGGGCTCCGACGTGCTCCAGGAGGCCGCCGAGGGGGCCCGCCGGTTCGCCGCCGGTGAGGGCCGTCACGGCGCCTTCGACGGGCCGCCGGCGCCTTAGCCCGGACTTAACAGAAGGCGCTCAAGCCGACCGCCTCCGCCGCCGATGAAGACCTTGAGCGATGGCGAACCCCAGCTTCGACCCCGGCATCATCGAGAAGTACGCCGACCACCTCTACCGGCGTGCCGCGTCCCTCGTCATGGGGGCGACGGTTGCCGGCGCGGTCTTCGGCGCGATCGTCGGCGGGATGCCGCTCACGTCGTACGTGAACTGGCCGATCCCGCACAGCGCCGGCTACGCGACGCTCATTCTCGGCGCGATCATCGGCGGCTTCATCGGCCACGTCGTCGGCGAGTCCCGGGCGTTCGGCCTTCGGATCCAGGCACAGATGGCGCTCCACCAGCTCCGGGTCGAACAGAACACGTCGGCGGTCGCCGCCGCGGTCGTGCCGCACCCGGCCGGCGCCGCTCCCGACGCGCCGCCCCTGTCGGCGCCCGTTGCGCCGCCGCTGCCGCCGCTCGTTCCTGCGGTCGCCGCGCCGGCTCCGGTGCAGGCCGCGCCGCCCGCGCCTGCGCCCGCGGCTCCCGCTTTCGCTCCTGCTCCTGTCGCGCCCGCGCCGGTCGCGCCCGCGCCGGTCGCGCCCGCGCCGGTCGCGCCCGCGCCGGTCGCTCCTGCGCCCCTCGCTCCCGCACCGGCCGCGCCGGCCCCCGTCGCCGCGCCGCCCCTGCCGCCGGTCGCCCCGCCCGAGCCGCTCCTGCCGCCGCTCCCCGAGATCGCGAACGCCCCGGTCGTGCCCGCCCCGGCCGCGCCGCCGCTGTCGTCCCCGCTGCCGCCGCTCTCGGCGCACTCCGGCTAGACCTCCGTACTTCCCCGTAGCAGCAATCCCGCTCGGGCCGGATGGCGCGCGCACCCCCACGGTTACCCTCCGGGAGTCCCGTGCAGATCAAGGAGGTCAGGCCCAGATGCCCGACACGCTGACCCTCACCGACAACCGAACCGGACTCACCTACGAGGTCCCGATCGAGGACGGCGCCGTGCGGGCGAACGCCCTGCGCCAGATCAAGGTCGACGAGGCCGACTTCGGCCTGATGAGCTACGACCCCGCCTTCCTCAACACCGCCTCCTGCCGGAGCGCGATCACGTTCATCGACGGCGACGCGGGGATCCTCCGCTACCGCGGCTACCCGATCGACCAGCTTGCCGTCGAGAGCACGTATCTCGAGACCGCCTTCCTCCTCCTCTTCGGCGAGCTGCCGACGAAGGACGAGCTGGCGCGCTTCGAGCACGAGGTCACCTTCCACACCTTCGTGCACGAGAACGTGAAGACGCTCATGACCGGCTTCCGCTACGACGCGCATCCGATGGGGATGTTCGTCAGCGTCGTCGCCGCGCTCGGCACGCTCTATCCCGAAGCCGCGAAGGTCGACGACCCCGACGTGCGGCTCGCGCAGGTGATCCGCCTGATCGCGAAGGTTCCGACGATCGCCGCGTGGTCGTACCGGCACAACAAGGGACTGCCCTACGTGTACCCCGACAACGACCTCGGCTTCGCGGAGAACTTCCTCTCGATGATGTTCAAGATGGCGGAGCCGAAGTACGAGCCGGATCCCGCGCTCGTCCGCGCGCTCGAGGTGCTGTTCATCCTCCATGCCGATCACGAGCAGAACTGCTCCGCGAATGCGATGCGGGCGATCGGCTCGAGCAAGGTCGACCCGTACAGCGCGATGGCGGGCGCGGCCGCCGCCCTCTACGGGCCGCTCCACGGCGGCGCGAACGAGGCAGTGCTGCGGATGCTCGCGCAGATCGGCGACGTGAAGAACGTCCCCGAGTTCGTCGAGCGGGTGAAGTCCGGCGAGGGCCGGCTGATGGGCTTCGGCCACCGCGTGTACAAGAACTACGACCCGCGGGCGAAGATCATCAAGGAGACCGCGGACTCGGTGTTCGAGGTGACCGGGCGCAACCCGCTGCTCGACATCGCGCTCGAGCTCGAGAAGATCGCGCTCGAGGACGAGTACTTCGTCTCGCGGAAGCTCTATCCGAACGTCGACTTCTACTCGGGCCTGATCTACCAGGCGCTCGGGCTGCCGACGGCGATGTTCCCCGTGCTGTTCGCGATCCCGCGCACGGCCGGCTGGCTCGCGCAGTGGCTCGAGGGGATCGTCGACCCCGAGCAGAAGATCGCCCGGCCGCGCCAGGTCTACGTCGGCGCGGGCGAGCGCCCCTACGTGCCGATGGAGCAGCGCACCGCCGGCGCACGCGATCTCGTCGGCGCCGTCTAGGCGAACGACGACGGAGGGGCTTCGCCGCCGCGAGGCCCCTCCGGCGTGTGCGACGCTTGCGGCGTGCTCGCCGCAGCCGCCGCCGCAGCCGCACTCGCCGGGAAGCCCGATCCGGGCCGGTTCCTGTCGGTGGACGCGCGTCGGCGGGCGGTCTCGCTGACGCTCGTCGCCGGCTGGGACTCGGAGAACGAGGGCTTCAACTTCGACGGCTACGGGCGCGGCGAGCTGCTCGTCACCGTGCCGGTCGGCTGGCGCGTCCGCGTCGCGTGCGAGAACCGCGGCGGGATGCGCCACTCGTGCGCCGTCGTCCCCGGGCCGATGACGGCGACGCCCGCCTTCCGCGGCGCGAGTGTCCCCGACCCGGTGCAGGGGCTCGACCCGGGCTCGCAGGCGGCGTTCTCCTTCGTCGCCTCGCGGGCGGGCTCGTACCGGCTCGCCTCGATCGTCCCCGGCGACGAGGAGGCGCGGCTCTGGGACGTGCTCGAGGTGGCGCGTGTGGCGAGGCCGTCGATCTCGGCGCGGCCCGGTCCCTAGAGCAGCGGATCGAGCGCGGCGGCGACGAAGAGGAGCGCGAGGTAGAGCAGCGAGTAGTGGAAGACCGCGGCCGCGCCGCGGCGCGACGGGGCGCGGCGGAGGCTCCAGGCGAGCAGCAGGAAGAGCCCGCCGAGCACGAGCGCAGCCGCGAGGTAGAGCGGGCCGAACGTGCCGGTCGCGAACGGGACGACGCTCGCGGCGACGAGGATCGCCGTGTAGCCGAGGATCCGCCGCCGCGTCTCCGTCTCGCCGGCGACCACCGGGAGCATCGGTACCTCGGCCTTCGCGTAGTGCTCCTTCAGGAGCAGCGCGAGCGCCCAGAAGTGCGGTGGCGTCCAGAGGCAGACGATGACGAACAGCCACAGCGCCGGCGCCGCGACGCTGCCCGTCGCCGCCGCGTAGCCGACGAGCGGCGGCACCGCGCCCGCCGCGCCGCCGAGGACGATGTTCTGCGGGCCGCGGCGCTTCAGGTAGCCGGTGTAGACGACGACGTAGAAGAGGTTGCCGACGAGCGCGAGCACCGCCGTCAGCACGTTCGCCTCCGCCGCGAGCAGCGTGAACGACGCCGCCGAGAGGGCGAGCCCGAACTCGAGCGCGCGCGGCGCCGTGATCCTTCCGGCGGCGACCGGGCGCGCCGCCGTCCGCGGGCCCATCAGGCGGTCGATGTCGCGGTCGAGCACGTGGTTCAGCGCGGAGGCGCCGCCGCACGCGAGCCCGAGCCCGACGAGCGTCGTCGTCAGCAGCGCGGCCGAGGGGCGGCCGTCGGCGCCGACCGCGGCGCCGCAGGCGCCGGTGAGGAGCAGCAGCACCATGATCCGCGGCTTCGTCAGCGTCACGTAGTCGCGCCAGGAGCCGGCGGGGACGTGGCCGCCGCGACAGGTCGCGGCCGCGAGGGCAGACGCGGCGGCGAGCGCGGGCACGGCGAGGCCGAGGTGCGCCGGGCCGGGCGGTGCCAGCGCGGCGGCCACGAGGAGCGCGCCGGTCGCGGCGACCGGCGCGACGAGCTTCCGGTGCGAGAGCAGCGCGGCGACGAGCAACGCCGCGAGCGGCGGCGCCGCGAGCGCGGCGACGACGCGGTGGACGGAGTCGGCGCCGGAGGCGCCGCTCGCGACCGCGAGCAGCGCGGCGGCGGCCACCGCGATCGCGCATGCGCGCAGCCACCCGCCCGGCGCGTCCGTCGTCCGCAGCCCCTCCGTCACGGGAGCCGCTCCGCGGCGAGGATCCGCAGGTCGCCCTCGACGAACGCGGGTGCGAACGGGAACAGGTACCCGGTGCGCTCGTCGCCGTGCCGGTCGACGAGGAGGACGACCGGCTCCGCAGGCCCTCGCGCGACGACGAGGCCCGGCCGTGCCGCGGCCGGCAGCCGCCGGATCACGCTCGCGAGCTCCAGCCGCAGCTGCGCGCACCCGGCGCAGCCGGGCCGCGAGAGCACGAGCAGCGCGGTGCGTCCGCGCAGCCGGCGCAGCGCAGCGAGCGGGGGAGCGGGACGCGCGCCCGGCGCCCAGCTCATCGTCCCGTGCAGCTCCGGCAGCGCCGGGGGCGGCGCGGCCGACGACCGCAGCGAGGCCGCGAGCGCGCCGCCGGCGACGCCGAGCGCGACGGCGGCGAGGAGGGCGGCGCGCGGCCTCACGTCCCGCCGCTGCTCCCGCGTCGGAGCACGACGAGCCAGTAGACGACGACTCCGATCAGGACTGCGAGCGGCAGCGCCCACGTCAGGATGTCGCCGGCGAGCCGGTCCGCGGCGATGAGGTCCATGCGTGCTCCTCTGGTCGGGGCTGAGTGGACGGCTGGGGCGGCGGCTGGGCCGGGCCGAGCCAGCGGTAGAAGGCGACGATGCCTGCGACGAGATACGCGAGCGAGCCGGGGACCCACATGACGCCGGCCGCGAGCTGCTGGTCGGCGAGCGCGCTCAGCCCGCCCGGCCGGTGCGCGAGCGACGCGTACGCGTCGTAGAGCGGGGTGCGCGCGTACGCGAGCACAAGCGCGAGGATCCAACCCGGGACGAGCGCGGCGAGGAACCAGCCCGCGCGGTGCAGGTGGTCGATCCGCGCTCGCACCGGCGGCGCCTCGAGCAGCACGCCCCAGTAGAGCAGCGCCGTGGCGAGGAAGCAGACGTGCTCGAGGACGTGCACCCCCTCGCTTCGCACCGCGGCGTCGTACAGCGCCGGCACGTGCCAGACCGCGAGCGCCGCGGTCATCAGCGCGAACGCGACGGCGGGGCGGGCCGCCGTCCGGCCGACGAGGCGGAACCCGGCGGAGCCGGCGAGGGCGCGCACGACCGCGCGCCGCGCGCGCAGCGGGAACGGGAGCCAGAGCCGCGGCCACGGCCGCCCGAGCACGATCAGCGGCGCCGACACCGTCAGCAGCACGACGTGCTGCGTCATGTGGAGCGCGAACGACGTGTCGGCCAAGCCGTCGAACGGCGGCTCGAGCACGACGAGCACCGACGCGACACCCGCGTAGAACGAGACCTCGCGCCACACGCGGCGCCGACCGCGCCCGCCGAGGGCGTAGAGCGAGGCGGCGACGAAGCAGAGGACGAGCGGCGGGACGCTCACGGCTCCCGCCCTACAACAGGTAGAGGACGACCCACGTGAGCACACCGATCCCCGCGAGGAACGTCCAGTAGAAGCTGAGCGAGCCGAGCTCGGCGCGGACGAGCGACACCGGGTCACGGATGTCCTCGCCCTCTCGATGCGGGTCGCCGGACGCCTCGCCCGGCCCGACCGTCGCCTTCCCGGAGGCCCAGCCGCGGTAGCGCCACGACGTCGCCAGCACCGTCTCCAGCCAGAACAGCGCGCAGAGGACGAACAGGAAGTAGAACGCCGTCCAGCCGATGAAGACGCTCGCGTAGCCGCCGTCCGCTGGGCCGAAGCCGAGCGTCGACCACGCGACGATCTGGAGCACGAGCACGAGCGCGCCGAGCACGAACGCAACGATCCCCTCGATTCGCCACCGGTCGCGCCTGTCGGCGCGGTGGTCGGCGAGCCCGAGCCGCAGCGCGACCGCGCTCAGCACCATGCACACGATGATCACGGTGCCCCAGGCCACCGACGGGTCGACGTGCTTCGGCCGCCACAGGCCGTGGCTGTTGAGCGAGCGGAGGTAGAAGTACGCGAAGACGAACGCGAGGAAGAAGAGCGCCGTCGCGCTCGCGAGCAGGTGGCCGGCGGTGACGAGGTTCCGCGCGAGCACTTCCGGCGGCTCGCTCTCGACGACGTCGTACTCGGTCGCGGGGTGCGCGAAGTCGGACACGTCAGTCCCTCCCCGCCGGCGCCCCGGCGGGCACCGCGACCGGGCCGCCGGCCTCGCCGTACCCGTACGGATCGCCCGAGAACACCGGGATCTTCGTGAAGTTGTAGACCGGCACCGGCGACGGCAGCTGCCACTCGATCGACTTCGACCCCCACGGGTCCGCCGGCGCCGGCACCCGCTTGAACACGAGCGAGTTCACGAGGTTGACGAGGAAGAACACCTGCGCGAGACCGAGCGCGAACGCCGAGACGGACACCCAGACGTTGATGAAGTGGAGGCTCTCGGAATACGTGACGACGCGGCGCGGCTGGCCGAGGAAGCCGGCCGCGAACAGCGGCAGGAACGTCGAGTTGAACGCGATGAACATCCACCAGAAGTGGATCTTCCCCATCCGCTCGTTCAGCTGGAACCCCGTCATCTTCGGCACCCAGTAGTAGATGGCGGCGAAGAAGGTGAAGACGAGCCCGCCCATCAGCGTGTAGTGGAAGTGCGCCATCGAGAAGAAGCTCCCGTGCGTCGTCACGTCGCTCGGCACGTCCGACAGGAACACGCCGGTGAGTCCACCTATCAGGAAGTTGAAGAACCACGCGAGGCAGAAGAGCATCGGCACCGAGTAGCGGATCTGCCCGCGCCAGAGCGTCATCATCCCGCAGAGGAACGTGAATCCGGTCGGGATCGAGATCAGCTCGGTCGAGAGCATGTAGAACGGCCGCAGGTCGCCGTTGATCCCGCTCACGAACAGGTGGTGCTGCCAGACGAAGAACGACAGGAGCGTCACGCCGAGCAGCCCGGCGACCGCGAGCCGGTAGCCCCACAGCGGCTTGCGCGCGAACACGGGGAGGATCTCGAGCACGATCGCGAACCCGGGCAGCGCGAGGATGTAGACCTCCGGGTGGCCGAAGAACCAGAAGAGGTTCTCGTAGAGGTACGAGCTGCCGCCCGCCGAGGGTATGTAGAAGCTCGTCTGGATCGTGCGGTCGAGCAGCGCCATCGACAGCGCCGCGATCAGCACCGGCGCGGCGAGCACCATCAGGATCGCGGTCGTGAGCACGCCCCAGACGAAGATCGGCAGCCGCGTCCAGGTCAGCCCGGGCGCGCGCATGGTCACGATCGTCGCGATCATGTTCAGCCCGAGGAGCGTCATCGAGACGCCGACGAGCGCGAAGAAGATGATGTAGCAGTCCATCCCCGGATTCGACTGCGTGTTCAGCGGCGCGTATCCGGTCCAGCCTGTCGGGAAGCCGCCGAAGAAGACCGTCGTCTCGAGGATGACGCCGCCGGCCATCAGCAGCCAGAACGTCAGCGCCTCGATCCGCGGGAACGCCATCCGCCGCGCGCCGATGAGGATCGGGATCAGGTAGTTGCCGAACGGGCCGAGGATCCCGCTCGTCATCATCCCCATCATCATCGTGCCGTGGATGCCGACGATCGTCAGGTACGTCCCGGCGGGGAACACCTGGTGCGTCGGGCTCAGCAGCTCGATGCGGATGAGCATCGCGTTGATCCCGCCGACGAAGATGAAGACGCCGATGCCGACGAGGTACTGGATGCCGACGACCTTGTGGTCGGTGCAGAGGCCGAAGTAGCGGCCGATCCCCTCGGTCTCCTTCTCGCGCAGCGACGGCGGGTACCCGCGGAGCCGGGCGAACGGGTAGTTGAGGAAGCCGAGCCCGATCAGAAACCCGATCACGCCGCCGAGATACGCGAGCACGATCGACAGCTCGTTGTAGTCGACGTCGGCGAAGTACGCGATGCTCGGCCCGACGATCGCGTGCGCGGCGTACCAGCCGATGTACCAGCCGGCGATCCCGAGCACGATCGCCGTGAGCAGGTTGAAGCCGAGCAGGCGCCTCATCCGGCCCTCCTCTGCGGATCGGGGTAGTAGACGTTCGCGTACGCCGGCATGTACTGCTTCACCGCGGAGAAGATCTGCTGCTGCTGCTGCACCCACGCGGCGAAGTCGGACGCGGACACGACCTTGCCCTGCGAGAACATGTAGCCGTGCCAGAGCCCGCAGAGCTCGGCGCAGTGGACGCTGAACGTGCGCGGTCCCTTCGTCTTCAGGTACGCGACGTTGTCGACGCCGGGATTCGCGTCGGCCTTGATCCCGAGCTGGTACGCCCAGAATGAGTGCACGGCGTCGAGCGACGTGACGTGGAACTCGATCAGCGTGTCGGCGGGGATGACGAGCTGCGACGTCTCGAGCCCGTCGTACGACGGATAGCGGTACGTGAACTCCCACTGCTGGGCGATCACCTGTACTTGAAGCTTGTGGCCCGAGGGCACGGCCACCGGGCTCGGGCCCTGGCCGCCGCCGGAGCCGTTCTGGAGGAGCTCGTACGTGCCGTAGCCGGCGAGAAACAGCACGGTCGCCGACGTCAGCACGACCCAGAGCAGCTGCACGGTGCGCTGCTCGCGGAGCGGCGGCCCGTCCGGGAGCGCGGCGCCGCGGGGCTTGCGGAACTGCGTGAGGGTGTAGAGGAAGAAGACGAGGAGCAGGCAGATGACCGGCGTCACGATCGCCGTGATGACGGTGTTCGCGGCCGTCTGCTCCGACGCCTGCTCGCTCCCGTTGCCCGGCGGGATGTGCGGGCCGAGGAAGATCGCCACGATCGGCGTCAGGATCAGGCTCAGCACGATCCACGCGACGATCACGCGACGCGCGTGGTTCGGGCCGGCTTGTGTCGTGGTCGCGTTCATCTACGCGACATTGAGGAACCCGTCCATGTAGCCGATCGTCTGCATCGGGCCGCCGAAGCCGTAGAGCCAGCCCGCCGCACACGGAACGAAGCACTGCCAGCGGAAGTGCCCCGCGTTCCCGGTGTGGAACGTGAACTGGATCGTCCGGTGCGCCGTCGACAGGGCGCACGGCGCGTAGCCGCACTGGTTCTTCGCGTCGTCCGCGACCGGCGCGACCGGAACGATCAGGCCGTACGCCGGCACGGCGAACGTGTGCGACGCGTCGTCGGGGCTGATGACGTCGAGTGTCTTCCCGTCGACGATCATGACGTTGCCGTCGACGCCCTGCGGCCGCGCGAGGTACGCGTTGCGGAGGCCGCTCGCGCCGTCGAAGTTGTAGATCGTCACGTGGACGGTCGCGTGCGCCGGCAGCCGCCAGACGGTGCTGCGGACCCACTTCCCCTCCGTGTTCCTGATCAGGTACGAGACGTAGTCGGGATGCGACGGGCTCAGCTCCGGCCCGACCGCCGCCACCGTCTCGATCGTCAGGTCGACGACGGGCTTCCCGTTCACCGTCTTGACCGGCACCGTGTAGGAGGGCGAGCCCGCCTCCGTCGTCAGCCTCGAGACGTAGAGGCCGACGAGGACGCCGACCACGGCCACGGCGACGACGGTGCCGAGCAGCTTCCAGGTGCGGGGGCGCATCCGCGGCGATCTCTATCGCCGCGCGATCGGGCCGCCCCGAAGATGACGAAAGTGTCATGCCCGCGTCATCTCCTTGTCATCTCTGCGGCGGCGGCGTACAGTCGGAGCCGGCGGCCGACCCAATCGGGACACGATGCGAATCCTGGTGGTGGAAGACGAAGCCCGCATCCTGGCCTTCCTGCGAAGGGGCCTGGAGGCGGAGGGCTACACCGTCGCCGCGGCCGACAACGGCCGGGACGGCCTCGCGCTCGCGAGCGCGGGGCGGTGGGACCTCGTCGTGCTCGACCTGCTCCTGCCGGGGCTCAGCGGCCTGCAGGTGCTGCGCGAGCTCCATCGTGTGCGGCCCCGCCTGCCGGTGCTGATCCTCTCCGCGCGCTCCGACCTCCAGACGAAGCTGCGTGGGTTCGAGCTCGGCGCCACCGACTACGTCGCGAAGCCGTTCGCGCTCGACGAGCTGCTCGCGCGCGTCCGCGTCCAGCTGCGCGCGTCGCACCCGCCGGAGGACGAGCACCTCGTCCGCGCGGGCCGCGTCGCGCTCGACCTCGCCCGGCGGCAGGCGCGGGTCGGCGAGCTCGTCACCGACCTCTCGGACCGCGAGTTCCGCCTGCTCCACCACATGCTCATCCACGCCGGCGAGATCGTCAGCCGCGAGCGGCTGCTCGCCGAGGTGTGGGGCTACGGCTTCGACCCGGGCTCGAACGTCGTCGACGTCTGCGTGCGCCGGCTGCGAAAGAAGCTCGGGCCGGAGGCTCCCATCGAAACGGTGCGCAATGCCGGCTACCGGCTGGCTGCGGCGTAACTGGCCCGAGGCCGCGTGGGCGACCTTCGCGGCGGCGAACCTCGTCCTGATCGTGGCGTTGCCCGGCTCGATCCGGGCGTCGTTCGACCTGATCTGGATCAGCCTCGCGTTCGTCTACGCCGCGCGGTTGTGGTCGGTCAAGACGGCCGTGCTGATCCTCACGCTCCTCTCCGCCGCGCTGATCGCCGTGATCCTCGCGATCGGGCTCGACGGCGACGAGCTGTGGGGGAGGCTCGTGGCGATCCCGTTCCTGTGCGCGATCTTCGCCGCGATGGTCTGGCAGGGGCAGCGGCGAAAGGCCGCTGTCCGCATCGTCGAGACGGTCGCTGAGACGCGCGCGACGCTGCTCGAGCGGCAGGAGCGGTTCCTCCATGACGCGTCTCACGAGCTCCGCACGCCGGTGACGATCGCGCGCGGCCATCTCGAGCTGCTGCGACGCGACGTCCCGGAGGCGCCGGAGATCGTCGTCGCGCTCGACGAGCTCGAGCGGATCGAGCACCTCGTCGACCGGCTGCTGCTGCTCGCAAAGGCGGACCAGCCGGACTTCGTGATGCTCGCCGACGTCGAGATCGAGAGCTTCCTCGAGGACGTGTTCATGCGCTGGTCCGAGGTCGCGCCGCGCGCGTGGCGGCTCGAGATCGACGTCACCGGCGTCGTCCGGGCCGACGCGGACGCGCTGCGCAGCGGGCTCGACGCGCTGCTGGAGAACGCGGTGAAGCACACGGAGGCACGGGACGCGATCGTGCTTCGCGCCTATGCGGGCGGCGGCGAGATCGTGATCGAGGTGGCGGACGAGGGCTGTGGCGTGCCGCCGGAGGCGCGCGACCGGATCTTCGACCGCTTCGCCCGCGCCGACACCTCGCGCAGCCGCGCGCACGGCGGCGTCGGGCTCGGGCTCTCGATCGCCGACGCGATCGCGAAGGCGCACGGCGGCCGCTGCACCCTTGCGTCGCCCGAGGGCGGCGCGACGTTCGCGCTGCGCCTGCCGGTCGCGCCGCAGCCGGAGCCGGAGCCGGCGGTCGCGTCGCCGCTCGAGGCCGCCCCGGCCTAGCAGGAATAGCGCGCGAGCAGCCGGTCGCCTGCCGCCCAGATGTCGGTCGGCGAGAGCTCCGAGAGGCTGTTGAGATCCGCCTTCAGCCCGGAGAAGGGCGTCCTCATCCAGTGCGCGTATGCACCGTCGAAGTGGAACGCCTCCGGGCCGGTGTCGGGGAAGCCGTCGACCAAGAGTGCGCCGAACGGCTGCGCGGCGAGAACGTCTCCCGCGCCGCTCGACCCGACGTAGTGCGTGTGCGCCGGCTGAAGACGACGGTTGTACCGCACGAGGAAGGCGCCTTCCTCGTGGTTGTCGACCACCGCCATGATCCTGGCCGCCACCCACGCGCCGCCCGCGGCGACCCCTGCCACCGCCGCACCGTCGGTTCCGCCGAGATCGGCAGGGACCCGGAGGTTGCTCCAGTCGCGACCGTTCCAGTGGACGACCACGGGATAGTCGCCGGCGAAGTCGATGCTCGACGGCTCGGTGCCGATCGCCCACACGTCGCGTCGCGACGTTGCGGCGACCGCCGAGAGGAACGCGCCGTCGGCATGCGGGATCACCGTCTCCAGGTACCAGTTCTTCCAGCGGTGGCCGTTCCAGTGCAGGTTCACCGGGCCGTCCGCGCCGTTGGCGCCGACAACCCACACGTCATCGGGGGTGATCTCGGCGACGTCCGCTCGGAAGGCGGCGCCACGGAGCCTCGGCACTGGCATGCGGCGCCAGCGCGCACCGTCCCAGTGCATGACGACGAGCGTGTGTTCGTAGTGATCCCCGTCGTCGGTTCCGACGGCCCACACGTCGTTCGCGGCGATGCCCGAGATGCCCGTCAGCTGGCCATGCCCGTCGGTCGGCGTGAACGAGGGATAACGGCGAAGCGTGCGGCCGTCCCAGTGCATGAGCACCGGAAGGGTGGGGGTCGTGTACGTGCCGTACTTCTCCGTGCTGCCGACAAGCCAGACGTCCGTCGGCGAGATCGCGGCCACGGAGTTGACGGTCGGGACGTTGGGCCGGGCGACGGTGCGCCAGACGGGGACACACATGCGCGCGGCCGGACTCGGCGCCGCCGAGCCGCCGACGAGGCACGCGACGGCTGCGATGAGAAGCAGAGGCTTCATCCGGCGTCGAGCGCCGCGCGCAGTGATGCCGCGTACTCGCGGAGCGCCGTCGGACCCTGCTCGGCGACCTCGAGCGCGCGCGAGCCGACGACGATCCCGTCCGCGAGCTCCGCGACGGCATGCGCGTGCGCCGGCGTCGAGATGCCGAAGCCTGCGTAGAGCGGCACCGGGACGAGCCGGCGCGCCCGCTCGACGAGGCCCGGCAGCGCGGGGGAGAGCTCGCCGCGCGCGCCGGTGATCCCGGCGACGGTGACGAGGTAGAGCCAGCCGTCCGTCTGCGCGCCCGCGAGCTCGATGCGCGCGTCGGTGGACGTCGGTGCGACGAGCTGCACACGGCGGACCTCGGGCCGCTCGCCCGCGGGGAGGTCGGCGACGATGAGACTCGTCCCGCCGTTCGCGTGGACGGCGTCGGCGAAGCGGTCCCAGCCGTACGCCTCGAGCAGCGCCGAGTACGTCATCGGCACGAGCGGCGTGCCGGGCACGAGCTCTCGTGTGCGCGCGAGCACGTCGAGGCACTCCTTCGTGCGCATCCCGCGCGCGAGCGCGCGCTCGCCCGCGCGGCGGATCACCGGCCCGTCGGCGAGCGGGTCGGAGAAGGGGAAGCCGAGCTCGACGATGTCGGCGCCGCCGTCGACGGCCGCCCGCGCGAGCTCCGGCGTCTCCGGCTCCGCCATCAGGTAGATCACGAGGGTCTTGCTCACAGGAGTTTCTCCAGCGCCTTCAGCGCCTCGTCGAGGTCCTTGTCGCCGCGACCGGAGAGGCAGACGAGGATCAGCTCCGCGTCGAGGTCGCGCGCCCGCGCGAGCGCGTGCGCCGGCTCGAGCGCCGGGATGATCCCCTCGGTGCGGGCGAGGTGGCGGAACGCCGTCAGCGCCTCCTCGTCGGTCGCCGCCCGGTACTCGGCGCGGCCGGTGTCGCGGAGGTACGCGTGCTCGGGGCCGACGCCGGGATAGTCGAGGCCGGCCGAGATCGAGTGCGCGTCCTCGATCTGCCCGTCCTCGTCGGCGAGCACCGACGAGCGCGCGCCGTGCAGCACCGCCGGGCGCCCGGTGCCGAGCGACGCCGCACCCGCCGCCTCGACGCCGACGAGCCGCACGTCCGCGTCGTCGAGGAAGCCGTGGAAGACGCCGATCGCGTTCGAGCCGCCGCCGACGCAGGCGATCACCGCCTCCGGCAGCCGGCCCTCGGCGGCGAGCACCTGCTCGCGCGCCTCGCGGCCGATCACCGACTGGAGCTCGGCGACGAGCTCGGGGTAGGGCGCAGGGCCGACGCACGAGCCGATCAGGTAGTGCGTCGTCTCGACGTTCGTGATCCAGTCGCGGATCGCCTCGCTCGTCGCCTCCTTCAGCGTCTTCGTGCCGAAGTCGACTCCGCGCACCTCGGCGCCGAGCAGGTACATCCGTTCGACGTTGGGCCGCTGCCGGCGCATGTCCTCCTCGCCCATGTAGACGACGCAGTCGAGCCCGAAGCGCGCGCACACGGTCGCGGTCGCGACGCCGTGCTGGCCGGCGCCCGTCTCCGCGACGATCCGGTGCTTGCCGAGCCGGCGCGCGAGCACCGCCTGGCCGAGCGCGTTGTTGAGCTTGTGCGCGCCCGTGTGGAGGAGGTCCTCGCGTTTCAGGTAGATCCGCTTGCCCGGCTCGAACCGCTCGGCGAGCGTCAGCGGCGTCGGCCGCCCCGCGTACGTCGTCGCCAGGTGGTGCAGCTCCGCGTGGAAGGCGTCGTCGGCGAGCGCGTCGCGCCACCCCGCCTCGAGCTCGTCGAGCGCCGGGATCAGGGTCTCGGGGACGTAGCGGCCGCCGTACGCGCCGAACGTCGTCGTCATCGGTGTGCCTCCTCGACGTAGGCGCGCACGCGCGCGTGGTCCTTGACTCCAGGCTCGCTCTCGAGCGACGACGACGCGTCGACGCCCCACGGGTGCACCGTGTCGATCGCGGCGCGGACGTTCTCCGGGCCGAGCCCGCCGGCGAGGACGATGCGGCCCTCGGCACGCGCTGCGGTCTGCCAGTGCTCCGGGTCGGTGCCCTCCCAGGGCTGGTCGAGCAGCCGCGCGACCGGCTCGCCCTCGCGCAGCAGCACCGCGTCGCGGCCGCGGACAGTGCCCGCGTCGTCCGGGTAGAGCTGGACGAGGTCGGCGCCCGTCTCTCGCGGCTCGCCGACGAAGACCGCGACGGAGAGCGTCGTCTCCGGGACGTCGAGCACCGCGGGCGCACGGCGCGGGCTCTTCTCGACGAGGATGAAGCCGACGAGGTCGGCGCCCACATCGACGGCCGCGTCGACGTCGTCCTGCCGCGTCAGGCCGCAGACCTTGACGAGCGGGCGGGAGACCAGCTCATGCAGCTTCGCGCCGGGATCGGTCGCGCGCATCAGCGCCGTGCCGACGAGGATCGCGTCCGCGCCCGCGAGCTCGGCGGCCGCGCCCTGCGCGCGCGTGTGGATCGCGCTCTCGGCGATGACGATGCGATCGCGCGGCGCACACGCGACGAGCTCGAGCTGCGCGTTGCGGTCGATGGCGAAGGTGGAGAGGTCACGCGCGTTGACGCCGATCACGGGGGCGCCGAGCGCCTCCGCGCGGCGCAGCTCCTCGAGGTCGTGCGCCTCGACCAGCGTGTCGAGCCCGAGCTCCTCGGCCCTGCGCATCAGCCGCGCGGTCTGTGCGTCGTCGAGATCGCGAAGGATGAGCAGAGCCGCGTCCGCACCTGCGTCGCGCACCGCACCGAGGTGTTCCTCCGTCGAGAAGAACCCTTTCGCGAGCAACGGCGTGTCCGTCGCGGCGCGAGCGGCGACGAGATCGTCGAGCGAGCCGGCGAAGCGCTCGTCCACGAGCACGGAGATCGCCGACGCTCCCGCCGCGGCGTATGCCGGCACGAGCTCCTCGACGCGCGCGTCGGGTCGGATGTCGCCCGCCGAGGGCGAGCGCCGCTTGAACTCGGCGATCGCGCCGAGCCCCGGCCGCCGGAGCGCGTCGGCGAATCTCACGCCGCCTCCTCCTGCGTGAACGCGACGAGGTCGTCGAGCCGCGCGGCGGCCGCGCCGGAGTCGACCGCGGCCCGCGCGACCTCGAGCCCCTCGCGGAGGTCCTGTGCATGGCCCGCCGCCGCGATTCCGCCGGCCGCGTTCAGCAGGACGGCGGAGCGGTGGCCGCCGTCGGCGCCGGCGAGGACGTCGCGCAGCGCCGCCGCGTTCGTCGCCGGGTCGCTGCCGCGCAGCTCGTCGGGGTGCGCGCGCTCGACGCCGAGGTCGAGCGGGTCGAGCTGGTACTCCCGCACTGCGCCGTTCTCGACCTCGCAGACGAGGTTCGGCCCGCACGGCGACAGCTCGTCGATCCCGCCCGCGCCGTGGACGACATAGGCGCGCGTCGAGCCGAGCTGCACGAGCGCCTCCGCGATCGTCCGCGTCAGGTCGGGCGAGTAGACGCCGAGCATCAGCGCCCGCGCGCCCGCCGGGTTCGTCAGCGGGCCGAGCACGTTGAAGACGGTCCGCGTCGCCAGCTCGCGCCGGACCGGTGCGGCGTGCTTCATCGCGGGATGGTGCGCCTGCGCGAACAGGAAGCCGAACCCGAGCTCGTCGATCGACCGCTCGATCCGCGCCGGCGGCAGGTCGAGCCGGAAGCCGAGCGCCTCGAGCACGTCGGCGGAGCCGCTCGCCGACGACGCGGCGCGGTTCCCGTGCTTCGCGATCGCGGCGCCGGCCCCCGCCGCGACGAGCGCGGCCGCGGTCGAGATGTTGAACGTGTTCGCGCCGTCGCCGCCGGTGCCGACGATGTCGACGAGATCCGCGCGCGCCGGCCGCACCTGCAGCACGTGCTCGCGCATCGCCTCGGCGCAGCCGGCGATCTCGTCCGCCGTCTCGCCCTTCGCGCGCAGCGCGACGAGGAAGCCGGCGATCTGCGCCTGTGTCGCCTCGCCGCGCATGATCTCGCCCATCGTGTCGTACGCCTGCGCGCGCGTGAGGTCGTGCCCGTCGAGCAGCCGAGCGACGGTCTCCTGGATCACAGCAGGCCCTCCAGGAAGTTGCGCGCGAGCACGGGCCCGTCCGGGGTCAGCACCGACTCCGGGTGGAACTGGACGCCGGCGATCGCCAGCTCGCGGTGGCGCACCGCCATCACCTCGCCGTCGTCTGCGAACGCCGTCGGCTCGAGCACGTCGGGGAGCCGCGTCGCCGCGAGCGAGTGGTAGCGGCCCGCGTCGAACGGGTCCGGCAGCCCGGTGAAGAGCCCGGTGCCGTCGTGGCGGACGGGGCTCGCCTTGCCGTGGAGCAGCTCGCGCGCGTAGCCGACCTCGCCGCCGAACGCCTCGACGATCGCCTGGTGGCCGAGGCAGACGCCGAGCGTCGGCGTCGCCGGCGCGAGCCGCCGGATGATCTCGATCGTCGCGCCCGCCGCCGCCGGCCGCCCGGGGCCGGGCGAGACGACGAGGTGCGACGGCGCCAGCCGTGCCGCCTCGTCCGCGTCGACCTCGTCGTTGCGCAGCACCGTCACCTCGACTCCCAGCGCCCCGAACAGATGGGCCAGGTTGTACGTGAACGAGTCGTAGTTGTCGACGAGGAGCATGCTCACCGCGTCGCCTCCGCCTCCGCCAGCTCGATCGCGGCCTCGAGGGCGGCGAGCTTGTTCAGGCACTCCTGGTGCTCGGCGGCCGGGTCGGAGTCGGCGACGATGCCGCCGCCGGCCTGGAGGTACGCGACGCCGTCGCGGAGCACGAGCGTCCGGATCGCGATGCACGTGTCCATCGCGCCCTCCGCCGGGAAGACGTAGCCGACGGCGCCGGCGTAGATGCCGCGCCGGTAGCCCTCGAGCTCGGAGATGATCTGCATCGCGCGCACCTTCGGCGCGCCGGAGACGGTTCCCGCCGGGAAGCAGGCGCGCAGCAGCTGGAACGGCGTCCGGTCGCCCTCCAGCTCGCCCGCCACCTCCGAGACGAGGTGCGTCACGTGCGAGTAGCGCTCGGGCGTCATGAACTGCTCGACGCGCACGGTGCCCGGCACGCAGACCCGCGAGAGGTCGTTGCGGCCGAGGTCGACGAGCATCACGTGCTCGGCCCGGTCCTTCTCCGAGGCGAGCAGCGTCTCGGCGTCGTGCTCGCCCGGGGCGATCGTGCCGGCGATCGGGTTGAGCGCGGCGCGCGGGCCCTCGCACTTGACGACGGTCTCCGGCGAGCTGCCGACGAGCGCGAGTCCGTCCAGTTCCAGCAGGAAGAGGTACGGCGACGGGTTGACGCGGCGGAGCGCGCGGTAGAGCTCGAACGCGGACGCGGAGGTGGGGCGGACGGCGCGCTGCGCGATCACGACCTGGAAGACGTCGCCCTCGCGGATGTGCTCCTTCGCGCGCTCGATCCGGCGCAGGTGCTCGTCGCGGTCCGGGAAGCGCTCGAGCGGGCCGGCGGTTCCCGTGCCCGGCTGCGGCTCCGGCTGCGGGCCGCCGAGCAGCGCCCCCGCCTCGTCGGGATCGCCCGTGAGCGTCTCGGCGACGCCGCGCGCGTGGTCGAAGCGGACGAGCAGCTCCGGCACGACGAACAGACTCTCCGGGAAGCCGGGCCCCTCGGCGGGCAGCGGCACCGTCGGCTCGAGCCTCGCCACCGCGTCGTAGCCGAGGTAACCGACCACCGGCTCGCCGATCGTCTCCGCCTCGTCGAAGGAGACGAGCCGTGCTCCGCAGCCGACGAACGAGTGCCGCCCGAGCCGGCCGCGCTCGACCGACTCGAGCAGGAACGCGCCGCGCGTGCCCGGCCGCCCGCGCAGGCGGAGGTACGCCCCGAGCGGGGTGAGCAGGTCGGTGGCGATCTCGGCGGTCATGGTCACTGTCACGGTTGCAGACGAAAACGGCCCCTCGCGGAGCCGGATGGAGCGGAACGGGCTGTGCTGCGCGTCAGGTCAGCGCAGGCTCCCGCCCCGCTCGGAGCGCCAGGCCCACCAGCTGCGGGAGACGGGAGTCATCTCGACCCAGCCTAGGTGCGGCCGCAGCGCCCGTCAAGCGTCGACCTCATGGCCCGCCCCCTCGAGGGCGTCGACCGCGCGCGCGTAGTCCTGCTCGCGGACGAGCAGGTAGTCGGTCTCGAACGTCGAGAGGACGAAGATCGGCATCTCCGCGTCCGCGAGCGGCGAGACGAGCGAAGCGACGACGCCGGTGAGCGAGAAGTCGAGCGGGCCGACGAGCTCGAGCGCGCACCAGCCGCGCTCCGCGCTCGCGCCGTCCGGGATGTCCTCCTGCGCGCAGACGATCGACAGCTCCGACTCGCTGCGTGTCACCGACCAGAACGGGCTCTCGGTCGCCCACTCGGGAAGCGCCGCGCTCGGGTCGAGCCGGACGATCGCGTACAGGTCGTCGTGCGAGCGCAGCCTCACGCGCGGGACGCTATCGCGGGGCCGCCCGCGCGAGCGTCGATAGAGTCGGCGGCGTGGCGATCCCCGAGCTGCTCGAACGGCTGCTCACCGCGCCCGGTCCCTCCGGGCAGGAGGCGCAGCCGGCCGCGGTCTGGCGCGAGGCGGCCGCGTCGTTCGGCGAGGTGTCGTCGAACGTGCACGGCTCCTCGTGGGCGCGCGTTCCCGGGCGCGCGGACGGGCCGCTGCTCGCGGTCGTCGGGCACATCGACGAGATCGGCGTCGTCGTCACGTACGTCGGCGACGACGGGCTCATCGCCGTCCGCGGTCTCGGCGGCTGGGACCCGCAGGTGCTGCTCGGACAGCGGGTCGAGATCCTCGCCGCGGGTGGGCCCGTCGCGGGGGTGGTGAGCGCGCGCAGGGTCAAGCGGAAGCCGGGCGAGGAGCGGAAGCCGGTCTCGTTCGACGATCTCTTCCTCGACGTCGGCGCGAAGGACGGGGAGGAGGCGCGCACGCTCGTCCGTCCGGGCGACGCCGCCGTGATCGCCGGCTCGCCGCTCGAGCTGCGGAACGGACGCATCGCCTCGCGCGCGCTCGACAACCGGATCGGCTCGTACGTCGCGCTCGAGGTCGCGCGCCGCGCCGCCGAGACGGGCACGCCGGGCGGCGTCGTGGCGGTCGCGGCCGTCCAGGAGGAGGTCGGCGACTACGCCGGGTCGCGCACGGCCGCGTGGGAGCTCGAGCCCGCCGTGGCGATCGCCGTCGACGTCACGCACGCGACGGACGTCCGCGGCGGCGACCCGGAGGAGGAGGGAGTCCACCGGCTCGGCGGCGGCGCCGTGCTCATGCGCGGGCCGTCGATCCACCCGGGCGTGTTCGAGCTGCTGCACGAGGTCGCGACCGCGGAGACGATCCCCTTCTCGATCGAGGTCTCGCGCGGGACGACGAACACCGACGCCGACGCCGTGTACGTCAGCCGCCGCGGCGTCGCCACCGGTCTCGTCTCCATTCCGCTCCGCTCGATGCACTCGCCCGTCGAGACGATCCAGCTCGACGACGTCGAGGCGGCGATCGCGGTGATCGCCGCGTTCGCGCAGCGCCTCGAGCCGGGCACGACGTTCGCGCGCTGAACCAGGTGCCTGGCACTTCGGACCGTTCAGGTGCCTGGCACTTCGGGGCGTTCAGGTGCCTGGCACTTCCGGGCGTTCAGGTGCCTGGCACTTCGGACCGTTCAGGTGCCAGGCACTTCGTCACGACTTCGTGCCTGACACCCGGCGGCGGCTAGGCTGGCGGACGTGACCAGGACTGTCATCGTCGCCGCCGTGCGGACGCCGTTCGGGAAGCTCGGTGGCGGGCTCAAGGGCTACGAGGCGACCGAGCTGGGAGCGATCGCGATCCGCGCGGCGCTCGAGCACGCCGGCCTCGAGGGCGCCGAGGCCGACTACGTGATCATGGGCCAGGTGCTCCAGGGCGGTGCCGGCCAGGCGCCGGCGCGCCAGGCGGCGGTCGGCGCCGGGATCCCGATCGGCGTGCCGGCGGACACGATCAACAAGGTGTGCGCCTCGTCGATCCGCGCGGTCGAGATCGCGGACTCGATGATCCGCGCCGGCGACGCCGAGCTCGTCGTCACCGGCGGCATGGAGTCGATGTCGAACGCGCCGTACGTGCTCAAGCAGGCGCGCTTCGGGTACCGGCTCGGCGACGGCTCACTCATCGACCTGATGACGCACGACGGTCTCACGTCGTCGTTCGACGGGCGCCATATGGTCGAGCAGGCGTCGTTCGTCTCGCGCGAGCTCGGCATACCGCGCGAGCAGCAGGACCGGTGGGCGCTTCGCTCGCACGAGCGCGCGGCCGCCGCGCAGGACGCCGGGCGGCTCGACGACGAGATCATCCCGGTCGGCGACGTCGCCGCCGACGAGTCCGTCCGCCGCGACACGACGTACGAGAAGCTCGCGTCGCTCAAGCCGGTGTTCGACCCCGACGGGACGACGACCGCCGGCAACGCGCCCGGGGTGAACGACGGCGCCTCCTGCGTGATCGTCTGCTCGGACGCGTTTGCGAAGCGGCGCGGCCTCGAGCCGCTTGCGACGGTTCTCGGACAGGGCCACGTCGCCGACGAGTTCGCGTATCTCGCGCGCACGCCCGCGAACGCGGGCGCGCAGGCGCTCGAGCGCGCGGGCAAGACGATCGGCGACGTCAGGCGCGTGGAGATCAACGAGGCGTTCGCGTCGGTCGCGCTCAACTCGACGGCGCTGCTCGGCGTCGACCCGGAGCTCGTCAACGTGAACGGCGGCGCCGTCGCGCTGGGCCACCCGATCGGCGCGAGCGGCGGCCGCATTCTCGGGACGATGGTGCACGAGCTCCGCCGCCAGGGCGGCGGGCTCGGGCTCGCAGCGATCTGCTCCGGCGGCGGCCAGGGCGACGCGCTGCTGATCGAGGTCTAGCGCTCCTCCGCGGCCGATCTCGACGCGCCGGTCAGGAACTCGAGGATCGGCCGCATGACGAGCTCCGGCTCGCGGAGGGTCAGGTAGTGGTCCGAGTCGACCTCGAAGCAGCGCGCGTCCGGCGCCTCTCGTGCGACGAGCGGGCCGATCTCGCGGAAGCCGGGCGGATCGCGCCTGGCGGTGATCATCAGAGCCGGCACCGCGAGCTCCGCGAGCCGCGACGCCGCCGGCGACGCCGCAGGACGCGCCTCGACCCCGGGCGGCAGCGGATCCGCGTCGGGCGTCGCGAGCCAGAGCTCGCGCATCAGGTCGTCCGCGCCGAGCGGCGCCCAGACCTCGAAGTCGACGTCCATCGCGCGGTCGAGGTCGCCGGCGGCCGCCGCCTCCTCGTAGGCCGCCTCCTGCTCGCCGGTGTACGCGTGGCCGTCGTGACCGGAGAGCCCGGAGGCGACGCCGACGAGCGCCCAGCACCGTCCGGGCGCCGCGAGTGCCGTGTCGAGCGCAAGCGCGCCGCCGGCCGAGAGCCCGACGAACGCGGCGTGCGGAACGTCGAGCTCGTCGAGCAGCCCGACCAGGTCGTCCGGTTCCGACCACGGCGCCGCCGGGCCGGTCGAGCGGCCGTAGAAGCGCCGGTCGTAGCGGATCGTCCGGAACCGCTCGGCGAGCGCGGGCACCGCCGGCTCCCAGAGCCGCGAGTCGCCGAGGCCGCCGTGCAGGAGCACGACCGCCGGCCCTGAGCCCGTCTCCTCGTACCAGAGCCGAGCGCCGTTCACCTCCGCCGTCGCCATCCCGCGACGATAGCCTCCCGCAGTGGACTTCGAGCACGTCCTCGTCGTCGGCGCCGGCCAGATGGGCGGCGGCATCGCGCAGGTCGTCGCCGCGTCCGGGCGGCACGTCTCCCTCTACGACTCCTTCCCCGGTGCGACGGACCGCGGGCTCGAGACGATGCGGAGGAGCCTCGAGAAGCTCGCCGAGAAGGGCGGCGCCGACCCGGACGAGGTGCTCGCGCGCGTGACGCCGGTCGAGGAGATCGTCCCCGCCGCGCTGATGATCGAGGCGGTCGTCGAGGACATCGACACGAAGGGCGAGATCTTCCGCCGGGCCGACGCGACCCTCCCGGAGCGCGCGGTCCTCGCGTCGAACACGTCGTCGATCCCGATCACATCGCTCGCCGCCGCCACCGAGCGGCCCGACCGCGTGATCGGCATGCACTTCTTCAACCCGGTCCCCGTGCTCAAGCTCGTCGAGGTGATCCGCGGCCTCGAGACCTCCGACGAGACGGCCGCGGCGATCGTCGCGCTCGCGGTCGATCTCGGCAAGACGCCGGCGGAGGCGCGCGACCTGCCGGGTTTCGTCTCGAACCGCATCCTCATGCCGTTCATCAACGAGGCGGCCTACGCGCTGCTCGAGGGCGTCGCCGAGCCGGAGGCGATCGACACGATCGCGAAGCTCGGGTTCGCGCATCCGATGGGGCCGCTCGCGCTCGCCGACCTGATCGGGCTCGACACCTGCGTCGCGATCATGGAGGTGCTCCACCACGGGCTCGGCGACCCGAAGTATGCGCCGTGCCCGCTGCTGCGCCAGTACGTCCAGGCCGGCCGGCTGGGCCGGAAGGCGGGCCGCGGCTTCTACGAGTACTGAGTCAGGCCGTCGGCAGCTGCGCCGTCGGAATGGGCACGCGCTCCCACTTGACGATCTTCCCCTTGTGCACGGTGAAGCGCGCCGCCGCCTTCTGGCCCGGGCCGTCGCACGTGTGGCCGGGACGGTGGCCGAGGAGGAACGTCGCCGTCGCCGCCTCGCCCTTGACGGAGATGGCGAGGATGTGACCGGCGCACGGGAGCGACTCGTTGAACGCGAGCGCGAGCGCGTGCGACGTCAGCCGCACCGACATCGACCCCTCGACGATGAGCGCGTTCGGGGCGAACAGCGCCGCTGCGTCGTCGTTCCGGTTCGCGTTGAGCGCGGCGCTCCAGGCACGCACGACCTGGGCGGGTGTCGTCGAGGCGCGCGTCGCCGACGCCGCTCCCGAGCCCGCCGCCGCCACGACGAGCACGGCTCCGAGAGCCAGGGCTCGTCTCACCACCACCTGACTATAGTCCGCCCGTGGACTTCGAGCTGAGCCCGGAGCAGCGCGAGATCCAGGGGCTCGCCCGCGAGTTCGCGCGGGCGGAGATCGAGCCGAACGCGGCCGGGTGGGACCGCGAGCATCGCTTCCCGCGCGAGGTGTTCGCGAAGCTCGCCGAGCTCGGCCTGATGGGCGCGTGCGTGCCGGAGGAGTACGGCGGCGCCGGCGCGGACTTCCTCTCGTACGTCCTCGTGCTCGAGGAGCTCTCGCGCGGCGACGCGGGCGTCGGCGTCACCGTCGCCGTGCACACGAGCGCGGCGACGCTGCCGCTGCTCATGTTCGGCACGGAGGAGCAGCGCGCGCGCTTCGTGCCGCCGCTCGCGCGCGGCGAGCAGCTCGGCGCGTTCGCGTTGACGGAGCCGGAGTCGGGCTCCGACGCGGGCGCGCTGCGCACGCGCGCCGACGCGGAGGGCGACGGCTGGCGCATCACGGGCTCGAAGCAGTGGATCACGAACGGCCGCTTTGCCGGCACGTTCATCCTCTTCACCCGCACAGACCCGGAGACGCCCGGCCCGCGCGGGATCAGCGCCTTCGTCCTCGACGCGGAGCACGTGCGGATCACCCGCGACGAGGAGAAGCTCGGGCTGAACTCGTCCGCGACGAACGATCTCGTCGTCGAGGGCGCGTACGTCGGGCGCGACCGGCTGCTCCACGACGAGGGGAAGGGGTTCCAGGTCGCGATGGCGACGCTCGACGGCGGGCGGATCGGGATCGCGGCGCAGGCGGTCGGGATCGCGCAGGCGGCCTTCGACGTGGCGCGCGAGTACGCGAAGGAGCGGCAGGCGTTCGGTCAGCCGATCGCCGGGTTCCAGGCGATCCAGCACAAGCTCGCCGACATGGCGACGGAGATCGACGCCGCCCGGCTGCTGACCTGGCGCGCGGCGCTGTTGAAGGACCGCGGCGAGGCGCACGCGGAGGCCGGCGCGAAGGCGAAGCTGTACGCGTCGGAGGTCGCCCGGCGGCAGACGGCCGAGGCGATCCAGATCCTCGGCGGCTACGGCTACACGAAGGAGTTCCCGGTCGAGCGCTACTACCGCGACGCGAAGGTGACGGAGATCTACGAGGGTACGAGCGAGATCCAGCGGCTCGTGATCGCGCGCTCCGTCCTCGGCCTCCAGCGCGAGCCGCGCGCCGTCTCGTAGCCCGCAGGCCGTGCCCCTGCGGGACACGGCCTGGTGTCAGACACGGGTTACGGATGTGTCACGGCCGCCGTCCGTGGTTCTCGCATGATCATGCGGCAGTCGTTCACAATCGCCCCGACTCCGTCACGGACTCACCGCTCGCGGACACGTCCTGGTGTCAGACACCGGGTTCGGAGGCGTCAGGCTTGCGCGAGCTCCTCGGCCGACGCGACGTGCGCGTAGGCACTCCCGAGCGCGGCGAGGAAGGCGAGCGGATGGGCTCCGCCCGCGAAGGAGTCGTTCTGGATGTCGACGACGAGCAGCGCCCGCGTCACGCGTCCTCCTCTCGGTCGGGACGCCACTCGTAGAGCGCGTCCGGCGTCTTCTCCTCGTTGTGCGACCCGTCGGTGCGTCGGACGAGCCGGAAGCCGCGGCGCTCGTAGAACCGCCGCGCCGGCTCGTTCTGCTGGAACACCCACAGCGTGAACCCGTCCGGGCGGCGCTCCTTCGCCTTGTGCATGAGTGCGCTCCCGGCCCCACGCCCCTGCGCGTCCGGATGGACGTAGATGTGGTCGAGCATCGTCGCGGACAGCGACGCCATCCCGACGATGCGGCCGTCGTCAACGGCGACCCAGACCTCGTGCGTCCCGAGGAGCCCGCGGATGAAGACGCGGTCCTCCTCGTCGGTGTGCAGCATCGGCAGGAACGTGAGCGTCCGGAACGAGGCGGTGAACACCTCGGCGACCGCGTCCGCGTCCTCCGGCGCTGCGAGCCTGACCTCCACGGGCCCTAATCTACGGCGCATGACCCCGCGCCGCCGCGACGAGCCGGTCCGTCTCACGCGCATCTACACGCGCGGCGGTGACGCGGGCGAGACGAGCCTCGGCGACGGCTCGCGCGTGTCGAAGCTCGACGCGCGCATCGCCGCCTACGGCGCCGTCGACGAGCTGAACGCGCAGCTCGGGCTCGCGCTCGCCGGCCCGCTCCCCGACGCCGTGCGCGCGCCGCTGGCGCGGATCCAGAACGAGCTGTTCGACCTCGGCGCCGACCTCTCGGTGCCCTACGACCCGGCGGACGGGCGGCTGCGCGTGACGCAGGCGCTCGTCGACCGGCTCGAGCGCGACTGCGACGAGCTGAACGAGCCGCTGCCGGAGCTGAAGAGCTTCGTCCTCCCGGGCGGCACCGAGGCCGCCGCCCGGCTGCACGTCGCCCGCACGGTCGCGCGCCGCGCCGAGCGGGAGACGCTCGTTGCGAACGAGGCCCACGGCGTCAACCCGCTCGCGCTCGCGTACCTCAACCGCCTCTCGGACCTGCTCTTCATCGCCGCCCGGGCCGCCAACGCACTCGCCGGCGCGGACGAGCCGCTCTGGAAGCCGGGCGGCTAGAGCCGGCTAGCGGCGCGCCGTCTGGGGCAGGCGCACGGTCGCGAGCTGCGCGACGACCTTCACGATCTTCGTCGTCCCGGCCTTCTTCGGCACCGCGATCGTCGCGCCCGCCTTCTTCGCCAGCGCGAGCTTCGACGGGCTGCTCGTGACCGCGATGATTCGCACCATCGGGAAGACGAGGTGCAGGTTGTGCACGAGCCGCAGCCCGTACTCGTCGGCGTCGACGACGACGACCTTGACGTTCCGCTTCGAGTCGGCGGTGATGTCGAACGCCGAGGAGTCGGAGCCGGCGACGAGTCGCGCGGCCTGCTTGACGCCCGGCTGGAGGTGCGTCGGGAGGCTCGTGCCGGCCATGACCACCATCACCTGCTTCGTCCTCGGGCCGACGACGCTGTGGATCGACTTCACGACCTGGACACCGGTCGTCCGGCGCAGTGTGTTCGTGCCGGAGACGACGTTCCAGCGGATCGAGTACCAGCCGACGTGCCGTGCGGCCTTCGGCAGGTAGAGCTTGCGGATCGCGACGCCTGCGCGGAGCTGGTAGTGCCAGGTGCGGAGCGACTTGATCGTCGTGACCTTCGAGTGCTTCCTGTGCACCCTCACCTGGAGCGTCGCGGTCACCGTCGTCGGCGCCTTCGAGACGAAGCGCACGCCGATGAACTTCCGCTGGGCGAGCGGCAGGGTGCCGGTGCCGATCAGGCCGAACCCGAACTTCGGCTGGATGACGGAGCCGCCGGAGAGCTGGAGCGGGATCGCGGAGCCGGCCGGCGCGATCAGCATGATCGGGCCGATGACGGTGCCGTCGGGCGCGGTCGAGTCGGCGACCGTGATGTCGCCGACCGAGAACCCGGCGGCGGCGAGCGCGGCGCGCGCGGCGTCGAGGCTCATGCCGATGATGTTCGGGACGACCCTGAACGTCACCGGCGGGCTCGCGTCGCCGTTCACGTCGACCTCGACGATCGAGTACGTGTGGGAGTCGTTCGGGTTGAACGGCCCGGTGTCGTACTGGAACTCCGTGCCGCCGAGGTTCTTGACGGGCTTGCCGTCGATGAAGAAGACGAAGTTCCCGACGTTGCCGCTGTTCTGGTCGCCCGGCGCCCAGTAGAAGATCAGGTCGCCGCCGTTGACCGACGCGCTGACGTTCTTCGGCGGCACCGGCTGCGCGATCGTAGCGGTGAGGGCGAACAGCGACAGGTGGCGCGTGAGGATGTGCAGCGTGCTGCCGCTGACGTAGTAGCCGTCCGTCCAGCCGCTCGGGAGCTGGCCGGCGTTCGGCACCTGCTGGATCAGCCGCCACGACGTTCCGTCGTAGGTCGCCGCCTGGCTGCCGCCGCCGGCGCCGTTCATCGCGATGTCGAGCGGCTGCTGGAAGGCGTGCACCTGGCCGCCCGCGAGCGCCCAGTACGCGCTGGCGTCGACGACCGCGGTGAGCGGGATCGTGGTCGCCGGGGCCGACGCCGTCGTCTGCGGGGTGACACGGATGACGAGCCAGTCGCTCGGGTTGCCGCCCGTCCAGGCGTTCGCCGGCATCGTCAGGCTGGAGTTGCCGTCGGCCGAGTCGAGCGTCGTCGAGTGTGCGAGGCTCGCGTTCTTCTCCGTGTACGGGGCGGGCGTCGTCGCCGTCGGGTAGACGGTGAAGTGGACCCGGAAGTCGGACGTCTTGCCGGTGGCGTCGTCGAGCGTGCCGGCGAGCGTGTGCGGGCCGGGCGTGAGGGCGCCGGTGGCGAAGTCGACATGGGTGCCGGTGATCGTCGGCGCGACGGTCGGGTTGCCGTCGAGGGTGACGCCGGAGAGCGTGGCGATCTCGTTCGTGTCGAACGTGATCGAGGTGGCCGTCTGCGGCGCGGAGCCGTCGGCCGGGGTCGAGGAGACGATCGACGGCGGCACGTTGTCGATCCGGATGCCCGTCGCGACGTCGGTGCCCTGGTTGCCGAGCGAGTCGACGGCGACCGCGCGGATGTCGTAGAGCGCGTCGGACAGCGTCGTCGTGTCGAAGCTCGCGCCCCACGGCGAGGAGTGGTCGACCGAGATCGTCTGCCACGTGTTCGCGCCGGCCGGGCTGACCTCGAAGGTGACCGAGGTCGCGGCCGGGCCGCTGACCGTCGCCGAGAGCGGAACGGTGCCGGAGAGCAGCGCGCCGGGGTTCGTCAGGTTGACCGTCGGCGCGGTCGAGTCGACGTGGACGGTCATCGGCGCGGTCGTCTTCACGTTGCCGGCGTTGTCCGTGATCACGACCCGCAGGTCGTAGTTCGCGGTCGGCACGGCCGAGGCATCCCACGACGTCTGGTACGGAGCGGAGGTGACGGTGGCGATCGCCGACCACGTGCCTGCGCCGGCCGGCGAGTACTCGAACCGGACGCTGGCGACGCCGGAGCCGGAGTCGGAGGCGGTCGCGACGAGCGACGCGGCCGGGCCGCCGATCGTCTGGCCGGCGAGCGGCGTCGTGATCGAGCCGGTCGGGTTCGTGTTGTCGACGAGGACGGTGACGATCGGGCTCGTGCCCACGTGGGCGGCCTGGTCGGTCGCGACCGCGCGCAGCTCGTAGTTGCCGTCGGCCAGGGTCGTCGTGTCGAACGGGGTGCTGAACGGCGGGCCGACGGTGGCGATCGTCGTCCAGGACGAGCCGCCCTGCGGCCGCTGCTGGATGTCGACGGTGGCGGTGTCGGCGTCCGTCGTCACGGAGATCGTCGGCGTGCCGGAGATCGCCGAGCCGGGGTTGTTCACCGTCGGCGACGGAGCGTGGTTGTCCACGTTCACGGTCACGGCGGCCGAGGTGGTCGAGTTGCCGGCCGGGTCGGTCGCCCGCACCTGGACCTGCGCCGGGCCGTCGCCGAGCGAGGTCGTGTCCCAGCTCGCCGTCGGCGACGCGCCGCTCGAGATGACGGAGCCGTTGACGAGGAAGTCGTACGTCAGCGGGTTCGCGTCGGACGCGCTCGCGGTGATCGTCACGGAGCTGCCGCTGACGAACGAGCCTGCGCTCGGCGCGCCGACCGATGCGCTCGGGCTCGTGTTGTCGACGACCACCACGCCCGCGCCGCCGGAGTGCAGGTCGATGTCGGAGACGTTGCTCGCGTTGTCGGTGATCTCCGCGCGCAGGTGGTAGGCGCCGTCGGCGACGCCGGTCGTATCCCAGCTCGTCGAGTACGTGCCGGAGGAGCCCGTCGAGTCGATGCCGATCGACGTCCACGTCGTGCCGTCGGGCGAGTACTGGAAGTCGACCGAGGCGACGCCCGAGAGCGAGGTCGGCGTCGCCGAGAGGGTGACCGTGCCGCGCATGTAGTCGGAGGCCGTGCAGCTCGGGCAGGCCGGCGGCGTCGCGTCGATGAGGACGACGACGGAGTGCTGCGCCTCGACGTTGCCGGCGTTGTCGACCGACTGGAACGTGATCGTGTGCGAGCCGTCGTTCGAGCCGTTGGACGGCGCCGGGATCAGCACCGACGTGCCGTGCTGGGTCGGGCCGTTGTCGACGCTGTAGAGCGTGTCGCTGACGCCCGAGCCGGCGTCGGTCGGGGTGAGCGTGACGGTGACGTCGGTGGCCGAGTAGCCGGACGGGACGCCGGAGGCGGTCGTCGACGGCGGTGTGTTGTCGACGCGGCGGGCGGCCACGACGCTCGGGGCGCTGACGTTGCCCGCGGCGTCGGTGACGGTCGCGCGGACGTCGTACATGCCGTCCGGCACGCCGGTCGTGTTCCAGCTCGCGCCGACCGGCTGCCACGTCGCGCCGCCGTCGCCGGAGATCTCATAGGTCGTCGAGACGATGCCGGAGGCATTCGGGCCCGGGTCGTTCGTGCCGGCCGGGTTGGTCGAGAGCAGGACCGTCGCGCGGAGGTTCGCGCCCGGGTCGTTGAGCTGGACGACCGGCGGGGTGTTGTCGACGAGGCGGTTCGTGACCGGGGCCGACATGGTCGAGTTGCCGGCGACGTCGTAGGCGACCGTGCGGAAGTCGTACTGGCCGTCGCTCAGCGTCGTCGTGTCGAACGACGTGGAGTACGGCGACGTCGCGTCGGTGCCGACCGTCGTCCACGTGTTCGCGCCGGCGGGCGAGACCTGGAAGTCGACGTGGTCGACGCCGGAGCCGGGCTGGTTGTTCGGGTCGAGCGGGTCGGCGGCGGTGCCGGTCAGGTTGATCGTCGCGCGCAGGTACTGGCCCGGGTCGTCCTGCGACGTGACCGGCGGCGTGTTGTCGATCTTCACGTTCGCGACCGTCGCCGACGTCGTCGTGTTGCCGGCGAAGTCGGTGACGAGCACCTGCATCTGGTAGATGCCGTCGGTCACGGCGGTCGTGTCCCAGGCCGCCGGGCTCGCGATCGTCGCCCACGTCGTGCCGTCGGCCGAGTACTGGTACGTGACCGTGGCCGGGTCGATGCCGGACGCGTAGCCGTTCGTCGTCGGGTCGCCGAGGGTCGAGGAGAGTGCGACGGTGCCGCGGATCGCGTGCGCCGCGTTCAGCGCCGCCGGGTCGGTCAGCGTCGCCGTCGGGTTGGTGCGATCCTCGTGCCACGTCCAGCTCGCCGGCGAGGCGTCGACGTTGCCGGCGAGGTCGACCGCGCGGATCTGCATCGTGTGGCTGCCGTCGATCGGCGTGACCGCGAGCGAGTACGGGCTCGCGCACGTCGTCCAGCCGGCGGCGTCGAGGTTGCACTCGATCTTCTGCGTCGCCTCGGTCGCCGAGAAGGTGAACGCCGGGTGCGCGAGGTTCGTCGGGTCGCCGGGCTTCGTCACGATCGTCGTGTCGGGCGCCGTGCGGTCGACGGTCACGGCCGCGATCGAGCTGCTCGTGTGCCCGACCATGTCGGACGCGACGGCCTTGATCCAGTAGGAGCCGTCCGCCGGGAGCGGCCAGGAGGCGCTGTAGACGCCGCCGGAGCCGGTCGAGTCGGTGCCGAGGTGGGTCGGCGAGGTCGAGCACGTCGCGTCGGTGCACTCGTAGAAGTCGACCTGCTGGACGCCCGTGCCGGCGTCGTTGGCGGTCGCCTTCACCGTGTACGGGTCGCTGTCGCTCAGGTTGACGTAGCCGCCGTCGACCGGCGCGGTGACGCTCACCGTCGGCGGATGGTTGTCGACGGTGACGTTCGTGACCGGCGTGGCGACGGTGACGTTGCCCGCCCAGTCGGTCGCGGTCGCGCGGATGTCGTACTGGCCGTCGGCCACCGCGTCCGGACCCGTCTTCGTGTTCCACGTCGCGGGCACGACCTGCCAGGACGTCGTCCCGTGCGGTGCGACCTCCCAGACGACCGCCGGGCTCGGGTCGGCGTCGCCGATCGTCGCGGTCAGCGTGACCGTGTCGGCGATGCCGCTGTTCGAGAGCGGGCTCGTGATCGTGACCGACGGAGCCGTGTTGTCGATCCGGACGTTCGTGATCGGCGGGGCCGAGGCCGCCGCGTTGCCGGCGTAGTCGGTCGCCACGACGTGGAGGTCGTAGAGGCCGTCGGCCACCGCATCCGGGCCGGTCTTCGTGTTCCAGACCGCCGGGACGGGCGTCCACGGGCCGCCGCTGCCGGCCGCGGAGTACTCGAAGGTGACGCTCGCGACGCCCGTGCCGCCGACGTCGGTCGAGGTCGAGTTGAGCGTGATCGTGCCGCTCAGGTGGGCGCCCGGGTTGTTCATGCTCGCCGACGGCGGGACGGTGTCGATCGTCCACGACCAGCCGGCCGGGGACGGGTCGACGTTGCCGGCCGGGTCGGTCGCGCGGACGTGGAACGTGTGCGGGCCCTCGCCGAGGGTCGGCAGCGTCAGCGGCGACGCGCACGCGGACCACGCACCGCCGTCGAGCTGGCACTCGAAGGTCGAGCCGGGCTCGCTCGAGGAGAAGCCGAAGGTCGGCGCCGCGACGTTGCTCGGGTCGGACGGCTTCGACGTGATCGACGTCGTCGGCGGGATCGTGTCGATCTTGACCGTCTGGCTGCCGACGGCGGTGATGTTGCCGACGTTGTCCTCGGCGATCCACTTGACCGTCGTCGTGCCCTCGGCCGAGACGTTGAAGGTCGCGCTCGCGCCCGTGACGGCGGTGCCGTTCGTGACGACGTCGCTGCCGTTGATCGCCGGGTCGGTGCCGTCCGTCGTGTAGACGATCCGCTCGACGCCGGAGCCGGAGTCGGACGCGTTGACCGCGATCGAGACCGGGCTCGACGTGTACCAGCCGGCCGAGCACGCGGCCGAGTCGCAGCTGATCGACGTCGTCGGGCTCGACGCGTCGGACTGGGCGGTGAAGCCCGTGCCCGCGCTCGAGAGGCCCGCGTTGTTCTGCGCCGTGACCGAGCCGGACTGGGTCGCCGCCGAGCTGTTGAAGGTGTAGGCGCCGTTCGTGTTCGACCAGCCGGAGCCGAGCGCCGGGTACGTGTAGCCGGCGAGGCCGGAGTCGGTGTCGGTCGAGCCGGAGGCGGCGACGGTGAAGCCGCCGGAGCCGCCGCCCTGGAAGAAGATCGTCGAGCCGGAGCCCGAGTAGTACGCGTGCGAGCCGGCGGTGAGCGTCAGCGCCGGGGCGTTCGGCGCGGTCGTGTCGAGCTCGACCGCCTGCGTCTGGATCGCGGAGATGTTGCCGACGTTGTCCTCGGCCAGCCATCTGACCGTCGTCGTGCCGAGGGCGACGACGTTGAAGCTCGCCGAGCTCGCGTCGACCTCGGTGCCGTTGGTGACGACGTTGCTGCCGTTGATCGCCGGCGCGGTGCCGTCGGTCGTATAGACGATCCGCTCGACGCCGGACGCGCCGCCCTCGCCGCCGGTCGTGAGGTTGATCGCGACGGGCGAGCTCGTGTACCAGCCCGCCGAGCAGGCTGCCGAGTTGCAGGCGATCGAGCTCGTCGGCGCCGACGAGTCGGACTGGGCGGTGAAGCTTGTGCCCGAGCTCGTCAGCCCGGCGTTGTTCTGCGCGGCGACCGAGCCGCTCTGCGTGCCGGCGGTCGCGCCGAAGGTGTAGTCGCCGCCGGTGTTCGTCCAGCCGGTGCCGAGCGCCGGGTAGGTGTAGCCGGAGACGCCGGACTCCGCGTCGGTCGAGCCCTGGCCCGCGATCGTGAAGCCGCCGGTGCCGCCGCCCTGGAAGAAGACGGTCGTGCCGGAGCCGGGCCAGTAGGCGTGGGTGGTCGCCGAGAAGGTGAAGCCGGTCGGCGCGGACGGCGGCGTCCCGTCGATCTGGATCGTCGTGGACTGCACCGACGACGCGTTGCCGAGATTGTCGACGACGTACCACTTGATCGTGCTCGGCGTGGAGAGCTGGAACGAGGCGACCGAGGCGTTCACCGTCGTCGCCGTGCCGCTCGTGGTCGGGTCGCTGCCGTCGGTCGTGTAGACGACCTTCTGGACGCCCGAGCCTGCGCCGTCGTTCCCCGTGATGTCGATGTTCACCGGGACGCTCGTCGTCCAGCCGGCGGCGCACGAGATGCCGTTGCAGGTGAGGCTGCTCGTCGGCGCCGAGGAGTCGACGCGCGCGGTGAAGCTCGTGCCGGCCGAGGAGAGGCCGGCGTTGTTCTGCGCGGTGACGGAAGCGGACTGCGTCGTCGCCGAGCTGTCGAACGTGTAGTCGCCGTTCGTGTTCGCGTAGCCGCTGCCGAGGGCCGGGTAGGTGTAGCCGGCGACGGCGGACTCGGCGTCGGTGGAGCCGGAGCCGGTGACGGTGAAGCCGCCGCTCGTGCCGCTCTCGAGGTAGACGGTCGTGCCGGAGCCCGGGTAATACGCGTTCGTCAGGCCGGAGAAGCCGACGCTCGGCGCGCTCGGGGCGGTGGTGTCGAGCTTGACCGTCTGGCTGGAGACCGAGGAGATGTTGCCGACGTTGTCCTCGGCGATCCACTCGACGGTGGTCGTCCCGAGCGTCGAGACGTTGAAGCTCGC